>WNFQ01001747.1_pt1 | contig 15550 bp, 8 predicted proteins | sample 5400171 | NCBI WGS metagenome assembly WNFQ01 (sample SAMN13153356, study PRJNA577476) | soil metagenome | isolation source: 20 cm soil under Madrone tree | place: USA:California | collected 2016-06-14
CCGGCGTCTGGCGCTCGATCATTTTTTTCGCGCTGCGCACGGTGTGCACGTAGCCGAGGTCTTTCAGCCGGCGAATAATGAATGGCTCGAAAAGCACTAACGCCATCTTCTTCGGCAATCCGCATTGATGCAGCTTGAGTTCCGGGCCGATGACAATAACCGAACGGCCAGAGTAATCGACGCGTTTGCCAAGCAGGTTTTGGCGGAAGCGGCCGCCCTTGCCCTTAAGCATGTCGCTGAGCGATTTCAGGGGCCGATTGCCGGCGCCAGTTACCGCACGACCGTGCCTTCCGTTGTCGAACAAGGCGTCCACGGCCTCCTGCAGCATTCGCTTTTCGTTGCGAATAATAACGTCGGGTGTTTTGAGCAGGAGGAGATTTTTGAGCCGGTTATTGCGATTGATCACCCGGCGATACAGATCATTCAGGTCCGAGGTGGCAAAACGTCCGCCTTCCAATGGAACTAAAGGACGCAAGTCCGGTGGAATCACCGGCAACACGTCCAAAATCATCCATTCAGGACGCGCATGCGAACTCTGGAATCCTTGGACTAGTTTGAGACGCTTGGCTAGTTTCTTGCGAATCTGCTTGCTCTTGGTGGCACCCATCGCCTTCTCCAGCTCCTTGTTGAGCTTGTTGAGATCGATCTCGGCAAGAAGTTTCCTGATTGCTTCAGCGCCCATGCCGGCAACGAAATCTTCGCCATACTGCTCCTGCGCTTCACGGTATTCGACTTCATTGAGCAACTGCGTTTTCTGCAGCGGCGTCTTTCCCGGATCAATGACGATGTAATCCTCGTAATAGATGACGCGCTCGAGCTGACGCGCGCTCATGTCGAGCATGAGTCCGATGCGCGACGGCATACACTTGTAAAACCAGATGTGCGAAACGGGCACTGCCAATTCGATGTGACCCATCCGTTCGCGGCGAACACGCGCCAGCGTGACCTCTACGCCGCACCGATCGCAGATCACGCCCTTGTGTTTGATGCGCTTGTATTTTCCGCAGGAGCATTCCCAATCCCGCGTCGGACCAAAAATGCGTTCGCAGAAGAGGCCGCCCTTCTCGGGCTTAAACGTGCGGTAATTGATCGTCTCGGGATTTTTGACCTCGCCTTTACTCCACGATCGCATCGTGTCGCTGGAAGCAACACCAATTGCCACTTGATCAAAACCTACGGGGCGCTCTTCGCCCACTAACTCACGCCAGGAATGTTCGTTCATGATTTTTCTAGAATAATTGTGAATTCAAAAAATTTATCCGACTGCCTCCAGAAAACTGGGCGCCTGCCCGCCGACTTTTACGTCCAGACCGAGACTTTGCATTTCTTTAATCAAAACGTTGAATGATTCGGGAGTACCGGCTTCCAGCGAGTTATCGCCTTTAACGATCGACTCATAAATGCGAGTTCGGCCCTGAACGTCGTCGGACTTAACGGTGAGCAATTCCTGCAAGGTGTAGGCGGCGCCGTACGCCTCAAGAGCCCAGACCTCCATTTCACCGAAGCGTTGGCCACCATATTGCGCTTTGCCGCCGAGCGGCTGCTGAGTAACAAGCGAGTACGGCCCTACAGCGCGGGCGTGAATTTTGTCGGCGACGAGGTGACCAAGTTTCATCATGTAGATGTAGCCGACCACCACTTCCTGATCGAACTGATCGCCGGTGCGTCCGTCGAACAGCCGCGCCTTACCGCTGTCTTTCACCCAGGTGAAGCCCTCTTTCTTAGTGGCATCGTGCAAATACTCGCGGATCTGTTTCTCTTTGATCCCATCGAACACGGGAGTGGCAACTTTGAACCCAAGTGCTTTCGCAGCGACGCCCAGGTGTGTTTCCAAAACTTGTCCTACGTTCATGCGGCTGGGAACGCCCAACGGATTAAGCACGATTTCAACCGGCGTTCCGTCGGCCAGGAATGGCATGTCTTCCTCCGGCACAATTCTGGCAACCACGCCTTTGTTGCCGTGGCGTCCAGCCATCTTGTCGCCAACACTCAGTTTGCGCTTGCTCGCGATATAAACCTTCACCTGCTTGATAATTCCCGGATCGATGTCGTCTCCACTTTCTACCCGGTCTGTTGCACGATCGCGTTCGAGCTCCAACTCCGCGAACTTGTGCTCGTACGAGCCAATGATTTCGCGAATCCTATTGCGGATTGGGCTTGGATCAATCTCGATGTGGTCGTGCGCCATCGCCAGCTTTCGCAATAGTGTCTTGGTGATCTTGCGATTGGCTGGAATTATGATTTCACCGTTCTTGGCGTTTACGACGTCGAGCGGAACTTTTTCGCCCAGTAGGACATTCGAAAGGGAGTCGGTTAGCTGCTCAATCAGTGCCTCTCTCTTACGCTTATGTTCTTCGCTGATGGTCTTAAGCTGCCGTCTGGTTTCCGCAGGTGTGAGTTTTTCGTGTGAAACTTCGCGACGAGAAGAGACCTTTACATCCATCACGATTCCGTATGTGCCGGAGGGAACGGTAAGGGAAGTATCCTTCACGTCGGCAGCTTTCTCGCCAAAGATCGCGCGAAGCAGCCGTTCTTCCGGAGCCAATTCCGTCTCGCTCTTCGGCGTGATTTTCCCAACCAGGATGTCACCTGGTTTCACTTCGGCCCCGACCCGCACAACGCCATCCGGGCCGAGATTGCGCAAAGCTTCTTCGCTGACATTGGGAATATCCCGCGTTATTTCCTCCGGTCCGAGCTTGGTATCACGCGCACCGATCTCGAATTCATCGATGTGGATGGAAGTGTAAACGTCTTCCTTCACCACCTTTTCGGAGATCATGATGGCGTCTTCGAAGTTGTATCCATTCCAAGGCATGAACGCGACGAGCACATTGCGTCCCAGCGCAAGCTCGCCATGATCGGTGTTTGGACCGTCGGCGATGACTTGACCGCGTTTCACGTGCTGTCCTTTGCGTACGATCGGCTTCTGGTTCACGCACGTGCCGGCGTTTGAGCGCATGAATTTGCGAAGTTCGTAAACATGAATCCCAGCTTCCGGATCGGTTTTAAGCTTCCTTTTGCTCTCGGGCAGATGACCGTCCTTGGTGACAATAATTTGATCCGCTGTGACCGAAGCGACCTTGCCGCTATCGGTGGCGAGAACAACAGCGTGCGAGTCCCGAGCCACCTTATCTTCCAATCCGGTACCCACGAGCGGCGCCTCGGATACGATCAACGGCACACCCTGGCGTTGCATATTGGAACCCATCAGCGCCCGGTTCGCGTCGTCGTGTTCGAGGAAGGGAATGAGGCCCGCTGCCACCGACACGAGCTGTTTCGGTGACACATCCATGTAATTCACTTTAGTAGGATCAACTTCGAGAAAGTCGCCGCGGTAGCGGACAGAGACTTTTTCCCCAGTGAAATGTCCGCGTCCGTCAATTGGTGCATTGGCTTGTGCCACAAGGAAATTTTCCTCGCGATCTGCGGTAAGGTATTCGACCTCGTCGATCACCCGGCCTTTTTCCACCTTGCGATATGGCGTCTCGATGAAACCAAACTCATTGATGCGAGCAAATGTACTCATCGAACTGATCAAACCGATATTTGGCCCTTCCGGTGTCTCGATAGGACAAATGCGGCCGTAATGCGATGGATGGACATCGCGCACCTCAAATCCGGCACGTTCCCGGCTGAGACCTCCCGGCCCGAGAGCCGACAAGCGCCGCTTGTGTGTCAATTCCGCAAGCGGATTAGTTTGATCCATGAACTGCGAAAGCTGTGAACGGCCAAAGAAATCTCGGATGACCGCGCTGAGCGCCTTTGGATTAATCAGTTTCTGTGGCGTCATGCCATCCACATTGATGTCGAACAAGGTCATGCGCTCTTTGACCAGGCGCTCGGTGCGGGCAAGACCGACGCGGCATTGATTCGCCAGCAACTCGCCCACGGTCCGGACGCGCCGACTCCCCAGATGATCAATGTCATCCAGCGTGCCCTCTCCTCGTCGCAAATTAATCAAATACTTGATCGCCGCGATAAAGTCTTTGTCGGTCAAAATGCGTTCTGTGGGATCGACGTTGATTCCCAATTTTTGATTAATCTTGTAGCGGCCGACACGGCCGAGGTCATATTTTTTGGGATCGAAAAAGAGCCTTTTTAATAAAGCGCGGGCGTTCGCAACAGTGGGTGGATCACCTGGACGAAGACGCCGATAAATATCCTTTAGCGCTTCTTCCTGATCGTGCGCCGGGTCTTTTCTAAGCGCCTTGACGATCGTGTCGTCATTTGAAATGTCGATTACTTTGACCTCATGAATCTTGAGTGCCATGATCTGGCGGACGGTCGCCAGAGTAAGTGGTTCGAATGCGCGCGCGACCGTCACTTCACCGTCGCGGATTTCCGCAGTCAGCACTTTGGTGGCCAATGCCTCTTCATCGAGCTTGTCGCTCAGCTTTAGAGTCTCGATGTTGTAAAAGAGCTTGATGACTTCTTCGTCAGACCCGTAACCAAGTGCGCGGAGGAACGTGGTGGCGAGGAATTTTCGGCGCCGCTTGCGTCGATCGAGATAAATGTAAAGAAGATCAGCCGTGTCGAATTGCACCTCAATCCAAGAACCTCGATCCGGGATGATGCGGAAGCTGTACAACACCTTGCCGTTAACGTGAACCGTCGATTCGAAGGCAATACCGGGAGAACGGTGAAGCTGGCTCACCACCACCCGCTCCGCACCGTTTATAACGAAAGTGCCCTGAGGCGTCATGAGCGGGATTTCGCCCATGTAAACCTTTTCTTCCTTTGTGCCTTTTTCTTCTCGGAGTTGGAAAGTGACGTGCAACGGGGCGCTATAGGTCTGCCCTTCGCGCTGCGCTTCCAACGCTGTTAATTTCGGCTCGCCAATATCATAGTGACTGAAATCGAGCACTGCCTTCTCGTCGTAGCTTTCGATTGGGAAAACCTCTTTGAAAACAGCCTGGAGCCCCTGATTTTTCCGCTTTGCGTAGGGAACGTCTTTTTGAAGAAAATCGACATATGAATTGGCCTGAACCTCAATCAGATTTGGCGGTTCGATACCTTCTTTGATGCTTCCGAAGTAAATGCGTTCTGACATAATGACTAAGATCAAGAGCTAAACCTCGCAGCGACCACACCACATCGCGGCCGACGCGGGGTAAGATTTTTACCGATTCAGCGAAGAGCGAGGGACACAAAGATGACACCAAAACAGCGGCCTGTCAAATTGACGACCCCTGTCCCGTTGCCCGTAATGTGTTTTGCCTGTTAGCGCCCGGTTGAAAATACGTCTGCCTGGCTTTAACTGACCCTCAGTGTACCCCAGAGCCGCCGCAGCGCAAGTGAATTCGTACTGCGGAAGCCCATAAAAATCGAATTGCCTATTGGAATTGCTACTTAATTTCGACTTTCGCACCAGCAGCCTCGATCTTTTTCTTGATCTCGTCTGCCTCCTGCTTCGTCACACCTTCCTTGATTGTCTTGGGCGCTCCTTCAACCAGCGCCTTCGCTTCCGCTAAGCCAAGCCCCGGGACTGCGCCGCGAACCTCCTTGATTACGGCGATCTTGTTCGCGCCCATTTCTGTGAGGATAACGTCAAACGTGGTCTTCTCCTCAGCCGCAGGGGCTGCTGCTCCGGCGCCGCCGCCCGCCGCGGCGGGGCCCGCCGCAACTGCCACGGGTGCGGCCGCACTTACACCCCATTTTCCCTCAAGCTCCTTGACCAATCCAGCAATTTCCAGCACCGATAGGTTGCTAAGTTGCTCCACCAATTTTTCTGTATCTGCCATTTTCTATTTTCCTCCAATTGCCGCCTTCGAAAGCCTTCAAAGAATTAAAGCCGATAGCCATCGACTCGGACAGTTTTCGTTTACTTCTCTGTTTTTGTAGGCCCATCTCATTGTTGCCACTCGGCAGAGGATACGCCGCCTACAAAAAATTCATGCCGCTGGGGTACCCTCCTTTTCTGCCTTTGCCTTCAGCAACCGCGCTAATGCTGAGCCGGGTTCATTCAAAACCCGGACGAAACGCGTTGCCGGCGAAAGAAGCAGTCCCAGTAATTGCGCCCGCAATATTTCGCGCGACGGCAATTCCGCCAATGTCTCCAGTTCACCCGCGGAAAGAACTGCGCGGCCAGCAAAACCAATTTTGAGAGCCGCGATCTTAAATTCAGCAGCGAACGTCTTAAAAATTTTTGCTATGGGCGCCACATCGTTTTCCCCTGTGACAACTGCCGTCTGGCCGACCAAATGATCACTAACATCGGGAAAACCGGAATCCGCCATGGCCCGCCTGAGGAAATTGTTTTTGACCACGTGCACTTCCGCACCAGTGGGAGCCAATCGGTTCCGCAGTTCGCTGAAATCCGCGACCTTCATGCGTTGATAATCAGTCACCAGCAGGAACGGTGAGTGCTTCAATTTCTCGGACAAATCCGCAACGATATTTGTTTTTTCGGGTCGCATTTCTCGCTGTTGAGTGCCTTTGCTGCTAAATGTTCAGATACGGCGCTGGGTCGACGCGGACGCCTGGCGACATTGTCGCACTGATTGTCACACCTTCAAGGAAGCGCCCCTTCGCTGTCGCTGGACGCGCCCGCACACCGGCTTCGATCACCGCATTTCCATTTTCCACCAGCGCGCTCTCTTCAAACGAAAATTTGCCAACGGGCACCGCCACGTTGCCGTTCTTGTCGAGCTTGAATTCTACCCGACCGGCCTTCACCTCCTGCACAGCTTTGGCAGTGTCATCAGACACGGTCCCTGTCCTGGGATTAGGCATCAGCCCACGTGGCCCCAGCACCCTTCCAAGCTTGCGGACCTCCGCCATCGCCGCAGGTGTAGCGATCGCGACATCAAAATCCTGAAAACCTTCCTGGCACTTCTGAATTAGGTCTTTCATGCCGACAAATTCCGCACCGGCTTCTTTGGCCGCTTTCGCCGCTTCACCCTCTGCGAAGACAAGCACCCGCACTTGTTTTCCACTCCCGTGTGGAAGTGGGCAGGTCCCGCGCACCATTTGATCAGATTGCTTGGGATCAACCCCGAGCCGAAACGAAACCGTCACCGTCTGATCAAACTTTGTCGGCGGAAACTTCTTCAGCGTTGAGACAGCGTCGGCAAGAGGGTACGTCTTGCTTCGATCGACCTGCTGAGCGGCACCGCGATAACGTTTGCTTCGATTTCTTTGCATTTCGTGTGCAGTTCAAATGCCCCGGTCACTTGTTGTGGCAACAGGGCTCCTGCTTAAATTATCCGCTCACGTCGAGCGAGCGGACACGCAACGTAGCGGCGATCTTTGCTTTGTCAAAGCATACGCCAACACACCGCAGCGTACGTGTTAATCGACCGGAGCCCCGACATCTGCCGGCGTCGCCGATTCGCCAGTTCCTTGCAGCGTCCCGGTGCCACGCCGAATGATTTTGCCCTCTTTCATCACGAATGAAACGCGTTCGGTTGCCGTGATGTCTGAAGTCGGATCGCCTGGCATCGCAATGATGTCCGCGAATTTCCCTTTTTCCAGCGTGCCGACTTTTTGGCCGATTCCGAGAAGGTCGGCGTCATTTGCCATCGCTGATTTCAATGCGTCGATCGGCGTCATACCAAGGTCAACCATGAGTTTGAACTCTTTCGCGTTTTGCCCATGTGGATAGACCGCCGCATCCGTTCCAAATGAAATCTTGATGCCCATCTTAACCGCATTGCGAAACATTTCTGAGCGAGCCGCTGTCGCCTCTTTCGCCTTCAGCTGCAACGCCGGCGGATAATTGTCGATCTTCTTCATGATCCAATCCGAGGCCAATAGGGTTGGTGTGAGGAAGGTTCCCTTCTTTTTCATGATCGTAAGCGTTTCCGGTTTCATAAACGAGCCGTGCTCAATGGAATCGACGCCCGCCTCAATCGCCTCGCGCGCAGCCTGATCTCCATGACAATGCACGGCAACTTTCTTGCGCAACCGGTGCGATTCATCGACCAGCGCCGCCATTTCAGCTGACGTTAATTGCGGCGTATCCACTTCGTCCGCCAGTGAAAGCACGCCGCCGGAAACTGCAGCCTTAATGACGTCCGCGCCATTTTTCACCTCAAAGCGGACAGCCTTCCGGATTTCGTCGGGGCCATTCGCGATGCCATCGGTGTAATCCGGTTCGCGTCCAAAAAGAAAGTCACGAAACCCGCTGGTCGGATCAAAATGACCCCCGGTGGCACCGATTCCTTTCGTCGCAACCAACATCCGCGGTCCGACGATCACGCCTTTGTTGATTGAATTGCGCAGCGCAACGTCGACGAATTCGCGGCTGGCGACGAAACGACTGCCCAAATCGCGTACCGTGGTAAAACCTGCTTCGACGGTGGCGCGGGCAAACGCCGTCGCGCGGATTGCATGTTCCGACACATTCAGATCAAGTTCCTGCAGTCGGTGCTCGTTGTAATTACCTGAGAAATCAGCGGTCAGATGCGTATGGGCATCCATAAAGCCGGGGCATAGCGTCGCATCGCCCAGATCGATGACCTGCGCGCCGCTCGGGATCGGCAAATTGTTGGCCGCATCGACAATCTTATCGCCTTGCACGATTACGACGGCGTTTTGCACGAGCGCGTTCGACTTACCGTCAAAGAGTCGCGCCGCTTTCAGAACGATTAGTTGATCGGCAGCCTGCGCCGCGATCCCAAGACACAAGAAAATTACAAGGACACGAGATGTGATTTTCATCCTGACCGTTAGAAGCAATCCGCGAGACTGACAAGAAAGGAATGGGCAAACACCGCGGCCCAATTCTTAATACGCTATTAAGGGTTTGTCAGTTTTGCTGTACTTTCTGCAAGGCCCTCTCTCGCCGCAGCAAGCTTGGGATCGAGTGCAAGCGCCTCTTTGAAAACAACAATCGCCCGCTGATGCTGGTTGAACGTCGCGAGGTAGCGCCCACGATTCATCAGCATGCTGATATAGACCGGTAAGACCTTAACGTTGATCACGTCATCGTTTTCAAACCGCACGGTTCCATCAGCCAGACCGCGGGTCTGCAGGTGCGGATCTGGCGACTCGTGAAAACTCGGGTCAGACGTAAGCTTAAAAGCGAGCCCTTCCGGAACAAGTTGATAAGTTTGATTGATCCACTTAGCGATCTCGGCGTTGGTCGTCTCGGCGAAGAGCAAGTCTCGCGTGATATACACCGGCGCGACTCTGCTCTCGTTAATCACAATCGACCGGAGCATCTCGAAAAATGCCGCACTAATCCTTTGAGTGAGCATCTGGTCCCTGGCGAATGCGCCGGGATCGCGCTCCCATTCTTTGAGGATATCGACAAATTCGTCAACCTTCTCGCGCGATCGCTCGATTAAATCGGGATAGGCGTGTCTTAGGTAATCGAAGTACCACGAACGCCGCAGCAGATTAACATCCACAATTTTTGCGTCGCGCCGGCGTTGTTCCGCTTCCTGTGCATAGAACATTGGGGACACCACCTGCCAATCTTGTGTGAGTAAAAGACCATTGGGCTCGATCGTGCTGAGCAGATTTTCGACGTAATCATGCGCGATAAAGTAACGCCTGCGATTGTTGAACGGCCCGTTCCCTGCGAGCGCCGTCGCAAATGTCAGTAGAACAGCAGTTGCAGCTACCGAGTACGATTTGGCTAATGGCATCGACTTCACGACGGTCAGCTGGATTAGCGAGCGAAGACCGAATCCGCTGGCAATCGCGATCGCAATAAACGTCGGCAGATAGTAGGCGTCTTTGTCCTCTGCAATTTCGTAGCTTAGCGCGTAAGCCAAATCGGAAATGACTATGAACAGCAGAAACCAGAAAGTCGTCCGGTCCCGCTTGAAAGCGTGAACGAAACCGGCGAAAGCCAGGACGAGCGGCAAAGGCAGCCAGGTAACCCCAAATTCGCGCAAGAGCATTCTGCAAAATTCGATAAACTGCCCTCCCATTATGTTTGGGGAAAAGGAGAAGAACACGCGATACTGCCGCCCGGTGATGTGCCACCAGATTTCTTGCAGCGAGCGCGGATTGCCCCAGTTGATGACGGGTGAGCGCGAAGCTGCAAAGGGCAAATAGGCGTAAACAGCAACCAAGGCGCCGATTGAAATCAGCGCTGCATACACCAGTCGGCGGCCGGTAAAAAACCTCAGGCCTTCCGTCCTGTAAACGAGAATCCCAAGAGCCGGGAGAATCAGTCCCACCGTGACGTGATGAACGCCCAGCGCCAACCCAAACACCAGGGCAGCCACATAAAGCCACCTGTCGTGAATCGTGATCGCTGAGCCTGTACTAGGTCGATCAACAAGGACATATCGCCGCCACCGTAGCATCAGAAACAAAACGATCAGGATCAGCAGCGTGTTGAGAGTGTAAACTTCGGCGATTGTCGCGTACGACCAAAGCGTGCGGGAGAATGCCATGAGCAATCCCGCGCCGAGCGCCGGGGCCCAGATCAAAAGGTCCGCAAAGCGCGGATCCTCCCTCTTTTTCTTTTGCGGCGCGCTTTTCTTCTTCTGCCTGAGAAGATATGGAATGGTGATCATTAACTCTGCCACGACCAGAGCGAGCATCGCGGACGCGAGCGCTGCGAAGAGAGCAGACGAAAAATTGATCCGCACCGCAATGTTTCCTAGCGGCACGCGCGATGCAAGATGGGCGAGAATCACCCAAAGAGGGAAACCCGGCGGATGCGCAACCCCCAGCCCTTGAGCGACCACTATCAATTCACCGCTGTCGGTGAGAGTGACAGTGGGAGCAAGCGTCCAGCTATAAAGCAGCAGCGCAGCAAGAAACACTGTGCCCCCACAGAGCAGCTCCGCTCGGGACCAGGAAATCGTTCCGTTATCCTTCTGGGATTGCTCGTTCTTCGAAGCGCCGCGAGCCATGGCCTATCGTCTCGCAAACTCCTTTCCCTGCAAACCATGAAAGCGAAGCGGGACGCATTCCCACGTCAAAATTACGTCGCTCAGATCCGGCTGAGCGCCTCTTTTATCAGCTGAATCCTTTACTACGAAGCGAGTCAATCACGCAAACGCACGGACTTCTTGGTAGAGAAAAATCGAACTTTTTCATGAGCGCTCCCGCTAAGGGATTTTGGCACCTCAGACGCTGTCGGACAGGGCGAAAATCAGGACTCGAAAGTTCCGTCCCACTATACTGAAATAACGAGAGGTCATTTCTATTCCTTTACCAATGTACTACAGGAAATCCGGCGTGAAGCTGCCCGGAAAGATGGGAAAACGGTTAAAGCGGTTGAACCATTGAATGGTTGAGGGACGCCACGGCGAGCAGGCACACGGCGACTTACTCCTCGCTCTGGACAGACTCTGCCAGGGGGATGCCACGCGAGATATTTGTCCGTTGTTATCTTGCGCAGTTTCGCTTCAATGCGCGCATGACGAAATCGTTCATCACGTTCCGCAACCCTTTCTCGTATCTTCTTCTCGCTGCGATCGTGATGGGTGTCGGAACGTTGCGAGCGCAGATGACACCCTCGCCTTCGCCTTCGGCGTCACCTGCTGATTACGAGCTCCGCTGGGGCGCTAAGATTCCGATGCGCGACAAGGTCGAACTCAACGCGACGTTATATTTGCCCAAGACAGCAGATGGCTCGCTACAAAAGACGCCGGTGGTCTTCACGCTGACGCCGTACGTTTCCGATACGTATCACCCGCGCGGCGCCTATTTTGCGTCGCATGGTTACGCGTTTGCGCTCGTCGATGTCCGCGGTCGCGGAAATTCCGGCGGCGACTTCGAGCCGTTCGCAAATGAACCACGGGATGGTCATGACGTCGTCGAATGGTTGGCGAAGCAGCCATTTTGTGATGGCAGAGTTGCCATGTGGGGCGGCTCGTATGCAGGATTTGATCAATGGGCGACGACGAAGGAATTTCCGCCACATCTGGCGACAATCGTTCCCGCGGCAGCCGCGCATCCCGGCCTTGACTATCCCTTCTACAACAATGTCGGCATGACTTACGACATGCAATGGCTCACCTTCACCAGCGGCCGGGCAGTACAGGACAATCTTTTCAGCGACCAAAAATTCTGGCGCACAAAATTTCTGGACGCTTACAAAAAGCACATCTCTTTCAAATTGCTCGACTCATTCGTTGGAAATCCATCCGTCAATTTCCAGCGCACCCTGAAACATCCGACGCCAGACGCTTACTACGATGCGATGGTGCCCACGCGCGAGCAGTTCCAGAAGATCACACTGCCGATCCTGACAATCACAGGCCAATACGACGGTGACGAATTGGGCGCACTGAGCTATTATCGCGATCACCTGGCAAACGCTTCGCCGGAGGCGCGAGCGAAACATTTCCTTATCATCGGTCCGTGGGACCACGCCGGCACGCGCACACCGACCGATCAATTCGGCGGCGTGAAATTCGGCCCGGCTGCGATTCTCGATCTCAACGATCTGCATCGGCAGTGGTACGACTGGACCATGAAAGCCGGGCCGAAGCCGCCGTTTCTCAGAAATCAGGTCGCGTATTATTTGCTGGCGCCCGGCAACTCCGGGGCAAACGGCGAATGGAAATACGCAGACGATTTCGCAAAGTTGGTGGCAAATCCGAAGACGTTTTATCCCGCGTCGAAAGATGGAGACGCCAACGGAGTATTTCGCTCCGGCACGCTAACGGAACACCAACCGACCAACGGCGCTGACAAGTTTACGTACGACCCGCTCGACACCCAGCGGGGCGAATTCGTAGAAGGAGTTGACCCGAAAGATAAAACCGCCGGAATCGACCAGACGTTCGCCCTTAGCATTGGCAATGACGGCTTGGTGTATCATACGGACCCGTTACCCAATGAAACACCCCTGGTTGGTTGTCCCGAAGTAAGCCTGTGGGTTTCCATCGACACGCCCGATGTTGATCTTGAGAGCGATCTTTATGAAATCCAACCGGACGGAACAAGCGTCGCGCTCTGGAGCAGTTTGGGTCGGCTGCGATACCGCGACTCCCTGCGTGAACCAAAATTGGTCAAGCCCGGCGAAATCGTTCGCTTTGATTTCAATCCCGGCCTGTTCGTCGCACGCCGCTTAATGAAAGGCAGCAGGTTACGACTGGTTGTCACCGCAGTGAACTCAATTTCCTGGCAAAAGAACTATTGCTCCGGCGGAATCGTGGCAGACGAAACCGCAAAGGACGCACGCACCTGTCACGTGCAGATCTATCACGACGCCGAACACGCGAGTACGATCCAACTTCCACTCCGTTGATGCGCTCCCCATTTCAAATATTTGTCCTCGCCGGATTATTTTCGCTCCTGGCGACGACTGCCCGAGGCACTTCAGAAATCGTCATCGCTATCCGCTACTTACAAGCTGAGGGCACAAGCCACTCGCATCTGTATTTGTATCGCGAAGACGGCAAGCTTTTGCGCCAGCTCACGAAGGACAACTCCGGCCAGGACGTCGCGCCGATTTTCGATTCCAGCGGCGAAACGATCGTATTCACGCGAGAAAAGCCGAACAAAGTGGTCGAGTATTGGACAGTCCAGCCGCGCGGCGAAGGGTTGAAAAAGCTCGACGCCGCGCCGTCGTGGTACGTCGATGCAAAAACGTCGCCCTATTTCACAAACATTGAGCCGGAACAGGAGAGTTCACCCGCGCCTGGCATTTCGCCCGAATCCACCGAATCGCCTGGGACTTCACCCGAATCAACGGAATCGCCTGTTGAATCCGCTACACCAACACCGACCTATAAATCGCCCGATGGCGCGTTTGAGCTCGTGCTTCGTGAAGATCCAAATGATGAAGCTGATCAGGTCAACATGCCCGGTCACGGCGCGCATTATCTATTGCGCGATTTGAAGTCCGGAACCGAGACACCCTTTGCTGATATTCCAGGATTTGGAGGTGTGTTTGAAATCCTGCATGAAAGGCAAGATCCGGAACGCCATTTTTTGTTTGATGGGACGCTGCGTCTCGGGTTCTTCGATCTCCATCTTAACAGCAGTGATGGCACGACCGTCTTCGCGCTTGATCTGTCCGGACGGCGTTTCGTGCGGCTATCGCCAAACTGGGCAACGCCCTTTCCATTGCCGGGCGAGAGCGCGTTTCTAACCTTCACCGAAAATCGCTATGTCCCGATTCCTGCGAGCACAAAGACGGCGAACTGCTGGTATATTGAGCGTTGGGACGGAAACTTGAACCACATTCGCTATGCTCGCGAAAACACAGCCGCGATCTGTTACGGATTCTCGATGTACCGTCCCGGCAAAACTCCCGCCGTCATTACGCTTCGGCGCACATCGCAAACCGAAGAATGAGAGTTCGCGTCGCCCTGCTCGGGTTCATTGCGATATGCAGCGCGAACGCCGGCGTGGCTGAATCGCTGGGCAAATTGGCAGACGATTTCTGGACGTGGCGCTCGAGATACGCGCCGTTCACAGGCGACGACGTCAATCGATTAGAGCGGCTAGGAGGAGTGCGCGATTGGTCGCGGGCGAGCATCGAACAGCGTCGCAAAGATTTGGCCGAATTTGAAGCGCGCTGGAAGACGATGAGCCCGGCGCAATCGCCGGTTCCAGAGCAGGTCGATTACAGATTGATCGGATCCGCTCTGTCACGGGTGCGCTGGGAGTTGGAACTTAATCCGCGCTGGAAGCGCGATCCAAATTTCTATGTCGAGCAGACGCTTACCGCGCTGGCGGAAGCCCTCACGATTCCGCCGCCGTACGACGAAGCGCGTAGTCGCGAGATTCTGACGCGCATCGAAAACATTCCGTCTATTGTGCAACAAGGTTCTGAGAACCTCGAAAATCCGCCGGCGCCGTTCGCGAGCGTTGCGATTCAAAATCTCGACGGCATTCGCGGGCGCCTGCGCAAAATGGCAACCGCTCTCATCGGATCGACCACTCTCAAGCAAGCAGAGTTGAACAGCGCATGCGAGCGTGCTGCCGGTGCTCTCGAAAAATTTCAGCAACACCTCAAAGACCAGTTACCGAAGCTTCCGCAACAGACAGCACTCGGCCGCGACGCGTACGTCTGGTTTTTGCGGAACGTGGCGCTGATGCCGTTCACCCCTGAGGAACTCCTGGCGATGGCGCGGCAGGAATGGAACCGCGCAGTCGCATTTGAAGCTTTCGAGAAGAACCGCAACAAAGACGTGCCACCACTTAAAACTGCGTCGGACACGGACAGCTGGATCAAAGACGCCGCAGCAAGAGAACTTCAAATCCGAAAATTTCTTGAAGAACGTGGTATTCTGACTGTCCCGGATTGGGTCCAGCACTACACGCTTCGACCGACTCCAGAGTATTTGCGCGCCCTTGGCTTCACTGAGAACGACGACTTCACCGGCCCATCGCGGCTCAGAGAGAATTGCGTTCGTTACGTGCCAGAGCCGTCAGAAAAACTCGGTTACTTCTGGCACGCGACAGCGACGGATCCGCGGCCAATCACAGTTCACGAAGGAATTCCCGGTCACTATTTTCAGCTTTGTCTCTCCTGGAAACACGAGGACCCCGTTCGGCGGCGTTACTACGACTCCGGCGCAAACGAAGGAATCGGATTTTACGCCGAGGAAATGATGTTGCAGGCCGGCTTGTTCGACGACAGTCCGCACACGCGCGAGATCATTTACAATTTCATGCGGCTCCG
>WNFQ01002267.1_pt1 | contig 15548 bp, 12 predicted proteins | sample 5400171 | NCBI WGS metagenome assembly WNFQ01 (sample SAMN13153356, study PRJNA577476) | soil metagenome | isolation source: 20 cm soil under Madrone tree | place: USA:California | collected 2016-06-14
GCGGGCTGCGTTCACGGTGTAGGCGTTGACGCCCGGCGCCGTATATATGCGCATAGCGGCGATTCCGCTTTGGCAATTCGTTACTTGCGCATTTGCCTGGAAGCGAACCGGACTCGTGAGCACGGTATTGTTGACAGGCGATTTCACCGCGATGCTGCCCGTACCTCCTGAAGTCCCTTGAATCAAGATGGGGTCCTTGATAGAAAAAGCGTGGCCACAATTGTCGTAAGCCACGATCACCGAATTGTATGTTCCATCCGTTGGGAATGAAATATACGCGTTGAGCGTGCTTCCGGGCGTGGTATTAGCCGGTACGTTTGGTGAGATGTACACCCGCATCGCGGCGATCCCACTCGCGCACTGCGGACTTCTCGCGGTCGCTCTGTACAGCACATAATTGCTATAAGGAGCGCCCCACTGATAGGGCCCAGAGAGGTTGACGCCGCCCGGACCCGGTGGATTCAGGTTGTACTTGCCGATCCAAACGTGGGCCGAACCGTCTCCGGAGGTCGGGTCGGGAGGCGATTTCTGAAATGCGCTAGCGGAAGTCTGACCCACCGGACTTAACCCGTAGAGATGCCGGTTGGCGTCCAAAAACATGCGCGCGCCCGCGAAATACAGCACGCCGCGGAATACTTCGTGCACTAGATTGTCAGTGATGTTGATGGGGGTACATCCGGAGTAGACCAGTGACGCGTTTCCTGATGACGCTCGCGGATTGATCGTAGCCAGAAAAGCACAATCGTCCTGCTCATAAGTCCGGTCGGTTACCGGGAACGCCGTGTCGGCGAAGCGATTCCCGGCGACGGTCACGCTGCTAGGCGAGACTAATTGAACCTGAGTATCTTCCAAATAGGTGGTGGGAGGGTTCCCGGCAATATACGAGGAATAAACTAGGTTCCCGGAAGTGTCGATCACGGTCAGAAATCCCAGATGGATCTGAGTCCCCACTGCCGTGAAATCTTTTTGATAGGCATTCGCGGTAACAGGAAGGTCCGTTCCCGCTGAACCGCCCACGTAATAATTGCCGGGAGCGTCACGCTTCACATTCACCTGTAAAACGTGGTTCAGCACGGTCGAGTACAGCAGGGCGGTGCCCTCGGCATTGAGAGTCGTGACAAAACCGCCTTCGTCAGTTTGCCGCCGTCCGTTCGGAGTGATTGGAAAGGTTGGCGAGTAAGTCGGCCCATCGATGGTGGCCTGTCCGGAGGAGTCGACGAGAATCTGGCGAGCATCCTCGCTCTTGGCGCCGCCCACCAACGTGGCATAAACCAGTTGGCTCGCGTCAGAATTGAACTTCGTCACGAAGGCGTCATTGTCGCCCCCGTAATTGCATTGGTAAGCGCCGCTCGTACACGGAAAACTCGCGATCAAGCCCCCAGCTTGGTTGTAAGCCCCGGTAACGTACGCGTTCCCAGCCACATCGACCGCCACCGCTTGCGCCGCAATGTTGGGCTGGTCGCTCAAGAAGGTTGAATAATCAAGCGCACTGCCGCTGAGATTCAGCTTCAGCAGGAAATAACGGAGCGCGGCCAGATGGTTTGTATTGTAGGCCCCGCTGGTGGTCGGAAAGGTTGAGGGCTGGTAGGTGGGAGTTCCGTTCACATCATACATAACATCGGAGGTACCGCCCACGATGTAAAGGTTGCCGGAGGAATCCAGCGTGAAGTCATTGGGCAGGGCGATGTTGTTGGCCCCCGATCCGCCAATGATCGTCGACCAAACTAACGACGAGCCATTCTGGCTTAGTTTCGACACGAAAATCTGCGCAGCATTTGTGCTATTAATCGCCCGCTTATAAGCGCCCGGCGTAGTTGGGAAGTCGGTTGATGTCGTGAGCCCCAGAACATATACAAAGCCTGCAGAGTCGACTCGCACCGCCGAGTAGTTATCGAAATCAGTGCCGTCCAGATAGCTACCGTAAGCCAGGGTCGGGTCGATCACGAGCGTCCTGGTGCGATCGTACGGCCCGAGTTCGAAACGGATCTTGTTTCCCGTTACATGATAGCTGGCCGCAACCAGCTTGCGGCGTCTCGACCCTTGATAAGCCACGGGCTTGCGCCAGACCACCTTGCCCGCGGCGGTTTCCAGGAGTAGGGAGCCGTCTCGGTCGATCGAGATCTTATCGGCCCCCTCAATCTCGAGCGCAATGGCTGACGGATCGGCATGGGGCGCGATCGCAAAATCGTATTCGAGTCCTTGCGTCGTTTCGTAGTAGATCAGGTCGATGCCGGGATAGACCGTGCTATATCGGACCTTGCCGTAGTGCGTGACTCCCACCTTCCATTCCGACGTCGGCCCGACGAGATAATTGGTGGTCGATGTCTGCTGATCGATCCCCGAGATCTGAGCGTTCGGATTCGCTTGGACGATGTTGGTGCGTAAAACAGCATCGCTGTCACCACCCTTGTGGCTTGCAACCTTGACAATTGCGGCATTCTTGGTCAGGTACAGCCGATAGCGTCCGGCTCGCACGAGGAACTGAACATCTGGTTGAGCTTGGCCCTGGTTTCGTTCAAAGGAGACTGGCTGCCGCAACCCAACCTGGGATGCTGGCGTGACATTGCGTTCCGCCAGAGATATGGGGATCGCGAATAAGAGGAAGACAAGAAGGTGGGCGTCGACTCTTGGACGAACTTGGCAAGTGAACTTCTTCATGGCTAACTCCTAGCGGGGTCCTTCGCGGTAAGGGGCATCCGAGCGAGCCTTGGATGCGGGTGAATTGTGCACGGTTGGTCTAATTCAAGACTGTCGGCAGCGCCTGGAACCGGAAGTACCTTTGCAAATCGATCGCACAATTCTGCACATTTGCTTTCCTCGACTAGACCAGTTCGGCGCCGGAAAGAGAACGTCGTCCACGGTTTTGGCAAGGAGGGTGCCAAACTCTCCTTGGTTATCGTGACCTGCACGCATCCTCTCCGGGGGGATGTGTGTTTTGCTCGAGAAAATTCAGGACTTAAAGGCGAGGGGAGCGCATCGGAGACCATCAGCCGGCGCCCTTGGCGAAATTAGCGGCTGACCAGTTTTTCCAAATCGATCTTGTCGCCGTGCCTGTGAATGTGCTCGACGATGTCGAGGGCCAGGGCGAGGGCACGGCGGCCGTCCTCGAGCGGGACGACAGGCGCGGCACGACGGCGAACGGCCTCTAGGAACGACTTCAACTCAACGAGTAGGGGCTCCTCGTTTGTGACGGGCGGCTTGACCATGCCGATGTGCGGATTTGCGGAAGGTGTCGCGGTTTTGCCGGGGTCGTCACCCAGGGTGAAAGCGAGAACATCCTGCCGCCCGTAGTCGATCGAAATGTACTGGCGCGGTTGGAAGAAACGCAGCTTGCGAATGCGTTCGGTGGAGACGCGGCTGGCCGTGAAGTTGGCGACGCATCCGCTGGCGAATTCGACGCGGGCGTTCGCGATATCAGTTTTCCCGGAGAGAATCGGCAAGCCCACCGCGCGAACTTCCGTGACTGGCGAATGAACGAACGAGAGCACGATGTCGAGATCGTGGATCATCAGGTCCAGTACGACGTCGACGTCGAGCGCGCGGGGGGTGAAGACGCTAAGCCGATGCACTTCAAAGAACATGGGCCGGTTGATCAGCGGGATGGTCGCGCGCACAGCGGGGTTGAAGCGCTCCAGGTGGCCAACCTGGGCGATCCGTTGATTCGTTTTCGCCAGAGCAATAAGTTCGTCGGCCTCCTGCAGAGAGGACGCCAGCGGCTTTTCGACCAACACGTCGACGCCGGCCTGCAGCAGGACCCGGGCGACCTCCAGATGGTGAGCGGTTGGGACTGTGACCGACGCCGCTTGCACTTCGCTGTGCGTGGTCACGAGTTGTTCCAGCGATCCGAAGGAACGGCATCCAAACTCGCGCCCGACCGAGTCAGCGCGCGTGACGTCGCGGTCGACGACGCCCAACAGGCGGATCGGTTCCCCCTGGTCCTCGAGTTGCTTGTAGACGCGCGCGTGCTTGCGGCCAAACGCGCCCACACCGATCACGGCTACGTTGACGATGCTGTCGGAGGTCAAGAGTTCTCAAGCGGCGGGTTGCCGTCGATTGCCGATTGTACTCATGAAGGCGAATCCAGGTATATCAGTTTTCCGGCAGGGCTATTTTTACAAACGGGTCTTTTTGAGGATGGCGATCTGCCCTGCGTGATAGAGTTCGTGCTGCGTTACGCCGTGCAGCATGAAATAAACGTTGTAGTTCTTGCCGGGAACGCGATCGTTGAGGCGAGAGTCGGGCAGGGCGGCGACGGTCTTGATCAGCTCTTTGTGAGTTTTCTTCAGGAGAGCGACAGATTCTTTCCAGGCGGAGCGGCTCTTGTCTTTGACGGGTGGAAAGTTTTGGGCATCATTGAGAGTGACTGCCTTGCCGGTTACGATACGGCGGTTGACTGCGCCGTCCCAGGCAGCGATGTGCAGGACAAGTTCCCAGATGCTATGCGCGTCGGGCAGGGGATGGGAGGCGGCGGTGGCGGCATCGATGTCGGCAAGCAGTTCGAGCACGGCAGGACCATGCCACGCGCTGCCTTTAAAAGCGCAGTGGAGTTGATCGGCGATGCGAGCGGCTTCAGACATCCGGCTAGTCGGCAACCATAGCTATTTTACCGCCGTTCGCGGCTTGGGGTATCACCTCGCCGTCGAGGAGGAGGCATTTGCCTGAATCGATGGCCAGGCAGGTTGCACCCGCGGCACGCATTACTTCGATCGTCTTCACGCCAATGACAGGGACGTCGAAGCGCATGTCTTGATTCGGCTTGGCAATCTTCACGACCGTCAAGGCACGGCTCAGGGTGGAAGCGTTGCCTTCCAGAGAGCGCATCAGTTGGCCTGCGCGCTCGATGGTGGCGTCGGTGCCCTCCATGGCTTCGACGGCCACGCAGGCAGTCTCGGCGACCACCACGGTCTGGCCGATGTCGTATTGCGCCAGGTGACGGGCGACGGCGCGTCCGTAGTCGATGTTTTTCCTTTCTTCCGGAGTCGGTGCGCGTTCCGTGAGCACGCCCGGCTTGGCGAGGAGCGGCTCGAGGAAGGACGTCGAGTTTTCCAGTGTGATGCCCTCGTCGGCGAGCACCTTCGCGACCGCTCCCAGTAAAGAATCGGTGTTGCGGGTGGTCAGCGACAGCAAAATTTTGGCGAGACGCCAGTCAGGCTTGATGCTAGAGAAGATCTGCTTGTGCCTGACCTGCCCCGCCATGATGGCGCGCTGGACGCCTTCGTTCCTAAACGTCTCGATCAGCTTCGACAATTCCCCGAGCGAAAGCCAGTGAACCGAGGCGGCGCCGCGCGACTCGATTTCCGGGAAAGTCTCTTCCTTGATGGCGGCGACGACGACTTCAAGACCCCGCGCCCGGGCGGCGTCGAGAATCAGGAAGGGGAATTTGCCATTCCCCGCGATGAGACCGAGTTTTTCTGGAGTCGGCACGAGAGCGGATAGAAGTCTAGCATTGGAACAGCTACGAGCCATGAGCCACGAGCTAGGAGCTACCAGCCATCAGCTACTTGATTACTCCGCGCTCCGAGGCCTGAACGAATCGAATGAGCATCTCCACGTCCTCACCCCGGTCGGCTTCCGACTTCAGCTTTTCCAAAGCCTGCGAAGTATTGAGCTTCGACGCGAGCAGGATCTTGTAGGCGTGATGGATCTTACGTATCCGTTCTTTGCTGAAGCCGCGACGCTCCAATCCTACGGAATTCGTTCCGAAGGCGTGGGTATTGCGCTCGGCGGAGGTTTTGGAGAAGGGCAGCACGTCCTGCGTGATCGTTGTCCCGCCACCGACGTAGGCATGCGTGCCAATCCGAACGAACTGATGAACCGGGCAGAGCGCTCCCACCATCGCCCAATCTTCCACGGTCACGTGGCCGCCCAGCGTCGCGGCGTTCGCCATGATGACGTGGTCTCCGATGATGCAGTCGTGAGCAATGTGGGCATAGGCCATGATCAGCGTGTGATTGCCAACTCGGGTCAGCCCTCCGCCTTTGACGGTACCGCGGTTGATGGTCACAAACTCGCGGATTTCGTTGTGATCGCCGATCTCCAGGCGGGTGGGCTCGCCGACATAACTAATGTCCTGGGGAGCGAGGCCAATCGAACTGAAGGGGAAGAAGCCGTTGTCGGCGCCGATCTTCGTGGGACCCTGCATGGCGACGTGGGAGACCAGATCACAGCCTTCGCCCAGTTCGACTTCCGGGCCAATCACGCAATAGGGACCGATCTTGCAGGAGGGATGAATCTTCGCGCCGGGGTCGATGATGGCGGTGGGATGAATGCTCATCGACACCAAGTACCGGGTTGTGAGTATCGAGTCGCGAGGGAGTGTCGCATGATCGTTCTAGCCCTCTGCTGCGGGCGCGTCATTCTCACTCTGCGGGCCTTCAGATTCGAAGGTGCGAGGCACCAGCCGGCAGGTGACGGTTGCTTCTGTGACCCGCTTGTCGCCGACGTAGACTTTGCCTTCCATGCGCACGGCGTTCATCCGCCAGGATTTTACTTCGACCTCGATGCGCAGCTGATCTCCGGGAACCACCGGGCGACGGAAACGGGCTCGCTCGATGCCAGTGAAGACCATCAGTTTCTGGTCCCGATCCTCGACTTCTGTGAGCAGCAGGGCGCCACCGGCTTGGGCGATGGCCTCCACGATCAGCACTCCGGGCATAATCGGCAGGTTGGGGAAGTGACCCTGGAAAAAGGGCTCATTGATAGTGACATTCTTGATGGCCACGATACGCTCGCGGCGCGTGAGATCGATCACCCGGTCGATCAGCAGGAAGGGATAGCGATGCGGCAGAAGACGCTGGATTTCGTGGATGTCCATAGTGGTCTTGGACGCCACGGGAACCTCCGTTTCCGGTTGGGTGATATCAGTCATTTGCGAGAGATAAACAGCCCGGAGATTATACTGTACCGCACCCTGCGCATGGCTAGTGTGGCGCGGACACTCCCGTCCGCGTCCCCGTGCCGCGCAGCGCCACCTAGATCACCACTTACATAACGTTCATGAAAAAATCACGCAGCAAAGGAAACACTTCCAGGACTACACACACCCAATCGCCCGCCAACACGCGGCTCGAATACTTCGAGCAACGTCGCGACCAGCTCGTCGGCACCATTCGCCGGCTGGTCGAAATCGAATCGCCCAGCGACAGCAAGCAAGCCGTCGACCGTCTCGGCGCGTTCGTAGCGGAGGAATTCGCGGCGCTCGGGGGACGGGCACAGTTTCATCGCGTGTCCGACTTTGGAAATCACCTGCAGGTGGATTTCGAAGGCGAGACGCAACAGAAACCAGTCCTATTGCTCGGCCACCACGACACCGTGTATCCCACCGGGAGCCTTGCCACCATGCCGTGCCGCCTCGGCAACGGACGACTATGGGGGCCAGGCGTGCTCGACATGAAGTCCGGGATCGCCCTCATGCTCTATGCCATCCAGGGCTTGCAGGAATGGAATGGACGGTTGCCTCGTCCCGTCACCGTCTTGCTGGTTTCCGACGAAGAGGTGGGAAGCAACTCGTCGCGTGCCATCACGGAGAATCTGGCGAAGCAGTCCTCAGCCGTGCTCGTGCTGGAGCCTTCTTACGGCCCAAAGGGCGCGGTCAAAACAGCGCGCAAGGGGGTGGGTGAATACAGGATGAAAGTAAGCGGAGTGGCGTCGCACTCGGGACTCGATTTCGAGAAAGGGCAGAGCGCAATTGTGGAACTGGCCCAGCAGATCGGCGCAATCTCGAAGTTGGTCGATCTCAAACGCGGGCTGACGCTGAATGTCGGCCTTGTGCAGGGTGGGACGCGTGTGAATGTGGTTGCCGCGGAGGCCACAGCTTCCCTGGACGTGCGCATTGCCCGCATGAAAGACGCCGCCGGCATTGATCGCAAGCTGCGATCCCTGAAGCCTTTCAATCGAAGATGCAAGCTGGCGGTGACGGGTGGCATCAATCGTCCACCCCTGGAAAGAAATGCGGGTGTAGCCATGCTTTACAACAAGGCGAGCGTGATTGCGAAGGAACTTGGATGGAAGCTGAGCGAGGCTGCGGTGGGAGGCGGTTCGGACGGAAACTTCACCGCCGGGCTGGGCCCGACTCTCGATGGGCTGGGCGGCGTTGGAGATGGTGCTCATGCCGTGCACGAATTCATTGTTGTCTCGGAGTTGCCGCGCAGGGCGGCATTGCTGGCGGGATTGATTGAATCTAGCTAAGCTAATGTACTGTCCCACAAATTCGCCCCATAAACTTTGTCATCCGACCGGAGCGAAGCGGAGTGGAGGGGCGTTGTGTTTCGAGCCTTTGCATCGCTGCTCGTGGGCGGAGATATTCAAAGAAGTTCCGGGACACGACACCTAGTAGTCGTTGGCTATTGGTCGTTGGCGTTAGTGTGGACCGTCGGTCAAGACCCTAGGTCATGGATGTTAGTCGGCTGAGGGTTTCACCCGTGTATCTCGAAAGGTTTCGTAACCAATAACGACCGAGGTCTGTCTTTCAGGGGTTTGTCAGCGACTGACGACTAGCACGACGATTGATCTTTGACTCCCCCGCGGCTGTAGCCTAGAATTCCCGCAGGGGAGTCTGTGACCTCAAAGGTGCCAAGCGAGCACTAGGATCCCCGCCGGAGGAACGAAATGCCTGGCAAATTGGGTTTGCCTGAAATCCTGTTGCTTCTTGCCGTCGCCCTGCTGATTTTTGGGCCGAGCAAGCTGGCCGATCTGGGCAAAGGCCTCGGCGAGGGGATCAAGAATTTCAAGTCTGCCGTCAAGGACGGCGGGCAGGATTCCGAGAAGAAATCCTGAAGTCGCCCGACAGGACTTGAGATCGACAGTCCGTCGCGTCTTCAACTGACCTGAACAGCGGTCAAGCTTCGTCTTCTTTGCTTCAGATACCGCCGCGTTCCTTCAGCATCCGATAAACGAGCGCAATCGGTAGACCTACCACGTTCGCATAGTCTCCTTCAACGCGAGGAATCCAGCGCGACGCCATTCCCTGGATCGCATAAGCTCCTGCTTTATCCATGGGCTCGCCAGTGGCGATGTAGGCGCGAATCTCGTCCTCGCTGAGCGGAGTTACATGAACGACGGTTGTCTCGGAGCGAACGTCTCCCAGCGAAGTCTCGGACTTGGCGTCGGGATTCTCAGCGGGGCTCCCTCCCGACATCGGACCCATCAGGCAAACGCCGGTGATAACTTGATGCGACCTCCCGGACAGCAAGCGCAGCATGCGCGCGGCGTCGGCAGCATCCTCGGGTTTGCCGAGAATCTGTTTATCCACCACCACGATTGTGTCGGCGCCCAGAACGAATTCGTTTGGACGCTGTTTGAAAATGGCCCAGGCCTTCTCACGCGCCAGGCGCTGCGCGAATGCCTTGGGGGCCTCGCCATCGAGCGGCACTTCCGGAATATTGGTGGGCTGCACGGTGATAGCGATGCCGGCCGAGCGCAACAATTCCTGACGACGCGGCGAAGCGGAGGCGAGAACGAGAGCCATCAGCGCGATTCTAGCGGAAAGTCGACCTGTCGGTCCGCCACCAACTTAGTGCGATTGCGGAAAGGCTCGTTGGCGAAGAATCACCATAGCGCTCGTTGACGCTCTAACCCGCCAACGTGCTAGTACCTCCGTCACTTTCGGACTCACACGTCGCACCGCTAGCATTCTCTTTGAACCCTGGGCTGTTAGGGATGCCGCCGAATAGGAGCAGAATCAGGCGGGGGAGTCCTCGAAATCGGGGATGGCCTGCGAGAATCCTTCGCTCGAATGGAAACAGCCCACACCCCTGTTGGACATCAACAATACGCGAACAAAGCTAATAAGCTGTAAACATCCCATTCTCAGTTGGTGAAATCGCCGGTTTCGCCAACACTCTCTAACGAACGTCATGGCGAGCTATTGATTCCCCACAGCTTGCCTATGACAGTTCCGAAACGGATTTCGCCAGTTAACTGCTAACCCAAAGCTGTGAGTGTTGAATTGTGTCCAGCCATGGATGCTCCAATACCCCGTCGTGAAGTGCTGTTTGAGGGATGTCGAGAAGAAGAAATCCCGAATCTTCCAAAGGAGATGATCGAGAAGTTGATACCGCTTGGCCAGCCGCTCGGGTTTCCAGCAGGCTCGGCAGTCCTTCTGGGCCCCTTCGAAATTGGTGGAAAACGTTTGGTCATCGAGCTCGGGCGGATCGAGGGTGGCGGCGAGGGAGTGCTGCCATCACTGGCCTCTCTCAGGAGGCAATACGCCAGACTACACGGCTTTTCGGGTGTCGAATGGATCGTGCCAGCCGTGTCTTGCGCTAAGCCGAATCTGAAGCTTCATCGCGTACTCGAAGGTCGCGGTTTTATCGTCAAGCAAGTGGCGGGAGTGGGTGAGGCTTACTATTTCGTGGATACTCTCCCAAACGGTTTCAGATGCCAAGTGGCGCTTCAGGCTGTTGCCCGTTTACACTCAGCCTTAACCGATGGCTTGCTGAATATCGCAATTACCCCACCAACCTCGCGTCGGCCTCGTTCCGATCATCGCAAATTCAACCAAGAGTCGCCAAGCTGGAAGCCGCGAACTCGACCCTGACACCCAAGACCTCCCCTCCACCCTGCTAGAATCAAAGATTAGCCGTAGCCCATGGACGCAGCCTACATCCGCAACTTCGCCATCATTGCCCATATCGATCACGGCAAATCCACGCTGGCTGACCGTCTGCTGGAGCTGACCGGCTCGCTGGCCATGCGCGAGATGCAGGAGCAAGTTCTTGATTCCATGGACCTGGAGCGCGAGCGCGGCATCACCATCAAGGCGCATGCGGTTCGCATGATCTATCCCGCCCAGGATGGCAAAACATACCAACTCAACCTGATCGATACGCCCGGGCACGTCGACTTTTCGTACGAAGTCTCCCGCTCGCTGGCTTCTTGCGAAGGCGCGTTGCTGGTGGTCGACGCCTCTCAGGGTGTCGAGGCGCAGACTCTCGCCAATGCCTACCTTGCCATTAACCACGGCCTCGAAATCATCCCCGTTATCAACAAAATTGACTTGCCGAGTGCCGACATCGCACGGGCCAAGGAGATGATCGAAAGTGCCGTCGGCCTGGACACCACCGATGCATGCCTCATTAGCGCCAAGACCGGACAGGGCGTGCCCGAAGTTCTGGAAGCGATTGTGAAACGGGTCCCGCCGCCGAAAGGGTCATCACAACGTCATTTGCAGGCGCTGATTTTCGACTCGTGGTTCGATCCCTATCGGGGAGTGGTGGTTCTGACCCGCGTGTTTGAAGGGACTCTGAAGACGGGTCAGAAGATCCGGTTGTGGTGGAACGGGCGGGTCCTGCAAGTCGAAACTCTCGGTGTGCTCACACCCAAGCCGGTGGAGGTCGAGGAACTGGTCGCGGGCGAAGTCGGCTTCCTGATCGCCAACATTAAGAACGTGGCCGACACCAAGATCGGCGACACCATCACAGACGACGACCGCCCAGCCATCGAACCGCTCCCCGGCTTTGAAGAAATTAAGCCAATGGTATTTGCGGGTCTGTACACTGTCGATGCGCACGAACACACCCAGTTGCGCGAGGCGCTCGAAAAATTACGGCTGAATGACTCTTCGTTCTTCTTCGAGCCGGAAAGTTCAGTGGCGCTGGGTTTCGGTTTCCGCTGCGGCTTTCTTGGGCTTCTCCACATGGAGATCATCCAGGAACGGCTGGAGCGCGAATACAACCTCGAACTGATCACGACCGCCCCCGGTGTCCGTTACAAGGTCACGAAAACCGACGGCCAGTTAATCGAAGTGGACAATCCTTCACGCTGGCCCGACCAGAGCGAGATTGCGAAAGTCGAAGAGCCGGTGATCCTCGCCGTCATCCTCACCAATGAAGAATTCGTCGGTGGCATCCTGAAGCTGGTGGAAGAAAAGCGCGGCAAGCAGAAAAGCTTCGAGTACGTCAGCGGGTCGCGCGTGATGTTGCAGTACGAACTTCCGCTGAACGAAATCGTGCTCGACTTCTACGATCGTTTGAAGTCAGTCTCGCGCGGATACGCTTCTCTCGACTACCACCTCGCCGGCTACTGGGAGTCGCCCATGGTCAAGCTCGACATTCTGGTGGCGGGTGAGGCGGTCGACGCCCTTTCGCTCATCGTGCATCGCGACTTCGCCTACGACCGCGGGCGGGCGTTGGTGTCAAAAATGCGAGAGTTGATCCCCCGGCAGATGTTCGAGGTTGCCATCCAGGCGGCAGTCGGAGCGAAAATTATCGCCCGCGAAACCGTAGCCGCCATCCGCAAGAACGTGCTCGCCAAGTGCTACGGCGGTGACATTACCCGCAAACGCAAGCTGCTCGAAAAGCAGAAGGAGGGCAAGCGCCGCATGAAGCGAATAGGCCGCGTCGACATCCCGCAGGAGGCCTTCCTGGCGGTACTGAAAGTGGGCGAGAATAACTCGTAACCCGCGGTTTTCCGGGCTCCACCCGAAGGTATTGATACTGGTAGATGTGCAAATCTCAAGGGTTGCTTGAACGTCTGATGAATTCTGCTACAGCAGGGCAAACACGCTAACTATCTCAGTAACATTAACAAAATAAATAAGTTACATTTGCTCTCGCGGACCACATTTGCCGACCGGGTGGTCGCTTTTGCCCATTGCGGGAATGGGGAGAAAGCACTTCCACAGTATTTTCCACAGCGATATGAAACGCTGGATGACCGCTGTCAGGCTGATCCAGGGATACGACTGGAGGCTGCTACATTAATGCAATTCCAAGGGTCGCACCGTCACTCCTCCGGTGCGATGTCCCCCTCCGCAAGAGACTCAAAACGGGTGGAATTCTTCAAGAATGCCAGATTGATTCGTCCGACGGGACCGTTGCGCTGCTTGGCAATGATGATCTCGGCTCGACCCTGCAGGTCCGGATCATCCTGTTTGTAGACCTCTTCGCGGAAAATGAACATCACCAGATCGGCGTCCTGTTCGATCGATCCGGATTCGCGCAAGTCGGAGAGTTGCGGACGATGATCACCGCCGCGACTTTCGGGGGCGCGGCTCAACTGGGAGAGGGCGATGACGGGAACGTGCAGCTCTTTGGCGAGCGCCTTCAATCCGCGCGAGATGGCTGATACTTCCTGGGTGCGGTTCTCGAAACGCCTTCCCCCTCCGGACATCAGCTGAAGATAGTCGACGATGATCAGGTCAAGTCCTCCGCACGATTGTTGCAGTCGCCGCGCCTTGGCGCGCATCTCGCTGAGGGCGAGACCCGGTGTGTCGTCAATGTAGATGTGTGAGCTGGCCAGTTCTTCCATGGCACGGACGACTTTCTGCATGTCATCGCGCCAGAGGGAACCGGTGCGCATCTTGTGCGAGTCGACTCGGGCGCGTGAGCACAGGAGGCGAAGTAGCAGCGCTTCGCGCGACATTTCCAGCGAGAAAATGCCGACGATTCTCTGATCCAGGATCGCCGCATTCTCCGCGATGTTCATCACGAATGCGGTCTTACCCATCGATGGACGGGCGGCGAGGATTACCAGGTCGGATTTTTGCAGCCCGCTGGTCATCTCATCGAGATTGTTGTAGTGCGTGGCGAGACCCGTGATGCGCTGCCCGCGCTGCAACAGTGCGTCCACCGAACCGAAGGAATCCTTGACGATGTCCTGAATGCCCAGGAACCCTCGTCCAATGCGCTTTTCCGAGAGCTGGAAGATGGCTGATTCGGCGTCGTTCAGGATATCTTCGGCTGCGTCGGATTGGTCAGCCGCGCGCGCGATTGCCGCATTGGCAGCATGAATCAACCCGCGCAGTAGCGCCTTGTCGCGGACAATCTTGACGTAATGCTCAATGCTGGGCCGGTCTGGAACGCCGTCGAGCAGCGACGAGACATAGGCCATGTCTCCGATGGACTGCAGTTCCTTGTTGCGATCGAGTTCCTCGACCAGGGTGATGATCGGGCGCGACGACTCGGCCAGGTCGATCATGCGGGCGTAGATGCGCCGGTGCGAGTCGAGCGAAAAATCTTCCGGCCGCAGATGTTCGGCGGCCTGGTTGTAGGAGAGATTGTCGAGCAGGATGGCGCCCAGGATCGACCGTTCAGCTTCGACGCTCGCCGGCAGTGTGCTGATGCTGTAGTCGGTGGTGGCCATTATGTTCTAACCGCTCCCGCTCTTTCCTTGGCGCCGCCCCTCTGTTCTCGCGCCCCACGAAACAAAGTTCTTCTGAACGCGAGTCGCGATACTAAACCGTAATCCCGCTGTGGAAGCGAAGTGCATCGTAGGAAAAGGCAGAACATTTTGAAAATTTTCTGGCCGCGCACGTGCAAACAGAAATAAGTATAGGCGAAGAAAAAACGAATCGCAACCGTGTGGCGCGGACACTCCTGTCCCGCGTGCGGTGAAGTCCAGCAAAGTAGCAGGGAAAATAGCAAAAGCTGGCCGACGACTGACGACTGCACTAAAAACAAATGCGGCTCGGGCCAGCCACCCGAGCCGCATTGCTAGGCGAAATATCCTGTTGCCCATCTCCACGCACTAGGCATGGAGAAGTACACGCCCCATCGACGCTCCGAGGAACGGCGACCGAAACCTGCACTCGGCAGATCGCCACTCGCGAAGCCAACTCCGCGAATCAATCTGCAGCACTACGGTGGCCGACAGCCAGTCCTGCCGTGTGTGGAGGACTCTGTGAGGAGGCCGCAACGCCCGGGCAACCAGTGCGCCGAAACGCCTTCTGGAGGAACCCTCCCGGCAATTCACCCTCGAGAATTACCAGGAACCGCCGGCTCTACCGTAATGCTCTTGCAGGGCACGCAGAACATCTCGCTTGAATGTCAGACACTTTGCGCCTGCGCTCCCGCGGCAGCAAGAGAAAACCCGCACGCCGCTGTGCAGAAACTGTGGATGGGAGCGATTCCTTGTGGAAAGCACCGGAAAAGCCGGTCAGAATTCTGTTGCGGAGCGGACACCCCGGTCCGCTGCCTTGTTTGGATAACGCCAGATCGAAAACAACAGCGAATCTCGGACATGAATGCGACTACGCTGCCTTGTGCGGATGGCACCCCACCAGCCTCATCACGAAACCGTGCACTCCATGCGGAAATGCTGCTCCGGACAAGTACATGCACCGACAGTATCCTTCCACCACGCGAATGCCACTGTTCCGGCAGAACTGAACGGCCTCTTCACTCACGGCTCTTGCTCACCAGCCCGATACATCCAGACGCGGCGAATGCCCGCCTGGGCGCAGTCACGCACTACTTGTTCTGTCAGGACGGGGAAATCATCAATATCTGCGCGGGCAGTCATCCGAGTCCTCCCCAAGTCATGATCGGACTTGGTATCGCAAAAGCCCGTCATTTGGTAGTGACTGACACCACGAGGCAGGCGGACGTCGCAGCCGCAAGGCTCGTGGATAGAGCGGCAAGTGCGTCGTATGCAGCGAAGTCGTGAGCGGAACGAGGTTTTCGGAAGGCGAGTCAGACCCGGTTGCAATTTGACCCCAGCCATTCGCACATCGCGCGAATGACTGGGGCCACCCTGGTTTACAGAACCCCTGCTGCTCTCAGCTTGTCGAGCTCCGCCTGCACTCCGGCTAGACCTTGACCGCTGTACAA
>WNFQ01002037.1_pt1 | contig 15547 bp, 20 predicted proteins | sample 5400171 | NCBI WGS metagenome assembly WNFQ01 (sample SAMN13153356, study PRJNA577476) | soil metagenome | isolation source: 20 cm soil under Madrone tree | place: USA:California | collected 2016-06-14
TGACTCGGTTGTTTTCGCCCTACCAGCTCAACCCGTTCAACATCAATCCTCTGCGTTCGATCCTTTGCGATACGGTGGACTTTGATGCGATACGCAACGCGCGCTGTCCGATCAAGCTTTTCCTCTCGGCAACTAACGTGCGATCTGGAAAGATCCGCGTTTTTCACAACGACGAAATCGGGCCGGACGCTGTTTTGGCCTCGGCTTGTCTACCGTTCTTGTTCCAGGCGATCGAAATCGACGGTGAGCACTATTGGGATGGTGGGTATATGGGCAACCCGGCAATCTTCCCGCTCATCTATAACTGTGACAGCCGAGACGTGGTGATCGTCCATATAAATCCGATCGAGCGACCAGATGTGCCCAAAACTCCACGTGAGATCCTAAATCGCATCAACGAGATCAGCTTCAACTCATCGCTCATGCGCGAGATGCGTTCGGTCTGTTTTGTGACCAAGCTGATCGAGGAGCAGAAGATTCTGGACAAGACCATAAAGCGCATGCTGATTCACAGCATCGAGGCAAACGATGTGATGCAAGCGATGAGCGTAGGGAGTAAGTTGAACGCCGACTGGGACCTGGTCAACAAGCTTATGAAAGTCGGCCGTGAGCGGGCAGATACTTGGATTGCTGCTAACTTCGATCGGCTAGGTGAGCAATCTACAACCGACATCCACAAGAAGTATCTATGAACGACCTTGTTGCACAGTCATCTTCGAAGACGCAGTTCAGGTCAGTTTTCCCCCTATGTAATGAACACGGAGTTCGCGCGGCCGAGTTGCAGCATCACTACAACACGCGGACGGTCCGCCATGCTTGAAGACCTGATCGCGGAACCGTGATTCTACATTCTAAAACAATTTGCGAGTTCGAGAATATCAGGCCTCGAGTTTGAGTCTTTTTATCAGAGGACCCGCACACATGGTGTTCTTCGTATTAGGAGGCGCCACATGAAATTTATCTTGGTGAGTGGCAGGACACCTCGCACGCAATCGTTCTGTGCGCTGTGCTGTGAGCAAATCGGGGAGAGCTACCTACGAGATATCGCGACGCAGCTCGCCTACTGCAATCACAAGTGCTACGTCGATTGCTGCAAAGTGCCCGTCCTTCTCCAATATCATGCGATGGCATCATGATAACCCCGGAGCTTCAAAATCTCTGAGGCTGAGCGACGGAACTGCGAATCGTCGGGCTGCCCTGATCGCTTTTCCGCGTGGAACTACTTTCGAAACCTCAACGGTTGAATCCCTCCGACGGCATGGAGAACTATCATGAAGAAGTTCACACTTTTGGGTGCAGCTGCAATTCCCTTTATATCCCTTGCAACCCCGGTAATGGCACAGCGAGTGATCTCGGAACCGGGATACTGTGCGCAGTTTTATCCCAACGCGAATTGTCAGAATGAGGGACCAAACAATCCATATACGGGCGACTATCAGCGCACACTCTTCCAAAGTAACTCATATGCTTCCAACGGTGTCTGCGCGCGGGGCGCTACATTCTACCGGGGCCGTGATGGCCGCAAGCATGCATGCGACTAACAGACTCTAAATTGTCAGCCCCAAAAGCCGACCGTTAAGGACAACAATGACATCGAAAGTTCCGGCCGCAGTTCTTTGTCTCGTCGCCGCGCCAGCATTTGCACAGGGCGATCTCAAGACAGCGCCGTTGCGACTCTCCTTGCAGATCGTGGGCGACACGCCCGGCGAGCGATGTGCTCGTAGCGCGATGCATTGGATCCAGCACCGCTGGTGACGATGTCTTTGCACCGGACCTTCCTTCCACGACGATTTTCGGTGAGCAATGTTCATCCGCAGACTTGGGCGAACAAGGCTATAACGGTTTTCCGCATCATGCTTCCTCCCTTGGACGATCTCGCTCCCAAGGGTAGGACACCTTCGCGGCGGGCTTATTCGGGCGATCGAAGAACATTCGCGGTGAACTGACCGTGAGCGAGGCTCATAGATCAGTGTCCGGATGAACCCATACGTAAGGCGCGATTTGTCGCTCCGTTGTGAGCCGGATCATGCGCACGGGCAGAGCGTAGCAGACCTTGCGTGTACCGACCCCTAAACGCGGGCATAATGGTGATGAAGTCCGTAGAGGATAGAGCGCGATTTGATGCTCGCGTCCAGGGCTACATTAGGGCCGCCGGACTGGCCGCTGAATGTGGCGAGACGCAGTGGCAAAGGGATTGAGCGACGGCCGCGGTCGTGATCGCTTCAAGCGCAACGTGCACGACACGAACTGCGTCTGGTAACGCCTTCTGAAGGTCCCTATGCTGACCGCGATCTATGTTCTATTTGAAAAGCTGTTTAGGACGCCTCGCAGAGGCATCGACCTCTAACGGATTGAAATTGCACTCGCGGATATTAGCGATGACGGGCTCATCGACTTTCGGAGATGGTAGCAATGGAATTGGCTAAGAAAAAGATCGACGTGGGCCTTTCAACCAACAATCTCGATCCAATGCTTCACTTCTGGCAAAACGACGTGGGTCTCCGGCTCGACCACGTTCTTCCGGTTCGCCGTGGGCAGAAGCAGTACCGGCATGACGTCGCAGGATCTGTGATCAAGATCAACCATCATGTCGATCAGCTTCCGGTCGCTCCGCCAAGCGGCTACCGAGAATTGATCATTGCGCGTCAGGACCGAGCAGAACCCGAGCGTCTCACGGATCCCGATGGAAATCGAACCTGTTTGGTACCTTTCGGCCATGAAGGAATATATCAGATTGCTGTCCGTCTTTCGGTCCGCAACCTCGAAGCGCATCGCCGCTTCTATGCCGATGTGCTCGGTCTCGTGGAGGAGGCCAGAACCGGTGGTGCGGCATTTCGCGCTGGCGAGAGCCTGATCATCCTGGAAGAGCGACCCGACACCCCGCTCGATGCCGGACGGCACGGAACGGGATGGAGATATATCACCTTCCAGGTCTTCAAAGTTGACGAAGTTCATGCCCAAACAATTGGGGCCGGCGCCCGGGAGGGTCTCGCACCCACCACGCTCGGAGATGTTGCACGAATTTCCATGATCCTTGATCCGGACGGCAACTGGATCGAGCTTTCTCAGCGTGCCTCCATCGTAGGAACGCTGACCTGACGGCTAGCCGTGGAGCAGGATTGGGCTTGCCGGCGAGACGACGTCGCGTCAGCAAAAGGCGACGTAGCGTCACTCCTTGATGGGGACAGCTACTTTATCGGCCTCAACGAGCGTCCAGGTCTTCTTTTCAGGGTCATACACCTTGACCTGAAGCAGGGGATACTTGGTTTTGAGGTCGAATGCGCTTTTCTGCGCGGCGGCCCGCGTCGGGAAACTCCTCTTCATACGACCATCAACCTCCAAGCCAAAACCTTCGGTCATCAACACGTTGGCCCGGGTGATGTTTCGGGGCTGCGTCTCCTCATGCATTGTAAGAGGTTTCTTCATGTTCCCTCCTAGGTCACCTTCTCATGCCCTCTTCAAAAGAAGAGCAGGTAAATTAGAACGCCACGTCGTCCGGGTTGACCTCCGCGTCGCTATTGTGCATTAGCGACTCGGCTTCATCAGACGGATTCCCAACGTGAAGAATTCTTAATGCTCAAGAGAATGTTTTCGTAAGTCTGACGCCGGAAGAAGTTTGCGGGGGGTTGTCACCTCAAAAGTAAGTGAAGATTGGATGATACGATGAGTAGCGGCTGTCCCTTATTAGGAGACCGCTATGAGTACCATTCATGCTCCCGACTATTACGAGCCAAGGAAAAAGTGGCGTACGACAAAGAGGGATGAGTTCCTTCGAGAGAACGTCGGCATAGACCCCGCCATTCTCGCAGATGTGTTGGGCGTGTCCGAACGCTTTGTCATCAGCTACCAGCGCAAACTTGGCGTTCGCCCCCTCACAGGCAACCCGCGTAGGAAGGGAGTGCGGCGCCATGCTCCTGCTCTCTAAACCCACGCCTAGGTGCGCAGAGTGCGATGCCCCCGCTAAAATACAAGCCTTGTTTACTCGCGAGGTTTACTACGGCCGGTATTGTTTAACGGAGGGTCAACTGAAGTACGTCCGCTGGGTACTCCGAGCAAATGCGGAGGCTCAGCATGTCGGTCAATAAGTGCCCATGGTGCGGCGGCAAGTTTGGCCTGGTCCGCCATTACCACTTCCGTACCGGTTTTTGCCGCGAAAAATGCCGCCGCAAATACCAAGCTTCCTGGGAGCGTAAGAAACTCCTTCGCAGACTTATCTTCCGTCCCCCCTAGCGTATGGCTGGAAACAAGGTAACGCCAGTACACGCTCTAACTTGTCGGCTTCTTCCTCGGCAGGTAAACTGCCCCTTCAGCAATGAGGGGGCTTCTGTTATCTGTTATCATTGCGCGGATCGATTGTTACGGAACTTCCAGCTGTCATTTTGCGACCGGCGAAATCTATTTCACTTCTTGACCTTGCTCGCGTCCATCTTGACGGAGGGGTCGAGCAGCCTGGTCGAAAACGCGCTTTCCACCGCGAACGGCTTCTCCATGCCGATATAGGTCTGCACCAGGTCGTAATCCTTCTTCATCCGCTCGGCGTCGATCCAACCAAGCGCTTTCGTCGTGGTGAAGTCGTCCGTCATTAGGAATTTAATACGTTCCCACTGGCGCTCTTGGTTTTCCTTGTCGAGACCGGACACCTGATCGAGCAGCGCCTTCAGGCAGGGGGCGACATCGGCGACGCAAGCTGCAAACGCCTTCTGGCTAATCCGCACAAAATCCTCGGCCAGCTTCGCGTTTTTCTCCAGGAACGCACCGTTGACGATCAGCGAGTTGCCGTAGGGATTGAGCCCGATGTCCTTCCAGTTGACGAAGCTCAGGTCGCTGCCGAACTCGATCACCTTCAAATCGTGTTCGTTGTAGAAATCGCTGATGATATCAACGGTGTGGCTCTTGAGCGCCGCGATCTTGGCGGTTGGTCCGACATTCACGAAGTTCACCGAGTCAGGTGCAATTCCCGCCGCCTTGGCGAATGCCGGCCACATCACGCGCGAGGCATCGCCCGGCGGATTGCCGATCTTGTGACCCGGAAAGTCCTTGGCGCCGTTAACGCCATAGCTCTTCAGCCAATAGAAGGTCTGTCCGGTGTTGGCGTAGATGCTCATCAGCGCCACGACATCGGCGCCCTTGCTGCGCGCCACCAGCATGGTCGCGAGATCGGCGATGCCGAACGGCGAGCCGCCGGACCCCACCTTCAGCGACGAAACCCCGGATCCCTTGCCGACCTCGATGTTAAGATCGATGCCGGCCTTCTCGTACCAGCCCTGCGCCTTGGCGTAATAAAACGGCGAATGGTCGGCGGTCGGCGTCCAGTTCAGGATCAAATTCACGGACTCGGCGGCATCAGCGGGAAGGGAGGGTGCCAGCAGCGCGAGCGCCAATCCCGCAATTCCAAAACTCCTCATGGCACCTCTCCTCGTTTTGCGGCTGGCCCCTGATCGGCCCGGCGGCCTTGTCGTCGAGCGTCCGCCGGTTTACCAATGCAACAAGGGACGGAACGAATTGTCAACTGTCTGGTTGGAAATGCCCAAACGACGATCGAACGGTAAAAAGCCGCAGCGGCGCGATCCGGCCGCCACACGGAGGAAGCTGTTAACGGCGGCGCGGCGCGAGTTCGCAAAGAGCGGCCTCGCCGGCGCAAGGGTCGATGAAATCGCTGATCGTGCCGGCGTCAACAAGCAGCTGGTGTATCACTATTTCGGTGACAAGGACGCGCTCTACCTTGCGGTGCTGGAATGGGTCTACGAGGAAATCCGGGCCCAGGAGCGCAAGCTGAACCTCGAAGGGCTGCCACCCACACTTGCCATCAGAAAGCTGATCGAGAGTTCTTTCGATCACCTTGCGTTGCACCCCGATTTCATCGTGCTGCTCAATGATGAAAACCGCAACGGCGCCCGACACGTACGCGCCTCGCTGAAGATCGAGGACATGCATTCTCCCCTGGTCAGCATGGTCTCGAAGATTCTCAAGGAGGGCGTGCGCGCCGGAACCTTTCGCAAGGGTATCAACCCGGTGCATCTCTACATCTCGATCGCAGGGCTCAGCTACTTCTTCTTCTCAAACACGCCCACCCTGTCGGCGATCTTCGGCCGGGACCTGTCGAGCGCCGCGGCCAAGCGAGCCCGCCGCAAACACGTGGTCGATCTGGTGATCCAGGCGCTGCGGCCTTGAGGAGCGAAGCGACGAAGCAATCCATCCAGACGCCGTCATTCCGGGATGGTGCGTTAGTTAGCACCAGACCTCAGATGCGCAATTGCGCATCGGGGAATCTCGAGATTCTGGGTTCGATGCTTCGCATCGCCCCGGAATGACCGCCATGGAGTGCTTCGCGGAGCCTGTCAACGGGCGCGCGTTCGCGCGACCCGTTGGCTCGCAATGACGATCAAGTGTCTCTCTTGCGGCTCAATCAACCAACTGGTTGAAAGAGCGTCGGGATCACGATAGATTAAGCGTCCTGCGCCGGTTCCGACGCGCGCGACGGGGAGCACACGGTGTTCAAAGACGGAATACGCTCAGCCCGGTCCCTTGCGATCATCCTGATCGTGCATCTCGTTGTGATCGTGCTGTGGCAGGTTCTGGTCGACGTCTTCGATGTGCCGAAATTCATACTGCCCTCGCCGCTCGCGACCATTGCAACGTTGTCATCGGCAAAATACGCATGGCTCTCGAATCTCCTTGTCACTGCGGTCGAAATCCTCGGCGGGTTTTGCCTTGGCGCCTTTGTCGGCGTGACCCTTGCGGTCTTGTTCTGCTGGTCGCCGCTGGTAAGCCTGCTGTTGCTGCCGCTGTTCGTCACGCTGAACATGATCCCGAAAGTGGCGCTGGGTCCTCTCTTCATCGTCTGGTTCAGTTACGGCATCTTTGCGAACATCCTGATCGCATTCAGCATCTGCTTTTTTCCGATCCTGCTGACGACCGCGCGCGGACTGAGCGAGGTCGAACCCGACCTGCTCGACCTCGTGAAATCGCTGCGCGGGTCGCGCTGGACATTGTTCCGCAAGATCCAGCTGCCGGGCGCGCTGCCTTACGTGTTTTCCGGCATGAAGGTCGGCGCCATTCTGGCGGTTGCCGGCGCCATCGTCGGCGAGTTTATCGCTTCCGAGCGCGGGCTCGGCTATCTCATGATCCAGGTGCAGTCCTCGCTCGACACGCCGGCCATGGTGATGGCGGTTCTGCTGTTGACGTTGCTGGGGGTCGCGCTTTACGGCCTTGTGCTCGGCTTTGAGCGGCTGTTCGTGGTCAGGGATGTTCGGCTGCAATAAACTCAATCAGGGAAGAAACATGCTGCTGACGCGCGACAGTCTGCCAGACACCATTTCCGATATCGCAGCACTCGATGATCTTTTGTGCCGGCCGAGCCAGGCGCTGATCGACGACCTTGCGAAAGCCGATGGCGACATCATGATCCTCGGCGTCGCCGGCAAGATGGGACCGACGCTTGCTGGCCTGGCGAAGGCCGCCCTGCCCGGCCGCCGCGTGATCGGCGTTGCGCGCTTCAGTGACGCGAACGTGAAAGCGCGGCTCAAGGCCCGCGGCATTGAACCGATCAACTGCGACCTTCTCGATGAAGCCGCCGTCAAGACGCTGCCGAAGGCAGAAAACATCTTCTTCATGGCCGGGCGCAAGTTTGGCGCGGAGGGCGATCTGTCGCTGACCTGGGCGATGAACGCCCATGTCCCCGCCTTGGTCGCGCAAGCTTTTCGGGATTCGCGGATCGTGGCGTTCTCGACCGGCTGCGTCTATCCGTTCGTACCAGTGAATGGAAAGGGCGCCAATGAGGCCGTTGCGCCCAATCCCCCCGGCGAATACGCGCAATCCTGCGTCGGACGCGAGCGCATGTTCGAATATTTCTCGCGCAAGTTCGCAACGCCCGGCCGATTGTTCCGGCTGAACTACGCGATCGACATGCGCTACGGTGTGCTGCACGACATCGCGACCAAAATCCTGCAGGGCAAGCCGATCGACATCAGCCTCGGTCATGTCAATTTCATCTGGCAGGGCGATGCCGCAGCACAAGCGCTGCGCTGCCTCGCGCATTGCGACACGCCGACATCGCCGATCAACGTCAGCGGTCACGAAATTTTGGCCGTACGCGATCTCGCGGCCAAATTTGGGGCGCTTCTCGGCCGCGATCCCGTGATCGTCGGTAGCGAAGAGCCGACCGCCTGGCTCACCGATACCTCGCAGGCGGTTCGATTGTTCGGCCTGCCGATCGTCGATACCGAGCGACTGATCGCCTGGACCGCGGACTGGGTCGCCCGCTCGATGCCCAGCCTCGGTAAGCCCACCAAATACGAGGTGCGCGATGGCCGATACTGATCAGATGGCAATTGTTCGGCTCGGTCCGGCCGACGCGCTAGCCGGGCTTGCGCTATCGGCAGAAGCCAACTGGAATCAGAACGAGGCCGACTGGCGCTTTTTCCTCACCGAGGGAAGCGTGTTCGGCACGCGCGACAATGACGGCCACCTGATCGCGACTGCGGCGCTATTGCCCTACACGTCCGGCAACGCGTGGATCAGCATGGTGCTGGTGACCGCGGGCTGGCGCCGCCGCGGTCTTGCGACCAGACTGGTCGATGCGTGTCTCGATGCCGCGGCGAAGCAAGGTTTTGTCACCTGGCTCGATGCGACGCCGGCGGGCGCCGCGGTCTATGGCCGCCTGGGATTTGCACCGACGCTGCAACTGCGGCGGTTGCGGCTTGACAATGCGATGTCGACAAAAGCCGAAGCCCCGCCGTCGCTATCGCCGTGTGACATCGAAAAATTCACCACGCGGGACCGTCTCGCCGTCGGCTTTGATCGCAGCACCTTGCTCCGGGAAATCAGCGGGCGTTTGCGCTCCCGGTTGCTATCAAGCGGCGAGGCGCTCGCGCTCGTCCGCGACGGCCGCAAAGCCCGGCATGTCGGCCCGTTGTTTGCAGACGGTCCGGATCACGCGCTTGCCCTGGTCAACGAGATCGTTCGATCCGAAAGCGGGCCTCTGCTGATCGACGCCGTCAGCGAGCACGAAGAATTTCTCAAACGTCTGACCGGCTCCGGCTGGACCATCGAGCGGCCCTTTCAGCGCATGCGATTTGGACCTGCCAGCGCATCGCCCGCGGAACCGCCGTTCGCCGTGGCCGGCCCCGAATATGGATAAGGATTGGCGCCATGCATCATAGCGAGATCAAATCCGATGTGCGGCGTTTGATTGCCGATGGCACGGTCATCCCGGCGCACCCGCTCGCGCTCGACGCCCGCCGCAAGCTCGACACCATTCATCAGCGGGCGCTGACGCGTTACTACATCGACGCCGGCGCCGGAGGCCTTGCGGTTGGCGTCCACACCACGCAGTTCACCATCCGCGATGTCGGCCTGTTCAAGCCGGTGCTGGAACTGGCCGCCGAGACGGCGGCCAGTTGGACCAAGCGGCCGCTGGCCCTGGTTGCCGGCCTGGTTGGGCCGACACAGCAGGCCATCTCCGAGGCAAAGATCGCACGCGGCGTCGGTTATCATGCGGGGCTGCTCAGTCTCGCCGCGATGCAATCCGCCTCCGAAGACGAGATCATCACCCATTGCGAGAGGATCGCGCGCGAAATTCCGCTGGTCGGATTCTATCTGCAGCCGGCGGTCGGCGGCGTGATCCTCAGCGCGGATTTCTGGCGGCGCTTCGCTGCGATCGACAACGTCATTGCCATCAAGATCGCGCCGTTCAATCGCTACCGCACGCTCGACGTCTTGCGCGGCGTCACCGCCGCGGGCGCGCTCGATCGTGTTGCGCTCTATACCGGGAATGACGACCACATCCTGCTCGACCTCACCCTGCCGTTCGATCTGCGCGATCGCGGCATCACCACCCGCGCCTATTTCCGCGGCGGCCTGCTCGGCCACTGGTCGGTATGGACCGCGAGCGCCATAAAACAATTCGAGATGTGCCGCGCGGCGCGCGGCAAGGAGAGCGTGCCGGCCGATCTCCTGGCGCTCGACGCCCGCGTCACCGATTGCAACAGCGCGTTCTTTGACGTCGCCAACAATTTTCACGGCTGCATCGCCGGCTGTCACGAGATTCTGCGCCGGCAAGGGCTGCTTGAGGGAATCTGGTGTCTCGATCCCGCCGAGGGCCTCAGTCCCGGCCAGATGCCGGAGATCGACCGGGTCTGCCACGAGCATGCCGATCTCAGCGATGACGATTTCGTCGCCGCCAATTTGCAGAAATGGCTCGCATGAGCGAGCTGCAAGAGCCCTTCATTCGTCTGCGCAACGTCCGCAAGGTCTACCGTTCGCAAGGTGCGGAATTTCTCGCCATCTCCGACGTCACCATGGACGTGCAGGAAGGTGAGTTGATCTCGCTGGTCGGCCCATCCGGCTGCGGCAAGACCACCGTCCTGAAAATACTGGCGGGACTTCACGACGCCGACGGCGGCACCATCCAGATCGGCAACGCGCGTACCCCATTCGATCCTGCACGCGACATCGGCATGGTGTTTCAGCAAGCGCTGCTGCTGAAATGGCGAACCATCCTCGACAACGTCTTGTTGCCGGCGGAAATCGTCGGCCTGCCGATCAAGGCAGCCAAGGCCCGGGCGCGCGACCTTCTCAATCTGGTGGGGCTTGCCGGCTATGAAGACAAGTATCCGCAGCAATTGTCGGGCGGGATGCAGCAGCGCACGGCGATTGCGCGCGCCTTCATCCACGATCCCAAACTGATCCTGATGGATGAGCCGTTCGGCGCGCTCGACGCGCTGACCCGGGAGCAAATGAACCTCGAAATGCTGCGGATCTGGCGGGAAAGCGGCAAGACCATCATCTTTGTGACGCACAGCATCCAGGAGGCGGTGTTCCTCGCCTCGCATTGCGCGGTGCTCACCGCCGGTCCTGCGCGGATGGCGGAATATTTCCCGATCGATCTGCCGTTTCCGCGTGCGCTGCCGATCAAGACCACGGATGAATTTGGTTCGTATGCACGGCGCATTTATGAGAGTCTTGGTCTTGTCACTACCATGTAAACTAACATTCCGAATGCCGACCCCACGAAGTCGTCTTCTGGTCGTCCAAGAACGCTGATTTAGACGCCCCACCACACTTTTGTTGCACCGATCGAATGTTATGGAATGTCCGCCTTTGGAAACCCACCCAAGTGGATGAAGAAAGCAAGCCAGGTCGCGTGGAAAAAGTTCGTTAATGAGCTACCGTGGTTGAACGGATCACACCGCGCTTTGGTTGGAATAGCTACTGAACTTCGCGGCCGTCAGATTACTGGCGAGGAACTAAGCGTGGCCGGATACAATCTTTTGCGCTTATGCCTCGGACAGATGGGGGCGACGCCCGTTGATTCATCCAAGGTCACGTTGCCTGAGGATGAAGCGCTCGAAGACCCTTCCGCAAAATACTTTCAATAAAGCTTAGGCGGCGCACCAAAGGTCGGATCGGTCGTCGTGTTCGTCACCGGCTCGTATCCGCGCTCCAATGCTGCTTAGGCAGCTTCTCACACGGCCAACACGCCTGATCTTTCGGTCCCAATCAACTTCCGATAGTATGCTTATGTGCTTCAATCTAGTAGAGGGTGTTTTGATGCGGTGGTTGGTTCTTCTAGCATTGCTATGGCCAGTAACAGCGCTCGCTGGGTGGTTTAGCGACGACAACTACGATGAGTGCATGTTGAGCAAAATGAAGGGCCAAAACCAATCTATGTACATGACAGCTCATAAAGCTTGCGCACGTACTTTTGGAATTGAGCAAACGATTAACCAGAATGGAATTAAGATTTCGTGGGATAACGATCGTTGGGAGATAAGGCTGGAGGTTGAGCAAAATACGTCGGAGTTTTCGATTACTAAGGGTGAGTTCATTTTTTCTAAGAAGCCTTGTGCCGAATCTGTTGCTGTCGACTTCGACACTAAAGCAACTGTCTTGTTCAAGTCTGACAAAGCTATTCAGTCGATCATGACCAATGATTTGAAATGCAAGAAGACGATAGAACTATGGGGAAAATACAAATAGTGATTACCAAAGAACAGCGGATCGAGGCGATGAAAGGGGTGCTTGCATCCTTATTCGCGTCGCAGCGAACATTGAAGTCCCTCGCACCGCAGTTCAAGTGGGCCGGACTTGGAAATCTGCTCGGTGACTATGGGGAGTTCATCGCCACCGAGGTTTACGGCTTGCAACAAGCACCACGCGGAGCAAACGGCTACGACGCCATTTCCGTTGAAGGCAAGACGGTGCAAGTGAAGGCAAACTATGCCGCGTCGCAAATCGGCTTCCGAGGCGAAGCGGACATGCTTCTTTGCTTAAAGATCGATCTAACTGGGGACTGGACCGAGATTTACTACGGCGACTTTGGCCTGGTTAAGAAAGCAGCACGATATTCAGCGCGAGACAATAAGCACATGGTGCCGTTAGCTGCATTGTTGCGGATCGCTAAAGCCGGTTATGTTTTGCCCGACATTATCCCAGTTGCCGATATCCAAACCGCTACGGACGAGCCTATCTGACCCCCAACACACATCATTATCGGGCACAAACCCTATTGTCTCACAGGTTTAAATTCGTGCAATATGCCCGCTGAGGATTAGGGGAAACGACGTGCGCTCTGTCATCGCGGCTGCCGTTTGGCTTATGGGCGTTGTTCCGACGCTAGCGGCCTGCAATTTAGACCGGGTCATAGGCTACACATTGGTGGCGAAAAAAACCGTTGTCGCATTCATCCAAGACGACAAGCGGGAAGATAGTTTTTCCGGTTGTGAATTTGGGCGAGTCCTGGTCTCTGATGACAATACCGGCGTTCGATGTATTGGTTACAGTTACAATTACGCCTACCGTCCCGACGCCTACATTTTTGTGAATTCTACATTGATCAAAATGTGTGTCGAAGGCGAATGGTTTGACGTTGCCCATCTTCGTTGAGTGTCAGATCAATGCTCCCGGGTTCAAAATAAGATGATCATGCTGCTTTCGGGACTGAGTGTACTGTTCGCTCTATTCGCTGCGGCTCTTTGGGCTTGGTCTTCGGTTGTTAACCTACCCGTAATTGGGTCTGCATACGGAGCAATTGCGAACCTCGATCCGTTTTATGCCGCGTTGAAGAAAGTTGCCCGACTGAATGCGCTTGCTGCTGCTAGCGCATTTGTGTCAGCCTTCTTGCAAGCGTTCGCTCTTTATTTAACACGTTAGTGGACAACACAATCGCATGGCGACTAAGAATGGCGATCCACCTTCCTTCCAATACGACGTCGCGTTGTCATTCGCTGGTGAAGATCGCGAGATAGTGGAATCGATTGCCCGTCAACTGGTGGATTGTGATGTGAAGGTTTTCTACGACGAATTTGTTACTCATGAGCTATGGGGTAAGGACCTATTTCAACATCTGTCCACAGTCTATCGAGATAAGGCCAAATACTGTTTGGTGTTTGTGTCGAAAGCATACAAAGAAAAGGTTTGGCCGAAGCATGAATTGAGACAAGCCCAAGAACGAGCATTTTTCAGTTCGTCAGAATATATCTTGCCGGTGATAATTGAAGATATTGACTTGCCGGGACTGAACAAGACCACCGGCTTTATAGATGTGCGTAAGACCAGCCCGATGGCAATTTGCGGTCTACTGCTTCGAAAGCTCGGGGCATTCGAGGAAAGCCAGCTTGATCGCGGTGAAGTGGCGCGCCGAAAGAATCGGAACAAAGTACGAGGACAAAAGGTCAAGTTCGCGGGAGCTGAAATGATAAGCTCGTGGCCGTCGCGCATCCGCAATTCCCAAGTGATGAGGCACTTGACCTACAGCGCCACGATTAAGCGTATTCCGTATGGCGACGAATATGTCCCAAGACTGAACATGCGAGCAAACTGCAAAGACTGCGGCGTACGACGCGGCCAATTGCACGTTCCCGGCTGCGATGTTGAGCGTTGCCCCATGTGTACCGGCCAACTCCTGTCATGCGACTGCCCGATAGGAGGATACACATCCGAACCTTTCGAAGCAAAACTCATGACGGGGAAAGAGCCCGATCCCGTCGAACCAATAACGTTCACCCCTGACCGATTTCCTTCTCGAACGGAAATGTCAAAGCGACGGCGGAAAAAGCGTTAGCAGGGCATGTGTAACCTCTATTTCGATCACCACAAACCAAGAAGCGGTCATCCGCCTATTCCGAGTCTTGAAACCGCTACGTTGGCAATCTTCCTCCGATGCCCGGCGTGTTTCCAGATTACCCCCCCCTGTGGTCCGCAACGTCGGCAATGACCGCGAAATGGCGATGATGCGTTGGGGAATGCCACCGCCGCCACGTACCGGCGGGCCGCCCGTTACTAATATCCGCAACACCGCTTCGCCGCACTGGCGCGGCTGGCTCAAGCCGGACAATCGGTGCTTGGTCCCGGCGAATAGCTTTGCCGAATACGCGCCAGAGCCAAACCCTGAGACTAAGAAGAAAGATGTTGTTTGGTTTGCACTGAACGATGACAGGCCGCTATTTGCTTTCTGTGGCATCTGGACGGAGTATCGGGGCGACAGGGGAACAAAGTCAAAGCCGATACCTGGCCCTCACCTGGTCTACGGATTTCTAACAACGGCTCCAAAAGCAATGCCGGTGATCTTGACGACTGACGAAGACCGCGATGTTTGGATGCGGGCACCGTGGGATGAAGCCAAGGCGCTGCAACGGCCGCTGCCGGATGATGGCTTGATGATTGTCCGGCGTGGTGAGGACAAAGAGGATGTAGTATCCGACGCCTGAATTAGAGCGAGTGAATTCATCATGGCCAAGCCGAAACGCTTTTCGAACATTCAACCCAAACCCAATCCAGCAAGCATGCCGGAAGGCGCTTACAACAGTGCAATTACCAATGTTGAAATAGGCGCTACGTTCGGACGTATGGCGAGCTTGTGGCCTCACATCGAGGACAGCATGATTGACGTGCTGACCGAGCTTCTTGGAGGCAATGCCGCATTACCATCACGACAGATTTTCCGGTCGATTGTTTCGGCGCAAGCGCGCATTAAGGTGATGCGCAGTTTGCTTCAACGAGCCGAATTGAACGACAAAAAAGATGCAATCTATGACGAGGTAATCAACGAATTTGCCGCCTTGAATGACCAACGGAACAAATTCTTACACGGCCTTTGGTATACTCATGAAAGCGGTAAGGTGTACTTCGTGGAGGAATCAATCGATGACCTGTCTGTCTTTCATGCCAGAGAAGTCACCGCACAAGAAATACAGGCTTTGATTGATCGTATGACCGCCCTTGAGGATCGGGTGGAAACCGTTGTCGATGGCGAATACGATATTCGTCAAGCTTACGGCAGTTGAATTATCATGATCAGAGTGGCGACAGCCTTTCTCCTGCTTCTGTTCACCGCCGAAGTTCGTTCCGAAACCGTTGACGTGAAATATCGCGGCCCGGTTGATTTGAAGACATTCGAATGTCGCGATATCAACCGAAGTAGTTTCATTCAGCGTGTCTGCTACGACAAGGCGCAGAGCTACATGATTATCAATCTGCGCGGCACCAATTATCATTACTGCGAACTACCGACCGCGACCTACGACGGCTTGATGGGCGCGCAATCGAT
>WNFQ01002571.1_pt1 | contig 15529 bp, 10 predicted proteins | sample 5400171 | NCBI WGS metagenome assembly WNFQ01 (sample SAMN13153356, study PRJNA577476) | soil metagenome | isolation source: 20 cm soil under Madrone tree | place: USA:California | collected 2016-06-14
TGCCTGGCCATAGGTTTCAACTTTTACACCGGCCCGCTCTGTTCCGCGCACCGCGTCAAGAAATGCGTCATAGATGGCCGGGTTCCTCGTCAGTTCAGTCAGCCGACGCAAGTTGATCGCCTCTTCAACGTGGGAAAACAGATTGCGAGCGGCGCGGTTCGAAAATACGACTCGCATCTCGGCATCAATTACCAGCAATCCTTCGCGCATCTCGTTGACGGCGACATCAGGCAGAGCGGACGAGAAATCGGCACGGTACCTCGTCCCCGACTCAGCCGGCCCGAGTTCGCGTCGCGGAGGTTCCAGCCTTCTTAACAGCAGACCAAAACCAAGCCCCAGCAATAGAGCTAGCGCCGAAAGAATTAACCAGTGTGGAAAGCCTGAGAAATAAATAATGAGAACGACCAGCGCTGCGAACGCAGCCACGAACAAACGGGAAAGAAAACGCGGGTTAGTCATCGGCCTTGGCAGCGGTTAGTTCCAGTGCTGCGCAACCCACGAAACGATAGCCGACGGCGACCACGGTTTCAATGCAGCCGCCGCACGTTCCAAGCTTTTGGCGCAGGCGACGGATGTGGACATCCAGAGTTCGCGCATCGCCGTAATACCGGTAACCCCAAACCTGATCGAGAAGTTGCTGGCGAGTGACCACGCGGCCGTGGTTTTTCGCGAGGCTGGAAAGCAACTGGAACTCCTTATTCGTCAGTTTCACATTCGTGCCTTCGCATACCGCGCGTACGTCGCCGAAGTCAATCATCAGCCGGCCATCGTCGTAGCGTTCATGCAATTCGTCGTCAACTCTTCGCAGCACCGCGCGCACCCGCGCCAGAAGTTCCTGCACTGAAAATGGCTTGGCAATGTAATCGTCTGCCCCAATGTCCAAGCCCGCGATGCGATCGGCTTCTGATGTCTTAGCGGTCAGCATTATTATCGGCGTGCGGCGAGTTTGGTTTTCCCGGCGCAACCGGCGACACAGCTCCATACCATTCATTCCGGGCAGCATTAGGTCGAGGACTATGACTACATGCGGATTCTGTGTATCGAGAGCGAGTTTCAATCCCTGCTCGCCTGTCGGGGCCACGATCGCGGTGAAACCAGCCGACTCGAGATTGTATTTTACGCTCTCGGCAATATCAGGATCGTCTTCGATGATTAGGACGGATTTCGGCATGAGCTTGAACGCTTGAGCAGTTATTGAGGGCGAATAAGCCGGCAGTGACGAATGGACTTTCAGCCGGCCCGGCCGACGATTATCGAGACCAATTCAATGACGAAGAAGGAAATTGCCGCAAACGCGGCCGCCGCCGGAATAGTTAGAACCCAGGCCCACACGATCCTTCCGGCGACCCGCCACTTGACCGCCGACAGGCGCGTAGTCGATCCGACTCCGGCTATTGCTCCGGTAATCGTGTGTGTTGTCGATACCGGAATCCCGGCCGCAGTGGCGCCGAACAAGGTAATCGCTCCTGCCGTCTCAGCGCAGAAGCCGCCGACTGGGCGCAACTTGGTAATTTTTGAGCCCATTGTGTGAACGATGCGCCAACCGCCGGAGAGTGTGCCCAGGGCGATCGCCGCATGAGCCACAAGCACCACGTAAAGCGGAATTGCGGGCAACGACCCCTTATCTCCCATGCGCAAACCGAACATTCCTCCGGTGGCCAATACTGCGGTAATGATGCCCATCGTCTTTTGCGCGTCGTTACCGCCATGGCCCAGAGAGTAGGCGGCCGCGGAAAGCAACTGGCCGCGGCGAAACGTCTTATCCACCTGGGCCGGCGTCCAGCGGTGAAAAATCCAATAGACGGCCACCATGAGGGCGAATCCCATAACGAATCCGATCACCGGGGAAGCTACGATAAATATGAGCGTCTTGATCCATCCTTCGGGTTTAAGCAGACCACTGATGCCATGGTAAGAGGCAACGGCCGCGCCGGCGTAGCCGCCCACCAACGCATGCGAGCTGGAAGTTGGCAATCCCAGATACCAGGTGATCAGGTTCCAGATAATGGCCCCCAGCAACCCGGCACAGAGAACATAAAGCCGTTGGTTCTGCTGGATCAGATCGATTCTGACGAGATCGCCGCCAATCGTTTTTGCGACCCTGGTGCCAAATACCGCGAAAGCGATGAAGTTGAAAGTAGCCGCCCACATAACAGCGTAGCGCGGAGACAGCACGCGCGTGGAAACTACCGTGGCGATCGAGTTGGCCGCGTCGTGAAAGCCGTTGGTGAAATCGAAAACCAGCGCGACCAAGACAATCAAAAGCGTTAGGGCTACTGTCGCAGTCATTCCCCTCCGTCAAACTCGAATTAGATTGAATGAAACGCTCGCCATTCAATCACACTTTTCCAGCCTCTGGCTAGTAATTCAGGGTGGGGATCTCTGCGCGTTTTCAAACACCTGAATGCACAGGTCGAATCAATGGGTGTGCTTTATGATCGCCGCTTCTGCCATGTAGACCGTTAACTCGCAAATGTCCGTCACATAGTCACCAATCCGCTCAAGATGTTTGGCCACGAACAGCAATCGAGCGTTTCGAGTCGCGGTCGAAGGCTCCTCAGTCATCATTTCGATTAACTCATGGAAGATTTGATTATGTAGCGCATTGATTTCAGCGTCGCGCTTGATGACTTCCCGGGCCGCCGCGGCATCGTTCTTCGTAAAAGCGTCAAGGGACGCTCCCAGCATTGACGAAGCAATCTCGCCCATTTTCCGTAGCCGCGAATAGTCTTTGGGTTCAGGCTCTTTGTTAAGATCTATCGCTCCGCGAGCTATGTTGGAAGCGTGATCGGCGATACGTTCCAGCACGGGCGCCATTTTGGCTACCGACATCACAAAACGCAGATCGCGTGCGGCCGGCTGTCGGAGCGCAAAAATGTCTACGCATTGGCGATCAACTTCGACTTCCAGTTGATCGATTTCGTCGTCGTGCTCGAGCACCTCTTGCGCGACCGCGCTGTCTCGCTCGGTGAGGGCCCGCATGGTTTTGATCAGAGCGGCTTCCGCTTCACCACCCAGGCGCAAAACGCTGGAGCGCAGCGTGTCGAGTTCTTCATCAAGATGCCGGTGAACTTCCATTACTCTTTGATCCCAATCAGCCAAATCGGCCGGTGATATAGTCTTCAGTCACCTTTTCAGCCGGAGCTGTAAACATCTTTTCGGTTGTGTTGACCTCGATCAGTTTGCCGAGCAGAAAGAATGCGGTCAAGTCAGACACGCGCGCAGCCTGCTGCATGTTGTGGGTCACAATTACGATTGTGTATTGCTTTTTGAGGTCCACGATCAGCTCCTCGATCTTCGACGTGGCGATTGGATCCAAAGCCGATGCCGGTTCGTCCATCAAAATCACCTCAGGACGAATGGCCAGCGCGCGCGCAATACAAAGCCGTTGCTGCTGGCCTCCGGAAAGACTGAGTGCGGAAGATTTTAGCCGATCCTTTACCTCAGACCAGAGCGCCGCATCCTGCAGTGCTTGTTCGACGCGGTCCTCCAACTCGGTTTTGCTTGCGCTGAGGCGATTGATTCTTAGCCCATAGGCGACATTATCAAAAATCGACTTGGGAAAAGGGTTTGACTTTTGAAACACCATTCCTACCTTGCGTCGCAAATCGACCACGTCAGATCCCGGGGCATAGATGTCCTGGTCGTCAATCAATACGCTGCCCTCTACTCGAGTGCCCGGGATTACGTCGTTCATACGATTGAGCGTTCGCAGAAAGGTAGTCTTACCGCACCCTGATGGTCCGATAAAAGCCATGACCATCTGTTCCGGGATTTTGATGGAAATGTTCTGCAAGGCCTGGGTCCGGCCATAATAGAAATTCAGACGGTCGACCGCGATCTTGGTAGCGCGCTCAGCCAATGCGGCGCGGCTGCCAACTGCAAACTTCGAATTGATCAGGAGCGTGGAGGTCGACATTTCGGTTAACTAAATTTCTTGCGCGTCAGGAATCTCACCCCGATGTTGATGCTCAGAATAAGCGCCATCAAAACCAGAGTCGCAGCCCAGGCTTGCGCGTGCCATTCGTCATATGGAGAAATCGCGTAGTTATAAATCTGCACAGTCAGCGAAGCGATCGGCTCGTTCAAATTCCGCGGAAAAAACCGGCTGCCGAATGCGGTAAAAAGCAGCGGAGCAGTTTCTCCCGAGACGCGCGCCACTGCCAGCATCGCGCCGGTCGCGATGCCAGACGCTGCTGCCGGGATTACGACACCCATCGTCACTCTCCATTGGGGCGCCCCCAAAGCCAGCGCCCCTTCGCGCAAACTATGCGGCACCAAACGGATCATTTCTTCAGTCGTACGCGCCACGATCGGAACCATGATTAGCGCCAGCGCGATGCCGCCGGCCAGCGCGGAGAAATGTTTCATGCGGAGCACTACGACCGCATAGACAAAGACTCCGGTTACAATTGAAGGAATGCCGGTCAGAGTGTCAACCAGAAATCGAACGATGCTCCCGAAGCGTCCGCCACCGAACTCGGACAGATACACTCCAGTACCGATCCCTGCTGGTATGCCCACGACGCAGGAAAGAAGAAGCAAGACGGCGGAGCCAACGATAGCGTTGCCGATACCGCCGCCTTCCCCTACTGGGCGAGGAGGATCAACCAGAAATCGGAAGCTGAGCGCGCCAATCCCGCGCAGGGCGATGTAAGAGAGAATGATTATCAGCGTACTGACCGCCAACAAGGTGCACACCGCCGTGAGCGATGTCATCACAGCGCTGGTGGCGCGGCGCGAGCGGTCTGTGCTTGAACGAGCTCCCATACTTGTAGCGCAAGCTGTTAACTTGCGTGCGCAAATAGCAATTTGCGCTACACCGCCATCCCCACTCCGGCTGTCTTACGCGTAACTCTCCATACCAGTACTCGCGCGACGGCGTTGACGACAAAAGTCACCAGGAAAAGGATCAAGCCTAACTCGACCAACGAACTCAGGTAAATATCAGCGGTGGCTTCCGTGAATTCGTTAGCTATCACCGAAGCGAGGGTGTATGACGGCTCAAATAATGAAGGGCTTATTTGAGGTCGATTACCGATTACCATGGTCACCGCCATCGTTTCGCCGACCGCCCGACCCAAGCCCAAAATTACGGCGCCCGCGATTCCTGGCGCACCGTTCACCAGCACTACCAAAGTGGTCTCCCATTTGGTTGCGCCCAGCGCGAGCGCGGCTTCGCGTTGTGTATTCGGCACGGCGGCGAGGACGTCACGCACCACGGCAGAGATAATCGGCGTCACCATGATAGCCAGAATTACTCCGCCCGTTAGCAATCCAATCCCGGTGATCGGGCCTTGAAACAGTGGCAGCCAACCGAACCAACGCGCCAGCAACGGCTCGACGTGCTCGCGCAGGAACGGAGCCAGCACGAAGATTCCCCATAATCCATAGACCACTGAAGGGATCGCCGCCAGCAGTTCGACCAAATAAGTAATCGGCCGGGAAAGATAACGCGGCGCGTGCTCTACCAGAAAAATCGCGATCCCCAACGAAAGGGGGACGCTAATCAAGAGTGCGATCAACGAAGAGACAAGGGTGCCGTAGACAAAAGCGAGCGCGCCGAACTTCCCCTTAATCGGATTCCATTCCCGGCCGGTAAGAAAACCAAACCCGAACTCGCGAATCGAGAGCATCGAGTGTGCGGCCAGCGCTATGATCATGGCCCCCACGATCAAGACCATCGAAAGCGCGACGCCAAAGATGAGGACGCGAAAAATCGCATCGCCGGTATTGCCGGTAGGCGACACCTGGCGACGCCAGCGCGCGAAAGGCAAACCGGAAGCTCTGTGAGTTTGGCGTCGCCCGCTGGCGTGTTCGTCCATATGCGGAGACCTTGAGACGCGGGCGTCGCTCGCCCTAAACATCAAATCAGAGAACTATCGCAGGGGCTTTCCGCCGAAAGTGATCGAATTGATTTTTGCTTCGGCGCGCTTCACGATCTCATCGGGCAACGGCGCGTAGAGCAAATCCTTCGCAAATTTTTCGCCGTCGTGGATTCCCCACCACAAGAAGTCGACCAACGTCTTTCCCTTAACCTGATCCTGCTGTTCTCTGTAAACCAGAATGTAGGTATAACTTGAAATGGGATATGCAGTCGGGCCAGTTGCATCAGTGATAGAGACTCGCAAATCTTCCGGCGTCGCCGCGACAGCCGCCGCTGCCGCTGCCGTTACTGCATCGATAGACGGCTCGACAAAGTTGCCCGCCTTGTTCTTAACGAGTGCTGCCGGAAGCTTATTCTGGGCCGCATAAGCCAACTCGACATAACCAATAGTGTTCGGCGTCTGCTTGACCTGGCCAGTTACGCCTTCATTACCTTTGCCCCCGAGGCCGATAGGCCAATTTGGCGAAGTGCCCGTGCCAACCTTTTCTTTCCATTCGAGGCTGACTTTGGAAAGGTAGTCGGTAAAGACTGCGCTGGTTCCGCTGCCGTCCGAACGGTGCACGACAGTGATGTCCGAATCAGGAAGGCTGACGCCAGGGTTGTCGGCCTTAAGCCGCGGGTCGTTCCACTTCTTGATCTTGCCGAGAAAAACGTCCGCGATAACCTCCGGCGTGAAACGCAACGGCTGCGAAACGCCGGCCAGGTTATAGGTGATTACAACGGCGCCCAGAACCGTGGGAATGTGAAGAATCGGGCCCGGCGCCGCGCGCAAGTCTTCGTCCTTCATGGGTGAATCTGAAGCGCCAAAATCGACGGTCCGTGACTGAATCTGCTTGATCCCGCCACCCGAACCGATTGACTGATAATCAATCTTCACGTTCGGATTCAGCTTGCCATACTCGCTCAGCCATTTCTGATAGAGCGGATTTGGAAATGTAGCCCCGGCCCCTTGCAGCCGGACCTCGTTTCCGGTGTTGCCGCCGCAGGCCGCGAAAACCAGGGCGACGACCGCGGCCAAAACGGTAGCGAACTTTGCGTGTGCGATCCTTCTGAGTGCGAACATGAAATCCTCCGATTTAGGTGATTCTGGGGTGCCGCGACTTATCGCAGCTTCGGTGTCTAAGCTTGGAGAACTAAATCAAAAGCTAAATGCGATTTGCTCCTGTAGCCGGTATTGCCGCGGCGTAAAGGCATTCAGCGGCACAAAGAAGTTTGGGAAATCCCCGCTGTTGCGCAGTTCCGTTTGCAGGTACAGCAAGCTTTGCAGTGTTACCTTCTTTGCCAATCCATAGTCGAACCGAAAATGATTTGTGCGAATGTTCACACCGCTGCCCGTGCCCAGGTCATCGTCCGTGAGCTGCGAGATGATCGCGTTCGCGCCTTTGGTTGAGTACACATAAAGGAAAGACATATCGCCACGCCCGGCAACCTTGCCAATTTGTAACGACCCAAGAAAGGCATCTCGCTCCCTGATCCCAACGCCAACATTGCGCGCAGCCTGCACATTGAAAGTGACCGGATAAGTGCGGCCGCCTGCCTTGAAACCTGTCCAATTCAAACGATAAGTTAGACGTGCTATCTGAAAATTTCTGGCCGTGTAGATCGCGCCGCCAGAAGTCGTGGTCGCGTTCCCAGTCCCGGTTAAAGGTCCCGACAGCGCAATACCAAGCCCGTTCTGAACGATCAATGCGACTCCATTGGCGGTCGATGCAAGTTGGATCTGATTGGGATTGCGATAGAGCTGAACATCACCGCCAAGCTGGCTGCTCCAGCGATCGTTGAATTTCTGATTCAGGAGCACGCCCTGATGAAAAAGATTCGAACTGCGTCCGGTCGATCCGACGACGGCGCCGGCCTGGGCCAGCGGACTGCCGGCCGTCACAATAGCCACGTTCGGATTACTGAAAATGTATTGACCAGCGCGCAGTTCGAGGCTCGAAACTTTCAAGCCGTTCTTCTTGAATGAGAGAACGTACTTCTCGTTGAAACCATTGAAGCGGACGTCATCGTCAAAAAGAAACCGGGAATTGTCGGCAAAGATTTCTTGCACGCGACCCGCTTGAAGTTGCGTGGCCTTGTTCGGGTGAAAGTCTATCCATGCCTCGCTAATAAAAAATGGATGGCGAGCAGTAGTTTCGCCAAAGTCCTGATCCATCGTCAGCGAATTATTAATCGGCCCGGTGGCCAGTTGTCCGTGAAAGCTGAGCTTCGAATCGATATCGGTGTCGAGATTCAAACGCATGCGATAACGCATGCGCGCGTTCTGCTGATGTGTAAGCGCCGCAAATCCGGCCGGCGGATTGGGCTCAGCTTTGCGGAAGATACCGTCGAAGCGCAAACGAAAGTCTCCGCTAAGACGAAAGGGGCCGATCGCCAGCACCTTGCCTTCGATTTTTTTCACGCGGTCTTCCAGAGTTGGCGCTTGGGTCTGAGTGGCCGCTGAAGCCGCCGAGGCATCTGCCAGTATCGCGCCGGCCGCAGTTGCTCGTTGCTCGCCGCTTTTCGGTTCGCCGGCTTTTGCTGAAAGGCCCTCAATCAAATGCTGCTGCTCGGCGATGAGGGCGCGCATCTCTGTAAGCGACTGGTTCTGTTGTCGCAACTCTTCTTCCAACGCTTTGAGCCGGTCGTCCACATTGCCGCCAGCAGTCACAGGCAAAGATGGACGCTCCGGCCTTACCGCGCTCATAGACGCCTCGGCTTGTGCCGGCATTGATTGAGCCAGCGCAATCGCCGAGGGCCCCACAAACACAAGAAGCAAGAGCACGGGGCCGAAACAGGCACGCGAAAAAGTGGCTGGTTGCTGAGACATTTGATCCTCCTCAGACTGCGACGTAAACTCGTCGACCCGTAACGCGTCAACGCGGTCACGATATGTGCCGGATTTACGACATGCGGAGGACACAGCCTATACGAAGGAAGTTAAATCGATCTTAATGCGACGTTAACTCTATGTTAACGAGCGCGCACTACTCCCACGGTCGCGTAATTAGCGCGACTCGGCGAAATATTTACGATTCCGAGAGACTCAGAAATTCAAACGCAACGCGAACTGAAGCTGGCGGTTGGTTCCCAATCCCACATCGCGGACTACAGTCTGACGGAGCAATCCAAATGTGCCTCCCGCCGCAGCTTGAGGGTAGGCTTGCCCCGGCTGAACTACGTTCGCGCCGGAACTAATCGTATACACACCACCGCTCAACGCGACCGAAGGTAATGCCAGATTTAGCCGTGAACCCGGAATATCAAAGTTCGCGCGGTTGAAGATATTAAAAATCTCAGTCCTGAATTCCAGGTTCATACTCTCGGAAAACTTGAAGCGTTTATTGAAGACGAGATCGAATTGCTGAAAGTTCGGTCCTCGCAGAAAATTCCTTGGTACGTTGCCGAATGTTCCGGGAAGAGGAGTAGTAAAGGCGGCCGGATTCAGAACGTTCCGATCGTTGTTGAGGTAAGGGCTGATCCCGGAAATAAGATCCGGTCGCCGCACATTTCGGGAAGCACCGCCGCCGGGAGTGTTCACGACCGCGATAAATCCTGCCGGCAGCGGATTCGCTGTATTAATAGTGCCGGGAAGTTGGGCCACAAAACCGTTGGCGAATGTAGTAGTCGCACCTCCTGCGCCGGTCGGAACAACGCATCCGGCTGTGTTTACGCATTGAATCACAACGTCCGGACGGACGATTCCAATTTCAAGCGGCAAACCTGACCGGGCGTTGACGATCGCGCCAAGCTCCCAGTTGCCGAGAATCGCATTGCCTGGTTTACCTAAATCGTGCTTGTTCTCTTTGCCGAATGGCAGATCGTAAAGAGCGCTCACGTTGAAGGTGTGGCGCACATCAAAATTGTTGTATCCCAGGTCGTAATCATAGTCACCGATCGCCCGAGCATTGTTTGCGGCCGTGCGCGCTTCGTTCGAGCCCGACGTATTACCGAAGCTGCGTGACCAGGCATACTGGGAATTCAAGGTGACGCCGGTACTGAAGCGACGACCGAGCGACAGCTGCAGCGCGCGATAACTGTCACTGCCGCCGCTTGTTTTGTAATCAACTTCAGCGTAGGGGTTCAGTACCGAGGAGGTTCCGGAGACGATCGCGAACTCGCGGATGGTGTTAACGGCGATGACCTGTCCTCCGGCGCCGTTGGTTCGATTGACGACGCCAAACGTCGTAGGCAGAGTGGTCCCGTCAGCAATTGTAGTTTGGCCCGGCAGAATTCTATTTGCGACGCTGCGCAGGAACAGATTTCGTCCTTGCGAGCCCACAAACGCCGAAGTGAGCGTCAGCTTATACGGCAGTTGCTGCGCCCATGAGAAGCTATAACTATAGACCTTCTCAGGGATTGAATAATCGCGTGCATACGCGCGCGGCTGGTAGGCGCGGTTGTTTGGATTGTTAATGAAGTTGGCAGCGATCGCGGCGGGATCCTGGGGGAAGGCGCCACCGCTCAGTGTCGAGCTGATGCGATTAGACTCAATCGGCTGAATTTGATCCTCAGTCTGGCCGGGACCGTAGTAGATGCCGACGCCTCCGCGCAAAACCGTGTGGCCGCCACTGAAGAATCCGTTGCCGGCAGGGTTCGGCGACCACGTCAGCGCAACTCGCGGTCCAAAATTATTCTTCTTCATAATCAACGGATCTCCGCTGGGATCACGCAAGACCCCGTTGACGATGTCGAAGTAGATCTGGCGGTTGCTGGCCTCTTTGAGTGGCGAGTAGTATTCGTACCGCAAACCATAGTTCAAAGTCAGGTTTGGTTTGATCTTCCACTCATCCTGCGCGTACGCGATGTAAAACGTCTGTTTGGCCAGAGCCACACCCGTAGAGTTATTGAAGAACGGCGAAGGCGCAGACATATCGCCGAGGAACTGCGTCGATTGAAGCGAGTTTGCCAGGAAGTTGCTAATGTTGGCCCAAGTGTAAGTAAGGCCTCCCAGCCGGTCGGTGTACAAACGAACCGGACGAAGCTCGGCGCCGAACTTAATGGCATGATTGCCGTGAGTCCAGTTCAGATTATCAATGAACGAGAGTGAGTAAGGCGTGTAAGGCTGGCCGCGGCCATTTTGCGCGCTGTTAGCACGAATCAGGCCGCCGGGTACCGTCACGCCCGCATTCGCTCCCTGACCCGGTAGGGCAAAGCCGGCGACGCTGCCCGAAATGTTGAATGAAAGGTTCGACAAGTCAATGCCGTTAACTATGGGTGTCTGAGCTGATATTCGCGAATACGCCCCGTTGTAGCCGAACTTGATTTCATTCAGTAGATTCGACCGCAACACCGACGTCAGCGCGATAACTCCGTTCTGTGGGATCTGGCTAATCACAATCCGTCGGCCACTCACGCCATCAGGCTGACTATTGAAAGCCTGATCGCGGAAGAAACGAAAATAGGTTGAGTGCCTCTGATTGATTTTGTAATCAAATCGAAAAGCCGCCGAACTCTCGTTGACAATGTTGTTGGCCTGAAGCTGCACTATGTCGAACGGATCAATTCCGGTACCAGTTCGCAATGCTACGGTGCCCGCGGCCCGAAATGTCGGAATCAATGCTACGGTTGCGGCGCTGCACGCCCTGGTGTCGCCCAGTACTATTCCGCCAGGGCATACGCGCGAGGCAAGCCCGGGAACTGCTTCAATCGCGTTGATACCGCCGCGCAGCTTGTACCCTTCGTACGAGAAAAAGAAGAATGCTTTGTCCTTCTTAATGGGACCACCGATAGAGCCGCCGTATTGGTTTAGCCTCAGCTTGCTCTTCTGTCCGATGATGTTGTCGAAGAAATTGGCGGCGTCGAGTTTGTCATTCCTTAGGTACTCGAACAGCGAGCCGTGAAACTTGTTGCCTCCGGATTTGGTTACCAGGCTAATTTGACCACCGGTGCCGGTGCCGAATTCAGCAGGAAAGTTGCTTGAATCAACGCGGAATTCCTGAACGTTCTCAAGGGAAGATTGAAGTCTAAAGGGCGTCGGAATCTCGCCGTTCAAGTTGCCGGGATTAGTATCGATGATCGCCGTTCCTTCGATACCGTCATAGCGAATGATGTTCTGTTCCGTCGCGCGGCCTGAGAAGCGAATGTCGCCGTAGGTGCCGGAACCGCTATTCATAGCACCCGGCGCTTGCAGGTAAAGCTGAGACAGTTGGCGTCCGTTAATCGGCAAGCCTTCGACTTCACGGGGATTGACATTGGCTCCCATCGTGGCTGAACCCGTTGTGACGGTAGCCTCTTCACTGGAAATAATATTGACGGTCGCCGCGGTTAGGTCGGCGAGTTTCATGCCGATGTTGAGACTCGTTTCGCGACCGACATTAACCTCGATGTCCTTGACAGTCGCGCCCAATCCGGTGTTTGTCGCGGTCACCGTATACGCTGAAGCTTTCAAAGCGCGAATAGAAAAAGTTCCATCGGTGTTGGTCGTCGCTGTTCGCTCTTCCCCTGTTCGTTGATTTTTTGCGGTCACTGTCGCGCCCAGGACGATTGCCCCGTTCTGATCTTTAACGGTGCCAGAGAGATTGCCGGTGTCGCTTTGCGCGAACGCGGCCACCTGAACCAACAGGAAGGCCGACAAGACCAGGGGAACATATCTTAGAAAACCAGCGCGTGAAATTTGGTGCAACATGGAACTCTCCTTCAGTTTTCGTTTAGAAGTCTTGAGTCTTTTGACTCACTTTGATTTATGACAGCACGGTCTCGTGATACCCGCGCCGCTTAAATAGACTGGTATTGGGACCTGCCGAACGCTATTAAACCTTGATTAGAATCAGTGCGAGAGAAGAGACTACCTTGGGCGAGTTACAGGCAGGTGAACTGGAGGCTAAATTCAAGTTAACTTTACTGGTCACGACACTATCGAGCGGTTGACTGAGTGGATGGTCTTGGGAGGGGTTTGATCTTTTCCTGCTCAAGCTCCTCGGGATAAAGAATTCTTTGCGCTAGCCAAGCACGTTCCCCTCGCGATCAATCACAGTGATCGGTCTCACTTCGGGTGCATTATGGGTTCGGATTAGCCTTCAGCCACTCAGCGCGTAACAAAAAGCTTCCAACGGTGACGATTCGCTCACCTACACTCAGACCTTCCAGTACCGGATAGAAACCGGCGGTTTCCGGCCCCACGCGCACGGCCCTGACGGCGAATTCGGTGGGCTTATCAGTCGCAACAAAAACGGTTTGCTGATTGCCAATGTTCTGCACAGCGTCTTTGGGAACAACGGGCATTGTCTTTTCGCCGGCACCCAGCGTTCACCAGCTCAACACGCACTTGCGCCGTCCGAGTGGACGCGTTGATTTTGGGATCCACGTAAGAGACGCGACCGCGAAATACTCGACCTGGATAAGCATCCGAAGTAATGTTCGCGCCGCTGCCGACTCGAATCGTCGCCAGGTCCTTTTCAAAGACTTGTCCGACAACCCAAATGCTGGAAAGGTCAGTTACGCGCATTAGCTCTTTGTTGGCTTCAATCACTTCCCCAGGATTCACTGAGCGACTGGTTAACGTGCCTGACGACGGCGCGAGCACGTTTACTTCAGAGCTAATTTGAGAACTCGATTTGAGCAAGGCGATCCTTTGCGATGAAAGTCCGAGCAGCAAAAGCTTCTGACGCTGATTGGCCACTTCTGATTCGGCGTCTCTTAACTTCGTATTGGCCATTTCGAGCTCCTCTCGGCTGGCTGCGCCGATTTCCACGAGTTTGATTGTGCGAGCGTGATGGCGATGATGCTCGTCGAGAGCGGCGACAGCTGTGAGGTAGCGTGACTGAAGGTCAGCTAATTCGTTGCTGGCTACGATCGCAACGGTTTGTCCGCGCTGCACGCTTTGGCCCAACTCGGGCTTGACGCTGCGCACGATTCCGCCGACGAGAGACATGATGGGGGTCTCTTTGTAGGTATTGGCCTGGACCACGCCGGTTGTTATTTGTCCCACGGTTTCGCTGGACGGCTTTTCACCAACTGTTTCGATCTTCAAGCCAGCTCGCTGCAATTGTTCGGCAGTCAGTGTAAGTTTCTGGTCACTTGTAGTCGTCATTTGTTGACCAGGTGATTCTCCGAAAGAGACGGATCGAGGAGCCGGGACTGGCTGGCCCGTCTTGCCTGGCCACAGGACCCAGGCGAAAGTAGCAACGGCCGCAATTGCTACTATTGTTACGATCGCTACGATTGCAGTTCTTGAGCTTTTAGAAGTTCGCATTTTGTTGCCCTCGCTTCGGGACGCTAATGACTCGTCTCGGTCCTTAAGCTCTCTTCCGTTGTTCTCGTTCATCGCTTTATTAACTCCGGTGAAGCCGTCGCCCGCGCGATTTGAACACGTGCGTCATAAGCGGCAAGCTGTGCCTCGATGAAGTCGTTTTCCAAATCGATAAAGTGGCGCTGTTCGGCCAGATAGTCGATTAAGGTCTTCGACCCAAGTTCATAAGTTTGTCGCATTACATCGAGATTTGCCTTGGCTTGTTCATTCACGCCTACTCGAAAAATCTCCATGGCCCGCACTGACCGTTCATAGCCTGCGTAGGCAGACGCCACTTCGTGCCTTACTGCCAGCTCCGCAAACTCGCGCCGCCGTTTCGCGGCCTCAGACTCAGCAACCGCGGCTTCGATAGCTCCTTGATTCTTGTTGCGCACCGGCAGGTCGAGTGAGACGCCGAACTTCAGGTAATGAAAACCCCCTGAGACAGGCTGTAATCTGCCGGCATCATCGATGCCGCGCACGGGAAAGCCAAAGGTCATGTGTTCGTACCCTGCCGAGAGACTCGCATCAAGCCGGCCTTCTGCATGTGCTTGCTGGATGCGGGCATCTGCCCAACTTTCAAGGGCGCGAGCGGAGAGGAGATCCGGCCGCTCGCGTAGGGCGCGGTCAGTGGCTTCGGTAATGTTTGGAAGTTGATCGACGAGGTGATCGAAGTCGCCACGCAGTCGCAGAGGTTCTTCCGGTGACATGCCGATCAGGTTCTTCAATTCGAGAATGACGGTTTCCAGTTTGCCTTCGGCGCTCTCACGCTGCGAGCGAAGACGATTGAGTTCGACCAGCACCATGTTTTGTTCGAGAGGAGGCGTAGCGCCCTCAGTTACTCGCGCCGCGACCAGGTTAAAGCTTTGCTGGTTGGATTCAACGCGTTCATCAGTCAGCGAAAGCTTTAGCGACTGGGCCAGCGTCTCGCCGAACTTCATCCGCACCTCGCCGGCGAGAAGCCGTTCGCGATTCACGAATTCGTGCTCACGAACCTCGACCTCCCTTTCCGCGACTGTTATCCGAGCCGGGCGCCGACCGCCGAGTTCGAGCGGCAGCATGCCGCCTACATCGATCGTGTGATCTGTGCCAGTAACATTCTGTGAAACGCCAATGTCAACTTTGGGATTTGCGCGCAGCCTTGCCTGCTTTACCATTGCTTTCGTTGCATCGATCTCATTGCGCGCAGCCTGGAGTTCCAGATTGTGGGAGAGTGCGTAAGCTACCAGCTCGTCGGCCGTGCGCCCGGAGGTCTGATCGATATAACGGGATACCTTCGGCCCTTGAGTTATGGTTGCCGTCTGATTTTTTGTTGAGGGAGAATTCAGTTGAGCGTGCCCCGTTGTGTTGACCTCTGCGAAGAGACCAGTTATGAGGATCGCTACAACAAGCCCGCGAAGCGGGCGGAAGACAATAGCCCAGGGCAAGCGCAG
>WNFQ01002861.1_pt1 | contig 15529 bp, 13 predicted proteins | sample 5400171 | NCBI WGS metagenome assembly WNFQ01 (sample SAMN13153356, study PRJNA577476) | soil metagenome | isolation source: 20 cm soil under Madrone tree | place: USA:California | collected 2016-06-14
CGCGTTAGTTGCACGCCGTCTTGACCACGATCTGTCCGGCGCTGTTCGACAGCGGTGTCCCATCGATGCGCGTCGGGTCGCCCGGCGCTCCGCCGCCGAACACCAAGCCGCAGGTGCCGAGGTACAACGCCGGCAGAGGGTACGGGTCGTTGCCGTTCCCGGTGAGCGCCTGCTTCAGCTGATCGAGACCGACCAACGAGAGCACCCCCGGCGATCCCTGCGGGTCCGGATCCTCGTAGATTTGGATGCCGGGTTCCGTGTACACGGTGCCACTGAGGTTGTACCAGTACTTCAGGTTGTGCGAGCCGGACGCGTCGCTGCAGTACAGCGGGCTGGCGGTCGGGCCGGCGCAGTTGTACGGGTCCCACTGCATGGGCGTGCCGTCGCTCCACTCGTAGTTCGCGACGTCGCGAGAGATGTCGGTCCGGCCGCCTTGGAACGCGACGCGGCGCTGCGTGGTGACCGCGATGCAGAAGCCGTCTGCGCAGGCGCCGAGGCCGCCGTTCGCGAACGGCGCCGGCGCCGCGAGCAGCCCCGCCGTATCCGCTGCTTGCAGCGTGGCGACCCATGCACTCGCGGCCGCTGGGGCGATGTTGACCTCCATCCCGCCGCCGTCGCTCGGGCCGTTGGACACCTGGTTGGCCGAGTCGTGCTCGCCGCTGTCGAGGTTGTCGTCGGCGCCGAAGTACACCTGCAGTCCGGTCGCCAGGTCCCCCGGCGTGCTCGCCGTCACGGTCGGCATCTGATCGACGGAGCCGGCGGTCAGATCGAAGTTCCACGTGTAGCGAGATCCCGCGCCCGGGTCGAGCCAGACCTCACCGGTGTGCACCACCGTTCCGTCAGGCGTCTGGTCCAACCCCCACCCCGCGTACTGATGCCCGGTGCCGTCGGCCAGGAACACGATCATGTTGTGGCAACCAGCTTCGGTTCGGTTACCTGAGACCGAATTATCGGCGTTGCCCGTGCAATTTTGGTTGGCCGGGAGATACTGGCCGTCGCTGACGGCGAACGCAGCTTGAGCTGCGAAGACGGCTACGGCCGAGAATGCGATGACGAGGCGTCGCATGATCGGTTCTCCTTCCTCTCGGGGCGGCATTCGGCAGACTCCGGAGTGCTTCCCTCCGCGCGCGGTCGCTCTAATGGTTCCAGAGGCAAGGTTTGATGACCGCTAGACCCAATCCCGCATCCCCGCGGGTCGGCGGAGCCCTGATCATGCGTCTTTTCCCTCTTGACGCACCGGACTAACAGGGCAACCGCGAATTGGCTATCGGCCAACCCGTTATCGGTAACACAGACGAGTCATGACCTACATCCTGGAAATAGGGGACAGACGGAGACTCAAAGCGGGTATCCGCGTTCTCCACCACACAGGCCATCGGGTACCCTGCTCCGGTGGGAGACTCAATTTCGCAGAGGCACGGCGCGCGACCAGTGCTCAGCCGTCACCGTCCGGCGAGCAACAACTGAGGCGTTCGGTCGTTCTCTCCCACGACGACCCCTTCAAGAGAAAGCAGGCCCTCTCCCACACGTTACGGCCACGAAACTCCCCGGCTCCGCAAGAACCCTACCCCCGCCGTCGTCGCCCACTGCGCGCCCTTTGCTCTGTCGCCCGCTGTCTAGTATCCCCGACCACCGAAGGAGGCGGTCACGCGACGAAAAGAGCCTCGTAACCGTCATCAGGGAGATGGTGCAGGAGGAAGTTGGGAACGCGATCCAGTCGCTGCTCGGTGGCGTCTCTACCGGAGGGCGATCGGCGAACGGTCGTCACCGTCGGCGTCGCCGTGGGACGTGGCGCCCTTGGTGGTCCCGGTCGTCCGCCGAAGGCCGTTGCCGAGAAGATGGCGCAGAAGAAGGCTGCCGCGACGAAGCCGAAGACTGTTCGCCGCCGTCGCAGGCGTCGGGCGGTCCTGGCCGTCCACCGGGATCGAAGAAGAAGGCGGCTTGATCGTGAAGGCCGAGGAAGTCTGGACGCAGTTGGCGACCATCCTCGACGCCCATCAAATCAGCCTGATCCACGCGCTGCCTCGCGCACGAACATGCGCTGCGGCAACGTCACACTCTCCACGGCGATGGGCGGCGGTAAGATGAACGCTCTAGCTTGCGACGCCTTCAACGCACTCCGCGTTCACGCTCCGTGGCGCGCTCCAACGCTTCCTGCGCCGCGCTTAGTTCGTCCTTGTGACCTCCGCTACCCCGTATCGCCTCCCGAGTCGCGAGTTGATCGAGTCGCGCCCGAACATCTTCTGCGGTCAGGCCTTAAGGCAGCCAGAAGGGTCACCTCGTGGAGTGTCGGCCGAACATCTTCGGCGGCGAGGATTGCCGCTGACGCTGACGACTATCCACCAACCCGAGCAGGGACTGGCAGTTCCTATGGAGCTTGCGGGCTCAACTTGGGCCGTTGATTTGGTGCGGCGGACCGGACCTCGTGACTGCCTGGTGTTACCGCCTCGCCATCGGTTTTCGCTCGGCCCTATCCACGACCATCCTCCAGGGTCCTCTCTGCCGGATGATTTTGTACGTTCCGGTTACTCCGCCAGCCGACGGTGACGCATGCGGGTCCTCGCCGGCCCAGATGACAAATCCGAACGACAACGCGTAGTCGGAAAACGAATTGCCGTTCGAATTCCATGTAGATTCGCCGGGGCTGAGCTTGGATGTGTACCAATCCTCTGGCGATTCAATTTCGACCGGCGTGAAGTCGCCGTCTCCGCCGACCGCAAATACATTGTCGATAACACACCAGTTATTACATCCGTTTTGCGGCACGTCGACGAACTCCCGGCTCGCGTTAGGACCGCCGGATTCACTGCCCTCCACCCGCGAGCGAAAAACCTTGGGTGGCAGAAAGCGACCGTCGGTGGTAGCGAACGCATCGGACTCCATTAGTTTTACCTCTTCGTATTTGTCGTCGCCGACCCTTTGCCAGAAGACGAGACGATCGCCGCGTTCGCGCCCGCGATGAAGCGAAATGAGATATTCGGGCTCCTGAACGCCAATGGACTGATAGATCGGGAAGAGATATTCGAGCGTTAGCGGGTACTTGTTATCGTCATCGGGCGGTATCGTCGCGATGATCTGTTCCCTGGTGTAGGGCTTTTTGTCCGGCCTCGATTGCTCGGCATAGATTGTCTCCTCGCGAGCGATTTCCGCGAGGGCGAGACGCTCCTGTTCCCCTCCGGCATGTTGGAGCGATCGAGCCGCCAGCTCTCTGATCGAGATGCTCTTATCGGCCATCGCGACCATCAGCGCGTCTATCAGATAGTCCGGGAGCCGTTTGCATCAGCGCGAGCACGCCAGGCTTCCCGAGGCGTGCCAACTGGGAGGCCGGGGCGACTCGATCGTCGTTGAGAGCCTGAACCAGTGCCGGAATTGTTTCGGGACAGCCGGCGCCCAAATCCGAGAGCGCGCGCGCGGCATTGAAGCGAACGGTACTATCCTTGTCGTTCTTGAGTACCCGAGCCAGAAACGGCCCGGCGGATACTCCCTCGATCTTTGAAAGCGCGGTAAGAGCGCTCGAACGGTTGAGGTTGGCGGAAGCCGCAGTGATTAAATGCTCGAGCGCGGGGACTGCTTCACGTGCGCCGCTGCCCATCTTCTGGATTGCCTCGATCGCAGCGATTTTCGTCATCCCATTGCCGCCGTTCAGGATCTCGATCAAGACCGGCATCGACTCCTTGCGCGTCGGGTCGATATTGGCGAGGGCGATAGCGGCCTGGTAGCGCACGACAGGAGAAGGCCATTCCGCCGAAGCCCGCCCTGCCGGGTCCTTCAACAGCGGAAGAAGGTTGGGGATCGCGTCGTTGGCCGGAGGTCCGATATCGGATAGCGCCTTCGCGGCCATCGCACGAGTCTTCGGCTGTTCATCTTTGAGTGCTTGCCGAAGTAGCGGCACAACAGGAGCGCCAACCTTGCCAAGGCCGATCGCCGCACCCGCGCCGAACGACCTCTTCAAATTGTCGATCAGTACAGGCCAGGCTGCCGGGTCGGTTTTCGCGATCGTGCTCAAAACTCCGATCGCAGCCTGACAGCCTTCTCCATCTTTGCGGCCGTGAAGGTCGTTACATTGGGCGGCGAGGGCGGGAACGGCCTGCGCCCCGGCGCCGGCGAGAGCGATCGTCGCATAGCGTTGCACGCCGCCCCGATCGAAGGTGTCGAGGGCTTTAGCAAGCACCGCGATAGCCTCGGGCGGAAGCGGATGCATCTGCGAGAGTTCGCGGGCGGCGTCCCTTCTACGTTGGAGGTCGGTCGATTCGGGAAGTTCGAGTTCCTTAAGCAGCTCCGCGACTCTTGCCGGCGAACCATGTTCGGGGGCGTTGTCTTCGCCGCTCGTGAGAGTGATCGAAAGCGCGATCGACAGGGCTATAAGTGAACACTCCAGACTCCCCGGCCGAAACATCGCCTTTGCTCGACGCATGTACTTCCCCCGCTAACTGGTCCGCACATATCAGTCTGGGCGTGGGAAACTCAAACGGCCTAGTTGACAGAGCCGTGCCGGGCCGTGAGCTTAGGTGGCCTTCGCTCGGACAGGCCAGTTCGCATCGCGAGGCGAGGCCCATGTACCAAGTCGTCGCGTGGCGGGCGCTCATGCCCAGCGGAGTTGTCCACTGAGCCGAAACGCGACTCGGGCAAGGATGCCGTTATCCCGGAGGAGCGGAGGCTCGACGGCAGCAAGCTACGCCCGGGAGGTGTCGCGCGGCGATGTCACCGAGCTCGCCCTGGTCGTGCTCGATGCGTAGCTGATCGTACCGGACCGGATCGCCAGCTTCCGGATCGCCGTAGGTGCCGCCAAGGTCGAGGTGGTGCTGATCGCACAGTCACACACTGCGGTAAGCGGCCAGACACCTTCGACCCACACAGATCGGAACAATGCGTGACTGTACGGGACCACGGCGCCGAGCCGCTTTGCAGCCGTCGCCGCCTTCACGAGCAAGCGGTAGTCGAAGTGCGGGTTCGGGGGCTCGCGAAACGGGATGCCATAGTAGTCCGCCCAGCACTCCGCGTCGTAGCGGCGATAGGCCCACTCGTACTGCCCGGAGAGGGGCTCCCCGGCGAAGGGATCGCGGCCGCGCAGCTTCCTGATTGCCCGTCCATCGACCGGACGCCAGCGGATGCGGCATCCGGTCTCGGCTTCAAGTTTCGCCATTTGCGTCGAGGCGAGGTAGAAGTAGCGGCTTCCAATCGAGTAGTAGAAGTCCACGACGCGCTCACCCGCCATGGGCTGCGCTCCTCACGCGCCGAGCGTACACGCAGCGCGCCGCATCGGTCCACGGCGGCACCTCAACGACCGTAGATACCCGCCTGCGTCCAGGGCGCGATCACGTAGCCGCTCGCCGCGTAGGTCGTCATCCGACTGCCGGGCCGGTCGGTGGCTTCCAGCACGAGGACTGCCGAGGAGGACGATCACCATGCTCCCGAACAAGGCGAGTGCGCCGAACGCCATCACCAGCATGGAGATGCGGTCAAGCGGTGATGAATTGGCCGGCGTGGGTGATGAAGGGAGCGGGTCCCGGCGCCCCACCCCCAGCGACCGCGCTCGCTACTTCGAGAACCGCAAGGCTGTGCGCCAAAACCGTGTGGTTCTGACCAGCCGAGAAGGTCGGTCAGGCGGCCGCGAAAGTGCCCGATTTACCACCCCTGACCGATGCCGCCGCTCGAAGGGATCTTGGATAACCGCCAGCCCGGCGTTCGGAAGTCTCGTCAGCCCCGTGGTCTGCTATGGATCGGTGCGAAGCAATGCATGAATGAGATCGGTCGGCTCCCGTGTGCCTGGGCTGGGTACGATGACGCGGCTCCCGCAAAGTCGTGGGTGGTTCCGTACCACGCGGCCCGAGGCGGCGTTGTGTGAGCCCACACGGCGACGCAGGATGAACCGTGGCCAGCCGCCACGACTACGCTCGCTAAGCGACAGTCTACGACGACACGCGCAGCGCGAGCCCCTCGATCCTCGCCCCGCTCACCGCCGCACTCGCCCCCGCTCCTGGCCCCAGGCTCCTCGACATCGGGGGCGGCACGGGGAACTACGCGGCAGCCCTCCGTGGCCACGGGCATAACCCGGTCGTTACGGATGTGTCAGAGGCGATGCTCTCTCGGGCGCGAGCCAAAAGGTTGCCGGTCGTGCGCGGGGATGCCTGCTACTTGCCGTTCGCGACCGCGTCTGCCGACGCCGTGATGATCGTGTCGGTGCTGCACTTGGTGCCCGATTGGACATCGGCGCTCGCTGAAGCGCGGCGGGTGTTGCGCCCCGGTGGCGTCCTGACGCTCATGGTCTATGCGCGCGAGCACCTGCCGGTACATTGGGTACTCTCCTACTTTCCGTGCTCGCTGGCACGGGTGTGGCTAGAGCATCAACCGCTGAACGAACTCTGCGCCACCTTGCCAGGATGTGAGGTGATCCCGTTTGAGTTCACCGACCTGGCCGACGCTTCACTCTCTGCCCTTTGCCGTTGGCCCCTCCTCCTTCTCGATCCCACCTATCGGGCGCGGACGAGCTACTTCGAGCGGCTTGCTCGCGACGACCCGGCCGAGTTGGAGAGCGGGCTCGCTCGGCTCGCGGACGATCTCAAGCACGGCCGGCGCCGCCCGGTGCCCCGCCCCTCTGCGTCCGTGGGAGGCATCCGACCGACCCCGCGGCCCACGATTTCTCTTGATCACCCCCTTGTCCGCGGCGTAGCGTCACACGGGCAAGAGTAGGAGGCGCACGAGAGGGGGGGCGGGGCTAGCGTCTGATATCGAGGATTCTGTCAACCAGGCCGTTTGAGTTTCCTACGCCCGCCCCCGTTTGAGTTTCCTACGCCCTGCGAGCGCGACACCGCCCCAGGCGCGTGGGCTGCGGGCCTGGGCCTTCGCAGCGGGTCAGTTCTTGTTCTCCAGGCGCGCGGCGAGCGAGATGGAAGCAAGAGCACCGCCGGGCATCGAATAGTAGTCTGAAAGCAGCAGCTGCACGCTGAGGTAGTTACCGATCACCCCACCTCCAGCGTCCGCGTCCGCCTTGTCGATGTCGAGCCAGTAGTGCGCCGTAACGACGCACGGCGAGTGGGCGTCGCAGTAAGCGCTCTGGTATTGGCCCGTTGCCACTGGCTCGACGAAACCGGCGTTCGTGTAGATGTTGAAGTACGGGTAGATGTTGTTAGCCGCGGCGGAGAGGAAGATCGTCACCTCGACCGTAAGGACCGTGCCCGCCTTGGCCTGCGCGATCTGGACGGTCAGGTTGTTAGGCGCTATGACCGTTCCGAGCGGAACGCCGCTTTGCGACCGGAACGACGACGTGGCTCCCCTTCCTGTGTAGTACGTGGCGTGGCCCGCGTTTGCGAGCGCCAGGACACACAGGGCGACTGCGAAACCCGCGATGACCTTCTGCATGACCACCTCCCATAGTGTCACTTGTATTGTAGCGACCCCGGTATCCCCAAGAGACACTCGAGTCTCCGGGACATAGCTGTGGTGCAAATGTCGGGCAATCAGTTGCCCCAGGGCGGTGCACGATCACGGATCGGACGAGCTCGTACACGACTCCGGCAGTCCGCCACATGACAGCGCCGACATCTTCTGGCCCCGTTGACCCTTGACCCTCGTGCCGACGTAGTGCCGCTCGTTTAGGCCGGCATGACCGCAAGAGAAGTTACTTAGACTTGCTTGTTAGCACGGGTCAGGTTGATGAGTCAGTCACGACCTAGCGGCAAATGTGAATCGGAAATGTGGCAAATGCGACCCGGAAAGGGGTGAGCGCCGCACTGCCGATCAACGACTTCCGAGTATCGCGCGCGCCTAGCGTCACACGGGGTAAGAGTAGGAAGGCGCACGAGAGGGGGGGCGGGGCAACATCTGATATCGAGGATGCTGTCAACCAGGCCGTTTGAGTTTCCTACGCCCGGGTTTCCTACACCCTCGCCGACGTCATCCTGCCGCTCAGCCGGGAGGGGTTTCGCTCCGACGTGATCCCGCTGATCGGAGTCGAGGCCGCCTTCTGACGCGCGATCGCGCGCAGGGGGCGGGCGACGCCGCTTGCCGGCCGGCGGAGCGCGGTGAGCCCGAGGGTCAAATGGTGGACCTGCGACCGCCCTCCTTTCACGCGCACGACGCCCGCCTCGGGGCGCGAGTCCGGCTGATGCGCCTACCGGAGGATCGAGCCGGCCGAGGTATCGGAACGCGCACCGCTTGCGGTAGAGTGACAGCCTCTCACGGAGGACGCGCATGGGCTTCGCGGAGTACGCGGATCACGACGGGCTCGGCCTCGCCGAGCTGGTGCGCAGCAAAGAGGTGACGCCCGCGGAGCTGGTCGAAGCGGCGATCGAGCGCATCGAGCGGCACAACCCCATCCTCAACGCGGTCGTCTACAAGGCCTATGACGAGGCCCGCAGGACGGCCGGGGGAAGGCTGCCCGACGGGCCGTTCACCGGCGTCCCGTTCCTCGTGAAGGACCTCGGCTGCCCGGTCGGCGGCTGGCCACGCACCAGCGGCAGCCGCTTCACGAAGGACGAGGTCCCGGCGGCCGACGGCGCGCTCACCCGCCGCTTCCGGGACGCGGGTGTCGTCCTCCTCGGCAAGACCAACACGCCGGAGTTCGGCATCACCGGCACGACCGAGTCGGTGCTGCTCGGCCCGTGCCGCACGCCGTGGAACCCGGATCACATCGCGGGCGGGTCGAGCGGCGGCGCGGCCGCCGCCGTGGCGAGCGGCATGGTGCCCCTCGCCCACGCGAGCGACGGCCTGGGCTCGATCCGCATCCCGGCGGCGTGCTGCGGGCTGGTCGGGCTCAAGATCACGCGCGACCGCAACCCCGCAGGCGGGGAGGATGCCGAGCGGGCGATCGGCTTCGTCGTCGAGCACGTCGTGACCCGCAGCGTCCGGGACAGCGCCGCCATGCTCGACGCGACGGGCTATCCGGAAGCCGCCAGCCCCTATGCCCCACCGCCGAAGGCCCGTCCGTACGTCGAAGAGATGCGCACGCCGCCGGGGTGCCTGCGCATCGCCTTCTCGGCCGAGACCCCCGACGGTCACGCGATCGACCCGGAGATCAAGGACGCGCTCGCACAGGTTGCCAAGTGGCTCGAAGACCTGGGCCACCGCGTCGAGGAGCGCGGGCTCGACGTCGATTATCGCCGCCTCTACGCCGCGCAGCGCGCGGTCTCGACGGCGAACTTCGCCGCCGAGATGGCCGAGCGCGTTCGCGAGGCCGGCCGGGAGCCGGGCCCGGACGAGCTCGAGCCCAACACGTGGGCGGTGCTCCTCTCCGGGCGGCGTCGGAGCGGCGAGGAGGTGATGGCCGCCTGGCGGACGCTGCGGGTCATGTGCCGGCAAGTTCTCCAGCGCTTCGAGACCTTCGACGTCTTTCTCACGCCGATGCGCGGCACCGCGCTTCCCCGGATCGGCGACCTCGGGCCCGAGCAGGATCCGCGCGAGCTGAACCGCAAGCAGGCACGGGCCCTGCCCTTCACGCCGCCGTTCAACCTGACCGGCCAGCCGGCAGTCTCGCTGCCGCTCGTCTATACGGCCGATGGCCTGCCGCTCGGCATGCAGCTGGTCGGGCGCTATGCGGACGAAGCGACCCTCTTCCGCCTGGCGGCGCAGCTCGAGCAGGCGCACCCCTGGCGCGGCCGGAAGCCGCGGCTCTGGGGCTGAGGCGGAGGCACGACATGGCGCAGCCGATGATCTCGGCCGACTCCCACATCACCGAGCACCCGGACACGTACCGAAAGCACATCGAGCCGGCGCTCCGCGAGCAGGCACCGCACGTCGCCCACGACGACGCGGGCGGCGACGTCTACGTGATCCCGGGTCTCACGCAGGGCGCGCTCCCCATGGGGCTCATTGCGGCCGCGGGCAAGCGCCCGGAGGACATCCGGCCCTCGGGACGCTTCGAGGAGTGGCACCGCGGCGGCTGGGACCCCGAAGCACGCCTCGCCGACCAGGACCGCGACGGGGTGGAAACCGAGGTGCTCTACCCGACGGTCGGCCTGGTGCTCTGCCGCCACCCCGACCTGGACTACAAGCAGGCGTGCATGGATGCCTACAACCGCTGGCTCGCCGAGTACTGCAGCGCGCACCCCGACCGTCTCCTCGGCGTCGGGCAGACCGCCGTGCGCACGCCCGCGGACGGCATCGCGGATCTCCGGGGCATCAAGGCGCTCGGGCTCCGCGGCGTGCTGCTCCCCAGCCGCCCCGGCCAGGCGGACTGGGACAGCCCGATCTATGACGAGCTCTTCGAGGCCGCGATCGAGCTCCGCCTGCCGGTGTCCTTCCACATCCTGACCGATCCCCAGGATGCGTTCCCGAAGCGCGGCCCGATCATGAACTTCGCGGTCGGCATCATCCGCAGCAACCAGGACCTGCTGGCGATGCTCGTCTACGGCGGCGTCTTCGAGCGCCATCCGCGGCTCCGCGTCGTGTGCGTCGAGGCCGACGCCAGCTGGGCGCCCCACTGGATGCACCGCATGGACCACTACTACGAGCGCCACCGCTACATGCGCACGCTCGAGCTGGCGCGGCTCCCGAGCGAGTACTTCCGCGAGCACGTCTACCTGACCTTCCAGGACGACTGGCCCGCCTTCCGCATGACGGCGCTCCTCAACCCGCGCCGGCTGATGTGGGCCAACGACTTTCCGCACAGCGACTCGACGTGGCCGTGGTCCCGGGAGCTGCTCGCCCGGCACGCCGCCCACCTGAGCGAGGCGGAGCGCGACCTCGTCCTGCACGACAACGCGGCGGAGCTCTACGGCGTCGAGGACGCCTGAGGGCGCGTCTCGGCGTCGAAACGGTCGACGGCGAAGGTGGCGACCGGGCCGGGCAGGCCCTTCACCTCGAGGGGCGGCATGGCGTGCAGGGTGAAGCGTGGGTCGAGCGCATCCCGCACCGCCGCGGTGACCAGGACGTCGACGGCGTGCGCCCGGGTCAGCTCCTGGACGCGCGCGGCCAGGTTCACGGCGCTGCCGATGACGCCGTACTCGATCAGCTCGGCGCTGCCGATCACGCCCGCGACCACCGTGCCGCGGTGGATGCCGACGCCCATGGCGAGGGCCGGCAGGCCGTCGGCAGCCAGCGTCGCGTTGTAGTCGGCGAGCGTCGCGCGCATCGCGAGCGCGGCATGCGCGGCGTCGTTGGTCTGCCAGGGGTTCGCCTCGAGCGCGCCGAAGAGCGCCAGGATGCCGTCCCCGATGAACTTCGCGACGTGGCCGCGGTGGTCGGTGATCGCCCGGCTCATGCGCTCGAAGTAGCCGTTCAGGATGCGCACCAGGACGTCCGGATCGAGGTGCTCGGCGAGGGTGGTGAAGCCCTTCAGATCGGCGAACAGGACCGTCACCTCCTTCTTCTCCGAGCGGGTCGACACCCCCTGCGCGATGATGTCCTCCACCACCTCGGCGGGGGCGAAGCGCGCGAAGGCCTGCTGCAGCGACTCGAGTTCCCCCGCCGCGGCCGCCAGGCGCTCTTCCAGGGCCGCGACCGTGCGCCGCGTGCGGCGGAGCCAGAGCACGAGCGCCACCACGACGGCGGCCAGCGCCGCCGCGGCGATCAGCACGCGTCGATCACCACGCTCATCCGGCAGACGGCGTTGGCGAGCGCCGCGATGCCGACCACCTCGAGGATTTCCTCCGGGCTGAACCCCCGGGCGAGCTCGCGCATGCGCCGCTGGATGGCGGCCGGCTGGTAGCGCACCGTCTCGCGCGCGAAGGGAACCAGGCGGGCCTCGCGCGCGTCGAGCCGGGGCGAGCCCAGGTTCGCCAGGATGTCGTCGAGCTCGGCCGGCGGGAGGCCCTCGGCCGCCAGGAAACGGCGCGCCTCGTCCTCGCCGTGCGCGCAGCCGAGCGCCCTCGCGATCACGGCCAGCATGAGCGTCTTCGTCCGCCGGGGGAGGACGTCGGAGGCCCAGGCACCGTCGATCGTCCGGCGGAGCACGCCCGCGGCGGGCGAGCCGTCGAGCGCGGCGACCACCGCGGCGCACGGCCCGTCGTTCGGCCGCGGCGCCGGCTCCGGGGCCCGCGGCCGTGGGCGCATGCGCCACGCGAGGAGCGGCCGCACGAAGCGGAAGACCGGGCTCGCGACGAACGACGCGATCGGCTCCGGGGGCAGGGCGAGCAACGTCCCGATGCGGTTCGTGAAGGCGTTAGCCGCCGCCGTGAAGACGATCTCCGCGGCGGCCGGGCGGCTGAACCCGGCACGAACCAGCGCCTCGAAGTCGCCGCCGCCGGGCCGGGGGTTCGCGCGCGTCAGCCGCCGGGCCAGGTCGAACGCCGCCTGCGCCGCCGGCGTCAGCTCGCCGACCTGCGCATCGCGCCCGAGCGCATCGATGTGCTCGTCGCGCTGGCCGAAGATCTTCAGCACCGCGCGCTGGATGCCGTAGCAGTAGCGGCAGGAGTTCTCCTGGCTCACCACCAGCGCGACCTGGTTAACGACCTCGAGCGGGGCGTGGGCGAACGGGCGCGCGATGATCTCGCACAGCGCCCGCACGAGCCAGGGGCTCGGGGCCAGGCGCTCGAGCCAGCCGGGCACCGCGCCGACGGCCTTGCGCACCTCCGTCTGGAGGGCGGGCGGCACGGGGACCGCCGGCACCACGCATTCGCCCCACTCGAGGTTCGCGGTTGCTGCGGCTAGACCCATCCTACTCCCACTCGATGGTGGCCGGCGGCTTCGAGGAGATGTCGTACACGACCCGGTTCACGCCCTGCACCTCGTTGATGATGCGGCTCGAGAGCCGGGCGAGGAGATCGCCGGGCAGTCGCGCCCAGTCGGCCGTCATGCCGTCGGTCGAGGTGACGGCGCGGATGGCGATCACGTTCTCGTAGGTGCGCTCGTCGCCCATGACGCCGACCGTCTTGACCGGCAGGAGGACGGCGAACGCCTGCCAGAGGTCGCCGTAGAGGCCGGCGGCGCGGATCTCCTCCTGGACGATGGCATCCGCCGCGCGCAGGATCCCGAGCCGCTCGGCATCGACTGGACCGACGATGCGCACCGCGAGCCCGGGCCCCGGGAACGGCTGGCGGGCGACGATCTCCTCGGGGACGCCCAGCACGCGCCCCAGGTCGCGCACCTCGTCCTTGAACAGCTCGCGCAGCGGCTCGAGCAGCTCGAGGCGCATGCGCTCGGGAAGCCCGCCTACGTTGTGGTGGCTCTTGATGGTGGCCGAGGGGCCGCGCACCGACACGGACTCGATGACGTCCGGGTAGAGCGTCCCCTGGGCGAGGAAGGCGGCGTCGGGGATCTGCCTGGCCTCCTCCTCGAACACCTCGATGAAGGTGACGCCGATGGTGCGCCGCTTGCGCTCGGGGTCCTCGACGTCGCGCAGGTTCTCGAGGAAGCGCGCCGCGGCATCGACGTGGCGCACGTCGAGCTCCATGGTGTCGCGGAACACGCGCAGCACCTGCTCCGCCTCGCCGGCGCGCAGGACGCCGTTGTCGACGAAGATGCAGGTGAGCCGCTCGCCGATGGCGCGGTGGATGAGCGCGGCGGTCACCGTCGAATCGACGCCCCCCGAGAGCCCGCAGATGACGCGCCGGGCCCCCACCCGCTCCCGGATGCGCGGCACCCACGCTTCGGCGAAGCCGCGCATCGTCCAGTTTGGCTGCGCGCCGCACACGCGCAGCACGAAGTTGCGGAGGATCTCCTTCCCGTCGACCGAGTGCGTCACCTCGGGGTGGAACTGGAGGCCGTAGATGGGGCGCTCGCGGTGGCGGAAGGCGGCGTGCGGGGAGTTGTCGCTCGCGGCCAGGGTCTCGAAGGCGTCCGGGAGCGAGGCCATCTGGTCGCCGTGGCTCATCCACACGCGCGTCGAGCGGCCGCCGAGGGCGAGCAGCGGGTCGAAGCGCGTGATGCGCAGGTCCGCGGGGCCGAACTCCTTGCGCGCCGCACGCTTCACCTCGCCGCCGAAGGCCTGACCGAGGACGTTCATCCCGTAGCAGATGCCGAGCACCGGCGGCGCGCCCGTCATGAGCAGCTCGAGGACGTCGCGGGCCGGCAGCGGCGCGCCCTCGGCGTAGACGCTCGCCGGGCCGCCCGAGAGGATGATACCCACGGGCGCCATGCGCCGGAGCGCGTCGAGCGGCAGGTCGAAGGGATGGATCTCGCAGTAGACGCGCAGCTCGCGCACGCGCCGCGCGATCAGCTGCGTGTACTGCGAGCCGAAGTCGAGGATCAGGATCAAGTCAGCACCGGGGGCCCGTCCGCTGCTCGCGCGCTGCGCGCGCTCCGCTGCTCCGATGCCCCCGGACCCCGTCGGCCAAGCGTGAGCGCTCTCGCGCTCGGCCTCCCTCCCTTTCCGTACCTACTCGAGGCGATAGTTGGGCGCCTCCTTCGTGATGTAGACGTCGTGCACGTGGCTCTCCTTGAGCCCGGCCGACGAGACGCGCACGAACTTGGCTTTCTGGCGCAGCTCGGCCAGGGTGCGCGCGCCGAGGTAGCCCATCCCGGCGCGCAGCCCGCCCACCAGCTGCTGCACGATGAAGGAGAGCGAGCCCTTGTACGGCACCCGCCCCTCGATGCCCTCGGGCACGAGCTTCCTGCCGAGCTCCTCGGCCTCCTCGTCCTGAAAGTAGCGGTTGCGGCTCCCCTCGCGCTCGCGCATGGCCTCGAGCGAGCCCATGCCGCGGTAGAGCTTGTAGGTGCGCCCCTGGTAGAGGATGGTCTCGCCCGGGCTCTCCTCGGTGCCGGCGAAGAGGCCGCCGATCATGACCGTGTGCGCCCCGGCCGCGAGCGCCTTGGTCACGTCGCCCGAGAACTTGATGCCGCCGTCGGCGATGACCGGCACGCCCGCGCGCTCCGCGGGTCCGATGGCGTCGCCGATGGCGGTGAGCTGCGGCACGCCCACGCCGGAGACGACGCGCGTGGTGCAGATCGAGGCGGGACCCATGCCGACCTTGACCGCGTCCACCCCCGCCTTGACCAGCGCAGCGCTGCCCTCGGCCGTCCCGACGTTGCCGGCGATGAGATCGACCCTCGGGAAGGCGCCCTTCACGGCGCGCACGGTCTCGATGACCGCCTCCGAGTGCCCGTGCGCCGTGTCCACCACCAGCACGTCCGCCCCGGCGCGCACCAGCGCCTCGGCGCGCGCCTCGCGGTCGGGGCCGGTGCCGATCGCGGCCCCGACGCGCAGCCGCCCCAGCTCGTCCTTGGCCGCGTTCGGGAAGCGGATGGCCTTCTCGATGTCCTTGACGGTGATGAGGCCGCGGAGCTGATTCCGCTCGTCGACCACCGGCAGCTTCTCGATCCGGTAGCGGTGCAGGATCTCCTTCGCCTGCTCGAGAGTGACGCCCGGCTGCGCGGTGACGAGCTTCTCCTTGGTCATCACCTCGCCCACGGTGCGGTCGAGGCGCTTCTCGAAGCGGAGGTCGCGGTTGGTCAGGATGCCGACCAGCTGGCCGCCCCGAGTCACCGGCAGGCCGGAGATGCGGTACTGCTGCATGATCGCGAGCGCCTCGGCGATCGGCTGCTCGGGATGCACGGTCACCGGGTCGACGATCATGCCGCTCTCGGACTTCTTCACCTTCTCGACTTCGAGCGCCTGCGCCGCGACCGCCAGGTTGCGGTGGATGACGCCGAGGCC
>WNFQ01004443.1_pt1 | contig 15525 bp, 13 predicted proteins | sample 5400171 | NCBI WGS metagenome assembly WNFQ01 (sample SAMN13153356, study PRJNA577476) | soil metagenome | isolation source: 20 cm soil under Madrone tree | place: USA:California | collected 2016-06-14
GATGTCAAGTCGATCCCGCGGCGTGCATCCTACCAGAGGCGCTCTAGGGCTGAGGCGACGCTCGCTGGTAATCTATCCCCGTCATGAAAAGTTTCGACTCCCTTACCGAACCTGAAATTCTCGCTCTGGCCATTTCCCTCGAAGAAGAAGACGAACGCGTATACGCCGATTTTGCCGAAGGATTGCGCGAAAACTTTGCCGGTTCCGCGGCCGTCTTCGATGGCATGCGGCAGGAGGAATCCGGACACCGGCGACGCCTGATCGAACTCTACAAACAAAAGTTCGGCGAGCACATCCCGCTGATCCGGCGTCAGGACGTGCGCGGATTCGTGCAACGAACGCCGGTGTGGCTGGTGCGGCCGCTTGGACTCGATGTCGTGCGCAAGCAGGCTAGCGCCATCGAGGTGGAGACACGCGGGTTTTACCAGAAGGCAGCGGCCCGGTCGCAGGATGCGAGCGTCCGACAGTTGCTGGACGATCTCGCGAATGAAGAGCGCCATCATGAAGAGCGCGCCGATGCACTGGGCAAAGAGAAACTGCCCGGCGACGTGAAGCATGCGGAAGACGAGTCGAATCGGCGGTTATTCGTCTTGCAGATTGTACAGCCGGGGCTTGCTGGATTGATGGACGGATCTGTCTCGACGCTGGCGCCGGTATTCGCCGCCGCGCTCGCCACTCGCAATAGTTGGGACGCATTTGTAGTCGGCCTCGCGGCCTCGATTGGTGCGGGCATCAGCATGGGCTTTGCCGAAGCGCTCTCAGATGACGGAAGTCTTACCGGACGTGGACATCCCTGGCTGCGCGGGCTGATTTGCGGGGCGATGACGGCCCTGGGCGGCGTCGGCCATACATTCCCGTTTCTTATTCATGATTTCCGCTTCGCCATGGGCTTGGCCATCGTGGTCGTGCTGGCAGAACTGGCAGCCATCACCTGGATCCGGCACCGGTACATGGATACACCGATTCCGTCGGCAGCACTGCAGGTGGGACTGGGCGGGGCATTGGTGTTTGTGACCGGGATTTTGATTGGAAGTTCGTAAGGAGTGGAGAAGGCAGCCATCCCGAAGTTTGCACGGAAAACCCTAAGCGCCTTTTAACCGCAAAGTTGACGCAAAGGGCGTCCTTGGCGAGCACCTTTGCGGCCTTTGCGGTTAAGAGCTCTTCTTTGCGGCTGACGACCGACGACTGAAGACGGACGACTACCTCTAGGGCGCTTCGATCAACTCCATTTTCCCCTCGCGGGTACGGTGCAACACCATCACCTTCCCCTTAGGATCACGAAATACGAAAACGTCCCGGTCGCGGAAGTGGCATTCCTTAATCGCTTCTTCAAGGGTCATAGGGCGGAGCGCAACGGCTTCGGAGGAGTGCGTCAAGTGAACCTCGGTAGTCTTGGCCACCGGGGGGAACTTATGCACGACGACCGGCACCGACGTCTTTTCGCTCACTCCGACGGCGGTCTGTACGTCATCCTGCTTGGCCTCACCGTTCCACTTCTTATGAGACTTACGCTTCTTGGAGATCAGGCGGGTCTTATACTTCACTGCCTGCTTTTCGATATGGCCGAGGGCTTCGTTAATGGCCAGTTTCATGTCGTTCGCCTGAGCCAGGCCGACAATCGGGCCCTTGCGGGGACTGATGGTGATTTCAGCTTTGTGGCGGTGTTTCTCGACTGCGAGAATCACCTTCGTCTCAAATCGATCGCCTAGAATTTTGCGGATTTTGGCGAGGCCGGTTTCAACCTCTTTACGGATGGCGGGAGTAATTTCGTATTGCCTGCCGGTGTATTCCACGTTCATTGAGCACCCTCCTGGGATTCGTACATCCATGATCTGGGCTCAAACAACCGGTGCCGCTGGGCGGAGGCCCCTAATTCTGACTTCGATCCACGGCGGTTCGGGTGAGGTGATTCGCCGGGATGTTTCGCTTTGCTCCTTCCCTTGCCGGCAGGACGCCGGCGCTACCTAAAAGCGCTACTTTTTCACGCGGCGTTGATGCGTACTGGGAATGCGCATGTCTTCCCGATACTTTGCCACCGTACGACGCGTGACTTGAATGCCTTGCGACTGTAGGATCCGCGTGATCTGCTCGTCGGTCAACGGTCGGGATGGATCTTCTTCGTCGATGAGTTTTTTCACGCGGCGCTTCAGAATGAGCAACGAGGTGTTGCCGCCCTCCGGACCCTGCACGCTCTCCGAGAAGAAATAACGCAGTTCGAACACTCCTTGTGGAGTGTGGGCGTACTTGCTGGCCACAGCGCGGCTGACGGTGGATGGGTGCACGCCGATTTCTTCCGCCACTTCCTTGATCATCATCGGCTTCAGGTGATCGATGCCCATTTCCAGGAAATCCTGCTGGCGGGCTACGATCGAGTAGCAGACCTTCATGATGGTCTGCTTGCGCTGCTCGATGTTCTTGATGAGCTGAATGGCGCTCTTGTAGCGTTCTTTCACGTAGTTGCGCGTGTCCTTGTCGTTGCTGTCCTTCACCAGCAGGCGCTTGTAGGCCGGATTGAGGCGCAACTGCGGAACATCCTCGTCGTTCATGAGGCAAAGCCACTCGTCGCCATGCTTGACGAAGGCGACATCGGGCTCGATCAGCCGCGTGGTGCTCTTGTTGTAGCGGAGGCCAGGGCGGGGATCGAGCGTTTTGATGCAGTCAAGCGCCGCCTGCACAGCTTCAATGGGACGGCCGATGGCTTTGCCAATTTCTTTGTACTGCTTGAGTTGCAGGGCGCGCAGATGCTGATCGACGACCGCAACCGCGTCGGCGACAACTTGAGCGTCTCCATTGCCGTTGTTCTTCTGCTGCGCATGCTGCTGCTGAATGTAACCCAGCTGGTAAAGCAGGCACTCGCGCAGGTCTCGGCAAGCCACGCCCGGTGGATCCAGCTGACGGACGACCTCAAGCGCTTCGTGCAGATCGGTCAACCTAAAGTTCGGCTGATACACCGGGTGCGGGGCGGGTGAAGGTTTGGGCTGTGCAACCGGAACCGTCTCGGCTTCCATCGTCGCCGGAGCAGGTGCCACCGCAGCCGCCGTCGAGATTCCACTGATCTCTGAGGACAAACTCGCAGGGTTCGCCCAGTCGGCCGAAAAGTCAGGAGCACCGGGCTCGTCCTCTACCAACACCGCATCCAGCCCGAGGGCTTCGGCTTCTTTCAGCACACTTTCTTGGGCGACGGCATCGGCTTCCGGCGCGGCGGGCGGAGTCACCCCCATCAACTCGTCATCGCTGGCAATGAGGTATCCGTCCTCATTCAGGTTGCCGACGATCAATTCGGCGGCTTCACGAACAGCTCGGCGGATCGGAAGGGCACCCAGCTGCCAAGTCAGGTGGTCGGTCAGCGTGGTCGGCTTGGAAAGGAAATTCTCGAACGAGGGGCGCTCGATGTCTTCCATCTCCCCCGGACTTCGATAGCCGGGATCGAGGTACTCCTGGAAGAACGAGCCGAAATCGATCTCGTCAAACGGATCTTTTTTGTCGGCAGCCGGGACGGGGTTCTCTTCCGTGGCAGCGGCAGCCACACGGTCGCGCTCTTCTTCGCGGCGGCCGACGTCATCGATCAGCGGGACTGAATCTTCAAGCTCCTCAAGGACCGGATTTTCCACCATCTCGGCGTTGATCATGTCCTTCAGCTCGATCTTGTTGAGAGCGAGCACGGACACCATCTGCACGAGACCCGGGGTAAGGATCTGGCGTTGCGACAGCTTGACATTCAGTTTGTGCTGCAGCATTACCATTCGATCACTAAGCTCTTTCCCTGGAACCGATTACCGTTGATTCGGGACCATCTCCGCTTCGCCAACTACCGCCCTTAGTATCAAAGCAAACTCTTGTTGCGGCTACGTTACAGCCGTAACGTGTTCTTCGTGGTGTGTCGTCCCAAAAGGGACTTGACTTCTTTTGCTGCCTTCCCCCCGACTCACGTCCGGGGCTATCTTGTTCCGTTGCTTCGCGACTGGAATCGTTCGATCTCCTGCTGCCCCTGCTCGATCTCGCACAAACTCGGTCTCACACAAACTTTACGGGCCGTACCAACCCCACGATTTACACCAGCGAAAAGCTCTCGCCCAGGTATACCCGGCGGACTTCCGGATCACTGCCCAGGGCCTCCGGAGTGCCCGCCCGGAAGATGCGGCCCTCGTTGATGATGTAGGCGCGGTCTGTCACCGACAAGGTCTCGCGCACGTTGTGATCGGTAATCAGTAACCCGATGCCGCTCGCCTTTAGATCGGAAATGATCTTCTGAAGGTCGAGCACGGCGATCGGATCGATGCCCGAAAATGGTTCGTCCAGCAAAATGAAGGTAGGACTGATGCAGAGACAGCGCGCGATCTCCACTCGCCGGCGTTCGCCGCCCGACAGAGCATATCCGCGGTTTTGTCGGATATGATCCAATCCCAACTGCTCGATCAACTGCTCCATCTTTTCCCGGCGCTCGTGCCAGGAGATGGGTTGGGCCTCAAGAACAGCGAGAATGTTCTCCTCCACCGTCAGCTTGCGGAAAACCGAAGGCTCTTGAGGGAGATAGCTGATGCCAAACTGGCGCGCCCGCAGGTACATGGGGACGTCAGTGATGTTTTCGTCGTCGTACAGCACCCGGCCCGTATCGGGGGGTACCAAACCAACGATCGCATAGAAGGAAGTCGTCTTCCCGGCGCCGTTAGGGCCAAGTAAACCAACAACTTCGCCCTGCTCCACGCGAAGACTGACCCCGTTGACGACCGGGCGACCACGGTAGGTTTTGCCGATTTCGTCGGTGGCCAATGAGTGCATTTAACGTGCCACTCGCGTTTGGGTGACGGTAGGAGAGGTGTCCTTGCCTTCCACGAGAACCCTATCATCGCGTTTATAGAAAGTCAACGAATCGCCCGTGATTTTGCCCTGTTCGGCATCAAAAATGCTAGGCGAACCGCCGGTTAGAACAAACTTGTCCTCAGCCACGGTGTAGACCAGTTTCTCACCCTGGGCGCGCCGCGTCGGCTCCTGGATAGACACCTTTCCCTCAGCAACCATCCGGTCGAGCTGTCCTTGCCCTTTAAACGATTCATGGGCCGTCGCTTGGCTGCGCGGAATCATGAAGGCGTCGAGGTGATCGGCCGTGAGGGTGGCGTCGGCACCGCGGACGATCACTCCGCCCTCAAAATGGGCGCGGTGCTGGTCGTCAGTATAGGTTAGCCGACCTGAGCTGATCGAAACGGGAGTGGCATTTCCCTTCTTGTCCACCTGCACCAGAACGGTGGAAACGGGCTGGCCGTCGCCCTGTGCAACAACCGAGCGAAGATCTCGGTCGAACTGGAGCGAGGGAGCCTGGACGACATTGGCGTCCTGCCAAATGCGAGCGTCTCCGGAATAGGTGGCGACGGCAGTGGTGCGGTGCACGTTCATGGAACGCGCCGTGATGTGAATGGGGGAGGAGGATGCCAGCAGCGCCCCGTTCGGTTGTTCGCGAAGATCGCTATAAGTACTCTTGACCTCGCCCTCGGCTGTCGCGTCTCCGGTGGCGCGATTCAATCGCACCATTCGTGCAGTGGTGGTGAGTCCTTTATCGGTGATGCACGGGGAACCGGTTAGCTCGAGTATCTGATCGGACGGGGTGTAGCGTGCCCGGTTGGCTTTCGCCTGGCGTTCACCGTCGGCATAGGCGACGTTGCCCTGCTGCACGATGGAGTCGATGCCTCCCGCCGGTCGGAATATCACATCCAGAATCTGGCTCGTGCTAGAGCGATCGGGCTGGCCCGGAGCGCTGTTGACGATTCGGGCATCTGGCGCGCCATGCAAGCTGGTGAGCCGGCTGCGCTCGTCAAATTTGGCCTCGAACTTTCCCGCCGTTACTATCGTGCGCGAGCCCTCACCGACTGCGGGCAGGATCGCAATCTGCGCAGCCCCAGAAGTTTCGGCGTGATCGAGGCGCTTGCCTTTGGCAAGGACGAAGTCTATGACGGTCGCGCTGATTTCAACTCGTTGGGCGTTCGTGGCCGGCTTCCCCTGCACCCGTGCGGGAAGTTCAATCAATTTGACATTGTCCTCGGCACGAATTTTGCGCACCAGGTTCCTGGCCGCGAAATCAACCACCACTCGTCCCGCGCTGGCAAGGGAAGGCCGTTCCCCGGCGGACTCCACTTGCACGTTCCCGGTCAAGACTGCGACGGATAGCCCGTCCTGCGCCTGATTCACTTTGAGCTCAGCCTGCGCTGCGCGCGCATGCAGCGGTGAATCCCCGGGCAGATCGGCCTCGACGCCGTCGCTGGCCAGGACGTGATCCACTGTGTTGTCGTCACGCAAGTACAGAGTCGCCCTCTGCGCCTGAATCTGCTGTGGCCCATGGCTGATCCGCGCACTCTCGACGACTACCTGGCGCGGCGTCTTGGAAATCACCCCGCGAGCGGCCGTCAACCTGGTCTGGCCCGAACCGGCCAAGGCGAGATCGACTTGCGACTCCAAAGTCAGCACGTTGTCACCCGCCGTGTAACGCACACCCATGGCCGACCCAGACGTCTGCGGCATCCGTAGTTCAACCTTCGCGTCCGTGAACGCGTTGCCGGTTTTCTGGTTGAACATCAGGTCGCGGGTAACCAGGTGTATCGGGTTCTTCAGCGCAGTCGGCACCGACTGATCAGGCTTGAGCAGCCCCTCGGGATTGGCTTCCAGATCGATGCGGACTTCGCCTTTGGCTGTCACGTCGCCCGATTTCGGGTCGAAGGCGAAGTCATCGCCATAGATCTGGTCATAGCGGCTGGAGTCGCGGCCATACAGGGTGATCGTTACATTGCTCAGCTCGGCGCGTCCACCCAGCTTGAACTGCACTACTTTCTTGGCCTGGATGGTGAAGATCGTCCGTCCGCCCGCGGACTTGGAAACCTTGAAGCCCTCAGCGGTCTGCTGGATGTCGACATTCATCTTGCCCGGGATGTGTTTCAAGACTTCGCGCACCTGGCGACGGCGATGGAGATACACGCCTGCGACCACCAGGCTGGCCGCGATGGCGGCCAGCACGAACCAGCGGCGGAGGCGAGGAATGGAGACGGGCATCTGAATTCAGTTTACTTGAATCGAACCCAGGTCCTGAATTCAGTTCTCAGTTCTCGGTCTCTGTGTCAGTCGTTCGAATTGCACCTTCGGATAGCCGCACGGGCTAGAAGGTCTCATCCATCACGATAGCTTGGATAATCCGTTCGAGTTCCTGTTGCGCCTTGTCCTTTCTTCCATTCAGATCCGATACCTCCTTTTGAATGGCATTGAGGCGGTCTTCCTGTTGGTCAAGCTGCCGAGCGTAGCGTTGGAGGAGAGCTTTCTCTTCAGCACTGCCTTTCAGGGCTTTCATGTTCTCTCGCACTCGCGCTTGATCTTTGGCAATCGTGTCGACTTCGTGCTGCCGTGAAGTGATTTCATTCTCCAAACCAGCCACCTGATTCTTCTGGTCCAGCACTTTAGCGAGGGCCTGCTCCGCCGCTGGTGTCAGGCTCTTGTTCTCGACCAGGAGTTTCATTTCGTCCTCGCCGAAACTATCGAGCAGGAATTGTGAATTCTCCGGATGGTGCTCCTCAATGATGAGATGCTCGGTGGCACCCGGAGCAACATTCACGCGAAAGCGTAGTAATGACGTGGTGGTTTCTTCGGGCTTCGGTCCACCGTCTGCGAGTTTCCAGCCCTCACGGGCAGGATGCTCTACCAGCAGCTGTCGTGGAGCTTTGTCGGCATCGTGAACGGTGTAGCTGCGTGTTTCGCGCATCTCACGGGTGAGCAACATCCCTCCCTTGGCGATGCGCAAGCGGCTCACCGGTTTCTCACTGCCCTCCTCGGCCATCGTGATATGGAGTGCCGGGTCGGCAGCGTAAGAGATAAGGCGCCGTTCGCCGGCGTGCAGCGTGTCGAGAATTCCCTCTCCCGCAAAAGTGTCGCGTTCAAGGACGTTGAAGGTGCCGGCATCGACGGTCAGGCCGGTGGTGTTGTTCAACCAGAGCGCTCGGCGGATTTCCTTGTCGTCCTCATTCCAAAGCGAAACCCGTTCGACTTCGACCGGGGCGTTCAGAATGGGTACCAGCGCCGATTGGTTTCTGCCAATGCTGATTTTTTGCTCAATGGCATATTCGAAGAAGTCCCCAACTTCTTTCGATTCCGCTTCGATGGGCTGCCTGGACACCATTGCACTCATGGAGGCGGTCTCGACGCGTACCGGCTGGGCGCTGACCTCGATGGTTTCGGTTGCGCCGCCTGGCTCGAGCGTCGCATTGATTTCGTTCCTACGTCCCACACCGAGATACGCGTTGCTGAAGTCGAATCTCTTGAATCCTCGGGCTTGCACAAACAACGCCGCGTTTCCCGGAGGCAGATTGTAGAAGCGGTAGACTCCGCGCGCATCGGTCGTGGTGGACTGGCTCTGGCCGCTATCTTCGTTGCGAACGGTGACCGTCGCGCCGGGAACCACCGCTCCAGAGGCATCCTTGATGACACCTTGCAGCCCACCCATCCCCGGTCCAAAGCCTGCGCCGGATCCTACTCCGCCTCCCGATCCCGAAGCCATGCCGGGACTCAGTTCCGCTCCTTGATCGAGATTGCGACCACTCAACGCGAGTTCATGAGTTTGGGGCGTAAGCGTCACGGCTTGTGGCAATGCGACCGTGGGGCGTCGGGTGTAGTACGGCTGAGAGATGTTCTGCATAAACGATTGCGGTGCCCCCGCGACCAGCGACAGCTGCACGTCTTTCCAGTCTTCGCCCAACGTGTTGTCGACGATGGCCCAACCTTGCAGTAGTGGCTTCTCCCCCGGCTTGTCGGGGAGGATGATGCGGTACGTGCTTTTCCAGACCGGTACCTCGCTGATGTAGCTGACGAAGACGTCGCGATCGCCGGAGCCGGTTGCCGCGATCATCATGCGGCGCAGGTCGCGGGCGCGGGAACTGCCCACCAGATTCAGGTAGCGTCCGACTTCGTCGGTCAGGTCGCGCTCGGCAATTCGGACCGAGGTGCCCGGGCTTAGCTCGAAGTTGCGCATCTCGCCGCCCTCGGTCACGATCGCGAAGGTCGTGACGTCCACATAGTCACCCTTGCCGTTCTGCTTTCTCTGCTTTTCCACGCTCAGCAAGCGGCCGGCGGCGGACGAAGAGCCGCTTCGAACGTCGACGCGCGCTCCGCGCAACGCGATCAGGAAATCGGCGCTGGTCACTTCCTCGCCAAAGGGCAAGCGGAGCGAGCGCAGGCGATCATCGAGCGGCGCAGTGGAGTTATAACGCACCGAGCCGATGCGACCTTCCCCCAGATCGACCACCGTGATCGATTTGAGAACGTCGTTCAGTTGGCTGGTCGTGAAATCGATGGCCACTTCCTGGTTCCCGTGCACGCGTGTAGTGTGCTCGAAGTAGCCAATACCGTTCTTGTAGAGAACGACTCGTTGGACGGGGAGGCGAGCAGAACTGGCCGGACCGGACAGAAGGGATGCGGCTTGGGATTTCGCGGTTGGGGCGGATGTCGCTGGCTTTTGTTGAGCGGCTGAGATGCAAAGACCCAGGAGCAGAACGGGGGGGACGCGTCGGAGCATACTTACCTCCCAGCGGCGTGGCGCCGGCTGAAAGGGGCGAGTTTAGCACTGGATCGACGAGCTAGTCAGTGGTGGCGGCAGCCTTCGCTGGGGGGTCTGCCGGATTCGAGTTCCGTTCCGGCACCCGAAAATCCCGAAATGATAGCTCCAGTCCGCCATACTCGGGATGGTCGTTGTGACCGATCGTGAAGGCGACATCGAGCGTGTCGCCAGCGAGGAGTTTGGCGGCCTGCAAGCGTTCCGCCATGTGCCATCCGAGAGCGTCGAAGGTGATGTTATGGCGCCAGTTTGATTTCTCAGTTCTCAGTTCTCGATTGTCGATTGCGGCTCGGAGTTGCCTCCGTGGAATTTCCGCGCCATCAGGATGGCAGCGCGGAGTGGCTAGAATCGCGGCCTCTCGGAGTTCTTCAGCACTCTCTGAGCCTAGGGAGGCATGAGTAATGGCCGCCGCCAGCTTCAGCTTCACGTGCCTGTCCTTGAGAATTTTGGGGGGGGCCATCAAACGCACCGCTTTGGCGGCAAAAATCGGCTCCGGATTGCCCTGTCCGAACGGCTCAAGTCGCTCCAGAGCCTGGAACAAGTCGGGAGTGACCTGGTCGAGATTGATTTCCGCGTCAAGATCAAGGACGGGTTCGAAGTCCGCCGGGGTCAGACGCATCCGAGCATATTGGGGCGCGCAGTTCAGGCACACGCACGGAGGGCAGCGAGAAGCCGACTGCATGCGAATGTCCGCCATAGCGCGTGAACAGCTCGCGACAGGACTCCAGGGCGTCCAGCAGATGGAAGGCGCGAATCGAGCGGCCGGAGCCGTGCGCTTCCTCACCGTCGTGAGAGAGCACCAGCGCCGGACGCCCGTAGCGTTCGACTACGCGGGTGGCCGTGATGCCGATGACACCACGATGCCAGCCCTCGCCGTCGATCACCACGCAATAGGCGTCGTGCAGCGTCGGCTCCTGTTCGAAGCGGATCTCGATGGCTTCGAGAATCCGGCGCTCTTCTTCTTGGCGCTCGCTGTTGAGCTGGTCAAGTCGCCCAGCGATCTCACGGGCACGCGCCGCGTCCTTGACACTGAAAAGTTCGATCACATCGCGGGCCACATCCATGCGGCCGGCAGCGTTCAAGCGCGGCGCGATACGGAAAGCAATCTCCGTGGAAGTGGGAGGACGGGTTTGAGGAACTTGGGCCACTTCGAGCAACGCCTTCAGGCCGGGATTCACCGCGCGGCGTAGCGCGTCCAACCCCAGCTTCGCGAAGACGCGGTTCTCGCCGGTGAGAGGAACGGCATCGGCGATGGTCGCAATCGCCACGAGTTTCATGAACGACGTCAGCAAGCGCGGCTGATCCTTGTCCGTGAGCCGCTTCTCCATCAATGCCTGCGCCAGCTTGAACGCTACACCAGCCCCGCACAGGGCTTTGCAGGGATACTCGCAGCCCGCTTGATTCGGATTCAGCACGGAGAGCGCTTTCGGAATCCCATCCTGTCCGGGCAGATGGTGATCCGTTACGATGAGGTCGACGCCCAGCCGTTCTGCCGTTTCCGCCGCAGCAAAGGCGCGGATGCCGGTATCGACGCTGATGATCAAGCGAATTCCCGCAGCTGCGGCGCGCTCGATCACGTCGTCCTTCATGCCATAACCTTCGCGGATGCGATGCGGGACGTGGAAATCGGCACACCCACCGCAGAGCTCAATCGCCGTCTTCAGGATGACGATCGCGGTGGTGCCGTCGACGTCATAGTCGCCATAAATCAGGACGCCTTCCTTGCGTTCGATGGCCGCGTCGAGACGCTCGACGGCCGCTTTCATCCCGGACATAAGGTAGGGCGAGTGCAGGTGCGCGAGCGTGGGCACAAGGAAGTTCTGCGCGGATGCCGCGTCCTGAATGCCGCGCATCACCAGCAACCGGGCGAGGGTCGTGGTGAGACGAAGATTGCCATTCAGCCGCAGGTCTGGAATCGCCCGGAATTCCTCAACCAGCGCGAGGATTCGGCTCTCATCGACGGATTTTGGCAGCCATTTCATGGATTCGCTGACCGTGTGTAAAGCAGATTCTTCCGCCTCCGCTGCGCTCGGCGTCGGAATGACAGGTTAGAGGGGACGTTCGAGGTCGCTAGGGTCTAATTCACTTTCAATTCACGTTTTCGCGGGCAAGAGTGCCCGCGCCACATCCGGGCTAATCTTCCTCGTCCGGGCCGGGTTCGTCGATCGCGATGCCGCCAAAGTCTTCCGACATGTCGATTAGCCTCTGGTAGCGGTCGTACCAATCGGTGCTGGCTTCGTACAAAAACATGCTGCCCTGATAGGCCCAGCCCAACTGCACGAACCCAGTTTTACTGATGTAGGTGCGCAACCAGCGGGCGTCTTCCAGATCCTCGTCGTTCGTGTACTCACCGTTGCTCAGGCGTTGGATCAAGCCTTCCAGATCGTCGCGCTTGAGAGTCCATGAATCCATTGTCAAAAACGGTGCACCGGACGATTTCGCCAGTTCAACAAAATCTTTCCAGCCATCGGTGTTGTCGCCGGCCTTCCACATGATGCACTGAACTTCCTCGTAGTCCACGTAGCCATGAAAGCGGCGCAGGCCGTGGCCTTCGATGAAGGCGATCATGTCATCTTTCAGACCAGTGAGGTCATCAGGAGTGGAGGTCATAGCGGGGCTCTCGATGACTATGCATTGTATGCCTTTCCTGGGGGCAGGAACAGCACTCGCGCACAGCCCTTGGTCGGCCATTTATTCCTTGTTCGTGGCTCGTAGGTGGCGTTGCCGACCCCTCACGCTTGATTGCGCTGCGGCTAAGAGCTAACGGCCAACGGCTAAGAGCCAAGAGGTGCTTTCCGCTGTGCTAGACTATTCGTTTCACACCGAGCCTCCGAACCAGACAATGCTTTTCTCCAAAGAATATGTGGGCTACCTGGCCCGCGAACTCACTAAAAAGCTGATCGCCGGCGACCTCATTGAGACGGAGAATGTCGCCGTTGTCATGGAACGCGTCCACGCGGCTCTGCTCGAAGAGATGTCGCTTGAGGACCGCATCAACGACGAGGTGCGCGTCATCCTGGAGGCGTATTCCGACGAGATGCGGCGCAGCGGCGCCAACTACCAGGAAATGTTCCGCAAGGTGAAGAGCGAACTGGTGAAGAAATACAAAGCCGTTCTGTAGGCGTCGTGCCGAGAGCCGGTTCGTCCAGCCCTTCAATCATCCCGCTCACCGGGCTGGAATGAAGCGGGCACGCGGGAGATTCGCATGCGACAGGTTCTGAGGTCGTTTCTGATTTTTTCCTACCTGGCTTTCCTTGTGCTCCCTTCCGCTTCCCTAGCCGAACCCAGCTACGAGACCGGCACCCTTCTGGGGATCGAGAAGAAAGTCAAAGTAACGCCGCTAACTTATGTCTTCGAGGTTGTGGTCAGCTACTACGAGACGGTCACGTACGAGTTGCAGATCCAAGTCGGAAATCAGATTTATTTCACGGACTACACTCCCGACGTCCAGCCCAACGGGCCTTTACCCTCCGAGTGGAAGCCGAATCAGACCATTCAGTTTCGCATCGAGAAACACCGCTTGTTAGTGAAAGTCAGTTACGACGGCGAAATCGAAACCTTGATTGCGCGTCGAGAGCGGCAGAGGAAACCCTAGAGCAAGCCATCGGGACTTGCGTGGTATTCTTTTGTCGCCAATTCCACTACCTAATCCTCATGAGGAACCGTGAGACTCAGCCGCGATAAAGTAAACAAAATTGCCCACGTCGTCAGCGACGCGCTGGCCGAACTGCCGCAGGTGGATTTCGTCGAAGACCGCAACACGATCCGGTTGGAGACACGCAAGTTCCTGGAAGAGTTGCTCATGCAGGAAGCGAGGATCGACCAGTCGGCGCGCCAGAAGATCGAAAACCAGAAGCGCACCATCCTCGAAGGTAGCCAGGAGTGGGACATCCTCTATCGCAAGTATTACAACGAGGAAGTGAAGAAGCTGGGAATCTAAGAGCAGTCGTTGGCTATTGGGCGTTAGCCAAAAATGCAAGGGGCGCCCTGTCTGTTTGCCGTTCTTTATCGGCCGAGTTCGAAGGCCGGCATCAACAGCACATCGTCGAAATCATCTGTGCGACCGACTCCGAGTGCGTGCATCTCGCGCGCCACGGGTTGCACGACTTTCAGCATTTCACTCAGGGCCGCCACCGCGCCGACGGCTTCCTTGTCGCTGTTATCAGCACCTCCACGCTCCATGACTGATTCGAGCAACGTTTTCTCGCGTGGGAAAACGACGATCTTCACTTCCTCTTTCTCCCCTACGTTGATAGCCTTCTTGGCCAGGTTCAACGCCGTGTCGAAGCCGCCCAGTTCATCGACCAGGCCAAGCGCCTTCGCGTCCTCACCCGACCAGATGCGGCCCTTGGCGATCTCGAGCACTTTCTCCCTGGGCAACTTCCGTCCGTCCGCAACCTTGCTGGTAAAGTCCGCGTAGACGCGATCCAGCCAGGCCTCAAAGCGCTGCCACTCCGCGGGAGTGTAGTCCTGCAGGCCCGTAAACAGGGTCGCGTTGGCGCCGTTGTGGACCTCGTCCCAAGAGAGGCCGACCTTATCCCAGAAACCGTTGGTGAGAATCTTGCCGCCCAGCACCCCGATGGATGCCGTGATCGTGCCCGGTTGGGCCACGATCTTGTCCGCCGCCATGGCGACGAAGTAACCACCCGAGCCGGCCAGGTCGCCCATCGAAACAATCACCGGCTTCCCCGCCTTGCGTGCATTGACGACTTCCCGCCAGATCGTGTCGGAAGCAACGTACGAGCCTCCCGGACTATCGACGCGAAACAGGATGGCCTTCACATCTTTATCCGCGACCGCCGCCCGGATCGCACCCGCGACCGTATCCGATCCCATGGTCTGCGAGCCACTGACGGGACTGTACTCGCTTTTGCCGCGCGACACGCCACCCGCGCCATACACCAGTGCGACAGTTCTGCCGTGATCGTGCGGGCGTCCGGCGCGGTCGAGGTATTTTCTCAGGTACAGGAACTCCGCATCTCCGGCCGCCTTCTTCTTCACCTGGTCAAAGACCTCGTCGCGGTAGGCAAGGCCATCGACCAGCTTGGCGTCCAACGCTTCCTTGCCGAGGTAGGGACCCTTGTCGACCAGGGCCTGAAACTGGTCGGGCGGGATCCCTCGGGTTGCGCAGATGCCATCCTTCAACTGCCCGAACCACGAGTTCAGCACCTTCTCCAGCGCTTCCTTGTGCGGAGCCGTGAACTTGGTTTCAGTAAAGGTGTTCAGCGCATTCTTGTATTCGTAGCGGTGATCACCGTGAAAGCGCATCCCCAGTTTCTCGAGCGTGCCTTTCACAAAGGGGCTTTCGAGCATGAGGCCGGTGAGGCCAATGTCACCCGAGGGCTGCAGGTAAATCTGGTCAAACGAGGTCGCCAGGTAATAAGCGCCATTGCCCGGGCCGAATTCGCCAAAGGTCTCCGCGTAGGCAATGGCAAATTTCTTGTGAGCGCGGAAGCGCTGCACGGCTTCGCGCAACTCCTGGGTCTGCGCCATCCCCATCTGCACGGCGCCGACTCGGGCCACCATTCCCTTCACCCGGTCATCGACCGAGGCGCGGTCGATCGCGTCCACCACGTCGCGCACCGTGAGACGATCCGTAAGAGAGAACTTGGCAGCGGGCGTCTCCGGAATATCCTCGACCAGTGGCTGTTCGAAGTTGGCTTCGAGGATCGTGCTGGTGGGCACCTTGCCCTTGCGGCCCGAGATAAGCACGACCGTGAGCACAATGGTGAGGAGGTAAATCGCCCCCAGAATAGCGAGGATGCGAACGATAATTCTCTTCATGGCGGACTCTCCCCTGAGAAGCAGAACGGATGAGTCTAACGCGAAGAGCGGGAAGAATCCCAGTCGTCGGTAGTTAGCGAATCCGGACGGCGGGCGCTGGCGGGATGGTATCTTTGTCGCGCGGTGTACTTGTCACGCGGTTGATGAAGGAATGACCGGAA
>WNFQ01001882.1_pt1 | contig 15521 bp, 10 predicted proteins | sample 5400171 | NCBI WGS metagenome assembly WNFQ01 (sample SAMN13153356, study PRJNA577476) | soil metagenome | isolation source: 20 cm soil under Madrone tree | place: USA:California | collected 2016-06-14
TCGATGGCTACGATGGAAATTCCGGCCATGGGTTATGGCCTCCGCTATCAATACGGTATGTTCAAGCAAACCATCCAGGACGGCTGGCAACACGAAGTTCCAGACAACTGGCTGCGTCGTCCTGACCCATGGGAGGTCTGTCGTCAAAACGAGACGGTAGAGGTGCCACTCAACTGCTCGTTCAAGCTAAGTGGCGGAAGTTTACGCGCTGTCCTCGGCCAGCCATCCAGTCTGATCGGTGTCCCGTTCGATCGGCCGGTGGTGGGTTATGGTGGCAAGACTATCAATACCCTTCGGCTTTGGGAAGCCGCGGCATCCGATTATTTTAATTTTCAAGAATTCAGCAGCGGGGATTTCGTCGGAGCGCTAGCCGAAACACTCCAGGCCGAATCGCTGACTCGGGTGCTATACCCCGACGACCACACGGCCAAGGGACAAGGACTGCGCTTTGTGCAGGAGTATTTTCTCGTCGCCAGTTCACTGGCAGACCTTGTCCGGCGCTTCCGCAAGACCAACACAGACTGGCGCACACTACCCGACAAAGTTGCTATTCAACTCAACGATACGCACCCGACGATGGCTGTGCCTGAGTTGATGCGGATTTTGCTCGACGAAGCACATCTCGGTTGGGACGAGGCTTGGGACCTTACCCAAAGGACTTTGGCCTACACTAATCACACCCTACTGCCCGAAGCTCTTGAGAAATGGCCGGTCATCTGGTTTGAACGGATGCTGCCGCGTCACTTGGAGATCATCTACGAAATCAATCGCCGGCTCATTGACGACGTCCGAAGACGCTTTCCCAAAGATGAAGGACGTATTCAGCGCATAAGCCTTGTAGAAGAGGGTTCCGAGCGCAAAATTCGCATGGCCAACCTTGCCATCGTGGGCTCGCATAGCACGAACGGTGTCGCGGCGATCCATTCTCAATTGCTGCGGACGATGACCGTCAAGGACTTGGCCGAATTGTATCCCCAGCGTTTCAGCAACAAAACCAACGGCGTCACGCCTCGCCGGTGGCTGCTGATGTCAAATCCTATGCTATCGCAAACGATTACCGAAGCCATCGGTGAGGGCTGGGTGACCGATCTCAGCCAGTTGAAAAAGCTCAAGCCATTGGCTGGCGACCAAGCGTTACGTCAGGCTTTTCTAAAGGCTAAACGCCAAGCGAAGCTGCATTTTATCGACTGGCTCACACGGACCACGGGTGAAAACGTAGACGCGGACAGTATCTTCGATTGTCAGATCAAACGCATACATGAATACAAGCGCCAACTGCTCAACGCGCTTCGGATCGTGGTGCTTTATGATCGGCTGCGCAAGAACCCGAATTCTGAGGTAACGCCGCGAACTTTCTTCTTTGCCGGCAAGGCGGCACCCGCTTATCAGCTGGCCAAGGTAATTATCAAGTTTATCAATAATCTCGCCAGTATTATCGACGAGGATCCTATCGTCCGGGGACGGCTGAAGGTTCTATTCCTGCCTGACTACTGTGTTTCGATGGCCGAGCGGCTGATTCCCGCAGCTGATGTCTCCAATCAGATTTCGACGGCCGGTTACGAAGCCAGTGGCACCAGTAACATGAAGTTCATGATGAATGGGGCATTGACCATCGGCACCCGCGATGGCGCGACCATTGAGATGGCAGAAGAAGCGGGTGAAGAAAATTTCTTTCTGTTCGGCCTGACGGCTAACCAAGTAGCGGACAGCCGTAGCTGGTACAAGCCCCAGTGGCACTATGACAACGACCCGGAGACCCGTGCCGCTTTGGACCTCATCTTCTCCGACCATTTTAGCCCTAATGAGCCGGGCATCTTTGCTTCGCTGGGGGACGCCCTTCTAACCCACGGCGATTACTACATGCATCTGGCGGATCTCAAGTCCTACTTAGAGGCAGACCAGAAACTATGTGACCTCTATGCCGATCCGGCGTCATGGGCTAGCAAGGCGATCTTAAATGTAGCTGGCTCCGGAAAATTCTCCAGCGACCGAACGATTGCCGAATATGCAGCCGACATATGGGATGCAAAAGCGTGCCCTGTTTCCTAGTGGCTACTGGTAAGAAGGAGGATTAAGACTCATGCCAATCTCCCCACTTGCGGGCAAGCCGGCTCCAAAAGAGCTGCTGGTAGATCCCAGTCGGCTTGAACACGAATATTATGAGCGCCGCCCCGACTTAGGAAACCCGAACCAGATGGTAAGCTTCGGCACCAGCGGACATCGAGGCTCGCCGCTACAGGGATCATTCACCGAAGCGCATATTCTGGCCATCACACAGGCCATTTGTGATTACCGGCGCAGTCAGGGCTACAATGGTCCACTCTACATGGGTAAGGACACGCATGCCGTGTCCGGACCGGCTCAGCGTACCGCATTAGAGGTGCTGGCAGCCAATGGAGTGGAGACTATCATCCAGAGAGACGACGGCTTCACGCCGACGCCAGTCATCTCGCGAGCCATTCTCGTTTATAACCGGAATCGTAAAGAGCACCTCGCCGACGGAATTATCATCACTCCTTCCCACAACCCGCCGTCGGACGGGGGCTTCAAGTATAACCCGCCCAATGGGGGTCCGGCTGACACCGATGTAACACGATGGGTCGAGCGCCGTGCCAACGAGCTGTTACGCAACAGGACTGGCATCAAACGCGTGCCATTTGCCGCGGCGATCAAGGCTGACACAACGCACCAGGAAGATTTCGTGCTGCCTTATGTCGAGGATTTGAAAAACGTCATCGACATGGACGCGATTCGCAGCGCTGGCCTGAAGCTGGGTGTCGATCCACTCGGCGGCGCTGCCGAACCGTACTGGGAACCAATCAACTCCGTCTATCACCTGGATATCGCTGTCGCGAACTCAACAATCGATCCTACTTTCTCGTTCATGACTGTCGATCACGACGGCCAGATACGCATGGACCCGTCGAGTCCGTATGCGATGGCGCGTCTGGTGGACCTCAAAAAGCAGTATGACGTTGCCTTCGCCAACGATCCAGACTCCGACCGGCACGGCATCGTTACCCCTTCCTCCGGGTTGATGAATCCAAATCACTACCTGGCCGTGACCATACGCTATCTGGTGACCCATCGGCCTAACTGGCCAGCTCACGTCGCGGTAGGTAAGACCTTGGTCAGTAGCAGCATGATTGATCGTGTGGTGCACAAGTTGGGACGCTCGCTTTGCGAAGTACCGGTGGGCTTCAAGTGGTTTGTGCCAGGGTTGTTTGATGGTTCGCTCTGTTTTGGCGGAGAGGAAAGCGCTGGAGCAAGCTTCCTCAGGAAGGACGGCACCGTTTGGACGACCGACAAAGACGGCCTAATTATGGACTTACTTGCAGCGGAGATCACCGCTCGGATGGGTAAGGACCCGGGCGAGCTATATCAAGAACTAACAACTGAGTTTGGTACGCCATTTTACACGCGCATCGATGCGCCAGCGACCCCAGATCAGAAGGCGCGGCTGCAAAAATTGTCGCCCACAGCAGTTGCCACTGATACTCTCGCCGGCGACCCGATCACAGCCAAACTGACCTCCGCCCCAGGCAACGGCGCTCCGATCGGCGGGCTGAAGGTTGTGACTGATCATGGCTGGTTCGCAGCCCGGCCTTCTGGCACCGAGAACATCTACAAGATCTATGCAGAGAGCTTCAAGGATCAAAATCATCTGGCCGCGATTGTGCAGGAAGCTCAAGAAATTGTGACCGATGCACTACGATCGCCTGATCTAGCTCTTCAAGAACAGGAGGTGCGCTAATGAGCAACGAGAGCGATTCGAAACTTCCTCCATTTCCATCGTCCTACCGTGCCTCCGGGCTGCTTTTGCATGTAACATCGTTGCCCTCGCCCTACGGCATTGGCGATGTGGGGCCAGCTGCAATCGCGTGGATCGATCAACTCTGCGACGCAGGACAAAGCTGGTGGCAGGCGTTGCCTTTGGGCCCGACGGGTTACGGCAACTCTCCTTATCAATCATTGTCATCTTTTGCAGGCAACGGCCTTTTGGTCAGCCCTGACTGGCTCATTGAGGATGGCTTGTTACGCCAAAGTGAGTGTGCCCCACCTTCATCCTTTCCATCTGGTGTCGATTACAATACGGTTATTCCATTCAAACACCGGTTACTCGAGAAAGTCTGGACCAATTTTAAGGCGGGATCCGCGGAGTTACGAGTCGCCCTTGAACAGTTCTGCCATGAGCAGGCGCACTGGTTGGAAGATTATGCGCTCTTTCGAGCGCTCAAAATCCGGTACAACGGCGCTTACTATCTCGAATGGCCAACGGAGTTGGTCCAGCGTGTGCCGAAAGCTTTGGCCCAGGCCCGGCGTGATCTCGCGAATCTAGTCGATCAAGTTTGTTTTGCTCAATTCTTATTGTTTCGCCAAGGAGAACGGCTTGAGAAACACGCCAGAGCTAAAGGCGTGCGCCTGATTGGCGATCTGCCCTTTTTTGTGTCTCCCGACTCGAGTGACGTGTGGGCTAATCCGGAGCTATTCTTGTTGGACGACCAACGGCGTCCGCGCTTTGTGGCCGGCGTCCCCCCGGATTATTTCAGCTCGCAGGGTCAGCTCTGGGGCAACCCTGTCTACAACTGGGACGCACTGCGGCAAACTGGCTATCGTTGGTGCATCGATCGTTTGCGCGCTCTGCTCGCGCACGTGGATGTGATTCGTCTCGATCACTTCCGCGCGTTCGCAGCGGCATGGCATGTTCCAGCTGGAGCACCTACAGCCCAGTTCGGCCAATGGGTGCCGGGTCCGGGCGCCGATTTCTTCAACGCGGTGGAGAAAGAGTTAGGCGGACTACCCTTTATTGCCGAGGATTTGGGTTTGATCACGGCGGACGTTCATGCGCTCCGCGATCAGTTTCAGGTGCCTGGGACCCGTGTCCTGCAATTTGCCTTCGACGGTAATTCGGATAACCCCTACCTCCCGCACAACTACGTCTCGAACGCGGTCGTATATACCGGGACGCATGACAATCCCACAAGCCGTGGATGGTACGAAGAGTTGCCACCTTATCAGCGGCAGAACTTGTGGCGGTACCTCAATTCACCCGAGCGTGATAGTCGCGAGGTCGCCTGGCATTTGATCCGTCTGGCGTGGTCTTCTCCGGCTGCGCTTGCAATCGCTCCTCTACAAGATTTTCTCAATCTCGGGACAGAGGCTCGAATGAACATCCCCGGTCGTGCCGAAGGCAACTGGAGCTGGCGCGGTACCGAAGAGTTATTATCTGCTGCTGATTTTCACTGGCTGCGCGACCTGACGAGAAGCTCGAACCGCGCGCGCATGAGTCCGAATCCGGCGATCAAAATGGCGGAGGCTGCGTTATGACACCTAGCCCCACTGTTCTTCTAGTCGATGCCCACAACACACTACTCGGCTTCGCCCGACAACAATGGGTCAAATTCCTTGGAAAGTAACACGATGAGAGCAACGCAACTGCTTCACAACCTTGGTCAAAGTCTGTGGCTCGACAACATTACGCGCGACCTGATTAACAACGGCACACTCAAGCGCTATATCGACGAGCTTTCCGTAACGGGGCTCACTTCGAATCCCACGATCTTCGACCACGCAATTAAAAACAGTAGCTCGTACGACGCTGCGATCCGCAAGAAACTTGATGAGGGTAAGTCCGGAGAGAGCTTGTTCTTTGAGCTGGCACTTGAGGATCTCACGCGGGCCGCTGATCTGTTCCGACCCGTCTTTGACCGCACTAACGGCGTCGACGGATGGGTGTCATTGGAGGTATCGCCTCTGCTTGCCCACGACGCCGCCAGCACTCTCGCCGCGGCTAAAAATTTACACGCTCGGGCGGGGCGCCCAAACTTGTTAATCAAGATCCCTGGCACAAAGGAAGGTCTACCCGCAATCGAAGAGTCGATCTTCGCGGGCGTGCCAATTAACGTCACATTACTGTTTTCACGAGAACATTACATCGCAGCGGCTGAGGCTTTTTTGCGTGGGATCGAGCGACGCATCGAGGCCGGGCTGCAACCCGACATCGCCTCTGTAGCCTCGGTTTTCGTTAGCCGCTGGGACGCCGCAGTTGCAGGTAAGGTGCCCGCCCCGTTGAACAACAAGCTTGGAATCGCAATAGCAAAGCGCACTTACAAGGCCTACCGCGACTTGCTTGGCTCACCTCGTTGGGAGCGGATCTACAACGCGGGAGCTCGTCCGCAACGCTTGCTCTGGGCGAGCACGGGGACCAAGGATCCCAAGGCACCCGATGTACTATATATAAAGGCGCTGGCTGCGCCTTTCACGGTGAATACCATGCCCGAGGGAACTTTGAAAGCCCTCGCCGATCACGGGGATCTTAGCGAAATTATGTCAGCCGATGGCGGCGATTGCGAAGCGGTGCTGGACCAGTTTGCCGCAGCGGGCATCGACATCGACGAGTTGGCCGCAAAGCTACAGGATGACGGAGCCAAATCGTTCGTGAGTTCCTGGAACGATCTCATGGAGGTTATCGCTTCCAAAAGCGCAACGCTTGCGAAGGCGGGCTGAATACATGGAGCACTCGATGAATGTGCTGGTTGTTGATATAGGCGGAACTCACGTAAAGGTCCTTGCCACCGGCCACAAGGTTCATCGCGAGTTTGATTCCGGTCCAACTTTGACGCCAAAGCAAGTGGTTGCCGGTGTGAAGAAGCTCGTCGCGGATTGGAAGTATGAAGCGATTTCCATCGGTTACCCCGGTCCAGTTCTTCGGAACAGGCCGCTTTCGGAGCCATGGAACCTTGGCAAAGGGTGGGCCGGCTTCGATTTCGAAGCGGCTTTCAAATGTCCAGTCAGGATCGTGAACGATGCAGCGATGCAGGCGCTCGGGAGTTATAAGGGTGGCAAGATGCTGTTTCTCGGTCTCGGAACCGGTCTTGGATCGATCTCATTTCCATTCGTGTGGGCTGCTGTGCGTGAGACAAAAGGCAAGACGCTGGAACAAATGAAGGACACAACGAACCTGAGTCAGGCTTTGGGTTCTGTTGAAAAGAATCTAGGGATAGCAATGCACGACTAGAACGGAATGAAAGGAACATAATAATGGACCCAACAACAAAATCAGTCAGCGAGCGTCGCGCATGGAATGCTCTGGTCGCTCATTATCAGAATGCCCGAGAGCTGCATCTGCGCAAACTTTTTGCGGACGATCCCACACGCGGCAAGCGCATGACCATCGAGGCGGTAGGTTTATATCTGGATTACTCCAAGAATCGCGTCACCGACGAGACTCTGAAGCTTCTTATGCAACTCGCCGAGGAATCGGGATTGCGCGGGCGGATCGCCGCTATGTTTCAGGGCGAGAAGATCAACATCACGGAAAACCGCGCTGTTCTGCATGTCGCTCTGCGCGCACCGAGAGAGGCATCGATCGTCGTTGATGGCGAGAACGTGGTGCCGCAAGTCCACGCCGTTCTCGACAAGATGGCCGACTTCTCCGATCGCGTGAGAAGCGGCGCGTGGAAAGGTTACACTGGCAAGCGCATTCGCAACGTCATCAACGTTGGTATCGGTGGCTCTGATCTCGGACCAGTCATGGCCTATGAGGCATTGAAGCATTACAGCGACCGAAGCATGAGGTTTCGGTTCGTTTCCAACGTCGACGGTACCGACTTCGCTGAGGCCGTTTTGGATCTCGATCCAGCCGAAACGCTTTTCATCATTTCTTCAAAAACTTTTACGACCCTCGAGACCATGACGAATGGGCGTACCGCGCGCGATTGGTTGCTTGCAGGTGTCGGAGGGAATGAAAAAGCAGTCGCCAGCCATTTCGTGGCGGTGTCGACCAATGCTTCGGAAGTGGCGAAGTTCGGCATTGATACCGCCAACATGTTCGGGTTCTGGGATTGGGTCGGCGGACGCTATTCGATGGATTCGGCGATCGGGCTTTCAACGATGATTGCGATCGGCCCGGATAACTTTCGCGCCATGTTGGACGGCTTTCACCAAATGGACGAGCACTTCCGCATAACCCCCTTTGAGCGCAACCTGCCGGTTCTCATGGGGCTACTGGCTGTTTGGTACAACGACTTTTTCGGCGCAGCGACGGTAGCAGTCCTTCCATACGAGCAATACCTGAAGCGATTCCCGGCTTATCTCCAACAGCTGACAATGGAGAGCAATGGCAAACACGTCACACTTGATGGAAGCAAAGTCCCCTGCGATACCAGCCCTGTTTACTGGGGTGAGCCGGGAACTAACGGCCAGCATTCTTTTTACCAGTTGATCCATCAGGGAACGCGACTCATTCCTTGCGACTTCATAGCGTTCTACCAAACGCTAAATCCGCTCGGCCGTCACCAGGATATTCTCCTGGCGAATGTGTTCGCCCAGGCCGAGGCGCTGGCTTTCGGCAAGACGGAGGAACAAGTCAAGGCAGAAGGCACGCCTGACTGGCTTGTGCCTCACCGAGTCTTCGAAGGCAATCGCCCTTCGAACACGATTCTGGCCCATCGGCTTACTCCGGAAATTCTCGGCAAACTAATCGCCCTCTACGAGCACAGTGTGTTTACACAGGGGACAATCTGGAACATCGACTCGTTCGACCAGTGGGGTGTCGAGCTAGGCAAGCAATTGGCTCAGCGCATTATACCAGAACTCGAGAGCAAGGAGAAACCTACTCTTGCCCATGATAGCTCAACCAATAACCTGATTTACCAATACCGAAAATCGAAGAAGGCAAATTAAAGGAGGCGTTATGAAATCGATCGACTTGAACGAAGAACAACTGCAGAAGATGAAGACACAGCCCGGCTTCATAGCCGCGCTGGATCAAAGCGGGGGGAGCACTCCCGGTGCACTGCGTCTTTACGGAATCAAAGAAGGTGCGTGGTCCAACGAGGACGAGATGTTTGGGATCGTGCACCAGATGCGCACCCGCATGATTACCAGCCCCAGCTTTACCGGAGAGCGGATTATTGGCGCCATCCTGTTCGAGAACACCATGGACAGGGACATCGAGGGGCAACCTACAGCTGACTATCTTTGGAACGTAAAACGTGTGGTGCCATTTCTGAAAGTGGACAAGGGCCTCGCCGCTGAGAAGGACGGGGTCCAACTGATGAAGCCCATGCCCGCGCTTGCCGCGCTGCTCGAGAAAGCTAAAGCGAAGCGTATATTCGGAACCAAGATGCGCTCGGTCATCAAGGAAGCCAGCGGAGCAGGCATCAAGGACATCGTGAACCAGCAGTTCGAGCTAGCTGCGCAGATCATTGCCGCCGAACTGCTGCCGATCGTTGAGCCGGAAGTTGATATTCACTGCCCGGAAAAGGCCAAGGCCGAAGGGTTACTCAAGGGGGCTATTCTTGAGAAGCTCAACCAACTGTCAGCACGCCAGCTAGTCATGCTCAAGCTCACGCTACCGGAGCAAGACAACTTCTACGCCGATTTCGTCAAACATCCCAAAGTCTTGAGGGTAGTCGCGTTGTCGGGCGGTTATTCACGGGAAGAAGCCAACAACCGCTTGCGGCGGAATCACGGTGTTATCGCGAGCTTTTCCAGGGCCCTTGCGGAAGGGCTTTCGGCCCAGCAATCCGATGCTGAGTTCGACGCCACACTGGATAAATCCATTCAGAGTATCTATGAGGCGTCCAACACGTGACAGGGCGTGATTAGAAGAATCGTGGTAGAAATGACAATGACCTGAAATCAGCAAAAACGTAGGAGTCTTAGAATCTCCTCCGATTAGAAAGAAACTATGCAAATTGGCATGATTGGTCTTGGGCGAATGGGTGCGAATATGACGCGACGGCTCCTCCGGGCAGGGCATGAGTGCGTTATCTTCGACATGTTCCCGAAAGCAGTGATGGAGCTGACACGGGAGAAAGCTATTGGGGCATCGTCACTGGAGGACTTCGTGAAGAAACTCACGAAACCGCGCGCGGTCTGGCTCATGGTCCCGGCAGCCGTGGTCGACAAAACGATCATTGATCTTCTTCCCCTGCTCGAACGCGACGATATCCTCATCGACGGCGGCAACTCCTACTACGTAGACGATCTCCGACGCGCGAGGGAACTCGCCTTGAAGGGTATCCACTACGTAGATGTGGGCACAAGTGGCGGAATCTGGGGTTTGGAACGGGGCTACTGCATGATGATTGGGGGCGAGGACGCTGTAATCGAGCACCTCGATCCTATTTTCGCCAGCCTGGCTCCCGGCATCGGCAAAGACATTCCGCGCACGCCGGGGCGCGAAAAGATCGGTGGCACCGCTGAGCAGGGTTATCTTCACTGCGGGCCTAATGGTGCCGGGCACTTTGTTAAAATGGTGCACAACGGAATCGAGTACGGCCTCATGGCGGCATATGCCGAGGGGCTGGGCGTACTGCGTTCCGCCAATGCGGGTAAACGTAAACACGACGTCGATGCTGAAACGACTCCCCTGCGCGATCCGGAATATTACCAATACGATCTCAACTTGCGTGACATCACTGAGGTGTGGCGACGCGGCAGTGTCATCGCGTCGTGGCTGCTGGATTTAACCGCCAGCGCCTTGGTCGAGGATCCAGCACTCGCGAAATTCGCAGGCCGGGTTTCGGACTCGGGCGAGGGACGCTGGACTATCAAGGCCGCAATCGATGAAGGAGTTCCCGTGCCGGTATTAACAACTGCATTGTACGAACGGTTCGCATCGCGCGGGGAGGCAGATTACCAAGACAGACTGCTGTCGGCGATGCGCTTTGGTTTCGGGGGTCACTTGGAAAAATCCACCAAATGAGGAGCACCGGATGAACGTTCCCCATTCGGATGCGCTGGTCTTTTTCGGTGCCACCGGCGATCTCGCTCACAAGAAAATCTTTCCGTCGCTGCATGCGATGGTCAAACGGGGCAACCTCAATGTGCCGGTTATCGGGGTAGCTAAGGCAGGTTGGAATGTCGACCAGCTCCGAGCGCGGGCACGCGACAGCATCGAGAAACACGGGGGAGGCCTGGATCCGGCAGCCTTCGACAAGCTGTGCAGCCTGCTGCGTTATGTTGATGGCGACTACGAAGACGCGGCGACATTTCAGGCCATCCGCAAAGAACTAGGCTCGGCGGAGCGACCTGCGCATTACCTCGCGATCCCACCTGCGCTGTTCGGGCTGGTCGTCGAACAGCTAGCCAGGGCACGCTGCACCGCTGGTGCTCGTGTTATCGTTGAAAAGCCCTTCGGTCGCGACCTCCTCTCTGCACAGGAGCTCAATCGCATTCTGCTCGGCACTTTCGACGAGGAGCATATCTTCCGCATCGATCATTATTTGGGGAAACGGGCAGTGCGGAACATGGTCTTCTTGCGCTTCGAGAATCCAATTTTGGAGTCATTCTGGAATCGCAATCAGGTCGAGAGCGTACAGATAACCATGGCGGAAGATTTCGGAGTTCAAGGCCGTGGCGCGTTCTACGATCAAATCGGCACGGTTCGGGACGTGGTTCAAAATCACCTGTTTCAGATCTTGGCGAACCTGGCGATGGAGCCACCAGTGAGAACCGATAGTGAAACGATTCGCGACGAAAAGGTAAAGGTCCTGAAAGCCATTCGACCTCTGGAGGCGAAGAACCTTGTTCGCGGCCAGTTCCGTGGCTACAGGAAGGAAAAGGGTGTGGCGTCAGATTCGAAAGTCGAAACCTTCGCCGCTTTGCAGTTGAACGTGGATTCCTGGCGCTGGCAAGGTGTCCCGTTCTATATCCGAGCCGGGAAGTCGTTGCCAGTAACGTGCACTGAGATCGTCGTGCGCTTGCGCGAGCCACCCATCGTCTTTCCGACCTGCTCTCGTGCCCGCAACTACTTCCGATTCCGGGTCAGTCCTAGCGTCACGGCTGCCTTTGGTGTGACGGTGATGGATCGGCAAGAGAAGATGATCGGGGAACAAGTGGAATTGCTCGCGAGTCGCTATCCTGGCGCAGAGGAGACGGATGCATACGAACGTGTGCTCGGCGACGCCATGACGGGAGACGCTACGTTGTTTGCTCGGGAAGACTATGTGGAAGAGGCCTGGCGCATCGTTGATCCGGTACTGAAGGCCGGCACTCCGGTCTACGAATACGAGCCCGGTACCTGGGGACCGAGTGAGGTCAATCAAAAAGTATCACCGCCGGGAGGCTGGGAAAACCCGATGGTTAGCACCTGAATCGACTAACGGAATTTTTGTAATATTGGTTTTCAATCCACCGAAGGGAAGAAACATGCGCGTTGGGATCGCCACCGATCACGGTGGTTTTGATTTAAAGGAAGAGCTAGTCAAACAGCTCCAGGGAGCCGGACATGACGTTGTCGATTTCGGAGCACACGACCTGAGTGAGGGTGATGATTATCCCGACTATGTCCTCCCGCTTGCACAAGCAGTAGCTGCTCAGGAGGTGGAACGGGGGGTGGCGATTTGCGGAAGCGGCGTCGGTGCGTCGGTCTGCGCAAACAAAGTTCGAGGCATCCGGGCTGCGTTAATTCACGACCATTTTTCTGCAAGGCAAGGTGTCGAGGACGATCATATGAATATTCTTTGTATGGGCGGCAAAACTGTCGGACCCGCCGTCGCGTGGGATCTAGTTCAGACATTTCTGGCAGCTGAGTTTAGTGAAGCGCAGCGGCATTTACGTCGCTTAGGCAAGGTAGCTCTGCTGGAAACATCGAGAAAATAGTTAAAGAAAAAGACGAGACTATGACAGACGAGGAGATCCAATTAGCGATTAACACAATTCGCTCTCTCTCGATAGCCTCATTAACGTCACCCAGGCGAAGGGTTGCTGGGGGCATACGCTCGCGTGGTTACCTTAAAGTGTTGAAATGTCCAACTACTCACTCGCCCCGGGGATCCCAGGCTGCTTTCCGACCTAGTCATGGAATGCTGCTGTTCACTACATCTTAGGGCGGTGCAGATTTGAGTTTAGGATTGCAGATTTGAACAAGCATTGTCTGTAGAGCGAAAAAGCTCTCCGCGGGACATCACAAATGACACAAGAGACCAAAGAAGGACGAAGTTCTCCTCTGGGAGCGACTCTTTCTCCTGAAGGAACAAATTTTAGCGTCTATTCAAAGCACGCAACAGCGGTCGAACTGCTCCTGTTTGATTGCGTCGATGATGCCCGGCCCGCGCGTGTCATCCGGATCGATCCTGCATTCAGCCGCACCTATCACTATTGGCACGTGTTCGTGCCGGGCGTGAAAGCAGGGCAGATCTACGGTTATCGAGTTGACGGAAGATTCGATCCTCCGACTGGAATGCGCTTCGATTCTGCCAAAGTGCTTCTCGACCCATACGGACGGGGCGTAATGGTTCCGAAGCATTACAGTCGAGACGCTGCCCGAAAGGAAGGCGACAATGCCGCAACGGCGATGAAGAGCGTAGTGGCTGATCCGCATGGCTACGATTGGGAAGGTGACACGCCGCTCGAGCGCCCCTCGTCCCAAACCGTCATATACGAAATGCACGTACGCGGTTTCACGCGAGATCCGAGTTCTGGCGTAGCGAATGACGAGCGCGGCACCTTTGCCGGCCTGATTGAGAAAATTTCGTATCTAAAACACCTCGGGGTAACGGCAGTCGAATTGATGCCGGTGTTCCAGTTCGATCCTCAAGATGCTCCGCCCGGGCGAGTCAATTACTGGGGCTATGCGCCGGTCTCGTTCTTTGCACCGCACTCGGCCTACAGCTCGCGGCAGGACCCGCTAGGGCCATTGCACGAATTTCGCGGTATGGTCAAGGCGCTGCACCGCGCAGGTATCGAAGTCATTCTCGATGTTGTGTTCAATCACACGGCCGAAGGAGATCATGACGGGCCGACGTTAAGTTTTCGCGGTTTGGACAACCTTACTTATTACATTCTTGATAAGGATCGCTCGCGCTACGCCAATTACAGCGGCACCGGGAATACGCTCAACGCTAATCATCCTATCGTCCGCCGAATGATCGTGGACAGTCTCCGTTATTGGGTCGAGGAGATGCATGTCGACGGCTTCCGATTCGATCTGGCGGCGATCCTGGGGCGGGATGAGTCAGGACAATTGATGCAAAATCCTCCTGTATTGTGGGACATCGAATCGGAGCCGGTGCTCGCAGGGACAAAACTCATCGCCGAGGCTTGGGACGCAGCTGGGCTTTATGAGGTAGGCAGCTTTATCGGAGACAGTTGGAAGGAGTGGAACGGCCGCTTCCGCGACGATGTCCGCAGCTTCTTCCGTGGCGAAGAGAGGATGGTGGGGCGCCTGGCGGACTGCTTGCTTGGCAGCCCCGACATTTACGGTCACGAGGAACGCGAGGCCGAGCAGAGCGTCAACTTCGTGACGTGTCACGACGGTTTCACCCTCAACGACCTCGTCTCCTATGATCGCAAGTACAACGAAGCAAATGGCGAAAATAACCTTGACGGAGCGAACGACAACCGAAGCTGGAATTGCGGCGCTGAAGGTCCCACCGATGATCCCGGTGTGGAGAAGCTCAGAAACCGGCAAGTGAAGAATTTTCTGACCGCAACGATGCTTTCGATTGGTATGCCCATGCTTCTCATGGGAGATGAAGTGCGGCGAACACAGCGTGGGAATAACAATGCCTATTGCCAGGATAACGAAACCAGCTGGTTCGACTGGACGTTGTTGGCAAAGCATACCGACGTCCATCGCTTCGTCACCTTGCTCAATACACGACGTGTTCTGCGAGACCCGAGCCCCGAGCGCCAGCGCGTGAGCTTGTCCCAGCTACTCCGTGAAGTGAACTTGGTCTGGCACGGAATCAAACTTAATCAGCCGGACTGGAGCGAGAATTCGCATAGCATTGCATTTACGGTTGAAATCCGGGAGGAAAGATTGCTCTTCCACGTGATCTTGAACGCCTATTGGCAGCCGCTCGATTTCGAGCTGCCGCGATTGGATCGCCCACGCGAAAATCAATGGCGTTGCTGGATTGATACCGGCCTCGACTCCCCACACGACATCGTCGAGTGGGAGACGGCAGAGCCGGTTCCTGGCTATGTCTACGGGGCCGCGGCGCGCTCGGTGGTTGTGCTCTTTACGGGAGCTTGATATAACCGGTAAGCGATTCGACAAGTTGAAAGAATTCTAAAAATGTATTCTTAACCCCGAGTCGGGAAAAACAGCCGCGTGAAATTCGAGGTTGGCCATGTTTTGTTCATCGATATCGTCGGTTACTCGAAATTGCTGATCACCGAGCAGAGTGAACTCCTTCAGACAACAAGGCCAAGAAAATTGATCGGTACTCCCGCGTAATCTTCCCTCTCGTTTTTGCTATCGCGTCGGTCGCGATCTTTGCGAAGCCGCTCGATTAATCCAATTGAGACCGAAAAATCAGTTGTGCAAAGCACCAGGGATACAAATAATAAATCAATACGCCGGGGCGGCGAAATTGGCAGACGCGCCAGACTTAGGATTGCGAAATCATCGATTTCAAAACGTTCTTTTTCGTTTCAAAAAACAATCGATTTACGATAGGAAAACGTGATTTTTCACGATCAGCGTCGCGTTCACGACTGGCGAGTAAGAACGTCGTCATTCTAGCACAATTTCTAGTACACGAACCGGTCTGACCGTCTGAGGC
>WNFQ01001755.1_pt1 | contig 15517 bp, 15 predicted proteins | sample 5400171 | NCBI WGS metagenome assembly WNFQ01 (sample SAMN13153356, study PRJNA577476) | soil metagenome | isolation source: 20 cm soil under Madrone tree | place: USA:California | collected 2016-06-14
GGCTGCCCCATGGAACGATGGTCTCTACCGACGATCACTTCGCAAAGTCGGTCTATCCCGATATCGTCGTGCACCAGCGCGAGATCCCCAACAACCTGCTCGCGATCGAAGTCAGGAAGGAAGCCAATCATCAATCGCCTGAACATGACCAGCACAAGCTGCGCGCGCTGACCGATGCGCATCTGTGGTTCGCCTATTGGATCGGGGTCTTCCTCGTGCTGGGAAAGAACTGCGTCGTGTCGGAGGTGTACACCGGCGGCGTGATCGACCAACCCCTGTCCGCCTGGCTGGCCGGGAGGCTGAAGGAAGCGGGGCTGGGCTAAACCCTGGAGATCTGGAGGCTAGAAATGAGAACTGGGCTCGCACCATCGATCTTCGCGGCCGTGCTTTTGTTGGGGGATGCACCGCTGGCACCGCCAGCCTGCGCGCAAGCTGCTTCCGCTGCATCGGCAGTCGAGACTGCCGATCAAGCCATTCTCGCCAATCCCAAGGTCATCAAGACCCTTGAGGATATCAAAGCCGATGACGACACCGCACTGGCCGAGCAGAAGCGCATCACCGAAATCCCGGCGCCGCCGTACAAGGAACACGTCAGAGCCGAATATTATTTGAACCGGTTTCAGGAACTGGGCTTAAAGGACGCTTTCATCGACACCGAAGGCAATGTGATCGGCTTACGCAAGGGCAGCGGCGGCGGCAGGCCGAAGCTGGTCGTATCGGCGCATCTCGACACGGTGTTTCCCGAAGGCACTGACGTATCCGTGAAAGAGAAGGACGGCGTCATCCTGGCGCCGGGCATCGGCGATGACTCGCGCGGTCTCGCCGCGTTGCTGTCGCTGATCAAGTCCATCAATGCGAACGGGATCGCGACGGTGGGCGATGTGATGTTCGTCGGCACCGTCGGCGAAGAGGAGCTCGGCAACCTCAGGGGCGTCAAAGCCCTGTTCCGCGACCATGCTGACATCGACGGCTTCATCTCGATCGACGGGCTTGGCATGACCCGCGTGGTCAATCAGGCGACCGGAAGCCATCGCTATGAGATGATCTTCAGGGGCCCCGGCGGCCACAGTTTCCAGGAGTTCGGGTTGCCGAGCGCAATTCATGCCATGGGCCGGGCGATTGCAAAAATTTCGGATTTGCAGACGCCCTCCGAGCCCAAGACCACCTTTACCGTCGGCACCGTGGGCGGCGGCACGTCCGTCAACGCCATCGCCGGCGAGGCCAGGATGGCGGTCGACATGCGCTCGAATTCGACCGAGGAGCTGTTGAAACTCGAAGCCCGCCTGCTCGATCTCGTCAAGGAGGCGGTGGTGGAAGAGAACGCGCGCTGGAATTCAGACAAGATCACCGTCGAGATCAAGCTGATCGGCGACCGGCCCGCCGGCATTGTCGCGATGGATTCACCGATCGTTCAGGCCACGCAGCGCGCGGTGACGGTCATCACCCGCGGCCCGCGCGTGACCTTTGCCGGCTCCAGCACCGATTCCAATCTGGCAATGTCGCTCGGCATTCCCGCCGTGACCATCGGCGGCGGCGGCGATGGCGGCAACTGGCACTCGCGCAACGAGTGGTACAAGCCGATCGATGCCTATTTCGGCCCGCAAAACGCGCTGTTGACGATCTTAATGCTGACCGGGCTGGATGGCGTGGCGAAGCCGGCGCTACCGGTGAGGCAGGGGAAGTAAGGGCGTTATCGGAACAAAGCCGCGACCATTCCGTTTGAACCTTCGGCCGCTGGCGGAGACCTATCTGCCAGAGGCAATCTCCGGAGGCTGTCATGACCCACTGGCACGATTCCATGGTGGACAGGCCCGAAACGGATGGTGCGGTTTACGCGGCGGGATGGACGATTTCCGGCCTGGCCGTGCTCGGGGCCATCATTGCGGTCTGGATTCTCGGGATTTAGAGCCCTTCGCCGCCAGATGTAACGGATTGATTTCGTTCGAATCATCCGCTTCACGAGCCAGGTATTCGAAGCACCTGCTCGAATACCAAAACGGCTGCAACTATCTCTGCAGCGCCCGTTTGCCGCCGGTCACGAGCAACCCCAGCCTGCGTCCGATCAAAAGTCCCAACGCGAAAACCAGGCACCAGACCGGAAAGAAAAACAGGGTCAGGATTCCCGCGTCCTCGGGTTCGGTTCGCAGCAGCCATTTGACGACGCCAATAGGGGCGAACAGGCCGATCGCGCCCCCGGTCAGGCTGGTGAAGAGAACGACAAGCTTCTGAGGGGTCATCGGCACGGATCCAGCAACCGCTCTTGCGTAAATGATTGGGACGCAAAGTCAGCACGCGGCTCATCAAAAATGGTGGACGCACAAGGGATCGAACCTTGGACCTCTCCCGTGTGAAGGGAACGCTCTCCCGCTGAGCTATGCGTCCGGGATTCTCGTGCACGATCAAAGGCCGGCAAGCGGTCGCTTGATCGGAAAGTACAGGTCACTCACGGCGATTTACGAAGGGCAGGCCATGGGTGTCAAGCTGTCAGCGCGAAACCACGCCGAACCATCAGGTCGGTTGCTGCTGGTGGGCGCGGGAGGCGTGGGATTGCAGTGCCCGGATACGCTCGGCCAGCGTCCCGCCGCCTTCGCCGTCACCGCCGCTGGCCGCCGCGCCACTCGCTGTGCTGCCATTGGCCGGTCGTGCCGCCATTGACGGGATCGCCGGTTCCGCTGCCAGCATGGCCTCGATCGGCGAATTCGGCCCCTCGAGCTGCATGGCGAGTTTTGCGACTTCGGCGGCGATATCGTTGATACGTTCGCGCAACAGCGCATTTTCCATGCGCTCGGTCGCCCATGAGCTTTCGGCCTGCTGCTGGATGGCGTTGATGTCGCGCTGCAGCTTGCTCCGTTCGTCACGCGCGATGCGGAGCTGTTCCTCGACCGCCGCCTTTTCGGTCCGCAGTTTTTCGAGCGCCGGCGATTTGCCGCTGCCGCCCAGTACGGCGATTTCATTGCGCAACTCGCCTGCCGTGCGTTCGGCGGCCTCATAGGCCTGGCGCAGCTGCCTGTTCTCATAGTCGCGCTCGGCCAGCAGTTTGCCTTGGGTGGCAAGCCGACCTTCCAGGTCGTTGACCCGGTTGGCGAGCATTTCGGCTTCCTTGACCTGCAGGATCAGCTGGCGATCGAGATCGGTGACGCGCTGGCTCAGGTTTTCGACGCGGCTGCGCGCCTCGCCAACCTCACGTGTCGCCTTCTCGGATTCGCCGCGCTCCTGCTGCAGCCGCATCTGGGTCGTGGAAAATTCCTTTTCGGCATCAGCGACGCGATTCTTGAGCTCGTCGATCTGGGCGCGCACCGCGATCAGTTCGACCTGGCGGCTCTCCGCCATCATCGACCGGTCGGACAATTCGGCATTGAGTTTGCCGAGCTCGTTTTGCTTGTCCTTTAGCGCCTGCTCTGCGGTGCGCAGCGCTTCGGTCTTGGCGGTGAATTCCTCTTCGGTGGCGCGCAGCTGTTCCCTCATCGCCTTGTCGCGCGCTTCAAGCGAAAAGATGGTGGCGTTCTTCTCGCCAAGCTCGAGCTTCATGCGATTGATCGCGTCGGATTTCTTGCCGAGCTCGGCGAGCTGGCTGGTGGTCTTGCTCTTGAGCTGATCGACGCTCATCTCGAGCCGCCGCGCCGACATCGCGAATTCCGCACGCAGTTGATCCTTGTCAGCCTGGATTTCGGCCATCGACAACGGCGTCGCCGCCTCCATGCGCCTGGTCGTCAGCCGCACTGCGCGGTTATGCACCAGCGGCACGATCATCAACCCGAACAGCATCGAGACCAGAAAACCGATCGCCAGATACATGATCGGTTCGACCATGGATGCTACTCCTCGCGAGAAATGTATTGATCACAATGCCATGGGCAACAGGGTAAACGCCAGCCTAATGCCGCGGTTGCGTGGATCTGTACCCTGGCGTTTGCAGGCTTTGGGAAATCCGTAACCCGGTGCGATCAGAACGGGTTCCAGGTCGCGCGCGGGGTATATTTGAGATAGCCGATATTGGCGCCAAGGCGCAGGCCGAGACCGGAGCGGATCGGCACCAGCACGATGCCGTTGGCGGTCAGCGCGGTCATCCCGAAGCCGCCAATGATATAGGCGGAGCCATCGATGCCGACAAAACGCTGGTAGATCGCATTGGTGGCGGGCAGATTGTAGACCAGCGTCATGGTACGCGCGCCGTCGCCGCCCCAGTCGAACCCGACCGACGGCCCCTGCCAGTAGACCCGCAAATCGCCGGCATTCTTGGTATAGAGCGTGCCCTCGCCATATCTCAGTCCGGCGACAAAGGCGCCAGAACCTTCCTCGCCAAGGACATAGCCGTTCGGCAGGCCCCATTGGCTGACCGCGCGCTCGATCACCGAGGCCAAGCCGCGCGATACATTGCCGAAAAACCGGTGTCCGGCGCCGACCAATTCGTCCGGTCCGTAGGTATTGCCGCCCGTCTCGTACTGCGGCGGAGGCGGTTGCGGCGGCGGCGCTTGCTGGGAGGAAGCGGGCACGGTCCAGCACAGCAGCGCGGCGAGCGTGCCCGCGGCAAGGCGTGATGCGAAATTCATCAAAGAACCCCTGGTATCGAAATCCTGGCCGCCGCCTTAACCTGATGCCAACGAGCACCGCTCTAGGTTGCGTCCAGGTGTCCCCCGACTCGGATGTTATCGGTACCAACTATGACGGCACAACGGCAGGAAAGAAACGGCAGTCGCTCCGGAATGGAATTTCGCCCCGGAATGGCCTTTTTCCTTTTGCTGGCAAGCCTCGGCTCGCAGGCCATCCCGCTATTCGCGGCCCGCGCCGCGACCACGGAGCGGGTGGTCGTGAACCGCTACTCGGGGGTCGCGATCGAGGGTTTCGACCCGGTCGCCTACTTCGTCGACGCCCGGCCCCTGATCGGCTTGCCGGCGTTCGAGGCCTCCGACGCCGGCGCGGTCTGGCGCTTCCGCAACGAGGGCAATCGCGCGTCTTTTGTCGCCCATCCCGATATTTACGGCCCCCAGTTCGGAGGCTACGACCCAATCGATCTGGCGCGTGGCGTCACCTTTGCCGGCAACCCCCGGTTTTGGCTGATCTCGGGACAGCGGCTTTATCTATTCGGCCGCGAGGATAACCGCGATGCATTCGCCGCCGCTCCGGCGCGCTTCCTGCAGCAGGCGAAGCTGCGCTGGCCGGTGCTGGAGCAGGATCTGGCGCAGTAGCGCCTGAGCCAGAAGATGGCCGGGACGAGCCCCGCCATGACGAAGAGCGAGTCATCCCGCCGCGTCAGGATCGCCCCAGGCGATGAATTCCGGCACGATAAAGCCTTTGCGGCCTCTCCCGAATTGCACGTCATTGCCTCCGGCATCGGTGACCTTGCCGCCGGCCGCGGTGACGAGCGCGTGTCCCGCCGCGACGTCCCATTCGCTGGTCGGGGCGAGGCGGGGATAGATATCGGCCTTCCCCTCCGCCACGCGGCCGAATTTGACAGCGGAGCCAACCACCTGCCGGATCGCGCCGGGCCTGCCATCGATGAAGGTTTCGGTCCTGACATCTGCATGCGAGCGGCTGACCGCCACGATCCAGGGATCGCCGCGTTTTGGCAGCGTGCGGGTATGAATCGGCTCGGGCACGGAACCCTCCGTGCCTAGCCGCTCGGCTCCTCGACCCACCAGCCCTCGCCAAACCAATCCAAGTGCCGGTGCGGCGATGATGCCAAGTAGCGGCGTCCCATTGGTGACCAGCGCGAGATTGATCGTAAACTCGGCGCGGCCGGCGACGAACTCCTTGGTGCCGTCCAGCGGATCGATCAGAAAGAAGCTGTCGCCATAAGGTGGCTTCGCCAGGTGAGCGCGTTCCTCCGATAGTGCCGGGATATCCGGAAAAAGCCGCGCCAGGCCTTCGCCAATGATCCGGTCGGCGGCCAGATCCGCTTCTGTCACCGGCGTTCCGTCGAGCTTGCCCTCGACCTTCATCGCCGGGCGGTTGACCGCAAGAATGGCGGCGCCAGCCCGGACCACCAGCTCGGTCAACGGCTCGATCAGCGCGGCCGCGGCATCGCCATCGATCACCGGTCCCGACGAATGTGCCTCATCCATTGGCGGGCCTCATATGCTGTTCGTCTTTCCCTTAACGTTGCCGCCCTGTGCTGGCCGGGCGCGCCTCCACAGTGTATCAAACCAGAACACGCGTGATTCGCCTTGGTCCGAGGTTGTCATGGATCTCCAGGAACAGTTTATGTCCGGCACTTCGTCTCCCGCCCCCGTTCCCGATACCCTGGAACTCGCGGCGCTGTTGTGTTCGCGGGTCTGCCACGATCTCATCAGTCCGGTCGGCGCCATCGTCAATGGGCTTGAGGTGCTCGACGACGATCCAAAGCCGGAAGATCGCGAATTTGCGCTTGATTTGATCCGCAAGAGCGCCAAGACCGCGTCCGCGCGACTACAGTTCTGCCGTCTGGCGTTTGGGGCTGCGGGATCGTCGGGCGCGCAGATCGACCTCGGCGACGCACAGACGATGGCGCGCGGTCATCTCGAGGACAGCAAGACCACGATCGCGTGGAATCTGCCGCGGCTGTTGTTGCCGAAGAACAAGGTCAAGCTGCTTTTGAACATGTTGGTGATCGCGCAGCAGACAATTCCGCGCGGCGGCGTGCTCACGGTCGATGCGGTCGGCGAAGGCGATGCAATGGGCTTTCGCGTCGCCGCCAGTGGGCTCAACGCCCGCATGCCGCAAAATATCGCCGATCTGTTGAGCTCGGGCCACGCCTCCGCGATCGATGCCCATGCGGTGCAGCCTTACTACACGCGGCTTTTGGCGCAGTCCTGCGGACTGAGAGTGGTGCTTGCGCCCGAGGGCGAAGCGGTGGTCGTGACTGCTTCTTGAAGCTCTCGCGCACTTTGCCGGAGAAAGGCGCCGGCGCGAAATTATGGTTAACCGGCGGTTTATATCCTGCTGCCGGACTCAATGAAGTCGGTCTTATCTCTTTGTTGAGCCCGTTCTTTTCCAATTACTCAACCAATATTAAACGCTTTGCATAGAAGCTGGCCGAACTTGGAAAGGCGTGTCGAAGTCGCGCGCCCCTGCGTTCGAAGGCCTGTTTCATGGACGATCTGTTGCGGGAGTTCCTGACGGAAACCCACGAAAGCCTGGATACGGTCGATAATCAGCTGGTGCGGTTCGAGCAGGATCCGAACAACGCCAGGATTCTCGATAACATCTTTCGCCTGGTTCACACCATGAAGGGTACCTGCGGCTTTCTCGGTTTGCCGCGGCTGGAAGCGCTGGCTCATGCCGGCGAGACCCTGATGGGCAAATTCCGCGACGGCATGCCGGTGACGGCAGAAGCCGTCACGCTGATCCTGAGCAGCATCGACCGCATCAAGGAAATCCTCGCAGGGCTCGAGGCGACCGAAGCCGAGCCGGAAGGCAACGATCAAGATCTGATCGTCAAGCTGCAAGCCATGGTCCAGCAGGGAATGGAAGCCATGTCGGAACCGGCTGCTGCCATGAAGCCCGCGGTCGAGCAGGGCACATTGGTGGCACAAACGCTGCAACGGCAATTGCGCGCTGGTGAAGTGCCGCTGGATGAGCTGGAGCGCGCATTCCGCGAGACTGCATCCGAGCCTGCAGCTGCGCCCGAGCAGCGCGCGGCGTCGCCGAAACAGGAAAAGCCGGGCCCGAAAAAGGCAATTGCCGAGTCGGAGGCTTCCGAGGGCGACCGGGTCGCCAACCAGTCGATCCGGGTGAATGTCGATACGCTGGAACACCTGATGACGATGGTGTCGGAGCTGGTGCTGACCCGCAACCAGTTGCTCGAGATCTCCAGGCGGCACGAGGACACCGAGTTCAAGGTGCCGCTGCAGCGGCTGTCCAACGTCACCGCCGAGCTGCAGGAAGGCGTCATGAAGACGCGGATGCAGCCGATCGGCAATGCCTGGCAGAAGCTGCCGCGGATCGTGCGCGATCTCTCCAGTGAACTCGGCAAGCAGATCGAGCTGGAGATGCATGGGGCCGACACCGAGCTCGACCGCCAGGTGCTCGACCTCATCAAGGATCCGCTGACTCATATGGTGCGCAACTCGGCGGACCACGGGCTCGAGACCCCGGTCGAGCGGCTGACCGCCGGCAAGCCGGAGCAGGGCACCATTCGCCTATCGGCCTATCACGAAGGCGGCCACATCATCATCTGCATCGCCGACAACGGCCGCGGGCTCAATACCGAGAGGATCAAGGCCAAAGCGATCGCCAACGGTCTCGTCACCGAGGTAGAACTCGAGAAGCTGACGGAAGCCCAGATCCACAAGTTCATCTTCGCGCCAGGGTTTTCCACAGCCGCTCAGGTCACCAGCGTCTCCGGCCGCGGGGTCGGCATGGACGTGGTGCGCACCAATATCGATCAGATCGGCGGCACCATCGACGTCAAGTCGGTGGCCGGCGAGGGTTCTTCCGTCACCATCAAGATCCCGCTGACGCTTGCCATCGTCTCGGCGCTGATCGTGGAAGCCGCAGGCGACCGCTTTGCCATCCCCCAGCTGTCGGTGGTCGAACTGGTGCGGGCCCGCGCCAATTCCGAGCACCGCATCGAGCGCATCAAGGACACCGCGGTGCTTCGGCTGCGCAACAAGCTGTTGCCGCTGATGCATCTGAAGAAGCTGCTCAAGATCGACGACGGCTCCTCCTCCGATCCGGAGAACGGTTTTATCGTGGTGACCCAGGTCGGCAGCCAGACTTTTGGCATCGTGGTCGACGGCGTATTCCACACCGAGGAAATCGTCGTCAAGCCGATGTCGACAAAACTGCGCCACATCGAAATGTTTTCCGGTAATACCATTCTCGGCGATGGCGCGGTGATCATGATCATCGATCCCAACGGCATTGCCAAGGCGCTCGGCGCCGCCGGCTCGGCCTCGCACGAGATCGTCGACGAGAACGCGGCGATGCGCGCCAGCACTGCCGAGCAATTGACCTCGCTTCTGGTGTTCCGCGCCGGCACCAATCAGCCCAAGGCAGTGCCGCTCGCGCTGGTCACCAGGCTGGAAGAGATCGCCGCCGACAAGATCGAGCTCTCCAACGGCCGCCATATGGTGCAATACCGCGACCAGCTGATGCCGCTAGTGCAGATGGAAAGCGTCACGATCGCCACCTCCGGCGCCCAGCCGATCCTGGTGTTCGCCGACGACGGCCGCTCGATGGGTCTGGTGGTCGACGAGATCATCGACATCGTCGAGGAAAAACTCGATATCGAGGTCGCCGGCGGCGAAGAAGGCATTTTGGGCTCCGCTGTGATCAAGGGCCAGGCCACCGAGGTGATCGACGTCGGCCACTTCCTCCCTATGGCGTTCGCCGACTGGTTCAGCCGCAGGGAAATGCGGCCCTCAGCCTTGGCGCAATCGGTGCTTCTGGTCGACGACTCCGCGTTCTTCCGCAACATGCTGGCGCCGGTGCTCAAGGCAGCCGGTTACCGGGTTCGGGTGGCCACCAATGCGCAAGAGGGCCTGATGGCGCTGCGCTCGGGGCAATCGTTCGACGCGGTGCTGACCGACATCGAAATGCCCGACATGAACGGGTTCGAGTTCGCCGAAACCATCCGGGCGGATGCGCATTTGAGCGCGATGCCGATCATCGCGCTGTCCTCGATGGTGTCGCCGGCGGCGATCGAGCGCGGGAGGCAGGCCGGCTTCCACGATTATGTCGCCAAGTTCGATCGCCCCGGCCTGATCGCGGCGTTGAAGGAGCAGACCGCCGAACTCAACCGGGCGGCATGAAACAGTTCAGCCGGACGCCATGAAGGATTAAAGCATGACCAGCAGGACCGAATCCGTTGAGGGAACCGTCGCCGAATACGTCACCGCCGTGATCGGCGGCCAACTGTTCGGGCTGCCGATCTCGCGTGTCCAGGATGTGTTCATGCCGGAGCGGCTGACGCGTGTGCCACTGGCGTCGAGGGAGATCGCCGGAGTCTTGAACCTGCGCGGCCGCATCGTCACCGTGGTGGACATGCGCGCCCGTCTCGGCCTGCCGAAGAACGAAGACGGCAAGCTGCCGATGGCGGTCGGCGTCGACCTGCGCGGCGAATCCTATGGCCTCTTGATCGATGAGATCGGCGAGGTCTTGCGACTCGCCGATGACGGAAGGGAGGAAAATCCCGTCAATCTCGATCCGCGCATGGCAAAACTCGCCGGCGGCGTACATCGCCTCGAGCGCGAGCTGATGGTCGTGCTCGACGTCGATCGCGTGCTCGAAATCATACCCGACATGCTGGCGGCGTAAGATCGCCTGCAACGTGCGTAAACTTGAATTGCAATGAAACGTCCCTTTTCTCCAAGAAGCAGAGGCTGAAATGAGAACATGTCTGGTGGTCGACGACTCGAGTGTCATTCGAAAGGTGGCAAGGCGCATTCTGGAAGGCCTGGATTTCCAGATCCTCGAAGCCGAGGACGGCGAAAAAGCGCTGGAAGTCTGCAAGCGCGGATTGCCCGATGCGATCCTGCTCGACTGGAACATGCCCGTCATGGACGGCTATGAATTCCTCGGCAACCTGCGCCGCATGCCCGGCGGCGACCAGCCCAAGGTGGTGTTCTGCACCACTGAAAACGATGTCGCACACATCGCGCGCGCGCTTCATGCCGGCGCCAACGAATACATCATGAAGCCGTTCGACAAGGAAATCGTCACCGCGAAATTCCAGGAAGTCGGCCTGATCTGATCTGCGCCATCCGGCGGCTCAATGGCCATCGGCGTTGTCGTTTCAATGGTGCCGCTTGTGTGCCGTCTGGGTGAACAATGAGTATTGCGTTGGCGAGTACCTCGACCCCGAATGCGATGCGACAAGAGCCGCTGCGGGTAATGGTGGTCGATGACTCCGTCGTTATCCGAGGGTTGATCGCGCGCTGGGTCGAATCGGAACCGGACATGGTTGTCGCGGCATCGCTGCGCACCGGCCTTGACGCCGTCAACCAGATCGAGCGCGTCAACCCCGATGTTGCCTTGCTCGATATCGAGATGCCGGACCTCGACGGAATTTCCGCGCTGCCCTTGCTGTTGGCAAAGAAACGCGACCTGATCATCATCATGGCCTCGACGCTGACCCGCCGCAACGCGGAGATCAGTTTCAAGGCGCTCTCGCTTGGTGCATCGGATTACATTCCAAAGCCCGAAAGCACCCGCGAAGCAGGCGCGGCCGAAATCTTCCGCCACGATCTGGTTGAGAAAATTCGTCAGCTCGGCGCCAAGGTCCGCCGCGCAGCCCCGGCTTCACCGAGCTCGGCTTTAGGGCCGGCGTCCGATCAGCCGCGCGAGCTGTTGCGCCGGCCGGTCGCGCAGCCGCAACTGATGCGCCGCGCGTTCAGTACGCAAGCGCCGCGCGCGCTGTTGATCGGTTCGTCGACGGGCGGTCCGCAGGCGTTGATGGCGATGGTCACCGGACTGGGCCCCGTGATCGATCGTTTTCCGGTACTGATCACCCAACATATGCCGCCGACATTCACGACGATTCTTGCGGAGCATCTGGCGCGCTCGAGCCGGCGGCCGGCGCGCGAAGCGCTCGATGGCGAGATCATCAGGGCCGGCCAGATCTATCTCGCGCCGGGCGGCCGCCATATGTGCGTCGCGCGGCATGGCCGCGATGCCGTGATCGCTCTCGACGATGGACCGCCGGTCAATTTCTGCAAGCCCGCGGTCGACCCATTGTTCACCTCCGCGGTCGATGTTTGGGAGGGCGGCATTCTGGCCGTCGTGCTGACCGGCATGGGCTCGGACGGGATGCGCGGCGGCAAGGAGATCGTCGCTGCCGGCGGCAGCGTGATCGCGCAGGATGAAGCTTCGAGTGTAGTATGGGGAATGCCGGGGGCGGCGGCGAATGCGGGCATCTGCGCCGCAGTGATGCCGCTTGATCAGATCGCGCCGAAACTGGTTCGGTTGTTTTCGGGAGATCGTTCGTGACGCCAGTGGATTATGAGTTCTTGCGCAAGCTGTTGAAAGAGCGATCCGGCCTGGATCTGTCTTCCGACAAGCAATATCTGGTCGAAAGCCGATTGACCCCGCTGGCGCGAAGGGTCGATCTCTCCGGCATCGCCGAACTGGTTGCAAAAATAAGGAGCGGAGCCGAGGCGCTGACCCTGGAGGTGGTCGAGGCGATGACCACCAACGAGACGTTCTTTTTCCGCGACAAGATTCCGTTCGATCATCTGCGGCAGACGGTGCTGCCTGAGCTTGTGCAGGCGCGCGCCAACCGCCGCTCCCTGCGGATCTGGTGTGCGGCTTCCTCCACGGGGCAAGAGCCCTATTCGATCGCGATGTGCATCAAGGAATTCGCTCCGCTGACGGGGTGGCGGGTTGAAATTGTCGCGACCGATCTGTCGCAAGGCGTTCTTGAAAAATCCAAGGCCGGCATCTTCAGCCAGTTCGAGGTCCAGCGCGGCCTGCCGATTCAGATGCTGGTCAAGTATTTCACGCAAACCGGAGAGCTGTGGCAGCTCAACGCCGACATCCGCGCCATGGTGCAGCACCGGCAACTGAACCTGCTCCAGGATTTTTCCCATCTTGGCACGTTCGACGTGATTTTCTGCCGCAACGTCCTGATCTATTTCGACCAGGATACCAAGATCAATATCTTCGACCGGCTTGCCAGGGTGCTCGAACCCGATGGCGTGCTGGCGCTGGGTGCCGCCGAATCCGTGGTCGGGATATCCGACGCCTTCAGGTCCTGCCCGGAACGGCGCGGGCTTTACCGCCCGAACGTCACCCGAACCTCGCGTGCCGGTGTCACGGCGATGACGCTCTCGGCATTGAAGGCGTTTGCTGCCGCTGCGCCCTGAGCGACTCCAATTCCGCTGCCCAGGTGACGCCCGGCATTGTCGCGGCCCCCAAAAACAAAAACCCCGCCATCTGCGGCGGGGTCCAGTCGGGAGGCGCGAGCTGCACAAGCTCGCCGAAACTCTTGATCAGGCGGGAATGCGTTCCTCGACCTCGTGCGGCTCGCGCAGCACGTAGCCGCGGCCCCAGACGGTCTCGATGAAGTTGCGCCCCTCGGAGGCGTTGGCGAGCTTCTTGCGCAGCTTGCAGATGAAGACGTCGATGATCTTCAATTCCGGCTCATCCATGCCGCCATAGAGGTGGTTGAGGAACATTTCCTTGGTCAACGTGGTGCCCTTGCGGAGCGAGAGCAGCTCCAGCATCTGGTATTCCTTGCCGGTCAGATGCACGCGCTGGCCGCCGACTTCCACCGTTTTGGTATCGAGATTGACCACGAGATCGCCGGTCTGGATCACCGACTGGGCGTGGCCCTTGGAACGGCGCACGATCGCATGGATGCGCGCAACCAGTTCGTCCTTGTGGAAGGGTTTGGTCATGTAGTCGTCGGCGCCGACCCCGAGACCCTTGACCTTGTCCTCGATGCCGGCGAGGCCGGAGAGGATCAGAATGGGGGTTTTGATCTTCGACACCCTAAGCTGCTTGAGCACGTCGTAGCCGGACATATCAGGCAGGTTGAGGTCGAGCAGAATAATGTCGTAGTCGTAAAGTTTTCCGAGATCGACGCCTTCTTCTCCGAGATCGGTCGTGTAGACATTGAAACTCTCGGACTTGAGCATCAGCTCGATCGACTGCGCGACGGCGCTGTCATCTTCTATCAGCAATACGCGCATGCCAGTCCCCTATAGTCGCCGCTCCCGGGCGTCAGGTCGGCCGCACTTGCGGCACTCAAAACGCCTTTGAACAACTGATTCGGATCCTGACGACATATGGTTAACAAAATCTGATTCGTGTTTTCAAGCTCTATCAGTGCAATTTTTGCCGAATCGCCCTAAGATATTGCGCCGAACCAGTTTTTTGCACCCGCTCTCGTTCAAGTTCCACATTAAGAGGCGGGTTTAACCGACTCTCACGACTCGACCTTCGTTCTGACGGGCGAGCGCTCTCAGTCACCAAAGACAGTGACGTAATGATTAACGATGCGGGTAAACACGAAGTTAAGGGAAGGCCCGCAAAGCGCGGAAACTTAAGGCTTTCGCAATGAAGGCGCTCGCCGAACAGATCAGCGATATCGACGCCGTCAACATCTATGGCCGCGTGGTCGGCGTGCGCGGACTGATGGTCGAGATCGCCGGTCCAATTCACGCGATGTCGGTCGGCGCGCGCATCGTGATCGACACCGGCGGCAACCGTTTCATCCCCTCCGAGGTCATCGGCTTCACCGGCAACAACGCCGTGGTGATGCCGTTCGCCGGTCTCGAAGGGGTCAGGCGGGGCTGCCGCGCGGTCATCGCCAATGCCGCAAGCCAGGTGCGGCCTTCGCCGCTGTGGCTCGGCCGCGTCCTCAACGCGATGGGCGATCCGATCGACGGCAAGGGTCCGTTGCCGCAGGGCCCCTCGCCGATCCCCTACCGCAACGCGCCGCCGCCGGCGCATTCGCGCAGGCGCGTCGGTGAGCCGCTCGATCTCGGCGTGCGGGCGCTCAATACGTTCGTGACCTGCTGCCGCGGCCAGCGGCTCGGCATCTTCGCCGGCTCCGGCGTCGGCAAGTCGGTCTTGTTGTCGATGCTGGCGCGCAATGTCGACGCCGATATCACCGTGATCGGCCTGGTCGGCGAGCGCGGTCGCGAGGTGCAGGAATTCCTGCAGGACGATCTTGGCGAAGAGGGGCTGGCGCGCTCGGTGGTGGTGGTGGCGACCTCCGATGAGCCCGCGTTGATGCGGCGGCAGGCGGCTTACTTGACTTTAGCAATCGCCGAATATTTTCGCGATGAGGACAAGGATGTGCTGTGCCTGATGGATTCGGTCACCCGCTTCGCGATGTCCCAGCGCGAGATCGGCCTGTCGGCCGGCGAGCCGCCGACCGCCAAGGGCTATACGCCGACCGTGTTCACCGAATTGCCCAGGCTGCTTGAGCGCGCCGGTCCCGGGATCGGCGCCGGCACCATAACCGGCATCTTCACGGTGCTGGTGGACGGCGACGACCACAACGAACCGATCGCGGACGCGGTTCGGGGCATTCTGGATGGCCATGTTGTGATGGAGCGGGGGATCGCCGAGCGCGGACGTTTTCCGGCGATCAACATTCTCAAGTCGGTATCCCGGACCATGCCGAGATCGGCCGACCCGGTCTATCTACCGGTCATCACCAAGGGGCGCCAGGTGATGGCAACCTATTCCGATATGGAGGAATTGATCCGGCTGGGGGCCTATCGCGCCGGCTCGAGCGCCGAGGTCGATGAGGCGATCGCCCTGCGTGAGCCGCTCGAGGCGTTTCTGCGCCAGGACAAGGACGAAGTGACCGGCCTGACCGACGGTTACCGGCAACTTGAGCAAATCCTCGGAAGTTTGGAAACGGAACGCTAACTTTGTCAGGCCATCATCCGCGCCATACGAGTAGCGATGCCGGCGGGGCCCTTGGGGGAGCCGGTTCCGTCCCGTTTTCAGACCGGGACTTCTGGGGAGTATGAGTCGATGAAGTCACGTGAAACGCTAATCCGCCTGAAGAAGTTTCAGGTCGACGAGAAGCGCCGAAGGGTCGCCCAGATCGAAGGCATGATCGCCGACTTCCAGCGTATGT
>WNFQ01001758.1_pt1 | contig 15509 bp, 16 predicted proteins | sample 5400171 | NCBI WGS metagenome assembly WNFQ01 (sample SAMN13153356, study PRJNA577476) | soil metagenome | isolation source: 20 cm soil under Madrone tree | place: USA:California | collected 2016-06-14
CGGCGCCCTGATCGGCGCGGTCGGCGGCGCCGTCGTGGGCGCGGTGGCCTACCACCAGAACCGCACCAAGGGCGCGCTCATCGGCGCCGTGGGCGGCGGCCTTGCCGGAGGCGCCGTCGGCTCCTACATGGATAGCCAGAAGCGCGACCTGGAAAAGAACCTGGGCCAGGAGATCCAGTCCGGCGAGGCGCGCGTCGAAAAGATGCCCAACGACGCGGTTCGGATCACCATGACCAGCCACACCGCGTTCGACACGGACTCGGTGAGCATCAAGCCTGCTTTCCACAGCACGCTGGACAAGCTCGCCGACGTGGTGGTGCGCTATGGCAAGACCTCGCTGACGATCGTCGGGCACACCGACAACGTGGGCTCGGACCAGTACAACCAGAAGCTCTCGGAGCGGCGCGCCGTGTCGGTGGCGCAGTACTTCGAGTCCAGGCGCGTCAGCCCGTTGCGGCTCGCGACCCTCGGCAAGGGCGAAGGCGCGCCGGTGGCGAGCAACAGCACGGAAAGCGGCCGGCAGGCCAACCGCCGCGTCGAGATCTACGTCGAGCCGGTCGTCGGGGGCTGAGTGAAAAAAGGCTTGACGCGGGGTCTCACCAATTACGGCGACGCGGGTTTCTCGCTCTACCTGCGGCGCTCCTTCGCGAAGAGCATGGGCTACTCGGGCGAGATGCTCGCGCGGCCGGTGGTCGGCATCGCCGACTCGCGCAGCGGCTTCAACAACTGCCACCGGCATTTCCCCGAGCTGATCGAGGCGGTGAAGCGCGGCGTGCTCGCCGCGGGCGGCCTGCCGATCGAGTTCCCCACCGTGTCGCTGGGCGAGGTATTCCTCAGCCCGACCTCGATGATGTTCCGCAACCTGATGTCGATCGACGTCGAGGAAATGATCCGCGCGCAGCCGATGGACGCGGTGGTGCTGGTCGGCGGCTGCGACAAGACCGTTCCGGCGCAGCTGATGGGCGCGCTATCGGCCGACGTGCCGGCGGTGCAGTTGCTCGCCGGCCCCATGATGCCGACCTCGTTTCACGGCGAGCGCCTCGGCGCGTGCACCGACTGCCGCCGCTTCTGGGCGCTGCATCGCGCCGGCAAGATCGACGAGAAGGGCATCGAGGAAGTCGAAGGCAATCTCGCCACGACCGCGGGCACCTGCGCCGTGATGGGCACCGCATCGACCATGGCTTCGATCGCCGAGGCGCTCGGCATGGCGCTCCCGGGCAGCGCGGCGATTCCCGCCGTGCACGCCGACCGGCTGCGCGCGGCGGAAGCGAGCGGGCGACGGGCAGTCGAGCTGACGAAGGCGCCGCTCCGTCCGTCGCAGATCATCACCGCGAAATCGGTCGAGAACGCGGTTCGCGTGCTGCTCGCCATCGGCGGCTCGACCAATGCCATCATCCACTTGACAGCCATTGCAGGTAGAGCTGGAGTTGGAATCAATTTGGAAAAGTTAAATTCCCTGTCGGATTCGACCCCGGTCCTGGTCGACCTCAAGCCCACCGGTCAGCACTACATGTCGGACCTTTACGCCGCGGGCGGCCTCGGCGCGGTGCTGCGCGAGCTGAAGCCGCTGCTGCATCTGGATTGCATGACGGTCGCAGGAGTTTCATTGAAAGAAGTCCTCGACAAACTCCCCGCGTGGGTGGACCGAGCGGTGATCAAGCCGTTCTCTGAGCCGTTATCGAAGCAGGGAGGCCTGGTCGCGCTGTTCGGATCGCTCGCGCCGAACGGCGCGATCCTGAAGCGCTCGGCGGCCGACCCCAAGCTGTTCGAAAAGGAGGGCCGCGCCGTGGTGTTCAGCTCGCTCGATGACCTTGCGGCGCGCATCGACGATCCCGGCCTCGACGTCACCCCGGAGGACTTCCTCGTGCTGCAGAACGCCGGGCCCAAATCGGGCTACGCCATGCCCGAGGCGGGCTATCTGCCGATTCCGGCGAAGCTGGCGCGCGCCGGCGTGAAGGACATGGTGCGCATTTCGGATGCGAGGATGAGCGGCACGGCGTACGGCACCATCGTGCTGCATGTCTCGCCGGAGTCGGCGATCGGCGGCCCGCTCGCGCTGGCGAGGAACGGCGACCGGATCGCGATTTCGGTGCGCGACAGAAAGATCGACCTGCGGGTTCCGGAGAATGAGTTACAGAAAAGAAAAGCCTCCTGGAGACCTCCGCTTGCACCGCCGCAGCGCGGCTACGCCAAGCTCTACATGGACCACGTGCTCCAGGCGGAGCACGGCTGCGACTTCGACTTCCTCAGGCCGCAGCCTTGAGGAAAACGCGGGCGACCACCAGCAGAACGACCAGCAGAGCGATTCCAAGCCCCAGGCTCCATCCGATCAGTTTTTTCTCGATGGGGAGGAGCGGTTCATAGGCCATTTTCTGCATTTCTTCGGCAATTCTGGGCTGCTCCATTGCCTATCCTCCTCTGAATTAACCGGCTGCCAGCGGCGGCTTGACCCCGCCGAAGAAAACCCAGGAAATGACCAGGCCTGCCCAGATGATGAAGCCGAACAGGCACACCACATAGACCGCGGCGAGCTTGCCGATGCCTTCCTCCCAGAGCTTTCTGAAGTTGGACATCACGCCGATGGTGAAAAACGTCAAGACGAAAAAGATGCCGCGGAAAGTGTTCGCTTCGCCCATCGCCGACTTCACCTTGGCCATCAGCGCAGGCGTCGCTCCCAGAGCAAGAAGCAAGATCACCAGAAATGTCACCACGTAGCCGATGATGAATTTCGGGAAGCGGTTCCAGATCTCGCCGGCTTTGGCCCTGTCGCCTTCGCGCACCTCGATATGGGTGGTCCAGATGTAGGCCAGGACAAAGGCCCAGATGCCGATAAAGATGTCGATAAAGACCTTGACCGTCGCCGCGGTTCCCAATATCCAGCCTTTCTGATAGTTGATGCCCTCCGCCGCCGCCTTCGCAAGGATCAACGACTCGGTGATGGCACCGCTTGCCACCGCCGCGCCGTCGGTCTTGACCGAGAGCGCCATCCAGGCGCCGGCCACCAGCGGCTCGTGGGAGAGGTAGCTTTGCGCGAGGAAGGGCAGAATCAGCAGCTCCACGACCGCAAAGATCACCACCAGCGACGACACCATGATCGCCACCACCGGCCGGGCGCGGATCGCGGCTCCGGTGGCAATCGCAGCCGACACCCCGCAGACCGAGATGCCCGAGGCGAGCGGCGCCGCCCATTCGCGGCTGAACCCGAACCAGGTCCGCGCCACGTAATACACCACCGACCAGAAAATCAGATACGCGACGATGATCGCCGCGAGTCCGAGGAACATCAGCGAGGTCGCGAGGCTCAGTTTTTCGGCGGCCGTCACCCCCAGGAAGCCGCCGAGAATGACGATCGCGGTCTTGATGTACAGCTCCGGCCGAACCGCCTCTCTCATCCAATCGGCAAACCCGGGCAGGAAGTTCCCCACGAACAGGCCGCCGAGCAGAGCCACGATGAAACCGCCCTCCGCCGTGAGTCTCAAGGACCAGCTGACCCCGAACTTCTGCATGTCGGCCGGGGTATTGACCGCGAAATTGGCCCAGCTGCCGACGATCCAGCACGCATAGCTCAACCAGAAAACCACCGTGAACCCGAGGGCGAATCGCTTCAAATCGGCGTGCAGTGCCGCCGCGCCCAGCGTCATCACGACGAGCAGAGCGAGATAGGTGGCGATCAGAGCGCCGACCCCTCCAATGCCCGCGTAGGCTTTGGAAACTGGCGCCAGGGCTTTGGCGAGGCTGGTCCACACGCTGGTCGTGACCGCCCACCCCAGGATGTCCGCACCGGCCAATACCCCCAGCGAGAGCACAAAAACAAGCAGGCCGATCCACAGCGACAGCCAATCTTCGCTGATGCCTTGAGCGCGCTGGTTCATTTTGCCCCTTTCGACGAAGCTGGAACAGGCATGACCGCTGCCGCGGCTATTGTCTGCCCGGGGTTCCTGTAGCGCAAATGTGAAGAGCGCGCATCGCCGCCGCGGTGCGGGTCTCGACGCCGAGCTTTTCGTAAACGCGCTCGAGGTGCTTCTCGATGGTGCGCGGACTCGCGCCCAGGATCGCGGCGATGTCGCGGGTGGTCTTGCCCGCGCCAACCCACTCTAGAACTTCGCGCTCGCGCGCGGTGAGCCGCGCGCCGGCGCCCTTGATCACCGCGCCGCCGAGCCGGTAGAGGTTCGCGAGATGCGGGCGGACGGTCTCCGCCAGTTGCAGCTCGCGATCGCCGAACGCGCTTCCCGCGCGATTGAAGACGAAGCTGACGAGCAACCGCTGGTCGATATGGATCGGCATGGCCATCGTGTGCCGGATGCCGATCGGCCGGTAATAGTCGTTGTACAGCGGCGTCTCCCGAAAGGCGTGCGTCGGGACGAGGTCGCTGATGCGCTTGGTGACCGCGCCGGGCTTGCGGCCGTGCGCGCGAACCAGCGGATGCGCGTGAAAGTAGCGATCGAAGACTTCGATCTCGCGGGACGAGATCGCGCCCGGCGCATCGCTCACTACGCCGCGGTGATTGCTGTCCAGATCGCACACGGAAAGCGTGGTGAGCTCGGAGCCGATCAGCCGGGAGAGCGACGCCACGCCGCGGCGTCCGAAGTTTCCGGGCGCATCCTCGCCGATCGCGCGGATTGCGTCGAGCGCATCGCGCAGATCGCGGCCGGTCAACATGATCGTGGTTTTACCTACTAGTAGGTTATCTGTCAACTAGTAGGTAAGTCGGTCGTGCTATTCTGCGCCTGATGGCCAGGGCAGCAGTTTCTGCAGACACCTCTCAGCGCATCCTCGACGTCGCCGAGCGCCTGGTGCAGACGCGCGGGTTCAACGGCTTCAGCTACGCCGACATCGCCGAGGCGCTCGAGGTCACGAAAGCGAGCCTGCACTATCACTTCCCCACCAAGGGCGACCTCGGCAAGCGCCTGATCGAGCGCTACGAGGAGGGCTTCCTTGCGGCGCTCAGGAGCATCGACTCGGCCGGGGCGGGCGCGCGCGACAAGCTGAAGCGATACATACGGATCTATGCAGACGTGCTGCGCGACAACCGCATGTGCCTTTGCGGCATGCTTGCCTCCGACTACGCGACGCTGCCGAAACCGATGAAGGAAGAGGTGAAGCACTTCTTCGACGAGAACGAGCAATGGCTGGCCGCGGTTCTCGATGCGGGTCGGAAGGCGGGCAACCTCGAGTTCAAGGGTTCCGCCCTCGAGCTGGCGCGGGCGATGGTCGGATCGCTCGAAGGCGCCATGATGCTCGCGCGCTCGTATGGCGAAGTCTCGCGCTTCGACACGGCCGCCGAGCGGCTGATCGCCGCGCTTTAGCTCGGGCATACGTAGGACTACGCATTCCCTGTTTTGCGGGCGTGCCTTCTAATGCGGCGAAAGGAGGCGCACATGAAACACGCAGAGCACAGGGATTTCCGCAAGCCGGACGAGATCCGCGAGTTTCCGAGAGGCCGCGTCGAGCTGATCAAGATCGGCGGCGCGACGGTGGGCCGCGCGGTCTTCGAGCCCGGATGGAAATGGTCGACCTCGGTGCAGCCGCTGGCGAAGACCAGGAGCTGCGAAGCGCCGCACTTCCAGTACCACGTCTCGGGAGTGCTGCGCATCCTGATGGACGACGGCACCGAATTCGACTGCCGGCCGGGCGACGTGTCGCTCCTGCCCTCGGGGCACGACGCGTGGGTCGTCGGCAGCGAGCCCGCAGTGGTGGTCGACTTCCAGGGAATGATCGATTACGCAGCCGCTCACTAGGGAGGCCAGCCATGAATGTTCTGGACGGACGCAATTTCGTCGGCATCGTTCTCGAATGCGGAAAAACCGAAGGCGACGCCGATACGATCGTTTTCAAGGACGGGCGCTTTCGTTCGACGGCGTGCGATCGCTACGAGTACGGCGACGGCCCGTACACGGCGAGCGTCGCGGGCGACACGGTGAGCTTCGAAGCGCAGACCCAGAGCCCGAAGTACGGCAAACTGCTCTGGCGCGGGGTCGTGCGCGGCCCTCGCCTCGACGGCACGCTGACCATGGTGCGGGACGGCAAGACGCTCGGTGAGAAGTGGGTGCTGGCGGGAGAGAAAGGCTGAGGCATGTCTCGCGTCGCGGTGATCCAGCGCCCGCCGGTATTCCTCGACCGCGCCGGGACACTGAAAAATGCAGTCGCGGCACTCGCCGAGGCCGCGGACAACGGAACGCAGCTGACGGTGTTTCCGGAGGCGCTGGTTCCCGGCTATCCCGCATGGATGTGGCGGCTGCGCCCGGGCCCGGACATGGCCCTGACCGAGCGCATCCATGCGCGCTTGCGCGCGAATTCGGTCAGCCTTGCCGCCGATGAGCTCGCGCCGTTGCGCGAGGCGGCCAGGCAGCACAAGGTCGCTGTCGTCTGCGGCATCCACGAGCGCGACACCGAGTTCGGCGGCGGCACGCTCTACAACACCGTCGTCACCCTCGGCGCGGACGGCGCCGTGCTCAACCGGCATCGCAAGCTGATGCCCACCAATCCTGAGCGCATGGTCTGGGGTTGCGGCGACGCCACGGGCCTCAAGGCCGTGGACACGCCGTGCGGGCGCGTCGGCGCGCTGATCTGCTGGGAAAGCTATATGCCGCTTGCGCGCTACGCGCTGTACGCGCAGGGAATCGACCTCTACGTCACGCCTACCTATGACAGCGGGGAGCGCGCGGTCGCGACCATGCAGCACATCGCCCGCGAGGGAGGCTGCTGGGTCGTGAGCTGCGGATGCGCGTTCCAGGGGCGCGACATTCCGGATGCGTTTCCGGGCAAGACGGAGCTCTTTCGCGACCCCGACGAGTGGATCAACCCGGGCGATTCGGTCGTCGTCGCGCCGGGCGGCAAGATCGCGGCCGGACCGCTGCACGAAGAGCGCGGCATCCTCTACGCGGAAATCGACCTCGAGCGTATCGGCATGGCGCGCCGCAGCCTGGATGTCGTCGGTCACTACGCTCGTCCCGACCTCTTCCAGCTACAGGTGAACAGCCGGCCACAAACGCCGCTGCATTCGGCATGAGCCCGTATCACGCCGGGATGCGCGAGCTGCAGGACCGCTTCGACAGCCGCCGGCTCGCCGACCGGCTGCACGAGCGCCTGTCGCGCACGGCGTTCGCCGACGAGGATCGGGCGTTCATCGAGGCGAGCAGCCTGTTCTTCCTCGCCACCGCCGACGCGGAAGGGCAGCCGGACTGCTCCTACAAGGGCGGGCGGCCGGGGTTCGTGCGCGTCACCGGACCTTCCGAGCTGTCCTTCCCGAGCTACGACGGCAACGGCATGTTCAGGAGCCTGGGCAATCTCCTGCTCAACCCGCGGGTCGGCCTGCTGTTCATCGATTTCGAGAAGCCGCGGCGCCTGCGGGTGCTCGGAAAGGCGAGCCTGCACCTGGAGGACCCGCTGCTGGCGGAGTTCGCCGGCGCGCAGGCCATCGTTCGCGTCCAGGCCGGGCAGATCTTTCCGAACTGCCCGCGCTACATCCACCGGATGAAGCTGGTCGAGCTGTCGGCGTACGTGCCGGCCGCCGGGCACCAGCCGCCGGTCCCGGCCTGGAAGCAGAACCCGGCGTTCAAGGACGTCCTGCCCCGGCACGATTGACAAGGCCCGGCCAAATGCTTCAAGCTTCATCTATTGAGGCTTGGAGTACGCCTTGTCCGACCGCGAAACCATCGCGCGCGCCGATGATCACCGCGCGCTGCGCATCTGGCTGCGCCTGCTCACCTGCACCCAGCTGATCGAGCGCCAGGTGCGCTCGCGCCTGCGCGAGCAGTTCTCGACCACGCTGCCGCGCTTCGACCTCCTTGCCCAGCTCGAGCGCCATCGCGAGGGGCTCAAGATGAACGAGCTGTCGCGCCTGCTGATGGTGACCGGCGGCAACGTCACCGCCATCGTCGACCAGCTGGAGAAGGAGGGCCTGGTCGAGCGGCTGGACGAGCCGGCGGACCGGCGCGCTTTCCGCATCCGGCTCACCCGGGCCGGGGAGCGCGGCTTCGGCGAGATGGCGCGCGCGCACGAGGAGTGGGTGGTGGAGCTGCTCGCCGGCCTCTCGCGCCGCGAGCACGAGGAGCTGCTCAAGCTCCTCGCCAAGGTGAAGCAGCACGCCGTCGAGGTGACCGCATGATCCAGCCCAAGCATTTCCTCTGGCGCGTCGAAGGCAAGGTCGGCGTCATCACCCTGAACCGGCCGGAGCGCAAGAACCCCCTGACTTTCGAGTCGTATGCAGAGCTAAGAGATTTATTCAAAAAACTATCCTCAGTTAATGATGTGAAGAGCATCGTTGTCACCGGCTCCGGCGGCAACTTCTGCTCGGGCGGCGACGTGCACGAGATCATCGGCCCGCTCACCAAAATGCAGATGCCGCAGCTGCTCGAGTTCACGCGCATGACGGGCGATCTCGTCAAGGCGATGCGGCATTGCCCGCAGCCGGTGATCTCGTCCATCGAGGGCGTGTGCGCCGGGGCGGGCGCGCTGATTGCCCTGTTCTCCGATCTGCGCTACGCCGCGCCGAGCGCCAGGGTGGCGTTCCTCTTCGTTCGCGTCGGGCTCGCCGGCTGCGACATGGGCGCCTGCGCCATGCTGCCGCGCGTGATCGGCCAGGGACGCGCCGCCGAGCTGCTCTACACCGGCCGCTCGATGAGCGCCGAGGAAGGCCTCGCCTGGGGCTTCTTCAACCGCGTCGCCGACCCGGTGCTGCCGGCGGCGCTCGAAATGGCGGCCGAGCTCGCCAGCGGCCCGACCTTTGCGCATGCCATGACGAAGAAGATGCTGCACCAGGAATGGGACGTCAGCCTCGACGCGGCGATCGAGATGGAGGCGCAGGCGCAGGCGATCTGCATGCAGACGCGGGACTTCCGGCGCGCGTACGAGGCCTTCGCCGCCAAGCGCAAACCCGCGTTCGAAGGCGACTGATGGACCGCTTTGCCCACTACGACTGGCCGTTCTTCGAGCCGCGGCACGCGCAGCTCGCGCGCGAGGCCGACGCATGGTGCGCCGAGAATCTCGGCTACGCCCGCGGCGAGGATGCCGACTCGATCTGCAGGCGGCTGGTCCAGGATCTGGGCTGCGCCGGATTCCTGGCGCGCTGCGTCGGGGAGAACCTCGACGTGCGCTCGATCGCGCTGCTGCGCGAGGTGTTCGCCTATCACGCCGGGCTCGCCGACTTTGCCTTCGTCATGCAGGGCCTGGGCAGCGGGCCGATTGCGCTGGCCGGCAGCGAGGGCCTCAAGGAGAAATATCTGGCGCCGGCGGCGAGCGGCGACGCGATCGCCGCGTTCGCGCTCTCCGAGCCCGACGCCGGCTCCGACGTGCAGGCGATGTCGACCACCGCGCGCCGCGCCGGCGGCGGCTGGACGCTCAACGGCACCAAGACCTGGATCTCGAACGGCGGCATCGCCCACTTCTACGTCGTGTTCGCGAAGGCCGACGAGGGCATCACGGCGTTCGTGGTCGACGCCGCGGACCTCGATGCGAGCGAGCGCATCGAGATCGTGGCGCCTCACCCGATGGCCACCGTGCGCCTCAGGAACTCGAGAGCCGTGCTGCTCGGCGAGCCCGGCCAGGGCTTCAAGCTGGCGATGCGCAATCTGGACATCTTTCGAACCACAGTCGCCGCGGCGGCGCTCGGTTTCTCGCGCCGCGCTTTTCATGAGGCGCTCGCTCGAGCCCGTGAGCGCAAGATGTTCGGCCAAGCCCTCGCCGACTTCCAGATGACGCAGGCCAAGCTCGCCGACATGGCGACCGGCATCGAGGCCGGCGCGCTGCTTGCCTACAGGGCCGGCTGGAAAAAGGACGTAAAAAGAGAACGCGTGACGCTTGAAGCGGCGATGGCCAAGATGTTCGCCACCGAGGCCGCACAGCAGGTGATCGACGATGCCGTGCAGATCTGCGGCGGGCTCGGCGTCCTGCGCGGGCACCCCGTGGAGCGGCTGTACCGGGAAGTACGGGCGCTGCGCATTTATGAAGGCGCGACCGAGGTGCAGAAGGTCATCATCGCGCGGGAATTGCTGAAGCCGTGAGCTACAGCGCGCACACCGATACGTTCGCGCGCGACAACCTGCCGCCGCGCGAGCAGTGGCCGGAGTTCCTGTTCGAGCTGCCGGAGCTGAAGTACCCGGTCCGGATGAACTGCGCGACCGAGCTGCTCGACAAGCCGGTGACGCGCGGCCACGGCCATCGCGTCGCGCTGCGCTCGCCGGACGGCGAGTGCACCTACACGCAGCTCTTCACGCAGGCCAATCGCCTCGCCAACGTGCTGGTGCGCGAGATGGGCCTCGAGCCCGGCAACCGGGTGCTGCTGCGCGGGCCGAACAACCCGACGATGGCGGCGGCCTGGTTCGCGGTGATGAAGGCGGGCGGCATCTGCGTCGCGACGATGCCGCTGCTGCGCGCGAAGGAGCTGACCGACATCATCACCAAGGCCGAGGTCACCCACGCCCTCTGCGACAAGCGCCTCGACGCCGAGCTGAAAGCGGCGCTGCCGCAGTGTCCTACGCTGCACACCGTGCGCTACTGGTACGACGGCGGGCCGGATTCGCTCGACGAGCTGGCGCTCGAGCAGCCGCTGTGGTTCACCAACGCCGCCACCGCCGCGGACGACGTCGCGCTGATCGCCTTCACCTCCGGCACCACCGGCAAGCCGAAGGGCACGGTGCATTTCCATCGCGACGTGATCGCCATGTGCGACTGCTTCCCGCGCTCGGTGCTGCAGGTGCACAAGGACGATATCTTCTGCGGCACGCCGCCGCTTGCGTTTACCTTCGGCCTGGGCGGGATGCTGTGCTTTCCGCTGCGCTACGGCGCTTCGACGGTCCTGGTGGAGAAGCACACGCCGCAGACGCTTCTCGCGACGATCCAGAGCTTCAGGGCGAGCGTCTGCTTCACCACGCCGCTCATGTACCGCGGGATGGCGGCGCTGGCCGGAGGCTTCGATATTTCTTCCCTGAAGAAATGCGTGTCGGCCGGCGAGGCGTTGCCGGACGCGACGCGCGCGCTCTTCAGGCAGGCGACCGGCATCGAGATCATCGACGGCATCGGCTCGACCGAGATGATCCACATCTTCATCTCGCACACGGCGGAAAAGGCGCGCCGCGGCGCGACCGGCTACGCGGTGCCCGGCTATCAGGCCACGGTGCTGGACGAGGAAGGAAAGGCCTGCCCTCCCGGGACGGTCGGCAGGCTGGCCGTCAAAGGGCCGACCGGATGCCGCTACCTCGCCGACGAGCGGCAGCAGAACTACGTGCACAACGGCTGGAACCTGACCGGCGATGCCTACCTGATGGACGAGCAGGGCTACTTCTTCTACCAGGCGCGCACCGACGACATGATCATCTCCGCCGGCTACAACATCGCCGGGCCCGAGGTGGAGGGCGTCCTGCTGGCGCATCCGGCGGTGGCGGAATGCGGCGTCGTCGGCTCGCCCGACGCGGAGCGCGGTACCGTCGTCAAGGCCTTCGTCGTGCTGAAGCCCGGCCACCCGCGCGGCGCGGACATCGCGCGCCAGCTGCAGGATTACGTGAAAAACAGCATCGCGCCGTACAAGTATCCGCGCGTGGTGGAGTTCGTCGACGCCTTGCCGCGCACCGAGACCGGCAAGCTGCAGCGCTTCAAGCTGAGGCAATGACGATGCAGATCCTGCAACCGCCGGGCTGGGCGAGGCCGAAGGGCTTCTCCAACGGGATTTCCTGCCAGGGCCGGCTGGTTTTCATCGGCGGCCAGATCGGCTGGAGCGGCCAGGGCGAATGGCTCGATCGATCGTTTGCCGGGCAGTTCCGCCAGGCGCTGAAAAATATCCTGGACATCCTGGCGCAGGCCGGCGGCAGGCCCGAGCACCTCGTGCGGCTGACCTGGTACGTGCTCGACAAGAAGGAATACCTGGCGTCGCTGAAGGAGCTGGGCGCCGCGTACCGCGAGCTGATGGGCCGGCATTACCCGACGATGGCCGTGGTGCAGGTGAGCGGCCTGGTGGAAGACGCGGCGCGCCTGGAAATCGAGGCCACGGCGGTGATCCCCGAGGAGGCAGGATGAAAGTCAGCATCATCGGCGGCGGGCCCGGCGGCCTGTATTTCGCGCTCCTCGCGAAGAAGGCCTGGCCGCGCTGGGAGATCACGCTCTACGAGCGCAACCGGCCCGACGACACTTTCGGCTTCGGCGTGGTGTTCTCCGACCAGACGCTCGACACGTTCAAGGCCTGCGATCTGGTCACCTACGAGCGCATCCGCCGGCGCTTCGCCTACTGGGGCGACGTCGACGTGGTCTACAAGGGGCAGGTGCTGCGCTCGGGCGGCAACGGCTTCTGCGGCTGCTCGCGCGTCGCGCTGCTCAACATCCTGCAGGACCGCGCGCGCGATCTCGGCGTGCAGATGCGCTTCCAGCGCGAGGTCGAGGATCTGGACGAGTTTCCCGATTCCGATCTCGTCGTCATCGCGGACGGAATCAATTCAAAAATTCGCTCAAAATATGCGGATCATTTCCAGCCGAGCGTGGATCTGCGCCCCAACAAGTTCACCTGGCTCGGCTCGACGCGCCCGCTGGACGCGTTCAAGTACTTCTTCCGCGAGACGCCGGAGGGCATCATCCTCGCGCACTGCTACCAGTACGAGGCCGACCGCTCCACCTGGGTGATCGAGACCGACGAGGCGACCTGGCGCAACTTCGGCTTCGACGCGATGAGCGAGGCCGAGATGCTGCCGGTGCTCGAGCGCGTCTTCGCCGCGGAGCTCGACGGCCATCCGCTGATCCCCAACCGTTCCCTGTGGCGCAACTTCCCGAACATCGTCAACCGGACGTGGGTGCGCGGCAACGCCGTTCTGGTCGGTGACGCCAAGGCGACGGCGCACTTCTCGATCGGTTCGGGGACCAAGCTGGCCATGGAAGACGCCATCGCGCTGTTCGAGTGCTTCAAGAAGGAAGCTGAAATAGACAAGGCTCTGGCTGTCTATGACACGGCTCGAAGAGAGGAAGTGGAAAAAACCCAGCATGCCGCCAACGTGTCGCTGGCCTGGTTCGAGCACATGCAGCGCTACTGGGGCATGGAGCCGCAGCAGTTCGCCTTCGGCGTGATGTCGCGCTCCAAGCAGATCACCTGGGAGAACCTCGAGCTGCGCGACCCGGCCTTCGTGCGCGAGGTCCACCGCTGGTTTGCAGCGAAAGTGAAAGACCAGGGGTTCGAGATCGACCTCGAGAATCCCCCGCTGCCGATGTTCACGCCGTTCAGGCTGCGCGACCTGGTGGTGGAAAACAGGGTGGTGGTGTCGCCGATGGACCAGTATTCGGCGGTGGACGGCGTGCCGGGCGACTGGCATTTCGTGCACCTCGGCAGCCGCGCGATCGGCGGCGCCGGGCTGCTGTATGTCGAGATGACCTGCCCGTCGCCCGAGGCGCGCATCTCCCCGGGAGATACCGGCCTGTGGAACGAGACGCAGCGCGACGCTTTCAAGCGCATCGTCGATTTCTGCCACGCCAACTCCAGGGCGAAGCTGTGCATGCAGCTCGGCCACTCCGGGCGCAAGGGCTCGACGCAGCTCGGCTGGGAGCGGATGGATCACCCGCTCGAGCAGGGGAACTGGCCGGTGGTCTCGGCGTCGGCGATCCCCTATTACGATGGCGTCTCCCAGGTGCCGCGCGAGATGACCCGCGCCGACATGGACAAGGTGGTTGCCGATTTTCAAAGATCGACAGAATACGCGAATGAAGCGGGGTTCGACCTGCTCGAGCTCCACATGGCGCACGGCTATCTGCTCGCCAGCTTCATCTCCCCCCTCACCAACCGGCGCAGTGACGAATATGGTGGTTCGATCGAAAACCGCATGCGCTTCCCGCTCGAGCTGTGGCGCGCCTGCCGCGAAATCTGGCCTGCGCAAAAGCCGATGTCGGTGCGCATCTCGGCGACCGACTGGGCGCCGGGCGGCCTGTCGGGCGAAGACCTGATCGCGCTCACGCGCATGCTGAAGGAAGCCGGCTGCGACATGATCGACTGCTCGAGCGGCCAGACGGTGCCGCACCAGAAGCCGGTGTACGGCCGCATGTACCAGGCGCCGTTTTCCGACTGGGTGAGGAACGAGGTCGGCATCGCCACCATGACCGTCGGCGCGGTCACGACGCCGGACCAGGTCAACACGCTGCTCGCCTCCGGCAAGGCGGATCTCGTCGCGCTCGCCCGTCCGCACCTGACCAACCCTTATTTCACGCTGCAGGCCTCGGCCTGGTACCAGCACATGAGCCAGTTCTGGCCGCCGCAGTACCTCGCGGGCCGCGACCAGGCCTTCCGCGTCGCCGCGCGCGAGCGCGCCGAGCAGACCGATCTGCGCCTGCGCGCGAGGCCCGACAGCCACGAGGTCAAGAAAGCGGCGTGATTACTCTTTGGGAGCTGAAGGGCAAAGGGGAGCGGCGCTACAGCCTGTTTTCGTGGCGCGCGCGCATGGCCCTCAAGCACAAGCGCCTCGATTTCACCACTCAACCCGTGTGCCTCACCGACAAGGCGGCGATCGAATTCTCCGGCGGCAGGACGGTGCCCGTGATCCGCGACGGCGACCAGGTAGTGCGCGACTCGTGGAAGATCGCCGAGCACCTGGAGGAGCGCTACCGCGATGCGCCGGCCCTCTTCGGCGGCGACATCGGCCGCGGCGTGTCGCAGGCCTTCAACGCCTGGGTCGACCGCGCCGTGGTGCCGGCGATGCTGTCGGTGATCGCCGCCGATATCCATGAGCGCGTCGATCCTGCCGACGAGGAGTATTTTCGTTCGTCGATCGAAAAAGCCCTGAAGACATCCCTCGAGCAGACGAGATCGGAGCGCGACGACGCGCTCAGGCGGCTCGGCCGCACGCTCGAGCCGATGCAGGCGGCGCTCAAGCGCCAGCCGTACGTCTGCGGCCGTGCCCCGGCCTACGCCGACTACATCCTGTTCTCGGTGTTCCAGTGGACGCGAGTGATGAGCCCGCACGAAGTGCTCGGTCCCGAGGACCCGCTCTGCTCCTGGCGCGAACGGATGCTCGATCTGTTCGACGGCTTTGCGCGCAACGTGCCCACCGCATGAAGCGCCGCTGCGCCTGGGCGCGCAACCCGCTCGCCATCGCCTACCACGACAAGGAGTGGGGCGTGCCGGTGAGGAAAGACCGCAAGCTTTTCGAGTTCCTCATCCTGGAAGGCGCGCAGGCCGGGCTTTCGTGGGACACCATCCTCGCGAAGCGACAGAACTACCGCCGGGCATTGCATGGCTTCGATCCGAAACGAATAGCCCGTTACAACATGAGAGACAAACGGCGGCTCCTGGCGGACGCCGGGATCGTGCGCAACCGGGCGAAGATCGATGCCGCCATCACCAACGCGCGCTGCTTTCTTGCCGTGAGGAAGGAATACGGCAGCTTCTCGAAGTACGCGTGGGAATTGGCTGGGCGCGGAGCCGACGAGTTTTCGAAGGACCTCAAGAAGCGCGGCTTCAAGTTCGTCGGCCCGACGATCATGTACGCATTCATGCAGGCCGTGGGCATGGTGAACGACCACGAGCGCGCCTGCTTCCGGCGCCGTGA
>WNFQ01009430.1_pt1 | contig 15491 bp, 14 predicted proteins | sample 5400171 | NCBI WGS metagenome assembly WNFQ01 (sample SAMN13153356, study PRJNA577476) | soil metagenome | isolation source: 20 cm soil under Madrone tree | place: USA:California | collected 2016-06-14
TGCATTGGCAGGCTGGGCGAGGCGGAGATGAATGGCGCGCTCGAGGCTGTGCGCGCGGTCATGGCCGAAATGGGCGTGCTGAGCGGCGCCGCGCAGAAGCGCGCCGCCAACGCCTAGGCGGCCACCAAGAATACCCGCTCTGAAATTCAAAGAATCACAAGACCCGATCCCATTGCCCGTGAGCAAGCCGGGCCAAGCTTAGAAACAAGCTTAGAAAAAGGAGTTAGAGATGACGTTCAGATACCAACGGAGCTATCGCGGCAAGATTCGGGCCGTCCTACTGGATTGGGCCGGCACGACCATGGACTTCGGCTGCATGGCGCCGGCCGTGGTTTTCATGGATGTATTCAAGCGCGAAGGCGTGCCGATTACGATAGAAGAGGCCCGCGCCCCCATGGGCGCCCATAAGCGCATTCATATTCAGCGCATTACCCAACTCGATTCCGTGAGCAAGCGTTGGGCCGAAAAGCATGGCAAGGTGCCGGGCGAAGCCGACGTCGATCGCATGTTCAAGGCCTTCGTGCCGTTGCAGCTGAAATGCCTCTCCGACTATTCGGAGCTCATTCCGGGCACACTCGACATTGTCGCCAAGCTGCGCAAGCGCGGCTACAAGATCGGATCCACAACCGGCTACAATACGGAGATGATGGCGATCAATCAGAAGGATGCGGCCAAGCAGGGCTACAAGCCGGATTCAACCGTCTGTGCCTCCGATGTGCCAGAAGGACGGCCCTATCCGTATATGTGCCTGCAAAACCTGATCAACCTGTCCGTCTCTCCGGTAGAGGCATGCGTCAAGATCGACGACACGCGGCCGGGGGTCGAAGAGGGGCTGAACGGGGGCATGTGGACGATCGGGCTGGCCGTCAGCGGCAATGAAGTCGGCCTGCCGCTTGCCCAATGGAAAAAGCTGCCTAAGGATGAGCAGGATCGCGCACGGCAGGGCGCCTATATGCGGATGTACCAGACCGGCGCCCACTATGTGGTCGACAGCATTGCCGATATCATGCCCTGCCTCGACGATATCGAGGCGCGGTTGACGCGCGGCGAACGTCCCTAGACGCAGGTAGAGGTCGGGAGAGATCGATCACGGTGACCAAGCTTCCAACCCAGGCAGAAATCGTCATCATCGGCGGCGGCATCATCGGTTGTTCCGTTGCCTATCACCTCGCCAAGCTGGGCAAGAAGGATGTACTGCTGCTGGAGCGCAAGAAGCTCACCTGCGGCACCACTTGGCACGCCGCCGGTCTGGTTCGGGCTATGCTCTACAGCGGCAATCTCACCAAGCTGGCGCGCCACAGCATCGACCTCTACACCCGCCTGGAAAAGGAGACTGGCCAGGGCTGAAGCAGAACGGCAGCATTTCCATCGCCACCAACGCCGAACGCTGGGACGAACTGCGCCGCGGCGCCTCCATGGCCAGTGCCTTCGGGGTCGAGGCGGAGGAAATCTCTGCCAAGAAGGCGCAAGCGATGTGGCCGCTGCTCAACATCGAGGATGTGGTGGGGGCGATTTTCTTTCCCCACGACGGGCAGACCAACCCGGCGGACACCACCATGGCGCTCGCCAAGGGCGCACGCATGGGCGGAGTCAAGATCGTCGAGGATTGCAAGGTTACCGGGATCATCACCAAAGATGGTCGCGCCACGGGCGTGCGCACCGACGAGGGCGAGGTCAAGGCCGAGGTGGTGGTAAACTGCGGCGGCATGTGGGCCCGCGAGATCGGGCTCATGGCTGGGGTCGACGTGCCGCTTCATGCCGCCGAGCATTTCTACGTGGTGACGGAGCCCATGGACGTGCCCGCCAATCTGCCGGTGATGCGCAATATGGATTCTTGCGCCTACTACAAGGAAGACGCCGGCAAGCTCCTGATCGGTGCCTTCGAGCCCCATGCCAAGCCCTGGGGCATGGAGGGCATTCCAGAGGATTTCTGCTTCGACGAGCTGGCGGAGGATTTCGATCATTTCCAACCGATCCTGGAAGGTGCCATCCATCGGGTGCCAAAACTGGCCGAGACGGGGATTCGCAAGTTCTTCAACGGGCCCGAAAGCTTCTCGCCCGACCAGCGCTATCTGCTGGGCGAAGCGCCCAGTCTCAAGAACTTCTTTGTCGCTGCCGGCTTCAATTCCATCGGCATCCAGTCCGCCGGGGGCGCCGGCATGGCGTTGGCCGAATGGATCGTGGGCGGCCATCCGCCCTTCGATCTCTGGGACGTGGATATCCGCCGCATGCAGCCCCACCAGAATCGCAAGACCTATCTGCGGGAGCGGGTCTCGGAGGCACTTGGCCTGCTTTATGCCATGCATTGGCCCTATCGGCAGTTCGAGACCGCGCGGGGCATTCGCCTGACGCCGCTCTATGCGCGGCTCAAGGAGAATGGCGCCTGTTTCGGGGAAGTGGCGGGCTGGGAGCGGGCCAATTGGTTCGCGCCCAAGGGCGTGGCACCGAAATACGACTACAGCTTCGGGCGGCAGAACTGGTTTGGCTATGCCGCCGCCGAGGTCAGGGCGACCCGGGAGCAGGTCGGATTGTTCGATCAATCGACATTCGCAAAATTCCTGGTTCGCGGTGCCGACGCCGAGCGCGAGCTGCAGCGAATCTCGGCCGCCGATATGGCGGTGGAGCCCGGTCGCGCCATCTATACCCAATGGCTGAACGAGCGGGGCGGGATCGAGGCCGATCTGACCGTGACCCGCCTGGCCGAAGACGCCTATATGGTGGTGACCGCCGCCGCCACAGCCGTTCGCGATCTGCATTGGTTGAAGCGCAATCTATCGGACAGTGCGCGTCTCACCATCGACGACGTGACCAACGCCTATGCGGTCCTGGGCGTCATGGGACCCCATAGCCGCGCCCTGTTGCAATCTCTGAGCGACGACGATCTCTCCAACCAGGGATTTCCCTTCGGCCGGTCGCGGGAAATCATCGTCGGCCCGGCCCCCGTCCGCGCCACCCGGATCAGCTACATGGGCGAGTTGGGCTGGGAGCTTTATGTGCCCAGCGAATTCGCCGTCGGCGTATTCGATTCTCTGATGGCCGCGGGCGGCGACTACGGCCTGAAGCTCTGCGGCATCCATGCCATGGATAGTCTTCGCATCGAGAAAGCCTATCGCCATTGGGGTCACGACATCACCGATGAGGATACGCCGATCGAAGCGGGCCTCGGTTTCGCGGTTGCCTTCGACAAGAATCTACCCTTCATCGGCCGTGACGCCTTGTTGCAGCAGAAGCAGGCGAAGACGCTCGCCAAGCGCCTGCTGCAATTCGCCCTCGATGACCCGGAGCCGCTGCTCTATCACAACGAGCCGATCTATCGCGACGGCAAGTTGGTGGGAACCACCAGCTCTGCCAACTACGGTCACCATCTCGGCCGGGCCGTCGCCATGGGCTATGTTCGTCATGAGGCGGGCGTCGATGCCGATTTTGTTGCCGGCGGCAAATGGGAAATCGAAGTGGGGCTGAAGCGCTATGCCGCCAGAGCCAGCCTGAAACCGATGTACGATCCAACCAGCGCCAGAATGAAGGTCTGATGCCATGATCCGCGGTGTCGAATCGGGGAGCGAATCGCTCACCATCGCCTGGCAATCGGGCGACCAGAGCCGATTTGCCCATTTCTGGCTGCGCGACAATTGCCGCTGCGCCAAATGCCGCGATCCACGCAACGGCCAGCGCCTGTTCGATGCCCTCGATCTGCTGCCGGCGCCCTGTCCCGCCGAGGCTAAACTGGAGAGCGATGAGCTCGTCATCCGTTGGGCTGGCGAGGATCACGAGAGCCGCTACGCCGCCGAGTGGTTGGAAGCCCACGATCTGTCGCCGACGGCGCGCGCCAAGCGTCGCATGGCGCGGCGATATTGGGGCGCCGAGATCACCAACGATCTGCCGCAGGCCGATTGGCCGCGGGTGTTGGCCGAGCCGGCAGAGGAATTGCGCCTGCTCGACGGGCTCGCCGCTTACGGATTTGCCTTGCTGCATAAAGTACCCGTCGCGAAGGGGCAGGTGGCGAGCGTCGGGGACCGCCTGGGTCATGTGCGGGTCACGAACTATGGCCAGCTCTTCGATGTCGTCTCGCTGCCCAATCCGAACAATCTCGCCTTCACCGCCGCGGCGCTCGGCGTTCATACCGACAACCCCTATCGCGATCCCACCCCCGGTCTGCAACTGCTTCATTGCCTGGAGTCGGACGCCCCCGGCGGCGAGACGCTGCTGGTCGATGGTTTCCGGGCCGCGGAAGAATTGCGCCGGCGCCATCCCGCGGACTTCGCCCTGCTGGCGCGCCTGCCGTTGCCCTTCCATTTCGCCGACGCCAAGACCGATCTTCGTGCCGCCACGCCCATGATCTCGACGGATTTCGAGGGCAGGATTACGGCCGTGCATTTCAACAACCGCTCCATGGCCCCGCTGGATTTGCCGGAGGATCAGATTCAACCCTGGTATCGGGCTTATCGCCTGTTCGCCGCGATTCTGCGCGAGCCGTCCGGCGAACTTCGCATTCGGCTTTCGCCCGGCGATCTGATGATCATGGAGAACAATCGCGCACTTCATGGCCGTACATCCTTCGATCCCAATCGCGGTCGGCGCCACCTTCAGGGGTGCTATGTCGACAAGGACGGGGTGGAAAGCCGCCGGCGCGTCTTGCAGCGAGAGGTAGCATGACGAGCCGGCCCGCCGACCGTCTGGTCGAGGAAATCGTCGATCTCTACGCCCGCAAGGGCGGCGCCAGTTATGGCGAGGGCGTTTCCATGACCGAACACGGCCTGCAGGCCGCCCAATTGGCGGAGCAGGAAGAGCAGGGCGCGCCGATGATCGTGGCGGCGCTGCTTCATGACATCGGCCATCTGCTGCATGATTTCCCCGAAGACATCGCCGACCAGGGGATCGACAGCCAACATGAATCCCTGGCCTCCGCTTGGCTCTCGCAATACTTCCCGAAGGAAGTCAGCGAGCCCGTGCGCCTTCATGTTGCCGCCAAGCGCTTCCTCTGCGCCACCTTGCCCGGTTATTTTGCCGATCTGTCGCCGGCCTCGGTCCAGAGTCTGGAGCTTCAAGGCGGCCAGATGTCGGCCGACGAATCAAAAGCCTTCATGGCCGAACCCTTCATGGGGCCTGCTCTGCGGTTGCGGCGCTGGGACGATCTCGCCAAGGTCGCCGGCCTGAAGACCCCCGACTTCGCCCATTACAAACCCGCCATCGCAGCGGTGCTAAAGTACGATCCGATCAGTCTTGTTCAAAATGACCGGTGAATTTTCCTCTAACTCAACGAAGTAGCGCCTGATTGTCCTTAACCCGAATTGGCTTCAGACGATCAGCCGCCAGGCGCTAAGTGCTTAAGAATTCGAAAACTCTACGGCCGAACCCTCCTACGATTCTCGCTCGCTCCCCCGTCGCGCAAGACGCGATAATGGTGTAACGAACGATCGGCGCGACGGGGGCCGGGCGGCAGGGCATCATGGGACAAAAGGGCTATTTCGGGCGTTGGATGGCGGCGTCGATTCTTGGCGGGCTTTTGTTGGGAGCCTCGGCGCCAGCCTATGCGAAATCGGCCATCGTGGTTTCCACGATCCGGCCGATCAATTCGCTGGTCGCTGCGGTGATGGATGGCGTGGGCACCTCCACCAGTCTGGTGCCTTCCAATGAATCGCCCGAGTTCTTCCTCCTCCACGATCAGGACGAAAGAGCGCTGCGCCAGGTTGATTTGATCTTTTGGGTCGGACCCTCGCTGGAGACATCGCTGGCGCGCGCGCTCGCCGATCCCGAAGTCGGGGCGCGGATCGTCGAACTGTCCGATACCGACGGGCTTTTGACCTTTCCCCCTCGTCTTGGCGGAGAATGGGACCAGCCGCCGGCGAACCGACGCCCACCGGGGGACGGGGGCGGACCGGGTGGTGCCGACGGCCATATCTGGCTCGATGCGGACAATGCGAAGCTGCTGGTCGGACGCATCGCCAGCGCGCTCACCGATGTCGATTTCACCAACGCCGAGGTCTATCGCATGAACGCGGTCGCGCTGCGCAAGCGCATCGATGCCATGGATCGGGAACTGACCCAGACCATGGCGCCGTTGCGCAACCGGCCGTTCCTGCTGCTCCATGACGATTTCCAGTATCTCGAATCTCGCTATGGCCTACAGGGCGTAGGCTCGATCGTGGTCGATACCGACGCGCTATCGCCCGATCGCCTGAAGGAGGTGGCGGCCAAGATCGCCCGGCTCCATGCCACTTGCGTGATCGGCGATGCGACCACCGATAACGATCAATTGCGGGCCATCGCGGATGCGGCCAAGGTCAAGACCGCCCGCATCGATCTCTATGGTGGCGATTTGAAAGAGGGGCCCGATCTCTATTTCAAGGCGATGAAGGAAATTGCCGCCGGCTTCACCGCCTGTCTTTCCGATCCTTGAGCGTCCTACCGACCCGCACGCGAGCTGATCCTAGCTTGCGTATTTCATCGTGGCGTAGGCGCTCATCGCCTGGGCCCGCGCAGCGACATGATCGACCACGGGCCAGGATGGTTTTCATCCGGTTGATGCCCGGAATCAGAGAATCGCGGGGCCGGGCATCAGACGGCGGCGATCTGTCCGGCGGCGAAGCTGTGAAGTCTCGTGCGACCTAGGATATGGATGCGCGCGGCCCGCCCGAACAGTCCCGCGATTGCAGGATCGCGCACGTCGAGGCCGCCGGCATAGGCGCCGAAGGCGGGCAGGATCAAGCGCCGCGCATCGCCGATGAAGCAGCGACCGCCGACGTGCCGTCCGCGCCAGTTGAATCCCGCCTTGGGGTGGAAATGCCCGGACACCTCACCGGCCACGGGACCGCTTTCGGCGATATGACGAAAGACCAGCGGGCCGAGACAATATTCGAGCATCGCGCGCCCACCCAAGTCGGCGGGCGGGGCCGGGTCGTGATTGCCGGCGACCCAGATCCAGTCGACGGCATTGGTCATCCGGCGCAGGCGTGCCGCGTCGGCCCCGCCCAGCCGCCCGGCGCCCCGGATATCGTGGAAGCTGTCGCCCAGGCAGACGACGGTTTCCGGTCGGTGGCCTTGGATAGCCGCTTCCAGCCGCCCCAGCGTGTTGGTCGTGTCATAAGGTGGCAGCAACCGGCCGCGGCTGGCGAAGGCCGAGCCTTTCTCCAGATGCAGATCGGCCACCGCCAGCAGGCGGCGGTCCGGCCAAGCGAGCGCGCCGGAGAGATCGGCCAGCAGCTCGGCGCCGTTGAGATGGAGCGGCGTTGGCTCCGTCACAGCGGCAACTGCGGCGCCGGCTCATCGGCGATCGCTTCCTCGATCAGCTCTTGTGCTGCTTCGTCCAGCAGCTCGTCCAAAGCAGCGCCATAGACGGCCTCCTTGCCGATCTCCAGCAGCACCGGCACGGCCAGCGGCGAAACTTTCTCGAGGCGCTTGTGCGTGATCTTGCCGGCAACCCGGGTCAGCATGTCGGCAAGGCGCCGGATGTCGGTCAAGCCCCCGGCGGCATCGGCCCGCGTGGCACGCAGCAGGATATGCTGGGGGTCGTGGCGCCGCAGCACGTCGTAGATGAGATCGGAATTGAAGGTCACCTGGCGGCCCGTCTTCTCCTGGCCCGGGTGGCGCCGCTCGATCAATCCGGCGATCACCGCCACATTGCGGAAGCTGCGCTTCAGCATGCTCGATTCGTCCATCCAGGCTTCCAGATCGTCGCCCAGAAGGTCGCGGTCGAGCAAGCCTGCCATGTCCTGGGCCGGACGCAGGCTCCAGACCGCCAGCACGTAATCCGTGGCGACGAACCCGAGCGGCCTGAGGCCGGCACGCTCCATGCGCCGGGTCAGCAGCATGCCCAGGGTCTGATGCGCATTGCGCCCCTCGAAGCAATAGGCGACGAGAAACTCCTTGTTGCCGCGGGGAAAGCTCTCCACCAGCAATCCATCGCGCGTCGGCAGGATGGATTTGCGCCGCTGGATCTGCAGCCATTCCATCACGGCGGGCGGCAGAATCGCCCAGCGCCCCGGCTCGGCCAGCAAGGCGCGCACCCGATCGGCCAAATGCGTGGTCAGCGGCAGGCGCCCGCCCATGTAGGCGGGCACCTTGGGTGCATCGCCACTGCCGCGGGTCACCTCTGCCGACATTTCACGCAAGCCCTCAAAGCGCAGCATCTCGCCGGCAAACATGAAAGTGTCGCCAATCTCCAGGCCCTGGATGAAATTCTCCTCGATCTCGCCCAGCACCCTGCCGCGGCGAAAGCGCACCTTGATCATCGGCTGCTGAACGATGACGCCCACGTTCATGCGATATCGCCGCGCCACGCCCGCGTCCGCCGGCTGCCAACGTCCCGCATCGTCCCGCTTGAGACGGCGCCAGCGCTCATAAGCGGCTAGCGCGTAGCCCCCGGTGGCGACGAATTCCAGCACCGCGTCGAAATCCACCCTGGGAAGTCCGCGACGTCGGCATCGAAGGGGGCGGCACAGGCCATGCCCAGCAGGTGTTGGGCCAGCACATCGAGGCCGCCGGGATGGGGCGCCTCGCCATCCAATGTGTTCTCCCGGACCGCTTCGAACGCTGCGCGGCATTCCAGCACCTCGAAGCGATTGGCAGGAACGAGCAGCGCACGGCTCGGCTCATCCAGGCGATGATTGGCCCGGCCGATGCGCTGGATCAATCGGCTGGCGCCCTTGGGCGCGCCGACTTGAACCACCAGATCGACCGCGGCCCAATCGACGCCCAGGTCCAGCGACGACGTGGCGACGACGGCTCGTAGACCGCCCCGTGCCATGGCTGCTTCCACCTTGCGCCGCTGTTCGGGAGCCAGACTCCCGTGATGCAGCGCGATGGGAAGATTGTCGTCGTTGATGCGCCAGAGCGCCTGGAAGATGAGTTCGGCCTGGGCTCGGGTATTGACGAAAACCAACGTGGTCTTGGCTTGGCGAATGCGGGCATAGACTTCGTTCACGGAATGCAGCGCCATATGACCGGACCAGGGCAGATATTCCCGCGTCACCAGGATGTCGACCTCCGGCTGTGGACCGGGACGGCCGCGCACCAGCGCGGCACTGCCCGGCTGCTCGACCAGCCAATCCGCCAGGACGGCTTCATCGGCGACCGTCGCCGACAGCCCGACCATGCGGCAGGCCGGCGCCAATCGGCGCAATCGGGCGAGGCCCAGGGCCAGCAGATCGCCGCGCTTGTTGCCGGCGAGTGCGTGCAACTCATCCACCACGATGCGCGCGAGCCCGCCGAAGATGCGTGGCGCATCGGCATAGGAAAGCAGCAAGGCCAGGGACTCCGGCGTGGTCAGCAGCATCTGGGGCGGGTGCCGCCGCTGTCGCTGACGCTTGGCCGCCGGCGTGTCGCCGGTGCGCGTCTCCACCGTGACCGCCAGTTTCATCTCGGCGATGGGCTGCATGAGATTACGGTGGATATCGACGGCCAATGCCTTCAGCGGCGAAACATAGAGCGTGTGCAACCCCTCGCGCGGCCTCTCCGCCAGATCCATCAGGCTCGGCAGGAATCCGGCCAGCGTCTTGCCGCCGCCCGTGGGCGCCACCAGCAGGGCCGAGAGACCCGCCCGATCGTGATCGAGGAGCGCCAGTTGATGCTCATGGGGTTGCCAGCCGCGCGTGGCAAACCAGGCGGCGAAGGGAGGGGGAAGGCAGGCGTGCGGCGGACGAACCATGACGGAGCGAGCTTATCCCAGTCCGCACGTCCGCGCCGCCGGCGTTGTGTTCTTAGCTTTCGAGGCCGGCTCGAAGTGCCGAAATCCGCTCCGCCCGCTCCACAGCCGTCATCGGCCGCCGGGTCCCGTGGGACCAGACCGGGTTGGGCCAGGCCGCGTCGCCGGCAAATCGCGCGATGATATGCACATGAAGCTGCGGCACCTGATTTCCCAAGGCGGCGGTGTTGATCTTGTCGGCTCGGAACGCGGATTGCATCAGGCGCCCTGCCCGCGCAATCTCCTCCACCAGGACGGCACGCTCGGCCGCCGGCAGATCATGGATCTCCCGCAGGCCGCTGCGCTGCGGCACCAGGATCATCCAGGGAAACCGGCCGTCGTTCATCAGCAGCACCAGAGACAGCGGCCAGCGCGCGAGTTCGATACCGTCGGCGGCAAGCTGGGGATGAAGGGCGAAGACAGTGGTCATTGTTGGACTGGTCGTCGTGGTGCCGGAGCAAGTCCGATCCTGCTATTACTATGCTCGACACATGATCGGGCAGGTGTGGCCAAGTTGAACATGGCATCGTAGCATCGCTGCCGTTTCAATGTGGAGGAAGATCATGATCTTCGGCATGACCACATATACCTTCGTGCACGTCGTCATAAGCCTGGTGGGGATCGTCTCCGGACTGGTCGTTCTGCTTGGGTTGGTGGCGGCAAACCGGCTCAATGGCTGGACCGTGCTGTTTCTGGTGACCACCGTGGCAACCTGCCTGACCGGATTCGGCTTCCCCTTCGTCCAGCTCTTGCCCTCCCATATTGTCGGAATCATAACGCTGGTGGCGCTGACCTTGGCGATCTTCACACGCTACGGCCACCGGCTCGCCGGTGCCTGGCGCTGGATCTACGTGCTCGGCGCCGTCGTTGCCCTCTATCTCAACGTCTTCGTCCTGATCGTGCAGGCCTTCATGAAGGCGCCGGGCTTGAAAGCCTTGGCGCCGACGCAGTCCGAGCCGCCGTTTCTGGTGACACAAGTCGTCGTGCTGGTGATTTTCATCCTGCTCGGCATTGTCGCTGCGCTCAGGTTTCAACGAAGGCTAAGACCCGGCCGTGCGCAATTGCCGTTCGCCGTCAATTTTGGTGGCAAGCCATGCAGCTGAATTTCGAATTGAACATCATAGTGCGTTCGGTGATGACCGCGGAATTCTTGTACTGCCTTCTGAATAACTCGACGTTAGCCTCGGCCGTGGCCATGCGCTCTTCCAGCACACCGCGATAGGGCCAGTTTGAATAATCGACGGCGAGCTTGGCGTTTTCGTAGATTTTCAAGCCCGTCTGCCAATCGCCGCTCTTGACCAGCATGTCGCCCATATTGAGGAAGAACCCCTCGAGATTGTGGGGCGCGATTGCCGAATTCCAACAGGCGCGCTTGCGGTGCGGATCGCTCTCCTTGGCCTCCAGCGCGAGGTATTTGGCGATGCTGGGAGAACCGTGGTCGATCGCTTCGCCATAGCAAAGATCCAGCGTCCGCCACTGCCATTCCAGGGAGTCGCGGAACATCTGGCTGTCGTAGGGATCGGCGCTCAGCACATAACCCACGGTGAAGTAATTGAACTCGGGCCATTGGTCGATCGCCCTCTGCCCGATGAAATAACCCCGGGTCGAAAGCTTTTCGTTCTTGTCGACACGGCCTTCCGCCATCATCGATACGCCATAAAAGCCGAGGAGGCTCGGATCGCCCGGATTCAATTGCACGGCCTCGCCGAAATATTTGCGCGCCAGCACGATGTCGTCGGTGATGGTTGCCGGAATGCTGGTCAGCCGCTGACGTTCGGAGAGCCGCCAGATGTGTGCGAAGCCCAGATGTGCCGCGATCGCGGTGTCGTTCGGGTTTTCCAGATATGCGGCAGTCAGCAGGTCGAGAACCTGCGGGAGATCGTCGTATTTGCCGGCGTGGAGCGCCTGCTGGAACTGCTCGTTGGCCTGCGTTGCCAGTCCTGTCCCGCTCGTCGAGGGTCGCTTCTCTGGGGCGAATTCCACGGCCAGATCGCCGCAGGCCGCCGGCAAGGCGACCCCCGCGATCAACAGAGCCAGCCGCGCCACGCGGCGGAAAGCTCCATTCATGCACAATCTCCCCCGTAACAGACCGACGGCGTGCCCGCCAGCCATAGATCAACCGCCCCATGACCGCACGGCCAAACGCGGCGGTCAGTATCCAGTTATTTGGGTTTTTCTGGCAACAAAAACCGGGCGAACGGGCGCACTCCCAACCTGTGGTGCGCGCCCGTGAATGTCTACCGGCACAATCGCGATTGTGGTGGCGTCCCAACCTTGCCATGTTGAACATGCAACGGGGCGATTCGAATTCGACAACAAGTCGCGCCGCGGAAGTCGTTCTAGGAATCCCGCATGAGAATCGATCACCTGGTTTGGTATTCGCCGGATCTGGCAGACGGCGAGCGGTACTTTGCCGAACGAATGGATTGTGCCCCGGCCTATGGTGGCGTGCATCCGGGCGATGGAACCCGGAACAGCCTGCTATCGCTGGGCGATGAGACATATGTGGAAATCCTGGCGCGCGACCCCGCCCAGGGGGCATCGGTCTCTCTCGATCCCCAACTGGCGAGCCTGACAGACCAGGGCCTCTATCACTGGGCCGTCGGCGGCGTCGATCTGGACGAAATCATCGACCGGGCGCGGCGATCCTCCTTCGAGGTCAGCGATGCGATCGGCGGCGGCCGTCGTCTGCCGAACGGAAATTGGCTGGGGTGGAAGTGCGTCGGTTTGCGCAACCACGGGTTCGGCGCGCTGGTTCCCTTCTTCATCGATTGGACCGACTGCGCCCATCCCGCATCGAGCGCGCCGCGCGGCGGAGCCTTCCGCAAGGTCGAGCTCTTCTCGCCACAGGCGGCGAAGCTCAGCGGTCTCTTTCAAACCCTGGGGCTCGAACTTTCCGTGGCGGAGCGCGAGCAGCCCGGAATCGTTGTCACCTTGGAGACCCGCGGTGGCCCGCAGGTGTTGAACTCATTCGAGCCTTTGCCTCGAGGCTTCGTCATTTGACATGGCGTGGGGCATTTTAGCGTCAACAGGACAGCAACCGGGTGCAGGCAATATGACCGATCTGACCAACAAGCGTGTGATCGTGACCGGCGGCTCCACCGGTATCGGTGCGGCCATCGCCCAGCGGTTCCTGGCCGATGGCGCCAAGGTTTCCATCTGGTGCCGGAGCCAGAAGAACGCCGCGGCCATCGCCGCCAATTTGCCCGCGCTTGCCAGCGTGGACCGTGTCGACGTGGCGGATGCCGACGCGGTCGATCCGGCCTTTGCGCGCTCGCTCGCAAGCCTGGGCGGCCTCGACGTGCTTATCTGCAACGCGGGGGTCTCCATTCGTCACGATTTCGTCGATATCCCGCGTGCGGAATTCGACCGCATCCTGCGCGTCAATCTCTTCGGCTCGTTCTACGTCAGCCAGCTGGCGGCACGCCATATGATGGCGGGGAAGGGCGGGACCATTTTGTTCACCGCTTCTACCAGCGGCGTCATCGGCTATCGCCATTACGCCGACTACAACGCCAGCAAGGGCGCGATCATCGCCATGATGCGGACCATGGCCCTCGAACTCGCACCCAAGGTGCGGGTCAATGCGGTCAATCCCGGTTACACCATGACCCCCATGCAGGAGGCCGAATACAGCCCGGAGATGCTGAAGCGGGTGAACGACATGATCCCCATGGGCCGTCACGCCCGGCCGGAAGAATTGGCCGGGCTCTTTGCCTATCTTGCCTCGGATGACGCGGCCTATGGAACCGGCCAAGTGTTCACGCTGGATGGCGGCGAAAGCGCGGGCACGCTGGCGGGTACGCTGTAGAAGGCGAGGGCCCGGCACATGGGGGCGAAACTCCAGGCGGGCTCCCCGGCTCACGCGGGCATGAGGTGTCTTCGGAGAGCCGCCCGGCAAGCGCGCATCCCGCCGATCCGGCGCCGACGATTATGCAGTCGAATGACGCGGTACTCCTCATGAGCCAATACCATCAACCTTCCGCACAGCGGGCTCGGGCAGTAGGTATTCTCGAAAACCTTCCGTCAAGGAGCCCTTGTGCTCGAACAGTCTCGACCGCCCTTTGGATGATCCCGTCACGTCCAATGGGTTGCAGGCATGTCGCCGCCAAGCTAGTCGCGTCGTCGGCGCGCGCGCAGAATTGGGCCGCGCCGGGCATGTGAGGCGCCAGACCCAGCCGAGACCGATCGCCCCATGTTCCAGGCCCTCAAGACCGTCGCTTCCCTGCTGCTCGGCGCCGGCATCCTAATCCTCGGCAACGGCCTGGTGGGCATCGTGCTGCCGGTGCGCATGAGCCTGGAACATGTGCCCACTGAATTTTCGGGCCTGGTCATGTCCGCCTACTACGGGGGCCTGGTCTGCGGTTGCCTCTGGGGCCAAGGGGTCATCGCCAGGGTCGGTCATATCCGTGCCTTTGCCGCGTTTGCGGCCGGTGTGGCGGCGACGACGCTGATCTTCCCCTTGTGGTTCGATCCTATCGCCTGGGCCGCCCTTCGGATCATCGTCGGTTTCCTCATGGCCGGCCTCTTCTTCACCATCGAGAGCTGGCTCAACCTGCGCTCGAGCAAGAAGACGCGCGGCCAGATCCTGTCGCTCTACATGGTCACCAACTATCTGGCCTCCATGCTGGGCCAGCTTCTGGTCAATGTGTGGAGCGTGAAGGGCCTCGAGCTGTTCTGCCTCGGCGCCATGCTGCTCTGCGTCTCGCTTGTGCCGGTGGTGCTGACCAGGGTTGCGGGCCCGGACATCGATCGCACCTCGCGCCTCTCCATCGCCCGGCTTTATCGCGTCTCGCCCTTGGGCGTCGTGGCCTCGCTGGGCGCCGGCCTCATCAGCGGCGCCTTCTATGGCATGGGCGCGGTGTTCGGCGCCGGCATCGGCATGTCGATTTTCGCCATTTCGGTTTTCATGGGCATCACGCTCCTCGGCGGGCTGTCCATGCAATGGCCCATCGGCCTGCTCTCCGACAAATACGATCGCCGCACGGTCGCCCATGCCTTCGACTATGTGGAGCGCGAGCAGATGGTGGCGGCCTCGGCAGGCATGCTGCTCTCCTGGGCCATCGGGGCCACGGCCGGGCCGTTGCTGGCCTCCCTTCTGATGTCGAGGGGGGGCGATTGGTCGTTGCTTCTCTATCTCGCCGGCGTGTCCGGCGCCCTTGCTGTCTTCACCCGATATCGCATGGGCCGGCGGATGGCCTTGCCGCCGGCCGAGCAGGCGAAATTCGCGCCGCGCGGCGAGGGCACGGTAGCCGGCACCCTCGATCCCCGGGCGAAGCCGGTGAAGGCATAGGCCGGCGGCGGGTTTGTGGATCGGGGATTAGCATCCTAAATATCCTCTCGCCCGAGCAAGCGAGAGGGTAGGTTGGTGGATCGGATTTTAAGGTAGGCCGTATGGCTGACACGAAGACTTACGACTACATCATCGTCGGCGCAGGCTCGGCAGGCTGCGTTCTGGCCAATCGTCTGGGCGCGAAGCCGGACCAAAAGATCCTGGTCCTGGAGGCCGGCGGGCAGGATTATTTCTTCAATTGGAAGATCCATATGCCGGCGGCCTTCGCCTATCCGCTGGCCGACGACAAGCTGAACTGGGCCTATCATACGGAGCCCGATCCCTTCATGAACGGCCGGCGCATGTATTGCCCGCGCGGCAGGGTGATCGGCGGATCCTCTTCCATCAACGGCATGTGTTACATCCGCGGCCACGCGCGGGACTACGACAGCTGGGCCCAGATGGGTCTCTCGGGCTGGTCCTATTCCGAAATTCTGCCCTATTTCCGCCGCGCCGAGAGCCGCGATCTAGGAGCCGACG
>WNFQ01001897.1_pt1 | contig 15481 bp, 13 predicted proteins | sample 5400171 | NCBI WGS metagenome assembly WNFQ01 (sample SAMN13153356, study PRJNA577476) | soil metagenome | isolation source: 20 cm soil under Madrone tree | place: USA:California | collected 2016-06-14
GCGAGCGCCAGCGCGATGGTGTCGATCAGCAGCATGGCGTCGCGCAGGTCGCGATAGGGAGCGAGCACGTCCTGCAAGGGCTTCAGCAGAATGAGGTCGACCGCATCTCCGCGGGTGTCGAGGCGCCGCGCGAAGCTCAGATAGTCCGTATCCCTGATGCGCGTGATGTGCGGCAGGTCGCTCGGCGCCGGCAATGCGTCTGCAGGGCTCGCGGCGGAGGGTCGCTCTGCGCCGGGCAGCGTCGCGGCGACCCGCACGGCCCCGTCGGACCCGTGGGTGACAATCGCGACCTGCGACCCGACCAGATCGCGGATTTTCTGCGCCAGCGCCTCATCGGCCACGAAGCCCATCGCGACCCAGGCGATCGTCTCCGGGGTGCGCACCGGCGCGAGGAAGAACTGATACGAATGCGCGCCAAAGACCCGGAAATGCGGCTGGTCGCGCACGCTGGAAGCGTCCCCGATCAGACTCGCGAGCGATCCGGCGGCCTCGGTGGCGCCCGGCGCCGTCGACGTGAGCACCCGGCCGCGCGTGTCGAGCAGCAGCACCATATCGGCGCCGATGCGCTGGGCGTTGTTGCGGGCCGCCGACAGGATCGTCGGTGCATCGGCGGTCGCGACGGCCTCCCGAAAGCCGAAGTCCGCCGCCAGCACGGCCACGCCGTTGGCGAGCTGGCCGGCGCGAAAGCCGATGAGCTGCTCGGCCAGCGAGCCACCGGAACGCAGCTGCTCGGCGGCGCGGGCTTCCACGGTGCGCCGGGTGCTCGCCAGCACTGCGGCCAGCGTCACAGTTTGGGTGACGATCACCAGGCCGATGATCAGCACGAGAAGCCGTTTGCGGAAACTACCCATTAAATCGGCTCGAATATGTCGTGCATCGTAAGAGCTATCCGGTGCCTACGGCGAGGACTCGAGTGCGGGAATGAGACCTTCGACACGACCGCATCGCATCTCATGCGCCACCCGGGGGGTTGGCGGCGCCCTGGCGCTGCTGGCCCTCACCGGGGCCGAACCGCTGTGGGCCGCCACACTCGTCATCAGCGTGCAGACGCCCGACGGTCGTGCGCTCTCGGGCGCGGTGGTCACCGCGCGACCCCTCGATACCCCGCCGCGACGGCCGGCGCCGGTGCACGCCGTCATGGATCAGGTGAGTCGCGCCTTCGCTCCGGATCTGCTGGTCATCGCGGTCGGCTCCACGGTGGCGTTCCCGAACAGCGATTCCGTGAGTCACCAGATCTACTCGTTCTCCGCCGCCAAGCGCTTCCAGCTGCCCCTGTACCGCGGCAAGCCGTACCCGCCGGTGCAGTTCGATCAGACCGGAGTGATCACTCTGGGCTGCAACATCCACGATGACATGCTCGCGTATCTGGTGATCACCGATGCGCCGTACTTCGGCCGCACGGATGCACAGGGAGCCTGGTCCACGGATGTTCCGCGCGGCCGTTACCAGGTCAGCATCTGGCACCCGCGACTGCGCGAGAGTGACACGGACCTGCAGCGTGAACTCACGGTCGGCGACGCCGACCGCGCCGACCTCCAGCTGCATCTGCTGAAGTCGCTGCAGCCCGCGCCGATCACCGACCGTCCGCATTCGTGGGACTACTGATGCCCTCCCTGTGGCGCAGCGCGGCGATGATCATTCTCCTGGCCATGGCCGTGACCGGCCGGGCCGCCGACTGGCAGGTGAGCCTGGACACGCGGGCCGTGACCTCGGATGCCGGGCGGTCCTTCATGGACGGCGGCCTCGGCACCACCCGCTTCGACCGCAACGACTCCGGGATGCAGCTCGGCCGCCTGCGGCTCGCGCTGAGCAGCCCGCTCGGGGAGCTGTGGAGCGCGCACCTCGACGCCTCCGTGTGGGACGACAAGGACCGCAGCCCCGTGGGCGTGACGGAGGCGTACCTGCAGTTCCGTCCCTATCCGCGCGCCGGCTACCGGCTGCGTGTGAAGGCCGGGGCGTTCTATGCGCCGATCTCGCTCGAGAACCGCGCCGCCGGCTGGGAGTCCCCCTACACCCTGTCGTACTCGGCCATCAACACCTGGCTCGGCGTCGAAACGCGCACCATCGGGCTCGAGGGGCAGCTCGACTGGCTCGGCACGCGCACCGGCCACGTCTTCGACCTCGGATTAACCGGTGGGGTATTCGGCTGGAACGAGGGGGCGGGTGTAGTGCTCGCCGACAACGGCTTCATGCTGCACGACCGGCAGACGCCGGTGTTCGGCCGCGTGGGTCCCCCGGGCGTTGGCGTACTGCCGTTCCAGCAATTCGACGGGCGTGCCGGCGTGTACGCGGGCGTCGAAGGGCGCTGGCTCGATCGCGTGGTGCTGCGCTTTCTGCGCTACGACAACCGCGCCGATGCGACCAGCATGGACACCGTCTCCGGCGCCATCGCCTGGAACACGCGCTTCAACAGCGCCGGACTGCGGGTCGAGAGCGGCACGGGCTGGACCGGGATCGTCCAGTGGCTTCAGGGCGAGACCTACATCGAGCCCGCGCCCGGACTGGATTTCGCCTGGCCGTTCCGGGCGCAGTTCGCGCTGCTGTCAAAGCGCTTCGGCCGCCAGACACTCAGCGCGCGCTATGACCGCTTCGAAGTCGACAGCACCGTCCCCGACGGCGATGGCCGGCAGACCGGGCACGCCTGGACCGCGGCCTGGATGTTCGACGCCGATGCGCACTGGCGCCTGGCGCTCGAGTGGCTGCGGGTGAGCAGCTACTCCTACTTGCGCACAGAATTCGGTGGTCCACCGCTCGCGACCGAGACGCAACTGCAGCTCGCCGTGCGCTACGCGTTCGGCTCAGGGGTGCGCTGAGCAGCTCCGCCGGCCTGGCCGCTAACGGTAACGCGCCAGCACCTTCTCCAGGGCCTGCGCCCCCGGCGACAACACCTCGAAGGCCAAGCTGTTGAGCGGGGTGTCGGGCGTGGCATTCAGCTGGTGGAACTCGTTCTGTGAGCGTTCCACGTACAGCAGTCCCGTCAGGTACTCGCCGGCCTTCATGCGCTCATGGATCTGCGCGGCAGCCAGGGTGCGGTTGGTCGGGTCGTAGGCGCCATCGAGCTTGCGCAGCACGATGCGGCTGCCGTCGTGCATGACGAGCGGCAGGGTCTCGCCTTCCTGGTAGGTGGCGGTGATCTCGCGCTCCAGCGGCACGAAATCCGCGTGCACCGCGGGTTCGTAGTGCTCGCGCGTGTAGGCGTAGCTCTTGGTCGAGCCCTCGTGGTCATTGAAAGTCACGCACGGCGAGAGCACGTCGATGAGGGCGAAGCCCTGGTGGCTGAGCCCCGCCTGGATGAGCGGCACCAGCTGCTGCTTGTCGCCCGAGAAGCTGCGCGCCACGAACGACGCGCCCAGCGTCATCGCCAGCAGCACCGGATCGATCGGCGGCTGGAAGTTGGTTTCGCCCTTCTTGGCCGTGCTGCCGACGTCGGCGGAGGCGGAAAACTGCCCCTTGGTGAGCCCATAGACGCCGTTGTTCTCGATGATGTACAGCATGTTGAGGTTGCGGCGGATCGCGTGGCAGAACTGCCCGAGACCTATGGAAAGGGTATCGCCGTCGCCGGAAACGCCGATGTACTGCAGGTTGCGGTTGGCGGCGTTCGCGCCCATGGCGATCGAGGGCATGCGGCCGTGCACGGAATTGAAGCCGTGGCCGCCGCTCACGAAGTAGGCGGTGGTCTTGGAGGAGCAGCCTATCCCTGACAGCTTCACCATGTTCTGCGGCTCGATCGCCAGAGCCCAGCTCGCCTCGACGATCGCGGCAGTGATCGAGTCATGCCCGCAGCCCGCGCACAGCGTCGACAGCGCCCCCTCGTAGTCGCGGCGCGTGAAGCCGAGCGCGTTCTTCGGCAGCGAGGGGTGCGCGACCTTGGGTTTGGCAATGAAAGTCATGTCGGCCTCCGGCCTGCCACGCCCTTGGGTTGCAGCTGCTGGCGCGGTCGCAATTCCGCCAGCACCCCCTCGACGATGAACGACGAGGAGATCGGCAGCCCGTTGTAGTGCAGGAGCGAGCGCAGCCTGGATTTATCCACGGCGGTCTCGAGCGTCAGCAGCGCGCGGAACTGCGCGTCACGGTTCTGCTCCACGACGAACAGCAGCTCGTGCGCCGCCAGGAAACGCTCGACGTCCTCGCTGAAGGGGAAGGAGCGCACCCGCATGTAATCGACCCCCACGCCGTGGCCCTTCAACACCTCGATGGCCTCGCGAACCGCCCCGTCGCAGCTGCCGAGGGACACGAGACCTACCGGCGCGCCGGCGGTGGCGTCGATCAGCGCGCGCGGCAACAGCTTTTTCGCCGTCGCCCATTTCTTCAGCAAGCGGTCGAGCACCAGCTGGTAGTCGGCTGCGTCCTCGGTGTAGGCGCCGTACTGCGTATGCCCCGAGCCGCGCGCGAAGTACGCGGCCTTCGCATGCACGCCGGGCAGGGTGCGGGGGGTGATGCCGTCGCCGTCCTTGTCGATGAAGCGATAGAACTTCTCGAGCTTCAGGATCTCGTCCCGCCCCAGCACCTTGCCGCGATCGGGACGGTAGTTGTCGTCCCACTTCAGGTCGCGGCACATCCAGTCGTTCATGCCGATGTCCAGGTCCGACAGCACCAGCACGGGGGTCTGCAGGCGCTCGGCGAGATCGAAGGCCTGCACCGCCATGTAGAAGCATTCCTCCGGGTTCGCCGGATACAGGCACACGTGGCGGGTATCGCCGTGGGAAGCGTACGCGCACTCCATCACGTCGCCCTGCTGGGTGCGGGTCGGCATGCCGGTCGAGGGGCCGACACGCTGGATGTCGAAAATCACCGCCGGCACTTCCGCGTAGTACGCCAGTCCCAGGAACTCGTTCATGAGCGAGATGCCGGGGCCCGAGGTCGCGGTGAAAGCGCGGGCGCCGTTCCACATCGCGCCGATCACCATGCCGATGGCGGCCAGCTCGTCCTCGGCCTGGATGAAGGCGAAGTTCCTGCGCCCGCTGTCGCGGTCGACGCGCATGCGGTCGCCGAACATCTTGAACGCATCCATCAGTGAGGTGGACGGCGTGATCGGGTACCACGCGGCCACGGTGGCCCCGGCGAACAGGCATCCCAGCGCCGCGGCGGTGTTGCCATCGATCATGATGTGGCCGGCGGTCCCGCTCATCGGCTCGACGCGCAGCGGCAGCGGACAAGGGAAGGTGGCGCGCGCGTAGTCGTAGCCGAGCTGAATGGCCTTCATGTTGCTGTCGACCAGCTGCGGCTTCTTGGCGTAGGTCTCGGCCAGCAGTTCGCGGATGCGGGCCAGATCCAGATCGAGCAGCGCCGCCAACACCCCGGCGTAGCAGATGTTCTTCATCAGGATACGGGTGCGCACGCCGTTGAAGTTCTCGTTGCACAGCCGCGCCAGCGGCACCCCGAGCACCGTGATGTCCTCGCGCTTGAGCAGCGCCGGGCGCGGCCAGGTGGAGTCGTACAGCAGGTAGCCCCCGGGCGCGACTTCCTTCACGTCGCGCGCATAGGTCTCGGCGTTCATGGCGACCATGATGTCGACCTGGCCGGAGCGGGCGACGTGGCCGTCGCGGGTGATGCGGATCTCGTACCAGGTGGGCAGTCCCTGGATGTTGGACGGGAAGTAGTTCTTGCCCATCACCGGAATGCCGCTGCGGAAGATCGACTTCATCAGCAATGTGTTGGCGCTCGCCGAACCGGTGCCGTTCACCGTGCCGATCTTGATGGTGAAGTCGTTGACGCGGGTACTCATGGCTGCGGACATAGTGGCTTCTAGGCAATCTTGGGTTTGCGCGCCTCGAGGCTCCGGGCTTCGTCCACGGCCAGCGGCCAGTGCAGCTCGGACTTCTGCATGTCCCAGGCCGCGGTCGGGCAGCGCTCGGCGCACAGGCCGCAGTGCACGCACAGATCCTCGTCCTTCACCATCACGCGGCCGGTCTGCGGCAGGCCCGCGGACACGTACAGCGGCTGGGCGAGGTTCTTCGCCGGTGCCTTGAGGCGCGTGCGCAGCTCCGCTTCCTCACCGTTGTGGGTGATGGTGAGGCAGTCCACCGGGCAGATGTCGAGGCACGCGTCACATTCTATGCACAGCTTGGCGGTAAACACGGTCTGGATGTCGCAGTTGAGGCAGCGCTGCACTTCCTGCTCCACCTGCTCCGCCGTGAAGCCGAGCTCGACTTCGATGTTGAGCTTCTTGAAGCGCTCCTTGAGCGACACGTGCGGCATCAGCCGCCGCTCGACCGGCGAGTAGTCGTTCGCGTACGACCACTCGTGCATGCCCATCTTGCGGCTCTGCAGGTTCATGCCGGGAGCCAGACGCTCGCTCACCGCCTCTGCGTGGCAGTGCCGGTGGATGGAGATCGCGGCCTGATGGCCCTGCTCGACCGCCCAGATGATGTTCTTCGGTCCAAAGGCGGCATCGCCGCCGAAGAACACCCCGGGGCGCGTCGATTGAAAGGTCGTCTTGTCCACCACCGGCACGTCCCATTTGTCGAACTCGATGCCCAGATCGCGCTCGATCCACGGGAAGGCGTTCTCCTGGCCGATGGCGAGGATCACATCGTCCGCGGGCAGGAACTCCTCACCGGTGCTGCGCTCGGCGGTGATGCGCCCGTGCGCGTCGAGCTCGTACTCCATCTTGTCGAACCGCATTCCCGTCAATTTGCCGTTCTCGAGCACGAACGAGCGCGGGGCACGGTTGATGATGATCCCGACGCTCTCCTCTTCGGCATCCTCGAGCTCCCAGTCCGAAGCCTTGAAGAAACCGCGCGGCTTGCGCGCCATGACTTTCACGCTCTCGGCCCCGAGCCGCAGGCTGGTGCGGCAGCAGTCCATGGCCGTGTTGCCCACGCCGATGATGAGCACGCGCCTGCCGATCCTGTCGATGTGACCGAAGGCCACCGATTCCAGCCAGGCGATGCCGATGTGGATGTTGGCCGCCGCCGCCTCGCGCCCCGGGATGTTCAGCTCCTTGCCCTTCGGCGCGCCGGACCCCACGAACAGCGCATCGAAGCCGCCGGCGGTGAGGAGCTGGCGCAGACTCCCCACCGGGGAATTGAGCTTGAGCTCCACTCCCATCCCCGTGATCATCGCGATCTCCTCGTTCAGCACCGTGTGCGGCAGGCGGAACGAGGGAATGTTGGTACGCATCAGCCCGCCGGGCTCGGCATACTGCTCGAAGATCGTCACCTGGTAGCCGAGTGGCATGAGGTCGTTGGCCACGGTGAGGGAGGCGCAACCGGCGCCGATGCAGGCGATGCGCTTGCCGTTCTTCACCTTGGGAATCTTCGGCAGCAGGCTCGCGACCTCGTCGCGGTGGTCGGCGGCGACGCGCTTCAGGCGGCAGATCGCCACCGGCTTCTGAGCCTCGATGCGCCCGCGCCGGCAGGCCGGCTCGCAGGGCCGGTCGCACACCCGCCCGAGGATCCCGGGAAACACATTGGAGTCCCGGTTCACCATGTAGGCATCGGTGAAACGGCCCTGCGCGATCAGGCGGATGTATTCAGGAACATCGGTGTGGGCCGGGCAGGCCCACTGGCAATCCACAACTCGATGGTAGTAGTCCGGATGGGAGGTATCGGTGGGTTCCATTCACTGCTCAGGCCTGGGGGGACCTAAGCCCTCGTGCACAAAAACAGGACGTGAGTATAGGGGCGCAGCGCGGATTGTCATCGTCGCAAAAGACCGTATCCGGAACACATATTGCGCTGCAACAATCCGGGCGTCCAGCCGTCATTGCCTATACTGCGTCCCGATCTCATGTCCGACCTCATTCCCACCGAGATCCGCCTGCGCCGCACCTCGCGGATGCTCGAAGTGAGCTTCGCCGACGGCAGCCGCTTCGAGTTGCCGTTCGAGTACCTGCGGGTGCACTCCCCATCCGCCGAAGTGAAGGGGCACGGACCCGGGCAGGAGGTACTGGTGCTCGGCAAGGAGAACGTCGCCATCACGGCGGTGGAGCCGGTGGGGCAGTACGCCGTGAAGCTCGTCTTCGACGACGGGCACGACACCGGGCTGTACACCTGGAAGTACCTGCACGAGCTCGGCCGCGAGCGCCCGGCGAAGTGGGCGCGCTACCTCGAGCGCAAGGCGCGGGCGCGGCCGAACCCTTGAGTGCGCGCCTCGAGCGCACTCCGTGCGCCCAAAAAAAACGGGCCGGACAGTGATGCCCGGCCCGCTTCGTGCGCAAGACCCCCTACAACGGCCGGGATTCTGCGCATCGCCGCCGCAAAAATGCAACCACGATCGCACCGCCGGGCACTCGGTGCCCGATCGACTAGAATGCGTCTCATCCGATTGCGATCGCGCACCATGACCGACGAGCGCTCCACCGACTTCGGCTTTCAACGCGTGCCGCCCGAGGACAAGGCGCGCCGGGTGCGCGGGGTGTTCGACTCGGTCGCCGACCACTACGACCTGATGAATGATCTGATGTCCGCGGGCGCGCATCGGATCTGGAAGCGCTTCACGCTGGCGCTGGCGAATCTGCGCGCCGGTCAGCGCGCGCTCGACGTCGCCGGCGGCAGCGGTGACCTCGCGGCCGGACTCGCCCGCCAGGTGGGCGAGCGCGGCCTGGTGGTGCTCACCGACATCAACGCCGCCATGCTCCGGCGCGGCCGCGACCGCTTGATCAATGCGGGCTGCGTCGGCAACGTCGAGTACGTGCAGGCCGATGCCCAGAGTCTGCCGTTCCCCGACGGCAGCTTCGACTGCATCACCATCGGCTTCGGCCTGCGCAATGTCACCGACAAGAACGCGGCGCTCACCGCCATGCGCCGCGCCCTCAAGCCCGGCGGGCAGCTGCTGGTGCTCGAGTTCTCGCACCCCAAGGTACCGGGCCTGCAGCCGCTCTACGACGCCTATTCGTTTCGCGTTCTGCCGCTGCTCGGCAAGCTGGTGGCGCGCGACGCGGCGAGCTACCGCTATCTCGCCGAGTCGATCCGCGTGCATCCGGACCCGGAGTCTCTGGTGAAGATGATGCAGGAGGCGGGACTGGAAGGCTGCCGCTACCACAGTCTCTCCGGCGGCATCGTCGCCGTTCACCGCGGTTACAGGTACTAGCGCGCAACGCGCCCGTCAAGACCAGCGATGCTCAGCGCGACCCTCGACAACCTGCTGAACCGCGGCCTGCCGCGCTCGCCGCGCGCGCGGCAGCTGTGCGCGGAGCTCGAAGGCAGGAGTGTCGCGATCGAGATTCGCGAGATCACGCGTCTGCGGGTGGCATCGACCGGTCAGACGCTCAGCGTGATGCGCGACGACGCGCCTGCGGACGCGACGCTTACGGGCGGACCGGTGAGCCTGCTGGCGCTCGCCGGCGAGTCGGCCGACGCCGTGCTGCAGGGCGAGGTCGCGATCAGCGGCGATGCGGAGCTGGCACAGAAGTTCCGCGAGCTCGCCAGGCTCCTGCGCCCCGACCTCGAGGAGGAGCTGTCGCTGCTGCTCGGGGATGTGCCGGCCCATCAGCTCGGGCGCCTGGCGCGCCTTACGCTTCGCTGGAGCCGCAGGGCCGCCGCCACCACGCTGACGAACCTGGCCGAGTACCTGGCGCACGAACGCGCCGATCTCGTGCCGCGCAACGAGGGCGAGCAGTTCCTGCGGGGTGTCGATGCGGTGCGCGAGGGTGTCGATCGCTTAGGCGCGCGCATCGCGCTGCTCAGCGCGCGGCGCGGCGCACCGTGACCGCTCTCCGATACCCGTGAAGCTGCGGGTGCTACTGCGGCTGATCGAGATCCAGCGGGTGCTGCTGCGGCACCGCCTCGATGACTACGTGCGCGCCACTCATCTGTATCGGCCGCTGCGCTTCCTGTTCTTTCTCTCCCCCGGGGTGTGGTCCGAGCGGCTGCGGGTGGTGAGCCGCGCCGAGCGCCTGCGGCTCGCGCTCGAGGAGCTCGGGCCCATTTTCGTGAAGTTCGGCCAGGCGGTCTCCACGCGCCGCGACCTGCTGCCGGCGGATATCGCCGACGAGCTCGCCAAGCTGCAGGATCGCGTGCCGCCGTTTCCGGGCGCCATCGCCCGCGAGTCGATCGAGCGCGCCTACGGCCGGGCGCTGTCGCAGGTGTTCAGCGCCTTCGATGAGACCCCGCTCGCCGCCGCCTCCATCGCGCAGGTGCACGCCGCGCGCCTGCCCGACGGCGCGGAAGTCGTGGTCAAGGTGCTGCGGCCGGACATGCGCGCGGTGATCGAGCGGGATCTGGAGGTGTTGCATGCGCTCGCGGATCTCGCGCACCGCTACTGGGCGGAGGGCCGGCGGCTGCGGCCGCGCGAGCTGGTCGCGGAATACCAGAAGACCATTCTCGATGAGCTCGACCTGATGCGCGAGGCCGCCAACGCCTCGCAGCTGAAGCGCAACTTCGCGGCTTCCGAGCTGCTGTACGTGCCGGAGGTGCACTGGGATTACTGCCGCACCGACGTCATGGTCATGGAGCGCATCCACGGCGTGCCGATCAGCGACCGGGCGCGGCTCAAGGCCGCCGGCACCAACATTGCGCAGCTGGCCGAGAACGGCGTGCGCATCTTTTTCACGCAGGTGTTCCGCCACAATTTCTTCCATGCCGACATGCACCCCGGCAACATCTTCGTGCTGGTCGATGACCCGCAGCGGCCGCGGTATGCGGCCGTGGATTTCGGCATCGTCGGCACACTCGATCCCGGCGATCAGCACTACCTCGCGGAAAACTTCCTGGCGGTGTTCGATCGTGACTATCGGCGCGTCGCCGAGCTGCATCTGCAGTCCGGCTGGGTGCCGCCGGATACGCGCGTCGATGAGATGGAGTCCGCGGTGCGCACCGTGTGCGAACCGATCTTCGACCGCCCGCTCAAGGACATCTCCTTCGGGCGCATCCTGCTGCGCCTGTTCGAGATCTCGCGGCGCTTCAACATGCAGATCCAGCCGCAGCTCATGCTGCTGCAGAAGACGCTGCTGAACGTGGAGGGCCTGGGACGCGAGCTGTACCCGGAGCTCGATATCTGGAGCACCGCGAGCCCGATCCTGCGCGAGTGGATGCGTGAGCGCACCAGCGTGCGCGCCCTGGTGCACGAGCTGCGCACCCGGGTACCGGAGCTCATCGCGGCGGCACGCGGCCTGCCCGACCTGCTGCAGCGCCTGGCGCAGCGCCAACCCGGCGTGGCGCGTACCCAGACCCCAGGGGCGCAGCTCAGCGAGCTGCTCGATGAGCTGCGTGCGGCCCGCAGACGCGACACCATCACCCTCGGCGTGGCCTATCTCGGCGGCGGCGTGTTCTGGCTGGCGGTGAGCCGCAGCCAGGAGTGGCCCGGCTGGGCGCTGCTGGCTGCCGGTATCGGGATCCTCGCCTACGGGCTGAGGCGCAAAGCCTAAGTGCAGGGCTCGCTCACGGAAGGCTCGATCCGCGTCGGGCTGTTCAAGTTCTCGCTGCCGATCCTGTTCGCCAACATACTGCAGTCTCTCAACGGCTCGGTGAACTCCATCTGGGTCGGCCGCTACCTCGGTGAGGCGGCACTCACAGCCACCTCCAACGCCAACACGGTCATGTTCCTGCTGATCGGCGCGGCCTTCGGCGTGGCGCTGGCGGCGACCATCCTCATCGGCCAGTCCATCGGCGCGAACAACCTGGCCGAGACCAAGCGCGTGGTCGGCACCAGTGCGAGCCTTTTCGCCGGCGTCTCGGTGGCGATGGCGCTCGCGGGACTGGTGCTGTGCCGGCCGCTGCTCATCGCCATGGGCACGCCGGCGGACTCGCTGCCGCTCGCGGTGGCCTACATGCGGGTGATCTTCCTCGCGCTGCCGTGGCTCTACATGTACGCCTTCGTGATGGCGGTGTTGCGCGGCGCCGGGGACTCGAAGACGCCGTTCTACTTCATGCTGCTGTCGGTCGGGATCGACATTGCGCTGAACCCGGTGTTCATCTTCGGCCTGGGACCGATTCCGCGGCTGGGTATCGCGGGCTCGGCGCTCGCGACCTTCGTCGCCCAGGCCGTGAGTCTCATCGCGCTCATCCGCCATCTGTATCGCCGCCATCACATCCTGTGCCTGCACCACGGTGAGCTCGCGCTGCTGAAGGTGGACTGGTCGGTGGTCGCAACGCTGGTTAAAAAAGGCGTGCCGATGAGCGCCCAGATGCTGGTGCTGTCCTTGAGCGGGGTGCTCATGATCACGCTGGTGAACCGCTTCGGCGTGGACACGGCCGCAGCCTTCGGCGCCGCGCTGCAGATCTGGAACTACATCCAGATGCCGGCGTTCGCGGTCGGCATGGGCGTGTCGGCCATGACAGCGCAGAACGTGGGCGCCGGCAAATGGGAGCGGGTCCCGCGCATCGCGCGGGTGGGCGTGCTGTACAGCGTGCTGCTGACCGGCTCGATCGTGCTGCTCATCGAGCTGCTCGATCGCGCGGTGTTCGGACTGTTCCTGCCGGCGGGTTCCGCCGCGCTGGGCATCGCGACCCACATGAACCGCATCGTCACCGGCTCGTTCATCTTCTTCGGAATCTCCGTGGCGCTGTTCGGTGTGGTGCGCGCCACCGGAGCGGTGATGGCGCCGCTCGTCATCCTCACCGTCTCGCTGCTGGTGGTGCGCTTCCCGCTCGCGCAGGTGCTGCTCGAGCGCTACCACGCGGATGCCGTGTGGTGGAGCTTCCCGGTGTCCTCGGTGCTCTCCGCGATACTCGCCGCGCTGTACTACCGCTACGGCGGCTGGCGCCACGCGCACATGCTGAGCGCCGTGACGCCCTAGGCGCCGGCCGGGCCGCGGGTGCACAATCGCTCTCTGCCCTTCCCGCCAGGAGACGCCCGGATGCAAACGCGCACGCTCGGCCCCAAGGGTCCCAAGGTCTCGGCACTCGGTCTGGGCTGCATGGGCATGAGCGAGTTCTACGGCGCGCACGATGATGCCGAGTCGCTCGCGACCCTGAATCGCGCACTCGAGCTGGGGGTCACGTTCTGGGACACCGCGGACGCTTACGGGCCCTATACCAACGAGGTACTCGTCGGCCGTGCCCTGCAGGGCGGGCGCGAGCGGGTGTTCCTCGCCACCAAGTTCGGCTTCCTGCGTGATACCAGCAATCCCACCGCGCGCGCCATCGACGGCAGCCCCAAGCACGTGCGCGAAGCCTGCGAGGCGAGCCTGAAGCGCCTCAAGGTCGCGCACATCGACCTGTACTACCTGCACCGCGTGGACCGCAGCGTGCCGATCGAGGATACCGTGGGCGCGATGGCGCAGCTGGTGCACACCGGCAAGGTGCGCTACCTCGGGCTCTCGGAGGTCACCCCGCAGACGCTCGAGCGCGCGCACCGCGTGCATCCGATCACCGCGCTGCAGAGCGAATACTCGCTGTGGACGCGCGATCCCGAGGACGGGGTCCTGGAGAGCTGCGAGCGCCTCGGCATCGGCTTCGTGCCCTACAGCCCTCTCGGACGCGGCTTCCTCACCGGCGCCATCAAGAGCCCGGGCGATTTCGCGCCCGATGACTATCGCCGCAGCACCCCGCGATTTCAGGGCGAGAACTTCGGCCGCAATCTGGCACTCGTCGATAAGGTGCGGGAGCTGGCGCGCGAGAAGGACTGCACGCCGGCGCAGCTGGCGCTTGCGTGGGTACTGGCGCAGGGAGAACACATCGTGCCGATTCCCGGCACGCGGCGGAGCCACAACCTCGAGGAAAACGTCGGCGCCCTCGAGGTGCAACTCGACGCCGAGGACCTCGCCGTCATCGAGACGGTGTTTCCGGCCGGCGCCACCGCCGGCGAGCGTTACCCGGAAACGATGATGCGCCTGAGCCGCGGCTGAGTCGCGGGCGCGCCGCGGGTGCGCCGCGCGCCACGGCCCTCAGGGGCTCGCGGGGGGAGTGCGCGGCTCGATCCACAGCGCGCGCGCCTTGCCGCACAACTCGCCCTCGCCGTCGAAGATGGCCGTGCCCGCCTCGTGCTTGCGGCCGCTCGAGGCGATCGGCCAGGCCACCACCGTGCAGGACTCGCCGATGTGGACGCGGCGGTCCACGTGCGCGGTGAGCTCCGCGAGCAGCATCATGCGGTCATCGGCGGCGACGGCGTAGTAACCCGGACAATCGAGCGCCGCCGACATGAACTCCGGACGCACCTTGCCATCACCCTGATCGAGCGATGCATCGGGAACCCAGGGCGCCGCGACCACCCCGCGCTCCGGCATCGGGCCCGCGAAAATGCGCAGGCCGTCCCCGCGTACCCGCCCGGTGCCGCACACGAAGCAGCTCGGGAAGCGGTGATAGCGAAAGCCCGCGTAGCGACGCGAGACTTCCAGCGCCTCGACATACTCCGGGGCGGGCCTGACGTCGAGCTCCAGCCGCGCGGGGCGCGCCTCGCCGATCGCCTCTTCGCCATGCACGATCTGCAGGGCGCCGTCCGCAAGTTCCCTGACGGCGAGCTCGGTGTCCAGCGGTGGCGGTTTCAGCAGACGCACCGCCAGCGTGCGGGACACGAGCGTCGCCACCAGCCCGGCGAAATAGCCACCGTTCGAAGAGGTCGCAGGCCCGCAGAAACGCGCGGCGATGGTCAGGGTCTTCATACGTCTAATCGCAACATCTGCAGCCACCGGGTCGGATCCTCGCCCCGCTCGAGCACCTCCACCAGCGCCGAGCCGATCACCACCCCGTCGACGTGCCCCCGCAGCCGCTTGACCTGCTCGCGGCTGCGGATGCCGAAACCGGCGCACACCGGAAGCGGGCAGCTCGCGCGCACGCGATCCAGATAGCTGACCAGCTCCTCGGGCACCGCGACCTGGTTGCCGGTCGTCCCGGTCATGGTGACGGCGTACACGAAGCCCTGGCTGCCCGCGCACAGCTGCGCGAGGCGCTGCGGCTCGGTAACCGGAGTCACCATCTGCACCAGCGCGAGCTGCTCGGTATCCAGCGCCGCGCGCAGCTCGCTGCTTTCGTCGAGCGGCAGATCGGGCACGATGAAGCCCGCCACGCCGGCGCGCGCCGCCCGTTGGGCGAGCCGCTCGACGCCGAAGGCCAACAGGGGGTTCAGGTAGCTCATCAGCAGCAGTGGCGCGCGCACCCCGCGGATCTGCTCCAGCTCGGCGAGGATCCATTTGAGATTCACGCCCTGGGGCCAGCGCCGCGAGGCTGGCGCGCTGAATCGTGACGCCGTCCGCCATCGGATCGGTGAACGGCACGCCCACTTCGACCACATCGGCCGCGGCCGCCAGCGCCCGCACCTGCTCGCGGAATTTCTCGCGCTGCGGGTAACCCGCGGTGAGGTACGCCAGCAGCGCCGGCTCGCCCTCCGCGGCGGCGCTGCGGATCGCCTCAGTAATGCGCTCGCGCGGGCTCATGAGGGCTGCGCCCCGAGGAGCGTCTGCTGCAGGGTCGACATGTCCTTGTCGCCGCGGCCGGAGAGGCAGACGAGCATCGAGCGGCCGGGGTTCGCTCGCGCCCAGCGCTCCGCGCCCGCCAGGGCGTGCGCGCTCTCGAGCGCCGGCAGGATCCCTTCGCATTCACTCAGGGCGCGGACTGCGGCCAGCGCCTCCTCATCGCCCGCGGTCTGGTAGTGAACGCGTCCG
>WNFQ01002392.1_pt1 | contig 15470 bp, 22 predicted proteins | sample 5400171 | NCBI WGS metagenome assembly WNFQ01 (sample SAMN13153356, study PRJNA577476) | soil metagenome | isolation source: 20 cm soil under Madrone tree | place: USA:California | collected 2016-06-14
CGAAGTTGAACGTTCGAGGTCCTTGCGGGATGGCATGCGGCCCTCTGTGGGCGACGTCTGTACGCGGCGGCGGCGGCTACGAAAGCAAGATGATCCATGACAGAGCCTGCCGTAGAGATTCCCCCTTCCCGGCCTTTGCGCAAGAGCGGAGAAGCCTGATGAATGATCATGAATGAATGATTCGAAGCCATTTTTCGGGCTCACGAGACCTCTCTCCGAGTCTAGTCTGAGATCGCCGAGGACGTGGACAGCAGTGGAACCAAATCAAAAAAAAACTCGGATGTTCTCGAGTAGTACTTCGGGCGCAGTATGTCCTCCTGCTAACTTAGCATCCGAGTCCACGTTTTGTTCTGGAAAACAAATTTCTCCCGAATTCCGAGTCTACAATTCGACCCCCCTCCGCTGACTTCGGCCACGACAAACCCCAGGCTGCATACACGTTGTCTCCAGGTGGAGACCCCACTTACCCCATTCTTATGTTTTAAATTCGTCAGTTGCCGCGGCCTCCGGTAAGTACGCCAATCAACTTGAACACGACCGCGCTCCTCGATATACATTTGCGTGAATTAAACGTTTTCCATTCGTGGCCAGCCCAGATTGATTTTTGGGAGACGGCATCAAATGTTTTAACGCTCTTCAATTGCTACGAACCGAACTGATGACTCGGAATGCATCATCTTCTTCTTCCCTTCTCTCCCTCCAGCCTGACGTTTCTCAATCTCGCTCACACGTCAGTGCGGAAAACAAAAGAACATCGAAACTTCGTAATTTCCCGCGGCCAGATTTGTCGGGTCGGACGTCTTCGGGGCCCATGAAGCATCATGTATTTAGTATTGAATTGCCTAACTTACTAGCCATCAGATGAATCGTTCATATGATGTTCATTTCCTGTACAGTACTGACTTCGGTTGGGGCCACTCCACCTCATGGCTTGTAGAGCGATCATAACTGCAACTGAAAACCATGGCAATACAATTTTGTTACTTTTTTCATGTCCCTTGACTTCTCAAGCCTCTCTGAGTCCGAGTCCGAGTCCGCATGACGGCATGTTATGTCATCGTGAATACTTGTTCCCTCCCTCGCAACTGCACACGCCGACTCGGAAACCGTGACATGCTGCGGGTATCCAACTGCTCTTACAGTAAATGACAACGCTTTCTCATGCACGTGGTTCTGACGATCCCCAAGAGGCTTTTCATTTGTGACTCGACTCGAGTACTTGCCATTGCCCTGTGTGGTTGCCGTGCAACCACTAGTAGCACTTTCTCCACAAATCCAGACAGACGCACATGCCATGCCAGCAGTGAACGTCCCCTCTATCCCCGGCCATATGTTTGTTCTCTCACATGTGTCACCATTTCAGAATATCACATTTCATGAAGCCGGTCATTTTCTCTCATCGTCTCTCATGTAACTTCGCGTACTTTCCCCTGGCAGCCATTGCCATCGCCCCAGTGGATATGACATGGAGCGCAGCCTGTCGCATAGTATCTACAGCAACGCGGCAATGAGTCTGAGCGCCTTCGTCAATCTCAATCGTAGTACCACAAAAACGCACCTTCAAAGGTCATCCAAGGCGTACACACTCCTACCTACCAGTGAGCCGTGTATATCTTGTAAATCTCTACGCAACCCATTCTCTGACAAGGGTTTTAGCTTCGGCGACCTCGTCTGCAGAAGAGCGCCACAGAGTGAACCCGGCTTTCTATAAGATCTCCTACATATTCAGCATGTGATGGAGTGATGGAGAAAAGTGGAAATTATGCAGCGAGGATCCCTTGACGATATCCGATTCTGAGCTATATTGGCAGCAAGATTATACCAATTGCTCGTCGGCGGAGTGTCGCCGAGACAGCGCCATCCCCATTTCCCGTCGCCTTGCATCCAAACCCATATGAAGTGAAGGTTGCTCGTTTTCACGGCATGGGACAGCGGCCCCACTTACTGTACTGTGCGTGCACAGTGCCGGTATGTCCTATGAGGGGATAAGTAACGCGTTGGCGAGATTCGCGACGAGTCTATACCAACCGTGTTCTGTATATGGCTGGTACGCGTATGATAACGGCATAAGAATAAGACCGCGCTTCAGGAAGCTCGACTATATTACGAGTTCAACGCCGTCGAATAACGCCATAGGAGGGTTGACTCGATGACGACTGATTTCATTGTTGCGCCAACGTCCGTGTCCTCTATCGCGACCCGCCACGTGGCTTGACAGATCAGCGTTTTTGCCTCGAGGTGAATGAACGAGGGATACAACAAAAACCAAGACGCGGGTTCTTCGCTTCGTTTCAATTTGCACAAATGCTCGGGTACGGTAGGTTGGTCCATAGGTCACGGTGGATGTGCCAGTCAGACATGTGTCGGTTTGCCGAGAACTAAGGAAGGAAGCCCGCGGTGTTAGAAGCCCGTGCAACTCAGGTTTGAGAAACGCATGCCAATGGGTTGCCACGGTTCGTGCGTTTCAAGTTATGTGTAGAAGGGACACGGAAAGGGACGCGGAAAGGGGCGCTCGTAAGACACCAAATTGAGATCCAAGAGGACATATCAACTTTGACAAACTGGTGTCAGCACTCGCGAGGGGAACACTCGGAAGTCTGGCATGCATCAGGAAAAGTAGCGCTGGGCGCCAGTGGGTCGTAATTAATTACGAAGATTTACTTACGATAGCCGTAACGACTGGTGGATTCCACGGGGGACGTTATCTTGTATCTCTCCGTGGCGCATCTGATGAGAAGGACGCGAAGTTAGTGCATGTCACGGCAAGAAGTCTCGACACGTGAACAGTGACCGCTAGAAAAGGAAAACAACAAGTCATCTGTGGAGAGAGATGTCGTAGCATATCTGCATCATCAAATCGGAAGTCCTTGCAAGGATAGGGGTCATGAAAGAGTTGGCGCAGCGGTGTGAAGTCGGCGCGTGCCTGAATGGTGGAAGAGCGAAGGGTGCAAATGAGACCCGCGGAAGTTGCCATCCACTAGTAACGCCGCTGTCGGCTACAGATAAAAAGACCTCTGATGGATTTCGGTTAAAAAATATATCTGGCCCAGGGGCCTACACCAACGAGGTCACGGGTGCCGGCGGCGGCAGATGATGGACAAACATTCCAAATAGCAGAGCAGATCTGAGAGGCTGTGCTATCATTTCTTTCTGGCTTCCTGCCACTCGGTCCGCCGCTCGTGACCGCAGTGGGCAAACATGTACGATTCGTTATCGGAGCGCTGGGACTAAGCCACCACATCTTCCTTAACGGACGTAAGGCATTGTCCTTGATTGGGTGCTGCGCTGGCGCCATGAGATACATGGTTTGACGACTGTGCTTTCTAGATTTCCGGGGGGGGGAGTCGTTGCTGTATGGATCATGGAATCACATTTTAGCAGGGGGTTGTTGCCAAGTCGCGGATGAACGGTGCTAACGTCGGTTGCGGATAATCAAGGGGTATACAGTGATGTGAAAACTTATCCTCCTGGGGAGAGGCTGTGCGCATCCACTATGTGGGTACAGAGATCCGGGTTCCAGATTGGCAGGCGTGGATGTGTGATGTGGCATGATAACTTAGACGCGAGGTGGGAGCACTGAGATTCGAGGGCGCATGATGGCTCTAGCTGGAGTGTCAGTCGGGTGTGGCACGTAGTTGGCAGTGATTGGCAGCATATGGGGAGGAGGAACATGGCAGATGGGGGCGATAAGATTAGATGTGGGGAAGGGTAAATTTTATGATGGGTGTTTCGTTGTTTCGTTTCGATGTTCATCTCGCCCTGTCATCGTTTATTTTACAAAAGTCGATTCGAGCGCCGTGCTTTTAGATCGGGCGACCCTCGACCATCCGTCGTGACATATTAACTCGTCATGCCTCCGCCCAGACCCCCCTTCTCCCCCCTCCGCTTGGCCTCTCCCCCTCCTCCGTCTCCCATGCATGGCTGACTCCTTCAGCCTTCTCATCAATGACACTTCCCCCATCCTTTCCTACTTTCCCTTTCCCGACACACTCTCACTACCCAATTTCTTCGAGGGCTGGAACCCCTGCTTCACCATCTCCGCCTGCCCAACCTTCCCCGGTCAGCAGGGAAATGGCACCAGTTTTCATGTCACATCCCGGGATGGTGCCGCGTTTTCCATTCAGTGGTGGGGTGCGCCATCACCCTTTTTTTTAAAAATTCCACCCATCTCCATCTGTCTTCCCTGCAGGAAACGGCATTCAGTTGTCCGGTATCGCCGAAGGGCCCATCACATACGACCTTCAGCTCGACGGCCATACAAATTCCTCCATCGCGCCTTCCACCTCGGGTGGAACTTTATTGGCGGAATATGGTGGCCTTCAGCCCGGTAACCACACCTTGTCGCTCATCGTCCATAACCCCACCAACTCAACATCCGCATTGATCGCGATCGACCATGCGCTTATCACCGTCAACTCTACATCACCAAAGTGCGTTCCTAGACGACTGCAGACCTTTGTTCTCCCGCGCGTTCCGAGGCGCTTCGGATACTGACTATACCCGGTTTAGTACCACCTTCTCTACCTCGGTCATCGACGATACGTCGCTCCCATTCACCGGCCAGTGGTCATTCCTCAACAACACCTCATTGTCTCCACTGGACAATACGTATCATACCACGACTCATGATGGGGACTTCGTCAATTTCAATTTTTCGGGTGCGCTTTCCGCGGCTCATGTTTGGCTCCCTCTGACTGTTATCCGCACTATTATCATTAGGCACTGCTGTGTCCGTCTTTGGATTCCGTAGTTCAACTTCTGGGAGATACTCTGTGAAACTTGATAATGACACTCTCACTCTAAATGGTGCATCCTCCTCTGAGGTTGCAACGACGCTCTTCTTTCGTACAGGACTCAACAATAGCTCTCACACATTGACCATCACCAATGTGGATAATAATCTCTTAGCCATAGGCTCGATCAATGTTACAACTGCATCGTCGCAATTGTAAGTGCATAGTCCCTTATTATCTCATCCATCCCTCAAAATTCTAATTGTTCCACTAGGGTGAATCCTATCTCAGGCTCCTCATCGCACATGTCCCGGGGCACTATTGCAGCGATTGTGGTTGCCTCGACCCTGGGAGTACTCGTGTTTCTCATTGCTGCCTTCTTTCTATGGCGTCGCCGACGCCAATTTGGCCGTATCTTGCATCGTAAAAGGTCGTTCGTCGCCCCAAATGGAAACGATCATTCGAAAGTTCTTGACATTGTCCGCGGACCCGGTGTTGACGACATTGATGATATGTATGAAGACAAGCCTCCAGAAGACAAAAGCCGGCAGCCCACGAACCACGGCAGTGAAAGTTTGAGTTTCACGCTTGACCTGCCAATTCAGTCCAGACCTTCACTTCGTCTTTCGCTGCGTGATTGGTCCGGAAATAGTGCTCAAGAACTTCCGCGTAGTCCTACAGTCTCCGTAGGACGCCCTGGCACTCACGCAAGAGGGTCGAGCCGTGGCGTTCCTTTGCACGAAATCTCTGCTGGAGATGGTGGTGACAACGACGAGCGGCGGCGGCCCCCTTCATCTATTGCACTAGGTCAAATATCGAATGAAGGCAACCTCACAAGTGATACACACCAAGACCGGGAGACGGTGGCGCACGCTGAGGGAAGGACATTCGAACTTACGCCAGCAGCGCCCCTGTCTCCACCTCGCCCTGGCGTTGCCTCCAGCGGCCCAGCACAGGGAGGCAGCGATGAAAGCCAGCCTTCGTACTCCTTCCTGGATATCTCCGCTTCTTCTCAGGCATCATCTGCCAGCATACAACATCCAGCCCGGGATCCCTCCTCTTCATCCTCTTCTTCCGGCTCTATGCGGCGGAGTGGACCTTTTTTGCCCTCCCAACGAATATCACTCCCATTTGTGATGGGATTCCCCCGCGATCCACCAGTCTCGTCCCGCACGTCACCCACGGGTATCGAGTTTCCGCGGGTTTCTTTGAATATCCGCCCCCTCCCACAGATTCCCCAATCCTCGATGTTCCCAGCACCCTCGCTGCGCGCTACGCGACCACAAGCTCAGAGTATCCCACCGTTACGCGTACGGACAGAAGTTGGTCAGCCTCAAACCCTTCCACGTTCAGTCTCCATCTCCACGGCACCACCTATTTCTGCTATGAGCGGTGGGGACAGGGTTCCGAACATTATCGTTCATCCTTCCTCATTTTTGCGCACACGTCCCCGTACCAGCTCTGTCATCTCGCCAACGGAGAGCGTCCCGGTGACAGTGTCTGATATTCATTTCCGTCATTCGTCGGACGATGAACCAGGCGAGCCGGAGAGTAGGCGGACGAGCGCAGCTGTGAGTGAACACCCGCCACCACACCCGCCACTGCCACAGCGTTCCTATACATCACCATTCATCATGCATAAACTGTTTGGTACACCAGCAGCTCCTCCCACGGCACCCGGAGGCACCCAGTTTTCCCTGCAGAGCCCTGGTGCAGGGCCGTCTAGACTGCGCGATCGAGACCCACCTTCCGCCGGCGCTTCCGAAGCAACAAGGCTAAGGAAACGAACCTCATGACCTTGATGACGTCTAATGGCCTTAATGAACTGTCATCCCACTGAACATCATTCTGCCTAAATTTCGTTTGCATTTATCACCAACCACATTAATCATCATCGACCTTGAGAGTTTTACCATCGGGGCTTTATTGTTTTTGGTTTTGTTTACCGGGCACTGCCTCTGTTCTTTTATGTCTACACCTTTCAATTTGTCTCTTTAGCAATGTGCAATAGTTTCTTTTTTTGTCTTGATATGTCGCTCGCTCCCACCAACAATGATGATACCAATTTCATAATTGATGCGGTCCGCAGCTACCGTTTCCTGCTGCCACTTCCGGGCCGTCAAATTGCGTGTCAAAACGTTGGCTTTGTTCCGAGTTGTCCGCTGTCCCTGTCCAACTCTAACGCCCCCTTGATGAAGCATCGCGTCGCCTTTCGCAAATTCTCGAGAACATCGTCGCATCGGATGTTGATGCTACGGTAATAAAACTCTATTTTCTTTTCCCGTTTCTCGAACATCATCATCGTCTGATACATCTCGTATTTCTATTTAGAAACTTGGTCACATCTCTCATCCAGCACGAGCAGGTGAAGACCACACTCCCAAAAGCCCGTGATGCTGCCCGTCTCGCCGAAAAGGTCATCGAATTTCTTCCAATCGGTTCCTTTTTTTATTCTTAACGGTTGACTTTTGAACTGCCGGATAGGTCATCACATTAGGGAAGAAAGGCTCGCACCCCGCCTGGAAAAAAGCCTCCGGGTTCCTCCTCCAGCCCTCGCTCACACCCAAGCTCTTCGAAACCCTCGCGACGCGCTACGCCCAGCGCCCAGGGGGGTACACGCGCATACACAAGTTCGGACATCGGCCCGGGGACAATGCCCCGCACGCGGTGCTCGAGCTCGTCGACGGCCCACGCGACTTGAAGTTCGAGATGGCGGCGCGCGCTACGGGGTGGGACGTCCTTTCTTCCCGGCTCAAGACACGATCGCCTCGTGCGTTGGTCGAAGGGGGCATGAGAGATGTTGAGGAGACTATTGAGCGCGAGCGCGCGCGCGCGCTTGCTGAGGGCGGTAAGGGTAAAGGTGTGGGTGAGGGCGAGCTGCGCCAAAGGACGACTTGGAATCTTCGAAAGGCGCTGCGTTATCGATCTTCGGAGGACGTCAGGCGGTTTGGGGATAAGGTTCAAGAGCATATGGTACGTCTGAGAACTCCGCCGGGGCCCGCACACGCCCGCCCACAGGGTGCACACATGACTATCGATCCTTACACTGATGCCCTTGTAAGGATACACTCCTTGCACGGCCTGTGGCCGTCAAAGCCCTCCGCGAGCACCAAGAAAGAGAAAAGGAAAAGGAGTCTGGAGATGCGGACCAAAAGTTTTTCCGCAGCATCAAAGATTACAAACTGAAGGCCGGGGAGACTCTGCCAGGTGCTTCGGGCAGTGCGTTGCGGCGAGCACAGGGAGACTTAGGTTGGGCACCGGGCCGGAAAATGCGGTGGTTCGAGAGGCGCAAACTTGGGATCGACCGGCCACTTACCTGGGAACAAGTCTAGTAATTTGAAGCCCGCTCTTGTTTCACTTGCACCCGTTTGCGCCCGTTGTTTGATATCCGACGCACACTTGACCTCTTTGGTCACAAAAGTCGCAGCCTAGATAAGTTAAAAAGGACCTATTTACGCTATACAGTACTACAGAACGGTATTCTACTGCGGCGCTGTGTCCCGTCTTACGGCAAAGCTCATCAAGCGCCGGATATCTGAAAAGACCGTTGCAGCATTGGCATCACCACGTGGTGGGGTCTCTGAGCCAGAAGGGGTGTTGCTAAGTGGTGGTGATGCGAGCGTTGCAAAGAGCGCTTCGCCAGGATTAATGCCAGGCGACGCAACTCGATTGCTGTTCGGGGCTGTGAGAGCGAGGGCGCTTGTCGTCGAAGGATCCATATCTAGCTCCGTGAGAAATGATGTTTGTTCAAGTTCGGGCTTTGTGCTTGTGATGGTAACGAAGAAATCGAGGAGATCGTTCTGTTCTGCGCGTGGCGTACCCTTCAAATCAATTATCTGACAAGAAGAGATGGAATGAATCGAATAATCGATCGATATGGATCACATAATAAGAGGGCTGTGAGTATCACGCAATAAAGTTGTACCTGTGTTTCGACACACACCTTTTGGAAGTTGGTGAAGGATGCATCGCCGATCAGAAGTGTATAGTTAAGGATAAAGCCCTCGGCTGGATCCTGTTGTATGTACACACGGCGTAAATCAATGTCAAACATGCAGTTACAATAAGAAGGACGGCGGACCTGTGGCGTGACGATGACCTTGAGCAAAGCTTCCAATCGTTGGGTGCTTCTGGTAACGCTTCTGGTGTACCTGGGTGGGCGGAGGGAATGATCATGGTCAGGGGTTCGCGGACGTCTCACTAGTAATCGATTACCTACCCGGGAGTCAATAAGGTTTCCCCAGGGAGCTTCAACAGAGATGACTTCAGCGCTGATAGATCAATCAAGAGCTAGTAATCGTACACTAGTCAGCTAATATGTTGGCATTTATCGAAATTATTATGTATGCACCTGTTCGGCACCTTTCTCCTTCAGCGGTCGGCTCCGCACGAGCGCATTCGTAAACCGCGTGATAACCAGACTTTCCCCCAAGTGTTTAATGTTTAATGGAACACGAGGTGTGAGCGGCCGGTGCATGCTTACCTAGACGCCTTATCGAATAAATTCCGTAGATATTTCTTACTTTCGACCAGCGGAACAATCGCCTCTGTGATGGATTCCAGAGCGCGAACGAGATCACCGATGTACGGCGATTGTCCGGTGACGAGTTCATGATTTATCCACGTCGTGCGTGTCAGTGCCATTAGACCCGGCTCGCAAACGGCTTCGAGCTCCCGAAGAAGGGCGACTATAGCTGCAAACGCGACACTATTTACAACTCCTGCTTTAGGCGGAACAATACTGAGGCGGTTACCTGCCAATGCGCACCTTATGAACAAATCGCATTCCGTCTGTAGCGAAATACGCTCCTTGAATTCACCATGAATTCGCTGGCGGACTTTCTCTTCGAGCTGTCGATCTGTCAGCTCCAGATCGTGGCACAACTCTATGGGGATGGTTACCTCCTGTGCTGTTGTTTGACAGTATTCGGCTGTGTTGATGACAAGGCAAGCGTTCTTGATCTCATTCATATCGTGTCTCATGTCTGAAGATCGGCGAGGTTGCGGTCGAGTTCTGGGATGGGAATAGATCAATCAAGAAGGCCATATTGGACGGAATTAAAAATCTACCGGCGCATTTGTGACAGGAGCACTTCCTCTGTAGACACAAGTAGGAATAAACCCCGTTGACAGGATGCAAGGGTTTTCTCACCAGCATAGACCCGAAGCCACTTTTTGAAGACCCCAAGCAAGTCGAATAATGGTTTACCTGTCGACAGCGTTGCGCAACCCTCGAGTGTTTGTCCATAGACGTAAAACAATTCAGTCGAGGATGGAAGAACGACAATAGCTGTTTGCTCTGCGTCATCCACAGTAGAGTGACTTTGGTTCGTGTCGAGGGACGCCCTGGTATTCGAACCACGATGGGGAGCAAGAAGATCAGCGATAGCCCTGAGAGCCTGGTAAGAACGCGGGAGCCCAAGGAGCAGCAAAAAGAACACACTTGTCCTGGTGTTGTACATATACCCCCATGTGCGGCTCGAATGAGGAGCTGATTGACTGCAAAGGTCGAGCTGGTGTCGGTGATGTCGCTTGGAGGATATCTTGTAACTGGCAAAATCGTTCAAATGAACACCTCTCGACAAAGGAGATAAGCTCACAGAAGCACCAAACTTCTTTGCCATCGACAATTCAAAGTCCTTAGTCTGCTGCAACGCGTCGAGGAGGACTGTCACAGTAAGGTCCTTTCCCGCTTTGGATAACAAGGCAGCCATATCGCCCCTTTCATTCCATAAGATCGCATAAAGTTGCAAATAGGAACGAACGGGGACTTACCTCGTTATATCGATAAAGCCCGCTAACAACCACCAGCCAACTTTCCACTCTGACAAGAATGCGCGCCCGAGTCCAGTTTCGTGGGTACCTAATATCCGCCGGAACCATGCGTAGCGACGACTGATGTTATCGAGCTGTCCAGCCTCGTCTGTCAGTCGAAAAACTCGACGATACTCCGCGAGGAGAAGCGCCGTGTAGCGAGCAGTGAGCGCAGCGCGCACATCAGGGCCCAAGATATCAGCTGTTGCACATGCCGCCGTTATCGTCGGGGCTTTGGGCGAGTTTGGTGCTTGTAAGTAGCTTTAAAACAACGGTGTTCAGGAATGTTGTATGGCGGAATATCTTTAGTTGGGCTCACTAGGTATCAAAGTCCGACTCTAGAAGAGTTCGTATCTCGCCTTGGAGCTCTTGGGTTCGCCTCCAGAGTTGGTTTATACGTGGAACAGACGTGTATTGCTTAAATGAGGTTGATATTTCTTTCACGGCCTTTGCATGGGACCATGGTTGAGTAATGTACGGCACCCACGTACGATAGGCTTACAGATAGACTTTGCGTGATGTCGGGGTACTTCTTCTCCTTGACGTAATCCTCGAGTTGAGACAGAGCATTGACTGTTGCCATTGTGAATACTGATCAGTTTTTATGCAACAGCGGAGGTAACTCACCAAGCATCTGAAGCCGCTTCAGCATAGTCATGCTCCGTACGAGGTTGCCTTTTCCTAGGTCAAGGACTTGGATATCTCTCGTGATGTTACGGACGATGGCTTCAGACTCCGTGGCTTTTTCCCGGATGAGAGACATCTGACTCAAAAGGTCCTAGTACACAGGAAATGGGTCAGAGAGACGTATGAAGGATAAATACGTCGAGACACACGGATATCATTTCTTGAATGAGTTGAATTCTGCCATGGCCCTGCTGCAGTCTCAACTCGTTCTGAAGTCGGGCAATCTCTTCGCGCAGATCCTGTTCATCTTGCGCTAGCTGCGTTTGTACCGCATCAAGTTGTCCAAGAGATTCCTCTAAGAAAATAACGCGGCGGCATTAGTAATTTGGTAGGCCTTGCCTCGAATACGAACGCACCGTCCGGGAAGTAATGATTAATGATGTCAATGACATTAGATTGTGTTTCAATTGTGTCGAGAGGATCTGGAGATTCCTTGAGATCAAGGATACGACTTATGGAGAGAAGGAGTTCATGAGGAAGCTGTTCGCTCATAGCACCACTGTAGCTCGAAGGAACATAGAGACCCTAACCTCGACTTAGGTGTTGGGTACTTTCCGCTCGACTCGGTGCCCATCACAGTCAGAATGTCTTCGCAGCCCACCCAACCCCAGCCTGGGCCGTCTAATGCACACGTTTACCCACACCCCCATCTACAGGCCCCTCACACCGCCACATTTCCATACTATCCTCACCCCAACTGGCAGGGCCAACCATGGCCATTGAATGGTTACCCATATCCTCAACAACACCCCTACCAGCCCACACAATTTCAACAATACCAGCCGCCTACTCAGGTTGCCTCATCTCCGCGTCCTTCCGTTAAGAAAAAAGCGCGACCCCGGTCACCATCACCGTCCCCACCCCCCAAGGATTTCCCAAGACACTGGGACGCAGCCTTGAAGACATTTTTCCTCGCTGTTGGACTTTCTCAGTGCTTAGCGGGCCTAGAGGCCGATATTCTTGTTATGAATCCAGACTGGGAGAAAAAAGTCGTGCCTGATGCGTTACGCGGCTTGCAATCAAGCATTTCGGTATGTCCATCAGCGTTTGAGCTCAGGCGTCCCAGACGTACGGTAATGACTTAAAAGAAGCCGTGATGGTCTAGCGGCTGTTGGGTTTACAACCAATTTCTACAGATCCTCCTGAACGTCCCTTGGAAGATCGAAAACTGGATTATGTCCGTGTTGAAAGAGGCTCAGAGGCCCGTTCGCCATCTGCAGTGAGTCCACATCATGACCAACGCGGTCGCATTTTCATCTTGAGTCTCCGCAGATCAACAAGTCCATTGCTGAGCTTCTTGCGCGAAACCGTGCCCGGAATGACGCGTCGAACCGCGCAGAGTTCTTACTCACACGCCGGCGCCTTCAAACTAGCGAAGGGTCAGCAGCCCTACACCCAGATGAGGGTGAGGGTGATGGAGTTGAGAGTGCATCATGTGCAAGAACGGATGCCAAAACGGTCGATCGCGATGTGATGATGAAATTCGACATCGCGAAGAACGAAGAAGGTCCCCTCAGAAGAACATTGAAAGTTGAGATGAAGAGTGAAAACAATCGCACCACGGACAAGATTATCGAGGGTGACCATTTGGTCACTGCAAGTCGGCATCCTGGTCTTGACGAAAGACTGGAAAATTTGGAGACTCATCTGGCCATGCGATATGGTAAGACTTGCTTGTTCCCGTCGTCAGCTCGTTCTGATGATATATGCGAAAAGTACCGTCACCTCCGGCATCTCTCCTTCATCGCATCAAGTTTGTTGAAGATCACATTATTCAACTCGAGCGCGAATATCCTCCGTGGGCGGCCCTGCATTTCAATCAACCTCGTCGGGGTGTAAGTTTAATATCATGGCTTTGCCTCGTGTAATTCTTATCAACGTCTTATTATCCTTCCCAAGTGGCCTCTACCCCCACGCCCCGCGCCAGTCATCGTCCCCTCACACTTAACAGCTAACCCTGCTACCGACTCCACACCTGCCTCATCTAAAGCGGTTGAAAGCTCAATATCGCCCGCACCCACCACTTATTCGGGGAAAGCCGTCACTGAAGTTAGAACTAAGGGCCGTGCACCGCGGTCAAGTTTACACCGTGCGGTATTAGAGAAACTAGAGGTACAGCGTGCAATAGAAGACCTCGAAGGCGAGAGCGAAGTTGGTTAGGGTCATTTCATCGTTGAATTTGTCGCTTGCCAAGTGGTGGTAACTTATTGTACTATGTCCATTAATGTAACTTGCGGTACCATGAAAACGGTGTGCGATAAAGTCGAGGTGTCAGAGTCGGTGTATGTAACTTGTGAAGCGTTGGCTTGTAGTCAACTTCCTCTCTCTTCTCACAGATGGAAGGACCCCTGGTCGATGCCCCACACCCCTGAACACATCGCCTCCACAACACCGCCTGAAAACATGCCACCCCCCAAACCTCTACCGCGCCCCGGAGAACCCATCGGAACAACGCGCGCGCGTCTCGTATACCAGAGCCGCAAGCGTGGCACGCTCGAGAACGACTTGCTCCTCAGCACGTTCGCACAGGAACATCTCGGGGCGATGGACGCCGAGGCGTTGTCCGAATTCGACAAGGTAAAGCATCTACTTTTCAGAACCCAGTTCCTGTATTATTTTAATTGGGGAGTGTTTTTGTTTTCGCTAGCTTATGGATGAATCGGACTGGGATATTTATTATTGGGCTACGGAAAAACGGACGCCACCCGAACGATGGACCGGCTCGAGGCTCCTCGAGAAACTGAAGGTCCATGCGCGGAATGAGGGAAAGGTGGTCAGACGGATGCCCGACTTGCATTCATAAGGAGCGTAGCATTGACCAAGGCGCTGAATCTTGAAGCCAGCATCCCACGTGCAATAGGAGAACGCTTTTCAACTCTGCTTCCACGATTAGGCTTCGATCTACAGTATATGTTGAAGATCCTAGTCCATGATACGCCAATTTACCAACCCTCTCCCTCAGCCAACTCCTTTTCATACCCCCGCAGCAGTAATCTGTCCACCCAACCGCCAGACGGGAAATTTTTATCCCATTGATTGTGCAGGTGCACCGCGAATACATTGTTGAGTTTGCGATCAAGACCACCGCCTTTTGCGCGTGTCAAACCGCCCGTCCAGTGTCCGTCACTGGGGTCTGGCTCGAATGGGTCTGGGAGACGGTTGTCGAGGCGACATGCGTGGCCATCGGAGAAGCAAAAGGGTAGGATTTTGAACGGTGGGATACCTTCCGCAACGAGGCGGCGCCAGAGACGCAGGTAGAGGATAGAACCCCAGTCCGAAGAGGATGGACGTGGTGGCGTTGAAGTTGTCATAAGATGGAAAGCCTCACAGAGGTAAGGTGAGTGTTGATGAAAGTGCATCAAGGCGCCATTGAGAGGCTGGTAGATCTTATCTGGATGGAAAGGCATCATCGTCTTACTTTTATTACTGAGGTGGATGGAGAAACATACCGTAACAATCCCACTGCGTCACAAACTCGTGCTCAAGCAGGGGTGTAAGGTCGCGAGTGAGGAGCGTGTCCATATCCACCCATACGCCTCCATCTCTCCAGATCACCAGCAAGCGTACGAGATCACCGTCAAGCCACGCTTTCTTGTCACTGCTAGAGAGCAACGGGCTATTTTCGAGTGGCGTGCCCTTGGAGAGTTCATGCACGTCCGCGACGCGAAGCTCAATCGCGCCCGGATAGCGAGCGACGTAACTCGCGAGCAACGCGTTGCCAGAGAGATCGCCATTGGACCACATGATGAGGCGCGAATGCGGGTTCTGCGTAGCGAAGAATGACTTGAGAGTGTATTCCTGTCGCTCGCCGAATGGCGCCAAGTCGGTGCGCCAATAGGTATGGTAGTTCGTGCGTGGACGGTCTCGCGAAAGGGCAAACGACGAAGGTGATGGATGGATGGTGCCCGCAAAGTCGTAGCAGTCGAGACCGTGGCGCATGGCCATGCCAGCATGGACCTCGGTGGTCCTAGGACCATACAGTCGCTCAGAGACATTGTAAACTGGGGAAACCTGCTCGGACTTGAAGCACCCGCGCAGGGGTGTTAATGGCTCGATCTCCTGCCGGACCCAGGATCGCCAGTAGAGGGCGAGTTCTATGTGTAGTTCCCAGGTTAGATAAAAGACAAGGAGCAGGGATAGGGCGATCGGGATCGTGTACTTGAGGCATGATCGTGGGCGCGGCCATCGCGGCCTCCAACGGCGCGGGTGGTTTCGGTGGTGGGGGAGGTATGTATG
>WNFQ01003618.1_pt1 | contig 15470 bp, 12 predicted proteins | sample 5400171 | NCBI WGS metagenome assembly WNFQ01 (sample SAMN13153356, study PRJNA577476) | soil metagenome | isolation source: 20 cm soil under Madrone tree | place: USA:California | collected 2016-06-14
AGGGCGAACGCGATCAATGCCTTGCCGGAATCCGGCGACACGTACGGCTTAACGCCGATCACCAGGAGCAATGCCGCACCGATCACAACTAAAATTCCAATGCCGGAGAGCGGACTGTTGGACGAACCGATCAGGCCGGCCATGTAACCACACACTGCCGATACAAAAAAACTCATCAATACGATGTAAGCGACGCCGCCGATGATGAGCGTTGGTAAATGCGCACCGAGTCCGCTGGCATTTGCAAAATACCCGAGCAACCAGCCGATCGGCAGCATGCAAGCGAGTGTGACCAAACCGACGATACCGATCGGAATGTCGCGTTCAGTAATCGGCAACGTGTCGGCTTTACCCGCTTTGCGCGCGCGCGACGCAGCCATCGCGCTGGCCAGACCACTGATCAGCGGCTTTGCCAGCTTCAACAAAGTCCAAATCGCAGAAATACCGATCGCGCCGGCGCCAATGTATCTGACTTTGCCGCTCCACGCGCTGCGCGCGAGCGCAGCCACTGGCGTGGTCAAGTCATGGGCAAGACCCGAATAATGCGGCACGCCCCAGCCCCAACCGATCAGCAAGCCGATCAGCATCGCGATGCCCACCGAGAGACCGACAAGGTGCCCGATCCCTAGCAACAAAAATGATAATGAGAAATCGTAGCCGCTGACCGCACCTTTCTTCCCGATGCGAAAATTTTGCACGACATCGGAAGCGAAGATTTGTGTCTCAATGACTAAGGCAAAAGCGGCGGACACAATTGATCCCCACAAAACTGCGAGCAGGCCGGCGCGGCCGTGTTCGATATCGTCAGCATGCTTCGAATCGTCGCTGCTGCCGATTTTCAAGACCTCGGCGCACGCGACCCCCTCCGGATAAGGTAAATCCGAGTTCGTCACCAACGCGCGACGCAATGGAATCGAATACATCACACCGAGAATTCCGCCGAGCGCGCAAATCCAAAACGACGTCCAGAAAGGAAAGTCGGTCCAGTAACCGATCATGATCAGTCCGGGCAAAACGAAAATGATCGACGAGAGTGTGCCCGCCGCCGAAGCGACCGTTTGCACGATATTGTTTTCCTGGATCGTCGCGTCGCGAAAACTCCGCAGGATCGCCATCGAAATCACTGCCGCGGGGATTGATGTCGAAAAAGTGAGTGCAGCTTTGAGTCCGGCGTAAACGTTGGCGGCGGTGAAAACCAACGTGATGATGACTCCGATGATTATTCCGCGAATGGTAAGTTCAGCGCGCACAAAGAACCGAGAATAGTGTGGATTCTAAGACGGGGTCAAGACGGCGTATCTTAATCCCGCACCGCGCTTCCGTACGCGCGTTCCCCAAGTCAGAACAACTCCACAGGCGAATGTTGGACGCTTTGCGGAGTAGTTTGGCTGGCGCGTTCTTCGCCCAGAACAGCGGTGCGCAGGTTCCAAATTTCGTTGTCGATCTGATGAAACGCCGTTTCCGAAAATTGATTCGGTGGCTCGAGTCTTTCTTTAAAGTTCGCGACGCTGCGTTGCGCCCGTTCGATTTGATCGGACGGCAATGTGCCCAGGATCTGTTGCACCGTTTCAATTTCCGGAATGCGATGGCAAATCATTGCGAGGTCGTTTCCAGCTGCGATTGCCAAACGGATTGTCTCGTCGAGCCGGTATCCCGTTAGAATCGCTCCCATATCAAGGTCGTCCGTCATGATCAGACCATTGAAAACGAGCTCATTCCGCAACAAATCTGTGATAATCCGCGAGGACAACGTGGCGGGAGTTTTCTCAGACTCAAAGCATGGATACCAGCCATGACAAATCATCATGCTATCCACGTCATTCACGAATTCGCGAAACACGGCGAGTTCGTTCTGACCTAATTCTTCGCGCGTGCGGTCAATTCGCGGCAATTGGTAATGAGCATCAGAAGTTGCGGCCGAATATCCGGGGAAATGTTTGCCGCAGCTCGCAATCCCCTGCCCTCTCATCGCTTCATTGAATGCACCGGCATTTCCAACCACTTGTTCGACAGTCTTACCGTAGCAACGGCCGCGTAAGGAATTCTCGGCATCATCCTTAAATGAAATGTCGAGCACGGGACACAGGTCGAGATTGAAGCCGAATAGCCGTAGTAACCGGCCGGTGATGTTGCCGTGACGCCGGATCAGATCGACGTCGCCTTTGTCGCGCAATTGTTGCGCGTTCGGCGGTTCATTTCCGATCAACCGCAATCGCGAAACGCGGCCGCCTTCCTGATCAATGGTGATAATCGGTTCGGTCTTACTCAAGTCGCGCAAATCATCGATGAGCTTCCGGAGTTGCGCGGGAGTCTCGATGTTCCGGCCGAAGAGAATAAACGCTCCAGGCTGCACGCGCCGAAATAAGTCGGCTGTTTTCGCATCCAGCTCTTTGCCGGGCACACCGGTCATGATTAGTTGGCCCAGCGAATCGCTCTTCATGGGGCGGAAAGATCAATGCTCAACGTCCAACATTCAACGTCCAAGGCTCAATTTAGGCGACATACAATCGAAATGCTTCCAGTTGAACGTTGCGCGTTGAGCGTTGAACATTAAACATTGAAAAAGATCGCGATCTACGGCGGCACGTTCGACCCCGTTCATCACGCGCATTTGATTCTTGCTCGCGACGCTCTTGAGACGCTCGCTCTCGACGAAGTAATCTTCGTTCCCGCGGCGGTTTCTCCTCTGAAGAAGACCGCTCCCCGTGCGAGCGGCGAAGTACGATTAGCAATGTTGCGGGCGGCGATTGAAGGCGAGCCGAGGTTCGCAGTGAACGAGTGCGAGCTGCGGCGGCCGCCGCCCTCATACACAATCGACACTGTTGAGGAAATTCGACGCTGCAAAAGCGATGCAGCGGTGTTCTGCCTGATCGGACAAGACAATATCGAGAGGCTCACAAAATGGCATCGCTTCACCGAGCTGGCGAAGATAGTCGAGTTCGTGGTTCTTGATCGAACCGGCATAGGAGCGAGTCAATTGCATCCGATCATTCGCCGCAAAATCGACATCTCGGCCACGGAGATAAGAAGCAGAGTTGCGTCCGGTCGATCGATTCGCTATCTCGTACCGCCGGCAGTAGAAGAAATCATCCAGGACGAGAAACTTTACCAGGAGCAATCGAAATAACCCCGGAAAACCTAGCAAAAACCTGTGCGGAACTCGCCTCAAACAAAAAGGCGGAGGACATTGTTGTGCTGGATTTGCGCGGTATCTCGACGTTCACGGATTTTTTCGTGATTTGCTCCGGCACGTCCGAGCCTCAGCTTAAAGCGATTGCGAACGAAATCGAAACGCGATTGCGAGAAGACCATTCGCTTCGGCCCATAGCCGTTGATGGATTTCCCGCCAGCCAATGGATGGTCCTCGATTACCTGCAGGTAGTTGTGCACATTTTTCACCGTGACAAGCGCGCCTTTTACAGCCTGGAAGATCTATGGGGCGACGCGCCTCGGGTACAATGGGAAGCCGCAGCGGCACATTGATGGCCGCTAGAGCGGTTTAAATAAGACTGTATCCGCTCGAAAGCGCCGGGGGCGCGACAGAGTCTAGCCCCCGGGCGCGAGCCCGGGGTAAGTGTTTTCCCACAGAACCAGCCTGTCGCTGCGATTATTTCGGCGTTGGCTTGGGCGGCGCCGGCGGTGCACCTTGCTTTGGACCCTGTGGCGGAGCAGAACTTGGCGGCGCGGGCGTCGCAGGAGGTTTGATCTCGAGCAGTTCCACTTCGAAAATCAGAGTCGCATTGGCCCCAATGTCCGGACTGACGGCTCGTTCGCCGTATCCAAGGTTTGCTGGAACGAAAAACTGATACTTTGATCCGGTTTTCATTAGCTGAACTCCTTCCGTCCATCCCTTGATCACGCCGTTAAGTGGGAAAGTGGCCGGTTGCCCGCGCTTGTACGAACTGTCGAACTCAGTGCCGTCAATCAGTGTCCCGCGATAATTTACCGAAACGGTGTCAGTCGCTTTGGGCTTCACTCCCGTCCCTTCCTTTATGACTTTGTATTGTAACCCGCTGGCAGTCGTTTTTACATCCGATTTCTTTTTGTTGTCGTCGAGGAACTTCACGCCCTCGGTTTTGTTCTTCTCGCCTGCTTGCTTCTGTTTTGCCTCCATATCTTTTTCGAACTGCGCCATCACTTCTTTGACCTGCTCGGGTGTCAGTTGAGGTTTACCAGCGAGGGAGTCCTTGATGCCGGCAGCGAGGATATCGGGGTTAACATCGACTTTCTGCCGGCTGAGATTAAACCCGATGTTCATACCGATGCTATAGCTGACCTTATCCTTCTGGTCTTTGAGTTGCGGTGATTTCTCTTGCCCCAATAGCGGCAATGCAAGTAATGATGCGCTGACAATAACAATAAACTTTTTCATATGATGATTTCCTGCGGCTCTTTGATCAAGAAAACAGCATCACTGGCTATTCGGGCGCAGTGCCTGTTCTGTCCTGCTGGCCGTTACCCTGACGATTTCACTCTGGCCGCACAGCTCTTGTGCGATCACTCTCTCGCACGCAGACGTTCTGAGGATCGGAAAAAGAGTCTGGCAAAACGAATGTAATGGAACGATTTCCGGGCTCACTGCATGGAACGAAGGCGAAGATTTTGCTTCGCTCGGCATCGGCCACTTCATCTGGTATCCCAAAGGGCGGCGCGGCCCGTTTGAAGAAAGTTTTCCCAAACTGGTAAATTTCGTCTCAAAACGCGGCGCCAAATTGCCAACATTACTCTTGAAAGGTGCCGACCAGCCATGTCCCTGGAACTCGCGCGCGGAGTTTCTTCGAGCGCAACATGCCCCAGACATGAACCAGTTGCGCCAGTTTCTCGCCGGCACGATCGACCTTCAAGCCGAATTCCTTATGGCCCGGTTGGAGGGCGCGCTCCCAAAAATGCTCGCCGAAGCGGCGCCCGCCGATCGCCCGAACGTACGGGAACAGTTCGAGCGTCTGACGAGAACTCCGCAGGGATGCTATGCCCTGATCGATTATGTGAACTTCAAAGGGGAAGGTGTTCTCCACACGGAACGTTATCAAGGCCAGGGATGGGGCTTGCTTCAAGTTCTCGAAGCGATGCACGGCACTTCTGACGCTGATGCCGCTAATGAATTTGCACGCGCAGCGAAGGCCACGTTGATTCAACGCGTGCATAATGCCCCAGCCGAACGACATGAATCAAAATGGCTAGCGGGTTGGATTCGGCGCGTGAACAGCTACAGTGGCGGCTAAATTATGCGGGCAACATTTCCCATATTGATTTGCGCGATTTTGCTGAGTGTTCTTACCAGTCCACTCGATGCACAATTTCATCTCTTCGGACCGAGGAAGCCAAAACCGACGCCACAGCCTGTTCGCAAAGCATCGGAATTCATTAGCAGGCAGGCGCCAACGAAGGTCAATCAATCTTTGCTCAAACAGGCGACGCCGGATAACACGCGTATTGTCGTGTCGATTCCGAAGCAGCGCGCTTACCTGATGATCGGAGATCAAGTAGTGGCTGATGGTCCAATTTCATCCGGCAGACGCGGGCACGAATCACCTACAGGCCACCTGCAGGTACTCGAGAAAGACCCCAATCACCATTCCAATTTGTACGGGGATTTTGTGGACGGCTCGGGCCGGACAGTACGCGGCGGCGTTAGCGCACGTATCGATTCGGCTCCGAGCGGCACGCACTTCGCCGGCGCGCCAATGCGGTGGTTTCTGCGTTTAACGGAAGAGGGCGTAGGTATGCACGTCGGAATTCTGCCGGGCTATCCAGCTTCTCACGGCTGCATCCGTCAATCGGCCGACGGCGCAAAATTATTTTACGACTACACGAAGGTCGGGACGCCTGTCGACGTCGGCGATTACTAGCGCTGTTTCTTGTCATGTCGAGCGGAGTCGAGACATCCCGCTGCGAAACCAATGGCAACGCTACGAGGTTACTCGACTTCGCTCGGAATAACGGGCGGCGCTATTGAGAATTCTCCGTCGCAAAAGATCGAGCGCGGTTTGGGCAGCTAATTGTTTGAACGTCTCCCGATCAGTTGGAAAAAAGAACTTTTTCACGATCATGTCTGAATCGGCGGAGGCCAGCGCGATGTACACTGTCCCAACTGGCTTTTCCGGGGAGCCACCGGTTGGCCCGGCAATTCCAGTTGTTGAAAGAGCATAATCGGATCGCGCGCAAGCACGGGCATCCTCGGCGAGCGCGCGAGCGACTGGTTCGCTCACTGCGCCATGCGTTTCGATCAGCTTTGGATCGATATTCAACATGTCGGTCTTAGCCTGATTCGCGTAACAAACATAGCCGGCAACAAACACGCGCGATGCACCGGGCACATTCGTGATGCGGTTCGCGATCAAACCCCCGGTGCAGGATTCTGCGCTCGCGAACGTTTGATTGTAATTTGTGAGCAGTTTGACGACGACTTCTTCTAAAGTTTCCTCGCTGGTAGAAAAAATCGACGGCCCGAGCGCCGATCGAACGATCCCATCCGCTTGTTCGATCGCCTGCGCTTCTCCGAGAATGCGCACTTCGACTTCGCCCGGTCTCGCGCAATAACCAAGCTCAATTCCCGGAATCGCGAGTACTTTTTCGCCAATTGCCTCCTCAACCACCGACTCCCCTATTCCAGCGATTTTGTAGATGCGCTTCTCCAGGGCAGGACTTGGTACGATCGACCGCAAGATGGGTGTGACAAATTTGCGGAACATCGGCTGAAGCTCGCGCGGCGGCCCTGGCAGAACAAAAAGGTGCGGCGACGGAGTGCGTGGATTGATGTTTGCCTTCAAATAGAACCCCGGTGCGCTCCCGTTTTCGTTTGAGAGAACTTGCGCACCCGCTGGAACATCGGCCTGGCGAGCGATGCCCGCAGCCCATTTGATTCTGCGCAGTTGAAGTCTCCGCCGGAGCGAACTCAGCAACTCAGGATCCTGACGCAGCTCTAATCCAAGGACATCTGCAACCATCTCTCGCGTGATGTCATCGCCGGTTGGGCCCAAACCGCCGGTCACAAAAAGAATTTCACAACGCGGAAGTAATTCCGCCAGGGTACGCCGAATTGCGTCAGTATCGGGAACGGTACGCCGCTCCTCAATTCGCAGACCCAACGGAAAAATCTCGCGCGCAATGAACGCGAGATGTGCGTCCTGAACATCACCGAGCAATAACTCGGTGCCGGTATTGATGAGCGCAGCGCGCATTTAAGCGGACAATCAACGCGCAACGGTCAACACTCAACATCCCAACCACTAGGCCTGTCATATTGAGCGAAGCGCGTGCCAAGCCGTAGCCTTACGCGAAGGCTGGAAACATCTCGGATCAGAGATTCTTCGCTTCGCTCTGAATGACAGCTTTGAATGCTGCGCGTCCAGTATTCGGCGTGTTCTGCCTAATCACGCCGCGGTCTTGTCCTGCTTCTTGCGAATTAGCGGCAACTTTTTGCCTTCCACGACCGCGCGATTGATGGTGACTTCCGCGATATCTTCACGGCTGGGCACATCGTACATGATATCGAGCATGATCCGTTCGAGCATGGAACGCAACGCGCGCGCGCCTGTTCCTTTTGTGACTGCCTGCGCCGCCAGCGCGCGCAAGGCGTCTTTCGTCAGTGACAAACGCACGCCTTCCATCGAGAAAAGCTTCGTGTACTGCTTCACCATCGCGTTCTTTGTCTCGGTTAGAATGGCTACCATTTCTTCCTCGGTGAGCGCGTCGAGCGCACTGACAACCGGCAGACGGCCGACAAATTCAGGAATCATTCCAAAAGCCAGCAAGTCTTCCGGTTCCACGTGACGGATCGCTTGCTTTCGCAATGCTTCTTCCACTTCGAGCGTGGGGCTGCCAAAGCCCATCACTTTTTGGCCGACCCGTTTTTGAATAATTTTGTCGAGCCCGATGAATGCGCCGCCGCAAATGAAAAGAATCTTTTCAGTGTTAACCTGGATGTATTCCTGGTGCGGATGCTTGCGGCCGCCCTGCGGCGGAACGTTACACATGCTGCCTTCCAAAATCTTTAAAAGCGCCTGCTGCACTCCTTCGCCGGACACGTCACGTGTGATGCTTACGTTATCGGTTTTGCGACCGATCTTGTCGATCTCGTCGATGTAAACGATGCCGATCTCGGCTCGCTTCACATCGTAATCGGCGTTTTGGAGCAGTCGTAGAATAATGTTTTCAACGTCTTCGCCGACGTAGCCGGCTTCGGTAAGCGTTGTCGCATCCGCGATACAGAACGGCACGTCCAGGATCCTGGCCAGTGTCTTTGCCAGTAGCGTCTTACCGGAACCAGTGGGTCCGATGAGCAGGATGTTGCTCTTTTCAATCTCGACGTCGGCAAGTGGATCGGGCTGAAACGCTGCGGATGTTTCCGGTGGCGACGCAGTTTGCAGGACGCGCTTGTAATGGTTGTGCACTGCCACCGACAACGTCTTTTTCGCGATGTCCTGGCCAATGACATACTGATCAAGCGAGCGCCGGATTTCTACCGGCTTGGGCACGCGGATATTGGACGATTGACGCCGCGCGTCTTCGTTCAGTTCTTTATCGAGAATACTCTTGCAAACGTTGATGCAGCTATCGCAGATATAAACGCCGGGACCGGCGATCAATTTGCGCACCTCTGCATGGCTCTTGCCACAGAAGGAGCACATGGTGAGGTTGGAAGCGCGGGCCATAATTGTTTGGAATTCGAGACGCTGTTATCCCGTCGCTTTGCGCGGTAACGCCACCTCCGCGACCTCCACTGATCGATCGCTGGATGGTAGGGTGGCACCATCGAGAAGTTTTATTTGCTTTCGGGACTTTATCACTTCGTCCACCAACCCATACGCCTTCGCCTCTTCGGCGGACATATAATAATCGCGATCTGAATCGCCCCGGACCTGCTCCTCGGATTTGCCAGTGTGCTGCGCAATGATTCGGATGAGGCGTTTCTTCAGCTTGAACATGTAATCGACCTGGCGTTCAACGTCGCTCGCAGCCCCCTGCGCACCGCCGGAAACCTGATGGATCATGATATCGGAATTCGGCAGCGCAAAGCGCTTGCCCTTCGTCCCTGCGCAAAGGAGGACCGCCGCCATGCTGGCCGCCATTCCGAGGCAATAAGTCGTCACGTCGCACGTGAGAAACTGCATCGTGTCATACACCGCGAGTCCTGCAGTAACCGAGCCGCCGGGCGAATTGATATAGATGTTGATGTCCTTTTTCGAGTCTTCCATTTGCAGAAACAGCAGTTGGGCAATGACGAGATTGGCAATGTGATCGTCCATGGGCGTGCCTATAAAAACGATGCGGTCCTTGAGCAACCGCGAATAGATATCGTAGCTGCGCTCACCCCGGCCAGTTTGCTCCACGACCATCGGGATCAGCACCTGTGAAACATTTTCGTCCGATACGCTCATGCTTTTTCTTCTTTAACAGTGGATTCTTCTGCTGGCTGGACGCTAACATTCGCCTTCAGGAAATCAAGAGTCTTGCCCAGCAGAATCTGTTCAGCGACGTCATCCAGCGCGTCTTTGTGCTGCAATTCTTTGCGCATTTTGTCGGGCGAAATGTCGTAACGCGCCGCCTCCTGCCTGATACGAAGATCGACGTCGTCCTTGGTGACCTGAACCTTTTCGCGCTCCGCGATCCGATGCAGAATGAAATTCGTTTTCAATCGATTGGCAGCCAGGCCTGCTGCTCCGTCGATCAGCTCTTTTTCTTTTTCCTTCAGCATCTCATCAGTAACCCCGCGCTCGCGGTTCCGTTGCACCAATTCGGCCAGCGCTCGACGCGTTTCGTTTTGCAGGAGCGCTGGCGGCAGCTCGAATTGAATTTGCTCATGCAAATATTTTACGATCTGTGATTCCTTGGCTCGTTCGACATCATGCTTTTTCGCATGCTCGATATCGTGCTCGATCATCTCGCGAAGATCACCAAGCGTTTTCCCCGGCGCTAGTTTGCCAGCAAGCGCGTCATCGATCGGTGGCAAAACCTTCTCCTTGATCTCACGCACGGTAACCGCGTAATCCGCTTTTTTCCCGGCCAGTTCTTTCACTGGAAAATCGTCTGGAAACTGGACGATCACGAGACGCGTTTCGCCGCTGTTTTGTCCGATCAACTGCTCACAGAATTTTGGCAGAAAATTCTCAGATGCGAGGTGTAACCAGAATTTCTTTCCGCCTTGCAAATTCTTGCTCGCCTGCGGTGCAATTTCACTGATCGGCTTGCTATCGACCGATCCTTCGAAATCAAGCACCGCAAAATCGCCCATTTGCAGTCCGCGCGCCGGCACGTCTACAAAATCAGCCGTTTGCTCGCGCAAACGCTCGAGCGCCTCTTCAACTTCTGCATCAGAGACCTTCGTATCCGGCAACTCAACGGGGATATTTTTGTAATCCGGCAATTCAAATTCCGGTGCGGTGACTACGGTCGCGCGGAAGCGCATCGACTTGTCTTCGCTGAACTGAATGTCTTCGATGTTCGTCAAGGACGCGACGCGCAATTGCTCTTGTTCGACTGCTTGCTGGTAACTTTTGGAGACGAGTTTCTTCGTCAGTTCATCCTGGATCTCTTTGCGAAATCTTTTGTCGATCACGGCGCGCGGCGCCTTTCCCGGCCGGTACCCTGGAATCTTGGCAAACCGCGCGAAGCTGTTTGCAATTGCATCCCACTCCTTGCTCACTTCTTCAGGCGGCAATTCAATCTGCAGCTTCGACACGAAGCCGGGCTGCTTTTCCACTTCAACCTTCATTTGACACGCACGCTACGCCGCGCGCTTTTGTGGGGCAACCGCTTCGGTTGCCGTTCGGCAAGCGATGCGCCTGCCCTACAATTACGAGACGCGATCGCCCTTCGCGTAAACCGAATGCGTCAGCGGAATTCCAAACCAGTACGCCAGCTCGCGATAATCTTCGCAATCGAATACTGAGAAATTGGCGAGCTTTCCGGATTCAAGGGAACCAACTTTGTCTCCACGATTAAGGCTATGAGCAGCATTGATCGTCGCTGCCGTTACCGCTTCCGGCGGCGACATTTTCATTTGTGTGCAGGCGAGCGAGAGAATCATAGGCATCGAAGCGGTCGGTGATGAACCAGGGTTAAAATCGGTCGCAAGTACAACTGCAAGGCCAGCCTCGATCATCTCTCTCGCGCGCGGATAACCCGACGACCCGAGGGCATAAACGGAACCCGGCAAAAGCACCGGTTGCACGCCGGCAGATTTCATTGCCGCAATTCCCTGCTCATCTGTTTTTTCCAGATGATCAGCCGTCGCCGCTTTCAATTCTGCGGCAAGTTTCGCCGCGCCGGAGTTACTTAGTTGATCGGCATGAATTCGGAGCCGTAGTCCGAGCTTCCTGGCTGCCGTCAAGATTCTCCTGGATTGTTCGACGTCGAAGTAGCCGTGCTCACAAAATACATCGCAAAACTCCGCAAGTTTTGCGCGCGCGATCTGCGGCAACATCTCGTCGATCACAAGCTCGACGTATTCATTCGGTGTCATATCGCGCGGCGCTGCGTGCGCGCCAAGAAACGTTGGGACAATTTCGAGTGGCGTCTCGTGATTCAATCGCCGGATTACGCGCAGAATCTTCAATTCATCATCGAGAGTCAGCCCGTAACCCGATTTCGCTTCAATTGTTGTCGTGCCGCACTTGAGAACCCAATCGACGCGCTTTTTAGCGGTTTCGAAAAGTTCGTCCTCGGTCGCGGCGCGCGTTTTCTCAACCGTTGACCAGATTCCGCCGCCGTCCTTCGCGATTTGCTCATAACTTTCGCCGCGTGCACGCCGTTCAAAATCGTCGAGCCGATTTCCTGCAAAAACCAAATGCGTGTGCGCATCGACGAATCCCGGCAACACAACGCGCCCACCGGCATCAACGATCTCCGCGCCCCGCGATTTCTTTTCGATCTCATCGCTCGGGCCGACACTGTCGATCTTGCCGTCACGAACCAGCATTCCGCCATCGCGAATAATTCCGAGCTCGGACAATTCCTTGCCAGCGCGCGGACGTGTCGGCCCCGAGAGCGTGACTAGTTGTGACGCGTGAAGAAGAGTGAGCGACTTCAAGCCTTGTTCAATTTATCCAGGACGATCTTGAAGATGCTTAAGAATTGATCACTGGAGTTGAGGAAGATCTTCCCCATTTTGTCGAGCAGATCCGATTTCACCTTTTCGTCCTTCAGTTGTGCCAGATTGATTCGGACATTCAACGCCGCGCCTTCAATACATGCGCGAGTGGCCAGCGCCCCGACACCCACATCCGAGATAGAGGCCGGATTTCCTTTTTCCGCCATTTCCGCCAGCAACGCGTACGATTTTGATGCCGTTTCCATGACTTTCAAAGGTACTTCCGCCGCGTATTTCGTCGCCGCTTCAATCGCAGCCGAACGCGCCGTCTTCTCTTCCGCTGACGCTTTTGGTAGCGCAAATGAATCCATCACTTTGTTGAACGCCGCCGTATCTTCATCGACTAACGACAGCAATTCGTCCTTGAGTTGGTGCGCTTTGACTGCCCAGTCGCTGAAATATTCGAGCTTATCGTCCCAGCCGCGTTTCCCGGCGGAAAGGTTCGCCACCATTCCGCCTAACGATGCACCCAAAGCTCCCATTAACGCTGCCACGGAACCACCGCCAGGCGCAGGCGAATCGCTCAATGTTTCATTGCAAAACTCGCGCATATTCATTTTTACGAGGGACTTTTTTGACTCAGTAGATTGAATCTTTAATTCAATCACTTTTTCGATTGGATCGAAAGGTTTCAGTTCCCCAAGGCCCATCGAGCGAATCGCGATGTCCATCAACTCTTCCTCCGAAGCGCCTTCAGAGCATCGCTGTTTGCGAAGAAAATACCGACCGGCATCTATGAGCGATTTTTTTGGTACCATGCCGACAATCTCCGAGCCGGTTACGCGCAGTCCTCGCTCCGCTGCGGCTTGAACGCAGGCATCGAATGCTACGTGCAACGGCGTTTCTTCGATGTTGGTCAGATTCATCGAGACCTGCGCGATTCCGTATTCCTTCACGAACCAGCCGATCGCCTTTACATGTTTCAGTATCCCGGGAATCCGAACGGGTTCGCCGTTTAAGCCCAAAACTGGTTTGCCCGAAGGCGTGCCGTCTTCCGTCTTTACCCTCCCCTGCTCTCGCACGTCAAACGCAACAGAGTTCGCGCGGCGCACAGATTTTGTGTTCAGGTTTGCGTTGTAAGCTACCAGAAAATCGCGAACACCGATCACAGTCGCGCCCGATTTCTCATTGAAAACGGCTGGCCCGAAATCCGGTTTCCATTCGGGCTGTTTTATTTTTTCGAAAAAACCCTCGTATTCGCCTGCGCGAATCACGGCGAGATTCGATCGTGATTTGTCCTTCGCTGCTTTCTCGTAGAGATACACCGGGATTTTCAATTCTTCGCTGACGCGTTTGCCTAATTTGCGCGCGCATTCGACGGCTTCGTCCCAACTTACATTGCTCACCGGAATGAATGGGCAGACATCGGTTGCGCCCATGCGTGGATGCGCGCCTTTGTGTTTGCGCATATCGATGAGCTCTGCCGCTTTTTTAATTGCGCGAAACGCCGCTTCTACCGCGGCGTCAGGGCTCCCAACGAAGGTCACCACCGTCCGGTTCGTGCTTGCCCCGGGATCAATGTCGAGCAGTGAAACGCCCTCCACCGATTTAACTGCATCCGTGATCTGGCGAATCACGTTCTGATCGCGCCCTTCAGAAAAATTTGGCACACACTCGATCAACTTTTGCATACGATTGCGGTGGATTAGTAAGCCGATACGCAAGGTGCCGCAAAAATATCCGTGCCTATCGCGCGCGCGTTGTAGCCGGGGTCGGTGACCCACGGACCGCTTTGAACCGGCCCAGCCTACCGGCATCACCGATGCCGGCTACAACATCAATCTCGCCGCACCGGCTGCATGGGGATATCGATGTTGTTAGCAGCAGCGAACTCGATCGCGCGAGAATAACCAGCATCGGCGTGGCGAAGAATGCCGGTACCGGGATCGCTGGTGAGAACGCGCTCGAGGCGGCGCTTGGAATTTTCGGTGCCATCGGCGACGACGACCATGCCGGCGTGCTGCGAGAAGCCGATGCCAACGCCGCCACCGTTGTGGATCGACACCCACGATGCACCGGCTGCGGTATTGATGAGCGCGTTGAGCAGTGGCCAATCGGCAATCGCATCGCTGCCATCGAGCATTCCTTCGGTTTCGCGATTGGGCGATGCGACCGAGCCGGAATCGAGGTGATCGCGGCCGATCACGATCGGCGCTTTGATTTCACCGCGCTTCACCAATTCGTTCATCGCCAGGCCGAACTCGGCACGTTCGCCGTACCCAAGCCAGCAAATCCGCGCGGGCAATCCTTGAAATTGAATTCGCGCCTCGGCCAGCTCGAGCCAGCGCGCAAGCGTTTGGTTTTTGGGAAATAATTCCAGCGCGAGCTTGTCCGTGCGCCTTATGTCTTCTGGATCGCCACTCAAAGCGACCCAGCGGAATGGACCGCGCCCTTCGCAAAACAGCGGACGAATGTATTCGGGAACGAACCCGGGAATATCAAATGCGTTTTTTACGCCGGCTTTTTTTGCCTGAGCGCGAATGTTGTTTCCGTAATCGAACGCCACTGTTCCTTTTTTTTGTAATGCGAGCATGGCTTCGACGTGAACCGCCATCGATTCCATCGCGCGCTCGATGTATGCGTCCGGATTTTTCCGGCGCAATGCGAGCGCGTCCTCAAGCGACATTCCGTGCGGCACGTATCCGTTTAACGCGTCGTGGGCGCTGGTTTGATCCGTCACAACGTCGGGAACAATTCCTCGCTTTACAATTTCCGGGAGGACATCCGCACAATTTCCAACGAGCCCGACTGAAATTGAGCTTCGATCTTTGCACGCCTTTTCGATCAACTTCAGTGCTTCATCGAGTGAATGTGCGATCTCGTCGCAATAACCACTCTTCAATCTTTTTTCGATCCGCGCAGGATCAACTTCAACACCGAGGACAGCCGCGCCGTTCATTGTCGCAGCCAACGGTTGTGCGCCGCCCATTCCGCCCAGGCCACCGGTCAACACGAATTTTCCTTTTAGTGAGCCGTCGAAATGCTTTCGACCCGCAGCGGCAAAAGTTTCATATGTTCCCTGCACAATTCCCTGGCTGCCGATGTAGATCCACGAGCCGGCTGTCATTTGCCCGTACATCGTCAAGCCCATTCGCTCGAGGCGATTGAACTCAGGGTAGTTGTTCCATTGGCCGACAAGATTTGAGTTCGCGATGAGGACGCGCGGTGCTTCATCGTGTGTCCGGAATTTGCCGACCGGTTTCCCTGATTGCACGAGCAGCGTCTCGTCATTTTCGAGTTCGCCCAGCGAACACACGATCGCATCGAACGCTTCCCAACTTCTGGCGGCGCGCCCGGTCCCGCCGTACACAACCAGCTGATCCGGATTCTCGGCGACATCCGGATCGAGATTGTTCATCAGCATCCGCATCGCGGCTTC
>WNFQ01003617.1_pt1 | contig 15460 bp, 15 predicted proteins | sample 5400171 | NCBI WGS metagenome assembly WNFQ01 (sample SAMN13153356, study PRJNA577476) | soil metagenome | isolation source: 20 cm soil under Madrone tree | place: USA:California | collected 2016-06-14
AAGAACTCATCACCGCCATCAAGGAATATCTTGCTCAGAACAACAAACAACCAAAACCGTTCATCTGGACCGCTACCGCACAACAGATCATCGACAAGGTCGGTCGTTGTAAAGGAATTTCTGAGACACTACACTAGCGGCAGATCTAAACTTGAAAGAGAGATGATCGACGGTCGAAAACAATCATGAAACAGTATCTCGACTATCTAAGGCATGTGCTCGACAACGGTGTCGAAAAGAATGATCGGACAGGAACGGGAACGATCAGCACATTCGGCTATCAAATGCGATTCAACCTGCAGGACGGCTTCCCAGTCGTCACGACCAAGAAGATTCACCTTCGCTCGATCATTCATGAACTGCTGTGGTTCCTAAGCGGTGAAACGAGCATAAAATACCTTCAGGACAATGGCGTCACGATCTGGAACGAGTGGGCGGACACCGAAGGGAATCTGTCGGGTATCTATGGAAAACAATGGCGCCATTGGGAGGCTTCCGGTGGGAAGACTGTCGATCAAATTAGCGATGTAGTTAGGGAGATTAAGGCAGACCCGGATTCACGTCGGCTAATAGTCTCTGCTTGGAACGTAGGTGAACTGGATCAAATGTCGTTGCCTCCGTGTCACCTTCTCTTCCAGTTCTACGTCGCCGCTGGCAGGCTCTCATGTCAGATGTACCAAAGATCAGTTGACAGTTTTTTGGGATTACCTTTCAACATTACCTGCTATTCCCTGCTTACTCACATGGTGGCTCAACAATGCGCGTTAGACGTAGGCGAGTTTATATGGACTGGTGGGGATTGCCACATCTATTCGAACCACATGGACCAGGTCAAACTCCAAATCACTAGAGAACCATACCCGTTACCTCAATTGGCTATCCAACGAAAACCGAATTCAATCCTCGATTACAGGTTCGAAGATTTTGAGATTCTCAATTACCAGTCGCATCCGCGCATTCCGGCACCCGTGGCCGTCTAATTCGCCGACATTTCAAGAGTCATACAATTTTCCTGAAGACTAGCAAGTGTTCTTCGTCAATAACACCCTTATGGCCGTTGCGAATGGTGGGCACCCAGCGATCGCGGATCCTATCCGCATATCGAACCTCTAACTCGAGCCCCGCGCAAGACGCAAGCTGAATAATAACTTCTGGAGTAGGAATTACTATATGCGACATCAGATTGTAACCGAGTACTATTACGCAGGGTGCTCCTTTCTTTAAAATGCAGCCGATCTCAGCTAGCACCTTTGACATATCGAGGACGTATCTGGAAAACACCTTAGCGAGTCTCTTACTATTCTTCTCATTTCTAGCCAGCACCTTGATCCGTATTCGGTCCGCCAAATCACCAGGTAAATCTGCTTCCAGAAGGTGGCTACCATTCATTAGCCTATCGGTTCCTATTATGTCGCGTGACCATTCTATTAACTTATCCGGGGAAACGTCCTCGAAAACTAAGCGTTGTAGTTTCGATGACCGATAGTAGTCTTGCGCGCTCAAGTATGGCGGCGACGTAATCACAACATCCACTTTCTTATTCGCCACAAGTGTCGTTAATCTTCGGGAATCTCCGTGAATTAGATTAACCGTCGCTCTAGAAGGGCTCGCTCTAAGCGCTTCTATGTAACGGTCTTCAATTAACGACCATTTTCGCGCTTCGGCCTCAAATAATCGAATCGGATCAAAGTGCCTGCCCGCTCGGTTAACGCGGGCGGTTTTTGATATAAAGGGCTTCGGACCACGCATGTCCGCCTTCGAACACTTCCTTACAATAGAAAAAGCAACGGCCTTCCAGAAGTAAGCATAACCAGGATTGATCGTGGGCAAATACTGATCAAGAGTTGCCTTAAGTTGGCCTAGCTTCCTAAGCGTTGCTGGCGTAAACCAGTACTCCGCATTGGGAAAGTCATAAATGTGCGGCCTATTACACCTAATAGCCAGTCTTAATATCTCTTCCAGTTGCTTGTCCAAAATCGAAGTTTCGTAGACGGTAGTTTTCGCCACAGCTAAAGCTATTGCGAGCGTATTGAAATCCACTCCGATGGCATTTCGATCATGAAGGAGGGCTTCGATCAACACCGAACCACTCCCGCAGAACGGATCCAATATGGTCTGACCAGGTCTAGATATCTTCTCAATCAAGAACCGAGCCATGTGAGGAATCATCTTCGCAGGATAGCTATCAAAACCGTGTGTTAGATAAGTACTCTTGCGAATACCCGGGAACATCAGTTTTAGATCGACGTGTTGGGGTCTTAGCATTGATTTGGAGAAACCAGGAGCCATGTTCTGCCAACCCCGGTAGAGTTGAACAGTTCGTTATGCCTCAGAGGCTGGGCATAAAGAATTGAGAAACGAGTTCTATGGAGTCGCCAGAAGAGATACAGCCCAATAATTTGCGGTTTGGTACCTAACGGTGAGATATAACAACTCCATTCTTCCAGTCCATAATCGCCGCTAAGGACTTGAGACAGCGCGGTCACAACTTTATATGGATCCCTCGAATCAGCATATCTAATTCTTTCATCTCCAAGCAGCGTAACAAGCTCTCGATTCATGCTTTCGGTGCGACCCTCCCATTCCTGGTGGAAAGCCGGCTTAGGCACCAAAAGAAGCGTGTCATTTGGATCTAGGTTATTGAACAATGCCATTGCCCGATCGCCCTCGTAGCCAAGCATGATCACCAAGAGCACAGGCTTGTTAAGTGGCTGGGTACTGACAAATCCCGGTACCGGATTGATCTGCTTTATGCCTGTGGACATTGGCAAATAAAGATCTGTGACGTAATCGTGCGGCTCCGTATATAAGATACGTACGGAATCCCAATAGCCGTGCTCATCCAACTCCTTCAAGAGCATAAGCAAATGTCTCTTATTGAACGCGCTGATATCGAGCGTAATTACACTGTCTTCGGGATCAAGATTCAGTTTGCGTAGATGCCTCGCAAAGGCACCAACAGAGTTGACTGGATCGGTTTCTGAAAAGGAAATTACCGTGCAAGGACTGATAGCGTTTGTGGTTGTCACTAACTCGCTCAGATGATTCTCTTTGTTTGTGGCAGGCTGGTCATCGACAAAGATATATCCGTGAAGATATTCATAGTTATCAAAGATCCGACAGGTGCCGACGCTCCTCTCCTCGAAGCTAGCGCAACAGATGAATATCTCATCCGGACGCGCAGGCCGGTAGGCTCTAATTGATTCCAATTCACATGTGCTCTTCGTCATCTCTTAAATCAATCTTGGGCTGTTCCCCGAAAAGACCTGCTTGGCCGTTTTTTGATTCAACCTTCCTTTCTTTGGAAGAAGCAACTCTTCGTATCAACTTCGTCTTTATTTCCTTTCTCATTGAGGGATCTAACAAACCGGATAGATCCCGCGTTTCAAAGTCCGTTCGCCATCTTGGCCGCGGAGAATATTTGAGTTCCGGCGCGTAAATCCGATTAATCAAATACTCTTTTGGCTGGACGTCTGTAACATGTTTCGGGCGTATTCCTCCCACTCCTCTCCTTAGTTGCAATACCGAGTGCATCACTGCCACGTCGAGAATTACCTTGACCTCCTTCATGGATAGGTCTTGCAAGACATGAGGATCGGAGATTGCCACGCGGGCTGCTTCTGGCTCGCTCAAGTGATGCAAGAGCTTTTGACGGAAGATGTCACCAAGGTCAATAGTGAGTTGCTGAATCTGAGGGCCATAAACGACGATATTCTTCCGAATGGTAGCTAAATAGTATGAGGAAAGGGTGTACGCGGCTTCATTTTGATGCTCCACCCTCATCTGCTCCCCCTCGCGAACTTTAGCACCCGCTTGCGCCGCAAAGTAATATGACATTCCACACAACTCTAAGAAGTATCTGATAATCCCGGATGAAAGAAGCGTGAAGTCATCAAAACCGGCATAGAGTTTTTTCTTCCTCTTCAAGACCCTATATAGCGCTCCCATCTCGAGCCTATGTCGATACTCTTGACGGTCCTTCTCCTCTAGCTCGGCCCACACCTTCCCCGATTGCTCCTTGACCATTCCGGCAATAACGGCTTCCATTTCTGTCTCATCGGCACCGTCACAGTGTGGTGCGGGCTCGAGGAGAGATCCTATTTCGGTAACCTTGTATTTCTCCCCAACTAGCACCTTCCTGCAAATGCTTGTGAGTAGACTCTTATAGTGATTTCGATGATCAGCGTCAGACAAGTCATAGTCTAGATCCACGGGACTATAGTCATGACCTTCTTCTAGTTCCTGGCCTTCAAGTGTCCTTGGGGCTTGAAAACCGGTTTTCTTTGTCGCTATCTTTATCGTAAAGGTATTACTCTTAGCCCACTTCACGAGAGTGTTGAGCACAACCTTCTGAAAGGGCAGAAGATTCTCATACTCGTCAAGCAAGAAATAGACTGTTGATGACTTCGGCAAATCACGGAGAATGCGTGAGACAGCACCGCAAATTTCTCCTAATTCACTCTTATCAAGAAAGACGCCGTCATAAGTCGGCGTTTCGCCAAAGATCTTTCTGCCAACATATTCGGATATTGATCGGAGTTCGATCTGGATAAAACGTTTGAGTGACCCTAAGTCTCTTACGTCCGAGTCACCCGTGGTTTTAGGCTTGATCTGTTTTGTTATTTCACCAACAAGCAAGCTCTCTTCATTTGCGCTGATGTTAAGGATTTCCTGAAGCGAGCACTGATGGATCTCCTCCACCAAGGATTGAGACAGTTGCAGTATCAATTCGCTCCCGAACAATCGAGTAGCCATCTCCACAGGAATGTGATTTAGAATGTTTCCCTCTTGAGTGGCGAAAGCTCCCTGTGTCAGCCTGCAATAAGCACCAAAGTGATCTAAGCCCGCTTCCCGAATCGTTTTTTTATTCGTGCGAAGTACGCCGACTCTAGCCTCTAACGATTTTAAGAGCATGGTTTTGCCTGAGCCTCTTCCGCCCTCAATTAATGTGGGCTTTACCTCCATGATGCGGTCATAGAGGATACTCTCCGGCTCAGTGAAAGACCGCGCCAATATCTTCACGTCCTCGAAATACTCGGTGCGCACACGCCTAAATGGATTGTCGCTTCGGGCACCGTATATCTCTGCATAGACTTCCTGCGGATCTTGTTCGGGAGAGAGCGCCTTCAACAACTCCCGGACTGCGTCACCGTGAAGCTTCGTATCAAACCGGGCTACATACTTGCCACGTAAAGACTCCCTGAGGTGGCCAGGCATTTTGGTCTTGAGCTCCTGCCAACTCTCACCTTCTTTGATGATGGGAACAACTTTGAATTCCTTCTCTTCAATTTCCTTTACGATGGCAATCTCAAGTTCCTTCTGAACCCAATTACTAGCGATTGAGTTCATGGAGAGAACAGGAAGAAGGAAGTCGCAAATACCGATTTCCTCGAAGATCTTTAGCAGAGAATCTCCTGGGGCCAAGATTTTAGTATCAAGCGAGACATCAACGTCGGAAAGGTCAAGCTCGCTCTTAAGCGCTTCGACAAAGTCTTTGTCAGTGTGAGAATAAGTTATGAAGACTTTCTTCATTTGTGACCTCGAGTACGCCGAGAATTGCTTGTCGATTCATCGTGTCCAGGCTGCAAAGCTTCAATGGCCTAAGAACCTTAATAAGACTGTATGGCAATACAACCAACTCTTGTTGTTGACGACACTAAGGCTCCAACGGAATGGAGATTCTACACGTCCGGGAGGAATTTGCCGATGTTCCTGACCGACAGCGAGTCTCGGTTCCGCCGCGAGCGCAAATCATAAGCGAGGTTTGCGACGGTTTGATACAAAGCGGATGAGTGCAATGGAGCGTACAACGTGGAGTATCACTTGAAAGCCGCGTATACTCGCCTAGGTATAGGGCTAATGAACCGAAGGGTATACGGATACTACACAAAACCGCTCTTGGGAAGTACATTCAATCGATGCTTTGTCTGGGATAAGGGACGTACTACACATCGTTTATATTCCGAAAACTATCTCGGCGTGCCTTTCAATATCAGCTCTTATGCTCTGCTTACTCATCTGGTCGCGCATGTGTGCGGGTTGCAAGTTGGCGAGTTCATCTACACGCTGGGTGATTATCATATCTATCAGAACCACCTCGAACAGGTCTCGGAGGTGCTATCGCGTGAGCCCTTTCCTTTGCCGCGACTGGAAATCAGGGACGACGATCCGCAAGTGCACAGCTTGGCAGGTTTGCTTAGCATGCGATTCGAGCACCTGAACCTTGCCGGTTACGAATCGCACGCAAAGATTGCCGCGTCGGTAGCAGTGTAGATATCTATACACGGACCACTCGCCGTAGCGAGCGGGCAGTAGCCCGACCGTGAGGGAGGGCTTGGAAAGCGGCGCCACACTCCACAATGTCTATCATTGGCATCGTTGCAGTAGATCAAAATCTGGCCATCGGAAAAGACGGCCGGCTGCCGTGGCATTACTCTGCCGATATGAAGTTTTTCAAACAGACGACGATCGGAAATGCAGTGGTCATGGGCAGGCGGACATGGCTGACTCTGAAGGGGCCGCTCAAGGACCGGCAGAATATTGTGCTCAGCCGCGAGCAGAACCTTCCTTCACAAGATTCGCTGATCGTTCTACGCGACGTCGACTCGGTCATCGATCTCACAAGCAGTCAGGACGTGCATCTCTTCGTCATCGGCGGCGCGCAGGTTTATGAATCATTCCTGCCGCACATCGAAAGATGGATTGTCACCGAAGTGCCGCTGGCAGTCGCAGGCGCAGACACTTTCATGCCCGCAAATTTTCTGGACGGATTCGAGATGTACGAGCTGCGGCAGTTGGATGAAGGATTGCGGGTGAAGTTCTATGAAAGAAAGTCTTGATGGTTCGCTATCTCGCTTTCCTTCTGGCCAGGTCGGCTTTGGACCTCTTTTCTAATTCCGATGCCTTCCATTGATTGATTGCCGCTAAGGCAACTATCTGCCGAAAATGATCGGTTAGATCCTCCGCCGCCAGATGCACTCGGGCCTCATCTTTGGGTGCCAGTTGCTTGAAGACATCCAAGTCAAATCCTATTCGCCCTTCAGAAGAGTCCATACTGCTTTTGTTGGAAGCGATCACCGTCTCGTCCAAGACTGCCAGGGCCAATGTCTCATCCACTTCTACAACCGACTTCGCCAATTTGCTCAAACTCAGTGGAATGGGATCAGGACCTTTAATAACTACCAGGCCCGGCGGTATTCCTGAAGGCGTCAACAGCGGCGTATCAGCTTTCTTCAATTGCTTGATCGCCTGGTAAACCAGCGGCGTTGCTCGCCATTTATTCTCGGCCGATAGACATTTCTTTAGCAGCACTGGATACACTCGAAGAATTGACGTTCCCCTGTTCAATCGTTCAGCCAATCTTACAGCCTGGTCAATGTCACCCTTCTCGGCCAAAGCAATAGCTTCCGGTGCGTTTACGTTTTCAATGAGTTGACTCTTATGTGAGTCATCTGGCAGTTTGTCGATCATTTTACGTGCTTTGTCGAAATCCCCTCGGCCAATCGCAATGTTGATAATTAGGTCATCAGGCTGGTCACTTTCCAGAGCCCTCTTGACGCGCTCTTCATAGGTGTCACCTCCGTCTGACTTCTTCTGGTCGCCAACTGTGGGGAGCGATGCGTCCTCATCGGGCGTTCTGGTAAGCCTTTCTAACTGGACGAATGCTTGCGACAATTCCGGGGCATATTGATTCAGGGGAATCCATGCCGACAAAAGGAAAGCCCGGAACCGTCTGGCACTTCCTGGTTCGTGTTGCTCAAGCGCGCCCAAGCTCTCGATCATGTAGCTGACATAAGCCCTCATAACGATTGGGCCCGGTGGTTGTGCTGGCAGATCTTTTGAGCTGATACTCTTCCCAGCAAGGGCTAAATACATTTGATTGTTGTTGGTAACAAGATCCCTCAGGAACAAATATATTCTGGACGCACTGCCGTTGGATTGCGACAGGGGGAATGGGCGCAGTCGCTCGATATACTGGACGATCAGATTGTCCGCGGCCTTTCGATCTCGGGCGGCTAACTCGAAGATTGTGGCCCCGACATTCAACATCGTGGGATCAGCATCAATTGCTTTGAGTACATAATCGCTCGCAGTTTCATTGTCGCCGGCTGCAAATGATTTAGCGGCGAGATCAGAATAAAGCTGATGGGTCTCAAGGTGCCCGAGCTTTTTCTCGCTCGATTGGGTGAGTTCTTGTGTAAAAGCTTTGTCGCGGCCGGCAATCTCAAGAACACGATAACGAATGGCGTTGCGAGCAATTTGAAGGGCGGAAGGAGCTGTTGGGGCTGAGCCAATCGCTCTATCGCGAAGTTTGATCTGCTCTTCCTCCTCCGGGAACGTAAGCCCGTAGGCTTCGCGCAACAGTTTCATGGACCAGTTCCGGTCGAGCGTCCACGCGGCATCGGCAATTTCCGTCTTAGCCGACGCTCGTGCCAAAGGCTGATCGAGCTTCGCAGCCCTTGACTCCAATCCTCGAAGATCAGAAAGGAGCAAGTCTATTTCTAAGCGCACTTCTTCACTAGCACCGTTAGGCCGATTATTCTGGATTGCTTGACCGCGGTGAGATGAAGCTGTGAGGAGTATGACTGCCAAAAGCAGCACAACTCGTATTGTCATAAATCGCATCGATGTGGTTCCCATTGAAGTCAATCTTATTTCTAGCTTAACTACAGCCCGATGAGGTCGCTCTCAGAACTAAAGGCAACAAGGGAAAATGGAGGCGCAACTCGTCTATAAAGAAGTTGCGCCTCCTGAGAGCAGTGGACACCGTCTTAATTTGATGGACACTCGCCAGGCAGGACATCAAAATAAGTATAGGTATTAGTAGGCGCATACCATACCACTACATAGTTTCCCGCAGAACTCCCGCAACTGCGAGCGGCGTAGCTTCCGTCGGCACCCCAACCTATCATCTCGTAAGTATTTGCGGAACTCCCAACTGTCAGCGCCGAGGCGGCCAGGGTTACAACAGCCGTGATGATCAACTTCCTGAAATGTTTTCTGAGGACCTGCATTTTGTGGGCTCCTTTTGTTTGTGAAAGTTAAAAGCGTGGGCCGGATCCTGAGGAGGATGAGGCCGATGGTGAAACGGCCCTGATTGGAAGCAATAACACCAGTTTGGGAGCGCAGGCCTATGCCTAAAGGACTGTGAAGTCAATAGAAATCACGTAAGAAACATATCTTGCGTAGGTGCGGGAGTTACGATCTTTGGTTGGGAGGTTTGCAACTGTACCACGAAAGCAAATGCCTTAGTTCCCGTCACTCCCCGAAGTGTCCAGCACATCATGTCGCGTGATGATGCCGGTGATCCGGCCGTACTCTTCAATCAAAACAGCGGGGCTTGTACGCAGTTTCCGCGACACCACGTTTACGTCGTCGTCGACGTCGACGGTGGGAAAGCCTTTGTCCATCAACTTGCTGACGGGAGCTTCCAATAGATCGCGATCGTTAAAGACCTTGGAGAGCAAATGATTCTCTCTCAGAGATCCGACTGACTCGCCGTCCTCGAGCACTGGAATCTGAGTCAATCCCAACTCATTCATCTTGGCCAGGGCTTCGGCTACCCGATCATTCGGAGCTACCACGACCAGCGCCTTGGGCGATAGAGCGCCTTTGGTTTCGCTAATAAGCCCCGCCGTGATTTTTTGCGGTTCGAGCAGGCGCTTTTCTTTCATCCACTCGTCGGAATGAAACTTTGTCAGATAGTGTTCGCCGGTGTCGCACACGATAAAGACGACGATGGCGTTCTCATCCAGATCTTTGGCGACGCGCAATGCCGCGGCGCAATTCGTCCCGGTCGAGCCGCCGCAGAAGATGCCTTCCACTCGTCCCAACTGCCGCGCCATATCAAACGATTCCCGATCGGCGATGTTCATCACCTCGTCGACATACTCCAGGTGGGCGTTGCCCGGCAAGACTTCCTGACCGATGCCCTCGACGAGATAAGGAGTTGTTTCCGGAACCTGGCCCGTCTCTTTGACAGTCTTGTAAATAGATCCAAAAGGGTCGGCGCCGATGACTTTGATGTCGGGATTTTTTTCTTTCAGATATTTTCCGGCGCCGGAAATCGTCCCGCCAGTGCCGATGCCTGAGACAAAGTGTGTGATCTTTCCTTCGGTTTGCTCCCAGAGTTCGGGGCCGGTGGTGCGATAGTGAGCTTCCGGATTCGCCGGGTGGGAATACTGATCGGGATAGAAAGAGTTGGGGGTCTCAGCGGCAATGCGGCGCGCAGTCGAAACGTAATGATCCGGCGTGCCCGGTTTGGCGGACACCGGAGTAATCACGACATCAGCGCCGAGAGCTTTTAGATACCGCGACTTCTCGACCGATGCTTTATCGGTCATGACAAAGATGCACTTGTAACCTTTTACTGAAGCGGCGATCGCTAAACCAATGCCGGTGTTGCCGGAAGTCGCTTCCACGATGGTGCCGCCCGGCTTCAGTTTCCCTTCGCGCTCGGCGGCCTGAATCATCGAGATGCCGATGCGATCTTTTACCGAGAAGCCCGGGTTGAGATTCTCCATTTTCGCCAGGATCAATGGCTTCAATCCCTTGTTCAATCGATTGAGCTTCACCAGAGGAGTGTGGCCGATCAGACCCAGGACATCTTCGTAATAGTTCATAAGGTTCTGCTGCGCAATAAGATTAGCGAACGCGAGATTACTACAACTCTGTATGAGCAGGAACAGGTATTCTGTCGGAAGTCATATCGTTTTGCCAAATAAGGATGAGGAAGACCGGTGGTTACCTTTTATTTCAGCGCCTCTTGCAATAGACCTTCACCGCCGAGGGCAGAGAACGCGGAGATGGCGCAGCGAAAACGTGACCAGGAGGTCAGCGGTGATGCTGGCGCTTGATACAGAACCGTGAGCGGTAGCGACCGAAACCGGGGATCAACTAATTTTCTCGAGGCATCTTCTTCAAGAACCGCTACTTTGAGAGTTGAGCGTGAGATCCGGTCGCTACCGCTTCCGGTTCTGTAACGCGGGGCCTCTTGCGGGGCCAACCAACCGATCGAATCGTTACCTTTCGACAAGTCGAGTTGCTTGCTTGACTCCGCCGGTTGCCCACGTATAATTCTGACTTCCGTTGTGGGCCGATAGCTCAGTTGGTAGAGCAGCTGACTCTTAATCAGCGGGTCGCAGGTTCGAGCCCTGCTCGGCTCACCATTTAATACTAATGAACTCAATAGTTTACAGGCAACTTCCTCAATCAAAGCAAAACGGCTAGTGTCACTATAGTGGCACAACTTTTCCTAGTGTAATAAACCCAAAACGGCGCGGTTGGCACAATTTGCTGGACCGCTCCCGCTTACGACGTAGCGCACGCGCAGCTTCTCCACAGTGACGAAGTTCTCTTGGATTGGAGAGATAGGAGCACTCGCGTCGTTCCTCATAAGACCACTAGTTGACTCTGCGCGGCTTGGTTCGTATAGCGGGCTTGCGACAAGAACGGCGCTCAGAAGTAGGGTTACTTTGAACTTCATCGTCTTTGAAACCTGACGACATTGAGTCGTTTGCACATCGCGCACTCGACCTCGGATCTCATCCAGAAACTCGCTCGCCATACTGACGCAACAGGGCTTCCGATCGCAGATCCGCTCTAATCAGCGGGACAGCGTTTGCTCGAGCAAGCGCGAACAGTCATCGAACATTCCGTCTCCCATCAGCCATAGTTCATGGTATTGATAGAGAAACGAACCGTCTTTCGCGTATTCAATTGAGATTTCTGAATTCTGCTAACTTCGCAGTCGTGATTTGTTGTTCGGATGGGAAAGCGGAAACTGGCCGGACGAAACTGCGGGCGACGCGATAGGGAGCTATCGTCGTAGCGGGGATTGGATGTTCTACCAGAGAGATCTTTAGTCGATGAGTGTTTGCCCAATTCCCACCAGGCGGCGCAGCGTTGTCTTAGTTTGCGGACGAACTGTCTTATTTGACCGGCCCTCTCAGGAAGTTGAATCATGCCTTCCGGATCGCGCTGTTTGATGGTGTCAAGACTCTCTCAAAACCAATAAACGGAATCCTCTCATAGAAGCGTACAGGCCTCGTTGAATGCCAGCCGTGGCCCTCTTGGGAAAAGTTTCGACTCATCGCCATAGCCAAGGTTGCATAAGAAATTCGATTTGACGTGGCCTGCGGGAAAAAACTCCTGTTCACACCCTTCACATTCTTTGCCCGCGCCGAAAAATTCCTCATCCACCTTCGCGTTATCAAAACCTGACATCGGACCACAATCGAGCCCAAGAGCGCGCGCCGCGATGATGAGGTAGGCGCCTTGAAGGGAAGAGTTGCGCTTAGCGGTCTCCTCGATAAGCTGCGGATTCTCTATGAAGAGATCACGCATGCCGGGCGCGTGAGGGAATAGCTTCGGCAGTTTTTCAAAAAACAGCAGATCGTAAGCTATGATCGCCGTGACCGGCGCAGTCATCGTCTTCTCCACATTCCCGGGCGCCAACGCGGGCCGTAGGCGCTCTTTCGCTTCCGGCGTGCGCAGAAAGACAAGTCGGCCCGGGCTACCGTTGGCACTGGTCGGTCCCCATTTCATTAGGTCATACAAATGACGAAGGATCGCATCGCTGACAGATTTATCGAGCCAGGCGCTGTGTGTGCGGGCCTCGCGGAATATTTGATTCAACGCGTCGTCTCCCAAAGGCTTTTTCATTTCTTGCTTCTCCTTCAACGTTGCTCATTACGCTAGAAGGCCAAGGCTAGCGCTTGACCAATTCCTTGTCCGGCGCCGCTTACCAGGGCCACCCGACCTTTTTTGGAGGTCTTCATTCAAACACCCCCAGTGCTCCCTTGTCTTAGTTTGCGGACGAACTGTCTTATTTGACCGGCCCTCTCAGGAAGTTGAATCTGACCTTTGGGATCGTTCTGTTTGATGGCCTCGAGAAGTGACTGCACATCGGTCGCGCCGGTGTACCGGATCTCGTTGAGGTAGAGGGTTGGAGTGCCTGTCACATGCTCATCAAAGAGACTCTGTTCATAAGCAGACTGAATCTTCGGAAGAAAGACATTGCCCTCTAAGTCATGCGTAAGTCTCTCGATATCGAGACCGGCACGTTTGGCGTAACGAATCAGGTCATGATCTTCCAGCGCCTTTTGGTGAGTAAACAATTCGTCATGCATCTGCCAAAATTTCCCCTGCGCGGCGGCAGCTTCGGCAGCTTCAGCGGCGCGCAACGAACGTGGATGCGTTTGCACCATCGGGAAATTTCGAAATACTAAGCGCAACCCTTCTGCGAGGACATTTCGAATCTGCTTAAGGCTGCGATAAGCGCTGCCGCATTGAATGCATTCGAAGTTGCCATATTCAACCAGGGTGATAGCCGCGCTCGCGGGTCCGGCGACATGATCTTGATCAGTGACCCTAGTCTTCAGTTTTACGATTTCCTCACTCATGTTTGCTCTCCTGTTTGTCATCACAATGCTCGCATCTCCAAACCTACTCGCCGTTTCATTGATATCGCGACACAGCAGATTGACGAGAGGGTCGCGGTAGCCAGGGGCAACACCAGCGAGCGCCTTAGTAGCAGCGTTCCTATCAATGCTCCAAAGAACATCAAGAGAATGGCTAGAACCCGTCGGCGCCATCGTGGACTAGTACCGCCGGCAAGTTTCGAATCGGCTGCGAGACCAGTAATGGTCAGGGTAAGAACCGTAGTCGTGAGATCTGGGATCGCCATCTTGCGAACTGTCGCGTTTCGAATTCCCATCGCACACGCCGTAAGCACGATGATCGAATACAATTGGAACGAACTCCCCGACGAATCACGAAAATTGATAGCAGCAAGGGTTGCGACGAGCAACAAAGCCGATTCCAAGCTTAGGGCCATCGTAATCCAGCTCGGTGTCAAGACCCCTGAAAGAAAAGTAGCAACGCGGCCGCCAATCAAGGCGCCGGCGAGAAATGCAACGAGCGCCGTGAGCGAACGCGTTATCGAAAGCCCAGGTGCTCCGGCCACAGCGAACGCGAGGAAAACGACGTTTCCGGTCATGTTTGCCGTGAATACATGCCCAAGGGCTAGGTAACTTATCGCGTCGATCAATCCCGTGATAGCCGTGGCAACATGAAGCAATAACGGCAGCGAGTGATTGAGATGAGTTTCCGGCGTCATGAGCAACTCAAATTCTTAGGCTTAGGTAGACATGCGTCCCGGCCGAGAACCAGGCAGGCCACCCCTCTGGCCGTTATGCCTTTACGAATTCAGCCTCCAGAGTGATGTTGACATCATCACCAACAAGAATGCCGCCGGTCTCGAGGGCAGCATTCCAGGTCAAGCCGAAATCCTTTCGATTGATTTTTGCGCTAGCCGAGATCGCAACCCGAGTGTTGCCCCATGGATCCTTGGTAGGCGGCGTTGGCCCTTCCACTTCAAAGCGGACCGGGCGGGTGACTCCCCGAATGGTCAGATCGCCTTCGACAGATGATTCTCCATCGCCGACGATGCTGACGCCGGTGGATTTGAAATACAGAGTGGGAAACTTTTCGACATGGAAGAAATCCGCGCTCTTGAGATGTGCGTCACGTTGGCCGTCACGGGTTTCGATAGAGGCAGCTTCGATTGAAGCCTCGACGCGAGAATTCGCCAGGTCCGATTCATCCAGGGTCAACACACCCGAAATCTTGGAGAAGTAGCCCTTCACATTGGCTATCATCAGGTGCTTTACCTTGAACTCAGCGACGGTGTGGGCTGGATCGATGTTCCAAGTACTGATGTTGCTTGATGTTTGCGGTTGAATTTCTGTCGCGGCGTTCGTCATATGGTTGTTATCCCTTCCGTGAAAATGAATGCCGACTCTGTTCGCGCTGCCTTCGCGGCCTTCTTGAATGCAAAGATTATCCACAAGACATCCGCCTGTCTTGCCGAAGTTTGCGCGTAATTGCTGGCCATTGCTATTGATGAGGCTTTCGCTGACAACTCTGTAGCAAGGTAGGAGCCTAATCAAAAAAGCAGTTGCATTAACGATAAGGTTGGAGAAGTGTTCGAGGTGATGACTGATCTTAAGTATTCTGCATTGAGTGTTCGTGCCGCAGAAATTCTTGGGCCAACTGTCACGGCGATACCGGCTTCACGAAGAGCAGCCACACCGCGCCCGTTAACTCGAGGGTTCGGATCTGTGATGCAGCACACAACCCTTTTCACTCGAGCTTCAATCAAGGCGTCTGTGCACGGAGGAGTTCGTTTGCCGTCCCCTCGGTGGCAACATGGTTCGAGATTGACATAGACAGTTGCCCCTTGCGCCAGACTGCCTGCTTGTTCGAGTGCCAATACTTCGGCGTGCTTGACTCGATCGTAGCGGTGAAAGCCCTGGCCCACGATGACCCCATGCTTCACAATGACACTACCCACCAGCGGGTTTGGCATTACCTGACCTTCGCCTTTGGCCGCAAGTGCCAGAGCCAGATCCAGGAAACAGAAATCGAGCTCGCCGTTAGACTCGGCGTTCGTCAGAGG
>WNFQ01003606.1_pt1 | contig 15458 bp, 15 predicted proteins | sample 5400171 | NCBI WGS metagenome assembly WNFQ01 (sample SAMN13153356, study PRJNA577476) | soil metagenome | isolation source: 20 cm soil under Madrone tree | place: USA:California | collected 2016-06-14
CTCCCGTAGATCCTCCTTCCTTCCCCTTCCCTACCGCTCCCCCGTCCCCCACCTCGGCCAATCCAGCCATATCTTCAAGCACACCCATCCAGCGCACCCCCTCCTCTTCCGGCGTAATTCTCTCAAATGGCCGGCCTCTCAAGTCATCTCTCAAATCGGCTTCTTCCTCTTCAATCGCCGATGACATGGCAGCCGCAAGTACCCGTCATATCCGTGCCCAGTCAATGCCTTCCACTCCAGCTTTCGGTCCGAAAAATGTCCATTTCAAAGAAAAAGAAGACGGCCTAGAATCTGTCCGTCTCTTTCGTCGTACCGGGAAACCAGTTTCCGTCTCAAAGCCCACATCGGACACCGAGACGGAGACTGAGCCTGAGCCTTCTGGTTTCCTATCGTCCAATACTTTTGGCTCTTCCGCTTCTTCGTCACTCACAGAAATTGCCACTTGCTCACCCATCCCTGCTCTCGACCCTTCCCCTTATGCAAACGTGCACCTCGAGTCCATCACCCTTCCTCCCGCTCGGCCTCCAGTTTTGCGTGGTACGATCCTTGTTCGTAATATCGTGTTCGAAAAGCATGTAGGTGTACGCTTCACTCTCGATGACTGGACGACCGTGTCCGAGGTACTAGCTTCATATACTGGTCCAGTCCGCTCACTGGAGACGCTGGTTGGCACCAGCCAAGGCAAGACGGTGGGCGACCTTATCGGCTCAACCAGGGCCACAGGGTGGGACCGTTTCAACTTCGCTATCAAGCTCGAAGATTATGAAGCCTATCTCTGCCAGCGTACTCTCTTCCTCGTCACTCGTTTCACAGCACTCGGTGTTGGCGAATTTTGGGATAACAATTCGGGCGAGAATTATCGAATTACGTTCCGTTCCTATTCCGGTCCGGTGCAACCGGAACGCAAACGAGGTGTGAGCGCCCCTTCGACAACGCCTTTCCTCATGAGCGCCTGTCCAGCCTCACCTCTCGCTTCCCGCGTCTCCGCTCACGATGAGCCCCGTCCGACCTTTTCTCCCCCTCAGCGACCTCCGTCTATCCCACGTTCTGCCTCTTCTCCAATCCCGGCAGCAAGTACCGCTGGTCTTCGTCTCAATCTTCGCCATTATGCAGCTCCCACCCCTGCGCCGCGTGCCCCTCTGCCGACGGCCGTTATCCCGTCTCGCCCACCACTCTCTTCAGGTACGCCACGTGTCATTCCTGGTGGACAATCCACCATCCCATCGTATCCTAAAACCCCTATCCCGGTTGAGAAGCCGGCTGTTGATAAAGACGAAGTCGACGAGGGCTTCGGCACCGGCTCGGAAGATGGTGAAATCGCTGAAACTCGCCCGGCCCCACGCCCTCACCTTTCTTTGAAGATCACTCCCACGCCCGTAACCGTCCGACAGGTTTCGCCAGTGAGCCCCACCCCTTCTCCACCTCCAAGACTGCGAGGTCCATTTTCGCCACTACGCGAGCCATTTTCTCCCAGATCTGGAGGGGCTCTAGATGATTCAACATACGCAACGCTGATTCGCGAGTGGTGCTTTGCTCAAGGGCCAGATACATTCGGTACTGGTGCGACCATCGGGGCCCAGAGTCCCGTACCGTGGGTTGGCAGTATGAGTTGATGAATGAAGCCGTCACCTGACGTATGTACTTGTACTTGCTCTCGCGCATTCCTTCTTCAAGACTGATGAGGTTCTGTTCGTCCAGGTGTCGCATCAATCCGATCATGACTTTAAAAGATGCGAGTAACGGCTGTTTATAACTATCACTATCACGATCGACTGCTGGTGCACTTTGAAAAACATGGCACATTCCGTTTTGCATCCTCTTCTTTTTCCTTCGCAGTTTTCGTTTCCGGCAGTTGTGTACGAGTCTGCAACGCCCTATACAAGCCTTGGCACATTTTTTCTCCCCTCCATCCAATCTCCCCCAATCTTGCATCAATCTCCCACTTATGCATGTACTTATTTTACACCTCAACGTGGATCGTGTATACACGTGCCCATTGCACTTTTCTCCTTTCGTACATCATAGACCTCTGATCCGTCAATCTCTGTCTCTTTTTGTATAGTCGTCTCGCTGATCGCTTACCGTAAAAAACCTTTCCACTCTTTCCTTTTACTCTCGTTCAACCTGTACCACAACCGAATCGAAAAATCGATTGCATCAGCCATTGGATCTTTACCGTATCCGGTAGTGAAATAGTTGAGCGTGAAGAATGTTGAGGTGACAGAAACTGTTGTTTGTCCGCCCAAACTTAAGCGCGTGCCTGTCGCCTCATCCCTAATGCGTGTGTCCTTTGCCTTTAACGGCAACAAGGCCCAGAGAGGAAGTGATATAGCGGTGAGGCGGTACCATACAACTCGTTATCTGATATGTACAACACACACTCTCAACCAAAGGTCTGACTCGAACGCGCACTGCGTTTGACCTTTGACAAGCGCCACTCGTCCGGTTTCTCGTACTGCAGAGAGAAGAGACAAGTCAGGAACGCGTAAACGAAAAACGCATGGTGAAACCGATGAAAGCAAACATACCTTGTTGTACAGCGGCTCGACCTTCTCCTGGCGTTTCCGCTTACTGATCTTGTTCGCGTCCGCCACCTTGAAGAACTGCGGTGCGACCTCCACGAGCCACTTTGGTTCGACCGCGAGTACATTATGGCAGTACTCGCGGGTGGTGAGAATCAGTTCGTGATAGATAAGCCATTCTGGTGCGCGATTGAACAGCGCGCTTGCTGGGTGTATGTACACCGGTGTTCCCTCGACGAGCGTCTTGTATCCCTCCTGTGGATCCTTCTTCGCCGCATGTCTAAAGAAACCAGAACATATTGCGCGCCGCACACGGTTGTAGTCCCGTCCTGCACTGATTATGTCGTGCTTGTATCGATCCATGATTCCTAGTAACTGCTTGCGCACGTCCTGTGCACGTCGCATGCTCCGCGCTTGAATGAAATTCTCGTAACACCACGGATTTGAAAAGTTGCTCGCTTTCCATCCATTGTATACTGCGAGAAGCGTCAGATGATCCCCCTCCGGCTGGTGGAACTTGGCCTTCTTCGAATCTGCTTGGGCTTGCTTTTCTTTGGGTCGGTAGAAGACGCTCTGTACTGAGAGCATCGCTACGATGCTCAGGATCTCCTCTGAGCATCCAAGTTCGACAGACGCGATAAGCATCTTGGCTAGTGGCGGCTCCATGGGAAAATCGGCCATCTTCCGGCCAAGGCGAGTCAATAAACCCTCGTCATCCAGTGCGGAGAGCGCATAGAGCGCCTCCAAGGCCGTAAGCATCGTTTGCGCAGGGGGAGGGTCCATGAAGTCAAAGCTCAGGAGGTCGTTGATACCCATCGCCTTGAGCATCAGGATGGTATGTGCCAGGTTGGTACGCTGGATATCAGGAATGGAATTTGGCAACATCTCATTGCGGTACGCGGCCTCGGTATACAAGCGGTAACATTTTCCAGGTCCCGTACGACCAGCTCGACCTGAACGCTGCCTTGCTTGCGACTGAGAAATGGGCATCACCACCAACGAGTCCATGCCAAGACGTGGATCATATGCGTTCTGCTTCGCAAAGCCCGGATCCACAACATAATAAATTCCTGGGATCGTGAGACTCGTTTCCGCTACGTTGGTCGCGATCACGACCTTACGGGCGCCAGGTGGAGTAGGTTCAAAGACGCGTGATTGAACTTCCGAAGGAAGCGCAGAGTAGATTGGAAGAATGATTAATTCCGGCACTTTGGGACCCAACGCCTTCATACGCTCAAATAAGATCTCGCACGTCGTGTCGATCTCTTCTTGACCTGTTAGGAATAGGAGGATATCGCCCGGTGGCTCGGATAGGTGGATTTGCATGACTGTGATGAGTGATGCATCGAGATAGTCCGACTCCGGATCTTTGGTGTATAGAACTTCCACGGGGTAGGTACGACCAGGGATGGTAAAGATGGGACAACCGAAGAAGTACTTGGAGAACTTTTCGGCATCGAGTGTGGCTGATGTCACGATGAGCTTGAGATCAGGCCGTCGCTTGATAGCCTCTGTGAACCTCGTCAGAATCACTCGTCGAGTTAGAATACTGCAATGACGTACTTTTCAACAGACCGAACAAGACATCCGTTGCGATTGTCCTCTCGTGCGCCTCATCCAGCATGACGACGGAATATTGGCTGACATCTGGATCAATGAGACATTCTCGTTGGAGCATACCGTCCGTCATGTACTTGATCCTGGTCTCTGGGCTGGTACAATCCTCGAAACGGATCGTGTAGCCAATTTCCTGGCCGAGACGGCAGCCGACCTCCTCGGCAACACGTTTTGCAACGGACATGGCCGCGACACGACGGGGTTGTGTGCAACCTATTCTACCGTTGTCTGCGTACCCGTCTTCAGCAAGATATTGTGTCATCTGAGTTGTCTTGCCGGATCCCGTGTCCCCGACAACGATTAAGACTTGATGCTATTCAAATCGGTCAGCAAGTAAGTTGAGAAATATCGGGGGTGAACACACATCTCGGATGGCTTGCAGCAATGGTTCACGCAACTTATATATTGGCAACGACTTTCGTTGGTCCTGAATGCTGAGATTTGTGATCTCTCCGAACGTTGTCGCCTTGTTAAATGTTGATGATCTCCAGCTGCCATTTTCTGACTCTGAGGACTTTTGCCCACGAAGATGGCTTCTCAAGTCTTGTGCGAAAATTCTATCCGAGTCCTTCGCCATAGGATCCTGCCAAGGCACGCCAAAGTCGCGTGCTTCTGAATCTGCCTTATCGTTTGCTTCCTGTTGTCTCAATTCACGTCGCTCCTTCGCAAGCGCCGCTCCCGCCAAAGCAGCACGATTGAGCGAGCCATCGGGCGCCTTCACGATCTTGACAGGACTAAGATCAAGCGTCCGTTTGGTTTGACCACGAAGGAAAGCCGGCTCTTCCTCCCGAACCTCTACGTCCAACTCCTCCTCTACCTCCGCTCGGGCCACCGGATTGGTGAAGTCCTCATCAAGGTCCGGATACTCAGATGCGTCAATAGCACCCGATGAGATTAATTGTTTGATCTCCCAACGCTCTGGTGATGTCAGTCGCTTCGCAGACCGCACTGGCCCATCACTATCCTTCACACCAAGAGGGAGCGCATTGGTTCCTGTGGAAGCACGAGATGCGCGCTGTCGCTCTTCTTCAACGAGCTCGGCTTCTGATTTGATGCGGAGGTGAGGGGTGAGGTCACGTCCAGTGGCCTGATCAACGTCTTTCATTGACAGGCTAATGCGTTTGCCAGCCACGCTCATTACTTTGACCTTGACTGGCTGGCCTCTGCTAAGAAGGTCTGCAGCAGAGTTGGCGCGGGCGCCGACCTGAATGTTGGAGATGTGTACCATACCTGCAGAAGAATTGAGAGGGAACAGCATATGATCCAATAAATGAGACCCACCCTCTACTCTTCCTGCAACTCCCTCCAGTTGAACAAACGCCCCGAACTCTTTAAGTCCCTGCACTCGTCCCTCATAGATCTTGTACAGTACAGGCCGTTCATCCAGTTGTCCTCTTGGCCGGCCATTTCTTCCTCTTTCATAGCCCCGGCCTCGCGCTGGGCTGGCGCTGCGCCGTCGAAGAGGTGACATGGACGTCCGCCGACGTTTGGAGGGTGGTGACGTGTCCCGACGAGGATTTGACCTTGACCGAGAACGCTTCGCGGACTTCGCGGAGGACTCGAACTGAGCCATCATATCATCGACCTCTTTCATCAACACGTCCTTGGGCACGGCTGGTTGCCACTCTTGATCAGCCAGAGCGAGGCCAGGGAACAGACGTTTCTGTTTGTCATTCTCGTTCAATGTACCATCGCTACCAGACTTGACCTTCCCATTTGTCTCGGAGGAATGTTTCTTTCTATGCTTCGGGTGAAGAGTCAAGACGAGGCGGTCGATGTTCTCGACAAACGACTCTGGAAAGTCTGCCCCGACTTCCTTGAGTTTCGCCTTGAAGTCTGTGAGTGTTTTGGATTGGTCATGTAGTTCTATGACAAACTCGGCAAGAGTTTTGTCATTTATCCCAGCATGATTGTCTATTTCCTGTGTGATTTTGGCGACGAGGGAAAGAAATTCGAGATTGTAGAGGTCGTCCTGGGCCATGGACAAGGTCAAGGAGGTGCTGCTGACTAATGTGCGCCACTCATCTTCTTCAAGTACACCGCCTCGCAAGGTGAATGCCTCCGAGGAAGGGAATCGTAAAGTCGGGCAACGCAGGGAATTCATCCAAGTCTGCAAAGGAAACCGCGGTTCAAGCAGATGGAAACCCTCCGCCTCTGTTTCCTCCTGGCTCCAAATACCCGCTGAATTTATTACAAGAAAGGTTCGTCTCTTTCTACAGCGGCTTTCGACAGAGTGCGGTAGCATATACATAGGTGCACAAAAAACGGTTGGGAGAAACCTATTGTCGATACTGTTTAGTCACCTCTCCTTGTCTCGATGCAATCATATTCACGTCCTTTTCAGCCAAAGCGAGACGAGGGCTGGGCTTTTGTCGTCACTTTAATGAGGATCATTCGAACGAAGAACGGCCAGGATCGCCAATCAATACGAATGGAACCCTATCCTCCGTATACCTGTAAATCTGCCTTGGAAGCTAGACATTGGGGCGCGACGTATGCTCTTTATCGCGTTCGTTTCCTTCTTAGCTTATATTCTACTTTTGAACCCGTGAACCCGATTCGTCTTTCTACCAGTTCTGCAATGGCATTCAACTCAACCTTGTTCTCCCTCCTGGTCCTCGTGACTATTGGGCCGAGCTTGCAGCTGAACATAAGAAGGCGCCGTCGCACCAAAGTTGGATGTACGATGCCGATCCCTTTGCTGCGCGCAAGTCCGTAGCCGATCGTCAGGAGAGAGCGGCTCAAAAGAAAGAATCCCAAACCGCCAAGACTCCTACATCTGAATCAAAATCAGATCTATTCAATGATTCACCTGAGGTGAAACTGTCTAGTGAACTTCGTGGACTGGTCGAGAACGCCATAAAAATGGTCCTCTTCTTTAGCCACCCTTCCCGTACTCATCACTTACGATTTGCATTAGGCGATGACAAACAGCCCAGAGGATGCGGATACTACCACTGTGACTATTCCTGAAGACAATGTACCAGTCATCCTCCAACAACTGGAAGGCCTAGGTTTCAGGAAGACCCAAGCGCGTGACGCCGTTACGTTTCTCACGAAGCCATCTCTTCTCGCCTCAAACCTGCTGCGCGCAGCTTCTCCTCTTGAAGCATGCATCGAGTATCTCGTTCTTCACATCCCAGAGGTTGACTTGCCTCGGCGTTTTCTCCCGGAGAACAACAGTTCAAATCCGTTTGTGACCAGTATACATGAAGGTCAAGAAGATATCAAGAAACGATGGATTGAGGAGCGCGCTATCAAGCAAGCAGGATGGCCGGCGCACATAGTGCGCGAATGCACCGCGGAGCCACGCCTGCTTGAAGAATGGGCATTGCTCGTGGCTGCACTGAATCGTCGTCTCGTTGGGGAGCCTTATCTTGACGTCACCATGCAACCTGACCATGGTGATGTGGAGGAACGCATCACAGAAGACGAGATTGAATCGATGGGCGCAACCTATGCGGATGACCAAACCTTCACCCTCGTCATGCCACTTTTCCTTGCGCCAGTTCAGCTCAATTTTGTTATTCCTCCCGGCTTCTCATATAATCGGTCTTCACGTCCTCCGCCAATGTATATTACGTCAACCTCGGTCCCCGCCTATGTTCGGCTACACCTTTTGGCAAAGCTCCTCGGTGCATTCGAGCAGGGTGCTATCAAGGAATCGACAGAGAGCATCTGTGTCTCAGCGATGGAGGTCCTTGAAGAGCATTGGGCAATACTGGAAGATAAGGGACCCCCGAACATATACGGCGTTCTCAAACACCTCGTTCCGTCGCAGGAAGTACAGGACCCCGAAGTTATTCCGACTGCCGGTGCTCCAGCAAAAGGCTCATCTAAAGGCTCGTCACGGAAGGCCCGTAACAAATCCAGTTTAGCTGCGCAAGACTTACGTTCCGATACCGAGGTGATGCGTGAATTCGACACGATGCGTCAAGATGTACGGTATGCCAAGATGTATGAGTCACGACGCCGTCTTCCTGCATTTGCGTCGAAGGATGACTTCCTAGCTATGCTTAAGCGATCCAGAGTGGTTGTTGTGGTCGGTGAAACGGGTTCTGGAAAAACGACGCAGCGTGAGTGCGTCCCCGGACGGCATATCTCTACATTATGCCTGACGTTCCTTAGTACCGCAGTTCATACTCGATTCTCTTATCGAGTCCGGCAGGGGTTCCGGCGCAAATATCCTTATCACCCAACCTCGTCGTATTTCTGCAATATCAGTAGCTGCGCGAGTCCATTCAGAGCGTTTGAATGACGGTTCAGTCGGCTACGTGATCCGTGGAGAAAGCAAGAAGACCAATAAAACGAAATTGCTCTTCTGTACGACTGGTGTCTTGCTAAGGCGACTCAGTACTGGAGATGACTTGAGTGACGTCACACATGTCATTGTAGATGAGGTGGGCGAGCGCATCGAAGTTTCACCCTACTTTTTATTGAGCTTGATCAGGTTCATGAGCGCTCTGTGGGAGGGGACTTCTTGCTGCTCGAGTTAAAGGAACTGTTACAGCAAAATCCCACGCTCAAGGTCGTCCTGATGTCCGCTACGATAAACCATGAGACCTTCGTTGGCTACTTCTCCGGTGCTCCACTACTTAGTGTTCCTGGGTTCACGTACCCGGTGACGGATATGTGGGAGACTGTCTTTGGTAATTGACAGGAGATCTGATAGCATAAACGACAGGTTCCTCGAGGATTTCATCAACCTACTCGATTATCGACCTTCTGCGTATAGAGGCGGAAAGAAACAGGACGATGAAGATTTGCCAGTCTATAGAGAAGAGTATCTCAATTTAGGTCTTGATGAACGCAGTGCAACGGCCGTACAGGCAATTAGCCGCTCTGACCGTGTGGATTACGCGGTAAGGTTCTACTCGGATGTGCTTACGTCTCGTCTCACTGATTCCGGTAGCTAATAACCGCCACGATCAATCACATTATCAGTAAGGCCGAAAACAAAGGGGGGATTCTCGTCTTCCTGCCTGGTGTCCAAGAAATCAGACAATGCATCGACTCTCTCCAGGGTTCGCCCTCCGCATCACAGACCAAAATCTTCCCGCTACATGCCAACTTATCGAGCGAGGAGCAGCGTGCTGTCTTTGCACCGACCTCGAAATGGAAAGTTGTCGTTGCCACGAACGTCGCAGAGGTACTTCGTACTATCCGTCGTCTACTCGGCCTCACTGCCGCCCACACAGACTTCAATCACTATAGACGATATTACCTATGTTATTGACTCGGGGAAAGTTAAAGAGACCCAATACGACTCCGAGAGCGGCCTCACTAAACTCGTTGAACAATGGATCACACGCGCCGCCGGACGACAGCGCCGGGGACGTGCAGGGCGCACGCGTCCGGGCGTTTGCTATAAGCTATATACACGCCAGCGCGAGAGCAGGATGGAACAGTTCTCGCGTCCTGAGATCTTGCGCGTCCCGTTAGAAAGCATCTGCCTGACAGTAAAGGCAACACGGGAGAACGAAGACGTCAAGGTTTGTAATTTGGACCTTCTAATTAGTGCTGCTTCTAACGCCTTCCTTCATTAGGGATTCCTAAGCCGTGCCATTGATCCACCAGAAATCACGGCTATGGACAAGGCGCTATCTGTTCTTGAGGAACTCGGCACAATTGATCAGGACGGCCGTCTAACTGCCCTTGGCCGACACTTGGTGCGAAAGCTCGTATCTATCGTGACCAACCCACTGACCCTTTTCTAGGCCATGCTTCCTCTTGACCTTCGTCTTGGGAAGGTGAGTCAATGGGGCTTCGCTGGCTGGCCGGTTTTAATATCCGGGTTTCTCAGATGCTTATTCTCGCGACCGTCTTCCAATGCCTCAATCCCGTCTTGACCATGGCAGCCTGTCTTTCCTCGAAGCCCGTCTTCCTTAGTCCTATGGATAAGCGCGATGAGGCCGCAGCGTATGTATTAGCCCGTTCGCTATAGACACATGTCCTAAACTGGATCGTCCTACAGATCACGCATACGCTTTGCAGCAGAGAAAAGCGACATCCTCACTGACGCCTACGCATACGATGAGTGTATACGAATACGCCAAGAAGAGTCGCATGGCGCCATGCGCGCTTTCTGTTCGGATGTACGCCCCTCCTTCACTCTTCTTCGCCTTTGTTCAATTTTATCTAATCTAATTAATTGTTTTTCTCACGGCCCTACGACTGAACTAGCACTACATCTCCGCCACGACGATCCGCGATATCAGCGTCCTGCGCAATGACCTCCTCTCTGCGCTCACGTCCGCAGGGCTTGTTCAAGTCGGGCAACGCGCCTCGGCACCCGAGTTGAACGTAAATGCGGGCGAACCAGCGCTGCTCAAGGCGCTCCTCCTCGCTGCACTGTATCCGAGCGTCGCACGTATCGCCCTCCCGCCCAACGCAATCAAGTATTCGCAGACCGCGAACGGGACCGTCGCGAAAGAAGCGGGCGCGCACGAATGGCGAGCGACGGACATGCGCGGTAGGCGTGTGTGGGTACACCCGGCAAGCATGTTATTCACCGAGACGCGCTGGCGCTCGGGTATAGTCGTGAGTGCCGAACGTGTCGAGACGGCCAACAAGAACAACATCAAAAACAGCAAGAACAAAGTGTACCTGCGCGACGTTACGGAGGTAAGTGGGTCTCGCTTACTGGGAGTGTGGTGAACCGAACCAACGAAAATAATTAACTAGGTACCGTTGTACGCGCTGCTACTATTCGGAGGACTTATCACCGTTGATCATGTACGTGGTGGCTTGACGGTCGGCGGCCGAACGGAAGGGACATTGCGTCTGCGCGCTTGGCCCCGCATCGCCATTCTCGTCCAACAACTCAGGTGCGCTTCGATTCATCGATTCATCCCGTTCCGCGCGATTTCCGACATCAATTTCAAATTCATTGTCACCTTTCTTTGCTTTGGCATTGGCAGACGATTATTAGATGCTGCGATGCTGCGTGCGTTTGATAGTGGACGGGTGCTCGAGGTGGCGGAAAGCCCGATGGTTGGTGCCATGTTGACGTTGTTGATGACGGACGGGATGGCAACGAATGCACGCGTCAGCTCGTAGAATAATCTGACCCCGACGGGTGCTATTGGCCTTCTCGGGAAGCGAAGCGAATGTATATAGAGTACAGCCTACAGCCGTTATCGAAGGTGCCCCATCCTGAGTCTCGGCCCGTGATGCTGTTTAAAACAAACATTTTATAAATGCAATGCTGGATAAAACCCACGACGGCGAATACAACGAGGCGCAGTGGGGCCTTGGGGGTTACTAGGTATGAGTGCAATATGGTACGCTAGATTACGAAATACGCAGGATCAGTACTACAATTAGCAAATATATGCACGGAGAATGAGTGGCAATGAAGAATGAGGGACATGGTATGACAAATTGTACATGTGCGGATAAAATTTTCAACTCCAATAAAAAACGGCCAAAGAAACACTTCCACTTCTTCCTACTATACAGCCTGGCACATCCCCCAATCGCTCGGGTTCAAGCCGTGTGAAATCTCGGGAGGTTGGACTCAGCGGGCGCGCTCACCCGTTTTCGTCGTCTTCCGATTGCTTTCCCCTGATGCCCATCCGTTTCTTCGATCCCGGCGACCTCGGCCACAGCCCATGCCCCGGGTGTAGGCGGTATCCAATTATACGGAGGACCATACGGTTGCGTACGCGCGGGCTTTGATTTTGGTTTTGGCTCTGCGGCTTTATCTTTATCCTTTTCCTTGCGGGGGCAGATCTTGTTGGTGATACGGAGTTTTGAGGAAGTGGAAGGACAAGGAGTGGACATTACGCGGCGGTGTTGGGCCGAGAAGTGTGATGGTACAGCACCGTCAAAGGAAACCCTTTCGGGCGATGAGACGATATTCGATGTGAAGGAAGCGGGGGTAGGGAGGGATATGGGGGCCGGGCGACGACTGCTCGCACGCTCAGCTGTGACAATATAATAAGTTATATTAAAAACTAATACAAACAACGTGACTCACCGCCGCGAGTCCGAATGTCGATCGCCCTCGACTTGTTCAAAAATCCAAACTTCCCTCTTGGGGGTCGGGTGTCTCTCTTTTCACCGGCGACGATCTGTTCTCCAAATTCCGAGACGATAGCAGTCGATGACGACGTCGACGTCGCCCCGATGCTAGAGGAGCGGCTCCATGCGAGCATCCGCGTGAAACGAGTGGAGAACACCCGTTTGGTCTCGGTGGGTGCCTCGGTTAACGTCTCAGCAGATGAGAGGGGCGAATTGTCAGGAGTCACCGGCGCAGATGCGGGGAGATGGGACACCACTTCGGATCTTACCGAGCGGCTCTCACAATGTGCTAGTGGGATGGGACGACCGCATGGAGATGACGGAGCAGACTCTGTCGCCAGAGAGCGTACAGGTCTTGGAACATGCTCAGCCTTCTCGTAGACTCCCGTAAGAAGTAGAGGCAGTTCTCGGGGTTGCATGGAGGACCCGCGCCGATGTGGCTTCTTCGTTATCTCAGGAGGTGGTTTGCGGACAGAAGGAACGAGCCACGTCAATGAAAGCACGGCAATACTCTATTCAAAGATCAGATTCAAAGCCACCACCAAGGATAGAAAAAACTGACCGTAACGAAGCCTGTGCATCCTACAGCAAGCGCGAGTAGAACCACAACCATAGCGTTCATCATCCCGCGCACCGCATTCGCCCCCTCTGCGACCCCCTCCGCGAAGTTTAACACCACACCGAACTGGATGTTAACATAGAAGCGCCGTCTATCGGCGACAGTCCAATCGTTACGAGAAGCCGTGGCCCGCTCATCTGCACTATCCTCGATGGGCTGAAAGGAAGCCAGCGTTTCGATTTGCCGCGATGAAGCGGTACGGCCCTGAAGGAGGCGTTTGGTGGTAGGGCAGTAGATGCCGAGTGCAATACAGGTAAATGAAAACGAGAAAAGGAAGCACGCCAGCTTGACGATCGTTGGAACGAAGCAGGACTTGGTAGAGAGACAAAATGAATGCCACTGCAAAAGGGGGTTACTCGGGCGCGCTACCTGAGAGGAGGTATTGGGCAAGCAGGCAATGTACCCAGGGGGAAGGACCGGATGGGATTAGGGAATCGAAAGATGTTGCCGCCCACGGGCAAAGAGAGCCTATCCTGGTGGATGAGGACCAAGTATAAGAAGGTTGTGGGTGTGGGAAGGGGACATTGATGAGCAAGGTTGTATGACCCTCGTACTGTAAATGTCTTGGCAAGCTGCAACGAAATCAGACCACTCCTCGATCCTTTCATTCATAATCACGCTGACACACCTCTCGGTCATCCCCGCTACTCTCCTCTGCAGTCGTACCACCCCGGCTTCTCTTGCTTCCTGCCATCACCACCAGCACCACTGGCCCGTTCTCGTCGGATGATTCTTTAATAATTCAATGCGACTTTTCGTCGACCCTGTTCAGTGCTCATCCATACAGTGGAGGGAACGCAGCTGGTCACACAACACAAAAAACTGGTTGGTGCCGGTGTGCCTGGCGAGAGCCGAGTTATGATGCGTCTGGCCGGTACTGTACTGTACTGTACCCGTATCCAAGGTTTAATATCGATCAAAAGCGCTTCTTCCAACTTGGCGGAGTTGGATCGCTCACGGCCATTTTAGCGCTGTTCGGTCACCTTACTGGAGTGCTCGTGATTTACTTGTACACGCTATCTTTCGTTTTTCGGGGTTAGTATGAACCGAAAGGGGGGGTGTCGTGGACAATAAAAAAAGGGACCCGCTGCATCCTAGATTCGATAGAGTGCGCTAGAGCTTCGTTCTTACAGTAGCCGATACATCGGAACGTCTATTGATCCGTGTCGTGCACGGCCGCGGCGCAGGTGTAATTACTGTATGCGCGACGCGCCAGCCTGGGCGCTATTCGGCTGCCGGGTCAAATCCTCGGTTGCAATGTACAGTCAACTGAATGAGCGTTCACAGTACTATATGGATCAACTCTGAACAACATGAGGCGGCGCGGAGTTAGGATGGGGTATAGGGGAAGCTACAGTACAACGATACGACGACTGTGCAACGTTACATCAGCGCACCCGAAACCCGAATCGTACTAACTTGCGAACGAACATGCGAACGATTGAATGACTGGGTTTTATCTTATTTTGTCAACATGAGAAACAGGTTATTATCACAGAAACGTAGAGCAAACGTCCAGATATCGTACTACTGTTGTGGAAAACTTTACAAACAAAGAGTGCCTTACTTTCTAGGAATACACGTCGTAAAGTCAGTGTTCTTTTACTACACAAAGCGAAAACCGGGCCACCAAGCTACCCGCTACCCTTGCAAGTGACTCCATCTAATTGGTTTTTACTTTGCTCCAACAGGTACACATACGTCACGCGGTGGCGCGACTACGTACCCTTCAATGCACGAGCGTACTTTGCAGGAGCCAAAGACACATTCAACGCCGAGTGCATGTGGGATTGCATTGCAATCATAGCTAGAAAGAAATACAATGTAAGAAAGTAATACTAATAATAATATGGGGGTTTCAAAGAAAACGCACGCAATGTCGTCCGCAGCACAGCCGCCGCAGCTATTCAGATCCGAATCCAAGTCGACGCACTCTATTGCGTCGGCATCGCAAGCGCCACGAACGGGGCAGGCCGAGAGCGGCGCAGGGCATTGGTCCTCGTCCCATCCCAGTCCATCTTCGATCTTGTTCCCAAACACGTTTTGATCCCGCAGCGAACGCTTGGTGTGACCACCCTCATGGCGCGGCACATGCTCCTCGCGACGGCGATGCACGCCAGACGGCTCCGCTCGGGGAGCGTTAAACTCGCGGCGGCGGTCGTGTCTGGGCGAGGTTTGTGGAGCGCGTGGAGCGTAGTTGCGCCGCTCTTGTCTGGCGGACGGCGCCGCTCGCGGATTGTAGTCGCGGTGGCCATGATGTACGGGAGATGGCTCTTGTCGCGGGACATGGGTGCGACGCTCTGACGATGGTTTCGCTCGCGGGACGAAGTTGGGTGGTGTCACAGGGGATCTAACCCTCGCTGGGTCCCTGGCGGCCACACCTCCTTGATGAGCACTGTAGCCTATGGGGAAGGTACTGGCGATTGAGATGAGTGTGGCAAGCAAAGGAACTAAGGAGGTGGTGCGCATAGTGAGTTAGCACAAGGGTGGGTGGAGGTGGGAACCAAGGGGTGAGGGTAGGGGTGTTCAAGATAAATAATGCACAGCGTGCGTGCGGATATGCTGTGCTGGTATAATCAGGAGTCATTGCATTCTCGGTCCAGAATGCTGATCAATACACCAACACACACCAACACCATACCTTCTCGTAGGGAAGCAACCCATTCCGGGCATTC
>WNFQ01002676.1_pt1 | contig 15453 bp, 17 predicted proteins | sample 5400171 | NCBI WGS metagenome assembly WNFQ01 (sample SAMN13153356, study PRJNA577476) | soil metagenome | isolation source: 20 cm soil under Madrone tree | place: USA:California | collected 2016-06-14
TCGCTCGGCTTTACCCGCGGTGAGGGCGAGGCGGTGCGCGCCGCGCATTACCCGGCGATCAAGCCGGAGCTGGTCGAGCTCACCGCGGCGCTGCATTCCCTTGCGCACGATGCCGAGCTGCGCGCGCAATACCTCGCCGACGCGCCCGCCTTCGCCGACAAATACGAGCTTGCCCCCGATCAGCGCGAGGCGCTGATCAAGCTCGATCTCGCCGCGATGGTGAAGATGGGCGCGCATCCGCTGGTTCCGTTCCTCGCGCAATTGCAGATTGCGCGCGGCCGCCCGCGTCCGTAGCGGAGCTATCGCTACGGTCGCGCATTCAGGCGTAGGGTGGGCAAAGGCGCGGCGCGAGCTCTCGCAATCAGCGCGGCATCGCGCGCCTTTGCCCACGTGTCTCGCGTGGGCAACGGCGCTCAGGCATTTGAGCGGCGCCAGATGTGTACGTGTCCCGCGCCTTTGCCCACCCTACGGCTCCCCGCTTCGCGGGGCGAGGGAAGGAAGATCCTGCGCTGCGTCCGCGGCATGCCAAACCATCGTTGACGCGGGGCCGCGGTCGTATTCAACTACGCGCGAGGAGCATGCGCCGCCGGCGGCCGCGCTGCTCAACCCCAACTCCCGGAGCAAGCCCATGAAGAAGCTCGTTTTGGAAACGACGGCGCCGTTCCAGGGGCTGCCCGAGCTCGTCGCCTATGACGAGGGGCTGTTCGAGAAGGAAGGGCTTTTGGTCGAGTGGGCCGACCGCGAGCAGGGAGTGGAGAAGAAGGTCGAAACGCACGTGACGAGCCCCAAAGGCGTCGATCCCTTCACCAGCCACGGCAAGCTGTTCGAGCAGGGCAAGGCGGACATGTATAACGCCTGCGAGTGGGGCAACTATTGCCGCGTGCAGGACACGAGCGCGGGAAGCCGCCAGCTCGGCCGCCGCGCCATCGTCACCTATTCTGCGCTCGTGGTCGCGCCCGATTCGCCGGTCTATACCGCGCAGCAGCTCGCCAACCGCACCATCGGCGTGCCGTTCTATTTCGGCACCCACTACATCGCGCTGCACATGCTCGAAGGTTTTTTGCGCCGCGAGGAGATAAAACTCTGCCGCGCGCCCAACGGCTCGCGCTACCGGCTCGCCGCGCTGATGAAGGGCGAGCTCGACGCCACCACCTTGACCGAGCCGCATATCACGCTCGCGGAGAAGAAGGGTTGCCGCCTGATCTGCACGGCGTTCTTCCACGGCACCGAAGTCGCCTCCGAGCGGGTCGATGCGGAAACCTACGCCGCCTTCAACCGCGCCGTGCGCGAGGCGGTGCGCCGCATCAACGCCGACAAGCGCGCCTACCTGCATTATTTCATCGATTACTACGCCAAGAGCGATCCCGAGATTGCCGCCCTCGAGGTGGAGGATTTGCGCGAGAGCCGGCTCGTGGTCTGCGATCCCGCGCCGATCCCGCTCGAGGAGATGCAACGCACCTACGAGTGGCTCAAGGGCTGGGGCATGCTGGAGGCGACGGCCTCGCCGCTCGATCTCGTCAACATGGACGTTGCGCGCCACGCCCACCAGGCCGCGGAGTAGCGGGGCGATATTGTAGGGCGCAATAAGCGAAGCGCATTGCGCCCTACGCGCTTGGTGCAGGCCTCACTAACTTGTGCGGACGAAAGCCCCAGCGTCCCCTCCCCCGCTTGCGGGGGAGGGACAGGGAGAGGGCGCGGCGTGAAGGCTGCTCGAGCGTCTTCGCTCCCGTTCAGTGGAGGATTCCCTCTCCCCAACCCTCCCCCGCAAGCGGGGGAGGGAGCAGACTGAGCTCGCTGCTCGTGCTGACCCTGTGCGCCGATCTCACGGCAACGGCCACGGGCGGTAGCCGGCGAGCCAGGAGCAGAACGCCGTGGGACGGGAGCGCCAGCCGACCATGTTGCCGTAAGCGTCATAGAGCGGCAGGCGGTACCAGTAGCAGTTGGCTCCCGGCAGCGGTTCGCCATAGCCGGGATAGTACACATAGCCGGGAGGCGCTTCGGGCGGCCGCTCGCCGCCCGCGCAGCCGACGCAGCGCGCCTCCGCCGCGCGCGGCACCGCGGATGCCGCAATTGCCAAGGTCATTGCCGCAACGAGCGCAGTGAGCGTTTTCGTCATCGCAATCTCCTCGAGCGTCGGCTCGACTTTCGTATATCTCGTAGGGCGCAATAAGCGAAGCGCACTGCGCCAATGCGTGTGACGGCACCTCACGGGCCTACGATGCTCGTCATGTGGGTAGGCGAACGTGCGGCAAACGCGGTGCGCTCCCTCGCCCCGTGACGCCCGCGAAAGCGGGCGGAACGGGAAGAGGGTTGGGGTGAGGGGCAGCTTGTTGCGCCCCTCACCCGCACGAGCTTGTTGGTCGAGTCTTGTGCCCTCTCCCCGCTGACGCGGGGCGAGGGCACGTGCGGCGCAATGCACTTCGCTTATTGCGCCCTACGCACCTGCGGGGTTTTGGCACGGCCAACTTGTCGGGCAAGCTGAGGCAGCGGTGGGACCAGATTCAGCGGTTCACTCATTCAGCCTACTTGCAGACCGGCTGACCATTGACCACCGCCGCGGCTTTTCCTGGCGGGCAGCCCTTCGGCGCTGGCGCCGCCGCCGGCTTTGCAGCAGCGGCCGCAGGCGCGGGTGCGACCGGCTTCGGCGCTGGCGGTGGTGCTGGAGGCGGCGGCGCGACAACCTTGGCACGACCGCGCGCTCGGCACTTGCGGCGGCGATGCAGGCTTCGCAAGACTTGGGGACGCAATACTTGGCGACGATGGCGTGATCGGCTTCGCAGGCGTCGACGACGCCGGGAGCTTTGCAGTGGGCGTTTGCGCGCCCGGCTGCGCACTGCTTCGCGCCGGCGCTGATGGCGTGACCGGCTTGGTCGCAGTTGAGGGCGGCGCTAGCTTTGCCGCCGGCGCGCGTAATGGTGTTCCTGGTTTTGCGCCTTGGCCTGCTGGCGGGATCGGCAATGCATGGCCGCCGCTTGGCGCGGTTGGCGCTTGCGTTCCCGGTGTTACCGCGGCCGAAGGTGTGGTGGGTGCGACCGGCTTTGTCGCGGGTATTTGGGGAGACGGCGTCCCGGGTTTTGCAGCGCCGGTGGGCGAAGATGCGCCCGTCCCCGGCGCTATTGCCGCCGATGGCGCGGCCGGCGGCGCTGGCAGGGGCTGCCCTTTGAGTCCCGGCAGCGGCTGCCCCGGTTGACCCGGCACTTGCTTGGTCGTTTGAGCGGGGCCGCTCGGCGTCGTCGCCGTCCCTTGCGGAGTCTGATTTTGCAAGGTGACGGCCTTCTGCGCAACGGAAGGCGGCAGCGCCGGTGCGATCGCCGCAGCGGGAGTGGGCGCGACAGGCGCCCCCGCTGCTCCGCCTTGCGCTGGGGCAGCCGCTTGCGCGGGGGGCGCAATGGTCGTGGTCTGGCCGCTCTGGTTCGTGACGGTGACCGTGTTGGTCACATTGTTGACGACGACCGTGTTGTGAACGTTGTTGTAGATGACGTTGTTCGGCGGCGGAGCCACGTATTGCGGCGGACGCACCCAGACCGGAACTGGCCGGTATATCGGCATGGGCAGCAGGAAAATTCCCCCCGGAGGAGGTGGCGGTGCCAGCACAACGAATTCGGGCGGCGGCGGCGCCAGGAAGATGACCGGTACGGGGGGTGGTGGCGCGAAACCGAATACCGGATCGTCGAATACAAGTACCGGCCGCTGGAAATAGATGATTTCCTCCGGCGGCGGCGGCGGCAGATCATCGTACGCCATCACTGCAAATGACGGCGGCGGCTCGAATGCAGCAGCGAGAAAGGCGAGGCGCCGATGCGCGTCGCCCGCGTGCGGACCGTCCGGATAGCGTCGCAGATAGGACCAGTAGGCGGGAGGCGTATCGACGAGGCGCGTTCGCCGCCATGTGATTGCCTCGCGCCGAGCCGCAATAATGGCGCGCACCCGCCTGGCCATGGGATCGCTGGGATAAGCAGCGAGAAAGTCGGAGTATCCTTCCAGCGTGTCGCGCTCCAGCGCCGCGACATACGCCTCCTGCGCGTCAAGATCGCGAATTGGCCGTGCGCGGATCGCCGCGCTTTGTTCGCTCGAAATGGCGGGCGGTGGGGCATCGGCGGCCCGCTCGAAGAACACGAGCGATGCCGCTATCTTGGAGGCATGCCATGGCACCTCGGCGCCCTTGCTGATCTCGTTGACACGAAGTCTCGTGCGCTCGAAGACGTCGGTGAGGGGCAGGCCGCCTTCGCGGATCATCTCAGCCAGCGCCTGGGCATAGGGTCCGTACGGGCCCTGAGTTTCAGGAGCCACCGTTCCGGGCGCGGAATTGAAGGCGATCAGCACGCCCGGCTCGGGCTCGACCAGGGCCAGGCCGCCGGCGAGCGCTGGACCGGAACTGGCGAATGGATTAGCCCGCGCCGCGTCGAGAACGACAATGCTGGCCTTGAGCTTCATCGCGGCCAGCGGCCGCGTGTAGTCGGAAATTCGCAGTGCCTGGGCTGCGACGTCGGAATCGCGGGCAATGCGCGCGTCGATCGGAACGAAATAGTTTTCGCCTTCGAGCTGCGTGCCATAGCCGCTGAGATAGATGAAGGCGACCGTATCAGGGCCGGAGCCCGACGCTTTCTCCAGAAAGTCGCGAAAGGCGTGGCGCAGCGTGTCTTGATCGAGGTCACGAGCGCCTACGACGTCGAAACCCGCGGCTTGGAGCGTTTGGGCGATCAGGCCGGCGTCGTTGGCCGGGGTGTTGAGCGCTCCTGCCGCATAGCCGGCGTTCCCGATGACGAGCGCGATGCGCTTCTCCGCCTGTGCCGGCACGGCAGCAAATGCCAGCGCAAGGAGGGCGACGAGGGCGGCGACGAGCTTGCGAATCCGCGGCATATCAGCTCCAAGCCGGAAAAGACGTGCAGGTGCACGGCTATTACAAAGCGACGACGCTGAACGGCTTGTGAACAGAAGAGGTCAAGAGTAAGGCGTCCTCAAGACATCGAAGTTCCAAGGATTTTCCCGCGCAAGGGCCGAACTTGATTGATGACGCCAACGGTTATCGCGCGGCGCAGATTCCTGCCTATTTCGAGGTGCGTTTCCGTTGCTAAAGTTGCTTCAGTATGATAACTATATGCGGTGACGAGGCGCGACCCGACCCTCGATGTGCTTCTCGACCTCGACGGGCAGGTTCTCGTGGTGGACCCGGAGGGCGGCCATTGGGTCCGGTTCGTCGTGACGCGAGTGCCGGTGTCGCCGGAGAAACCGCACGGCATCGACTACTCGCTGACGCTGCACGGCCCGAATGGCGAGCGGCTGGTCGGCTTCGACAACGCCCATCCGGTGGCGCGGCAAAAGGGCGAGCCGCAGGACCATCGGCACCGGTTGCGGACGATCCGGGCTTACGAATATCGAGACGCGGCGACCCTGCTCGCCGACTTCTGGACGACGGTGGACGCTGTGTTGCGCGAGAGAGGAGTGATCCCATGACCACCTTGAAGGTTGGCATCGCCAGCTACGAGGAGATGAAGGCGCGGACCATGGCTGTCGCGCGCGGCGCGCGGCGCGTGAAAGCCGGCGAGCCGAAGGTGTGGTTCACTTCGACCGAGTCGTTCGCCAAGGTCTTGTCGGCCGGTAATCGCGAACTGCTGCGCGTGATCGCCGAGAAGGCGCCCGGCTCGCTCGACGAGCTGGCCCGCATTACCGGCAAGGCCAAATCCAATCTGTCGCGCACATTGCGAACGATGGAAGGCTATGGCCTGGTCCGCCTCGAACGCGGCGAGCGCGGGCGCATCACGCCCAAGGTCATGCATGACCGCGTGGAGCTGGACTTGCCGCTTACGCTGGCACGCAAAGCAAGCTGAGCCATGGCCGCTTGGACGCGAGCAGGCCGGACCGCCGCCAGCCCGTCAAGGCTGGCGCGTTTCGCGCCCCCGCTTCGCCCATGACCTTGCCGTTGCACGCCGCCCTTTATCTGCGCGTCTCAACGACGAACCACTCGTAGGGCGCAACAAGCGAAGCGCATTGCGCCAATGCCTCACCAACTGCGGACGCAAGCCCCAGCGTCCCCTCCCCCGCGTGCGGGGGAGGGACAGGGAGGGGGCATGGAACGACACGTATAGAGAGTGTGCGCTCGCACCCTCTCCCCAACCCTCCCCCGCAAGCGGGGGAGGGAGCAGACCGAGCTTGCGCCGCGCTCAAGGTGCGACGGCGACTTACTCGACACGGTCGGCCAATTCGTCGGGCATGTAGGGCGCCATGCGCTTCGCTTATTGCGCCCTACGCGCTAGGATTGCTGGCAAAGGCATCCGGCGACCATCGCGTCACGATGAGCGCAATTGTATTCGCGTAGCGCTCCGGCTAGCGAAATTGGCGCTGTTGCTCGTGGGCGCGCAAGCGCCGCAGGCCAAGGCCGGATCTCAGCGCCGTGGCGCGCGCTACGTCTTCACGTCGATAGTGCAGCAACGGGAGAGATGATTGGCAAGGAAGCGATCCAAACGCGCGTCGAAAGTCTCGGCCGCGCGAAGCAAGCGCAAAGGCAAGGCACGCGCGGCACCCCCGCAACGCAGCGCAGCGCCGAAGGGAGTGATCAACGCTTGGGAGGACGATCCCGGCGCCGGCAATCAACCGAGCGGAGGCCAGGTCATCCAAAGGCCGATCCCCGTTCTGCGAGATGAGCCCCTCCCGATCCGAATTGTTCATCCGGGGCGTGCTCCGGAGGCCAAGCCTCATGCGCCTGGTACTGCAGAGTTTCGGTACTGGACTGCTGCTGAAGCATTGCGGCGCGGCGCCGACTTCTGGGGCGCGTTGCTGCCGGGACAATCCTGGGAAGTAGGCTCCATGCTGCCGGTGGACCTCGATTTCGGGGACGACCTCAACGCCTTTTATGACCGCGTGGGCTTGAAGTTCTTCCATGGTACGGCCGCGGGACGGACGGTCTTTTCCGGCGAGAGCCCCGACGTCGTGTGCCACGAGCTCGGGCATGCGGTGCTCGATTCGTTCAAGCCGCAATTGTTCGATGCCGCGAGCATAGAGGTCGCCGCCTTCCACGAATCGTTCGGCGACATGAGCGCGCTGCTGTCGGCGCTCCAGCTGCCGAGCCTGCGCGAGGAGGTGCTGGCGGAGACCGGCGGTGTCCTGGGCCGCTCGTCCCGGCTCTCGCGATTGGCGGAACAGCTCGGCTGGGCGATCCGTCAATCCGTTCCTTCCTCCGTCGAGCCTGATTGCTTGCGCAACGCGGTGAATACGTTCTTCTACCGGGATCCCGACACCCTTCCGACCACGGCACCGGCCACGTCGCTCAGCTCGGAGCCGCACTCCTTCTCGCGCGGCTTCACTGGCGCGTTTTTCGAAGGATTGGCCGGCATGCTGGCCACGACGAACACGAGAGACGAAGCCGCGCTGCTGCAAGTGAGCCAAGATATCGGTTCGATTCTGGTGCAAGGCATTCGCGCCGCGTCCGTTGTGCCGACTTTCTTCAGCCAAGTGGCCGCGAGCATGCTCGCTGTTGCGGCGGCCCGATTCTCTACGCAAGGCTATGAAGCGCCGCTGCGGAGCGGGTTCGTCCGCCACGGCATCCTGCCGCCTTCGATGGCGGTGGCCGCGACGCATGCGCCCGAGCGCATCGTGGCCTTCGCCGCAAGCCCGAACGAATCGAAGACGCTGCCGACGCTGCAACTTTCGGTCGCGGAGTATGGCCTCGGTGTGCCGTCCATAATCGTCTATGCCGCCGCCGAGCCGAAGCGCCTTGAGGTTGCCGGCGCGGCGCTCGCCTTCGGGGCGGCGCCCTCGCCGGGTGAGGATCAAGCCGCGAAATCCTTCTTCGAGGATTTGCTGCGGCGAGGTCGGCTCAAGCTCGCTCGCCCCGCCAAAGGCGCCGCCGAAGTCGTACGCGCCGCGGCGTCGCGCACCCACGAAACGCATACCCACGAATTGCGGCGGGAAGGAAGCCACATGGTGCTGCGCCGGGTTCGTATCGACTGCGGGTCCGCTCACCGTTGAGTACAGGCGCCTGGCGCCTGTATGATGCGCGGTGGAATCCGTGGGTCAGGACATGGCTGATGCCCCGCATCAACAAAAAGGCGCTGACGACGGAGCTTGCGAAGCGCGGCTTCGAGTCGATCGCGGTCAAGCGTGAGCTGCCGGACGGACGCGTCGAGGTCGAGGCCAACAAGCTTCACCCGGTGCATGTCGAGGCCGGCGAGTCGATCTACGCGCCCGTCCCGCTGTCGATGTCAGTCGCGCTTGACGCGCGCGGGCGCGTCAAATCGATCGACGGCGATACTCCGAAGGCGGCCGCGGTCGCAGACGCCGCGCGCTATATCAAGACGCTGCGCGACAGTGGGCAACTGGCTGGCCCTGGAGAACGAGCGCCAGCGTCAGGTCTAACGCACCAGATCGAGCGCGACGAACAAGGCCGGCAAGTGCTGCGGCGCAGACGATTTTCGATGAGCTGAGGCTACAGCTGGACCAAGCATATCGCGCTCGCGACTTGCCCTGCTCGCGCAAGCGCGACCCGCATGAAGACAAAGTTGTCCGCTAGCTGGCGCCAGCTGTTCGATCCATGGGGATTGGCGAAGATCGGCAACCGTTTGTGGCTCTCGACCTGGCCGACCTGGGGCGGCTTTGCCGCGTTGTTCCTGATGCGGGAATGGGACAGCTGGACCGTCGATGGCTGGCGCGCGCCGGCAAGCCCGGTCAGGCAATGAGGGCACACATGCCGCGCCGGCGGCGCCCGTCCGACGAACCAGTCGTAGGGCGCAATAAGCGTAGCGCATTGCGCCATCGCGTCTGCGCCAGCTTGCTTCGAACATGTCCGCTCAGTGCAGGGAGGCGCGAGACAAGCGGCCTGCAGCCGCGTTATTCTCCTGACACACAGGTCCGATCGTGCCCAAGCAGTCATTGGAGCGCAGCGGCGAAAAGCTCGCCGAGAGCGCAGAAAAGATCAAACGCAGTACATACGGCGTTGAGGACAGCGCCGAACGCACGACTCAGCTCGCGGCCGACCGCACCGTCTTTGCCGCTGAGCGCACCTACGCGGCTTGGGTGCGCACCGGCCTCTTGGCTCTGGCGAGCGGCATTGGGGCGAAGGCGCTACTTTCGGAAGTTGTCTCCCAGTGGTTGATCATTGCCACTGGCACTGTCCTCGTCTTGTTCAGCGCATTCTGTTTTGGGGCGGCAGTATGGCGCCATCTCGAGCCGGGCGTGCCTCCACCGCGGGTCGATGTGTCACGCATCCCGACGTGGGTTTTGGTTGCCGTGAATGGGTTTCTTGCCCTCGTGGCACTTGCTGCGCTCGTAGGCATATGGTTTGGCCGGACTTCTGGCGTGTCACGTTAACCGAACGTCGTCCGGCACGCGGCGCGGTTCTCGTTTCAGAGTGCGCGCCGCCAGCTTTGGCTCTTTATCTCACGGCCCACGCACAAAGGCCGCCCGGGAGCTTTAGCCGGGCGGCCTGTGGGACGAACTGCCGGCGTGAGCCGGTTCCATTCATCGCCTGTCCAATAACAAATTAGGCCACGCAGCGGTTCCGGCGCTTTCCCCTACTTTTGCATCTTGAGCTGCTCGACGAGTGCAGCGAGATGCGGCGGAATGGGAGTAGCGAGGCAGTCGTACTGGTCCCTCAGGCATTGCCCAATTGCCGAGAGCCCAACGAGCCTGTCGCGAGCCGAATTGTTGTTTTTGGTTTGAGCCGGATGGGTTCCACAATACAGCGGAACCGTGTGACGACGTATCCAGTAATCAAGCCGGTTGGCTGCGGCGTCAAAACGCCGGCGCTCCGCATCGCTGATCTTTCGCGCTGCTATCATTTTGTGCCCCTAGAGCGGTCAGGGCCATCATTGCCTGGTCTGCGTTAACGAATGAGGCGCGATTTCGTTTCAATCTCCCTGTTCGAATTGGGGAATTCTTCACGCTATTTAAAAGCCTTGGTTTGAAACCCGAAGCATCTCGTTTGCTTTGTGCCGATCGAATGAGCCCAACGGATGCTTTTCCCTGTGCTTGCCTTAGACCAGCGTTCCAATCAGGCGCAGCAGTTCTTGCTTCTCTGGTCCATTGCCAGCCGCGATGAGAAAGGCTCCGATCTCAATGTCGACGACCTGTCCCCCTGAGGGAAGGTTGGGTTCATGCCTAACGAACACTCGACCGGTATGAGGATCGCGGGCGAGCGACCACCGATCCCCGTTCGCACTGCGGTAAATCTCTCGGGTCCGAATGGCCACGCATTACTCCATGCTCCACCCCAACTCTATAGGAGCAGAGAGCGCAACGCGACACCCGCAGTCAAGCGCGGCCCATTTCAAGCTACCCCAAACCCTGCTTTTGCCACCGGGCTTACCGCGGCGGCGGAGGGGGCGAGTTCCGTAGATTTGATTGAGCCAAGGCCAGCAGAGCGCCATCGCGCAGTCGAGCGTAGTCACGCTCACCTTGCTTGGCAGCCTCAATAATATGTTTTGCGAGTATCGCCCGCACAGCTTCAGCCTTAGCCTGCGCGTAGACCACTCCGCTGGCTTGAATGGTTTCCCACGCCTTGTCGAAGGCAGCGATCAGAATGTGGACCTCATCAGGATCAAAGGCCCCCGAATGCTCCGCGAGAAAGTTGCGCATTTCACCGCCGCTCCTCTCTCCAGGCGAGAGGGCGATCGCTCTCTCAGCCACCGACGCCTGGGCAGAGCCGCCTTCAGCAATGGAAGTATACGATATGCCAAATTTTAGGACAGATGTTGTCACTGGTGTTAGAGAAAGCGTGTTGTTGAGCAGGCATAACCGTCGCACGTGAAACTAGCGGGAAGCTCGTCTATGTCTGCACCTCTCACATTCTTGGCTCCTGCGATCGATCTCATTGCTCGCAACAGCCGTCAGGGGCTAATTGTTCGAGTGAAATAGATACGACCCTCGGCAGGCATAAAATCGAAAGTACATCGATGCTCGCTCTCCGCTGCAAACGCGGCAAGCCTGGATCTTCCCGCCTCGTCCATCTCGCCGAAGGCGTACTGGTCATCCATCGTCGAGAACAAAGCCCGCACCTCTGACAGCGTGATCCATCCTCGTTCTCGATCGCGTAAGGCCTTGAGTGATGCTGACAACGCAGATTCGTTAGTTGCGCTGAGTCTCCGTGCGTCAGGCGGCGTAGATGTGCCGACAGCAAACGCTCCTTTAATTGCTTCCCATATTCCCATATGGAATGATCAAACCTCCTCCATCTCATTCGCCTCGCCGGTCAACGTTTCAAGGGTACCGGCGCGTTGCAAGTTAAGTTCCAGCAACCGGGCAAGCGCATCGTCCTCGGTGATGTCGGACGGCCAACGAAGCCACTATCCTCGTCTTTGGCTTAGTGGAGAAAGCCGAAAATCCAAAGCAAGAGGATGATTGGAATTGGGATTCCGATCAGCCAGAGCAATAGGCCTTTACCCATTGGAGTTCTCCGATTTTCAACCAGGTATCACGATCCTGACGGGGCCCGATCAATAAGAATTTCCGCCGCGGCCGCGACGACCAGCGTGACGAGCGGGTGTCTCGACGAGGTTGACCACCAAAAAACCTGCGATACAAACAAAAGTTCCATGGAGCAGGTTGTGAACACCTCGCGCCGTCACCGGAAAGAGGTAGGAAAGAGTCTCTATTTACGAAATCCAGAATCCTCACCAACGCGCTTCGGGCTGCGGTCTCGGCGACGACGTGAGACTTCTCGGTGCGCTCGGTGTCACCGGCTTTGGATGGGACCCCACACATCGGCCAGGTGGACAGCTGCGGAAGTCGTCGGTCGTAAACCTGGGATACGTAGTCAATGTGATCGAGAGCCCGACAGAGCGCCGGGATGCTCTTTCGCGCGCATGGTCGCTTGCCCAAACGGCTCTCATCGTCAGCGCTCGTCTCACAATGGATGCACGCTCCCTCTGTGAATCCGAGGACTATTCTGACGGCTGCCTTACTGGGCGGGGCACTTTCCAGAAGTTCTTCGATCAAAACGAGCTTCGGAACTGGATCAATCAAACCCTCGGCGTCCTTTCAGTACCCGCCGCTCCTGGCATCTTCTACGTTTTTCGTGATGAGCAGGCACGTACAGCATTCGTCGCATCTCGCTATCGGCGGCGGCTGTCGGCACCGCGCCCCAACAAGTCTGGTGAATTGTTCAGAGAGCACGAGGGACTGCTTCAATCGCTTATCGATTTCGTCGCCGAGCGCGGTCGTCTACCCGGAGATGATGAGTTGCCGAATGCTGCCCAAATATGCGGCGTATTCGGTTCTGTCCGTCGCGCATTCCAAGTACTTTCAACCGTAACTGACAAAGAACGCTGGGCCGAAGTCACTAAAAAGCGAAAAGAGGATCTTCTGATCTACCTCGCACTTTCGCGGTTTGGAGGTCGTCCACACTTCGGCCGACTGTCTCGTACTCTCCAGGGCGATGTGAAAGGTCTGTTTGGAAATCATAAGCGAGCGTGCGACCAGGCCGATGCACTTCTTTATTCGCTGGGGAAGCCGGGCGTCGTCGATGCGTACATCCAGAATTCGAAAGTAGGGAAATTAACGCCCACCGCTCTCTATTTTCATGAAAGCGCCCTGACTAACCTCTCGCCTATTCTCCGACTCTTTGAGGGGTGTGCCCAGGCATACATCGGAAGGGTGGAGGATGCGAATGTCATCAAGCTCTATCGTAACGAGCCCAAGGTCTCCTATTTGAGTTATCCCGAATTTGAGAGCGACCCGCATCCGGCTTTAGCGTCCTCGCTCGCGATACATCTCCAGACGTTTCGGATAAGAGCCAGAGATTATCGAAATCACCGTGACGTCCCAATTTTGCATCGCAAGGAGCTCTTCATCTGCGCGGATCATCTTTTGCATCAAAAATTCGCCCGTTTAACGCGTATCGAAGATGCGAAAGGGCTTTACGAAGACACCCGGCAGATTGGTACGCGTGAAGGTTGGGATAAAATATTAGAATCAAAGGGCCTGCGATTAAGAGGTCACCGGCTCTTGTCGGGCGCGACAGACCGAAGCTGCTGATGGCGGAGCGGTCGTCCACCCGCGGCTGCTGATTTTACATATTTCGGGTCGTCGATTTCTACGGAATTCTCGAGCGAGGCCGGGCCAACATCCAGAGCATCCATTTTTCTCGCGCTGTCGTTCCGGAGGACTTTTGAAGACAAGCGACGCCGACCCGGTATAGGCAGCTGCACAGGAAGTCTTCAGAGTATTTCTTCCTCGGGCGCGGCCGGGTCAACGGTTCCCCCCCAGTCACGTGACTGCTGTGCGTCAAGCCCGACAGAAAGGGTTCGTGGAAGCCAACGAAGGACCGGCGTTTCCCTGGATCGGCCAACGGCAATGAGTCTTTCGAGGTCCGCGTCCTGGAAGGCCAGGCGGAGACGCTGCGGAAACGCGACCTGGATTGACTCTTCGGTGGGTAGCACGCCGCGGAACGCGCGCAGATCTACTTTCCAAGCTTCGCGCGGGCTTGAAAATCGGAAGCCTTCCCACTGGTCGAGACCCTGAGCCCGCATCCAACGCTTCATTCGGTCGCGCAACTCACCTCGCTCAGACTCAAAAACCATAACGTCATGATCCGCCGTTTCGTAGTGGTCCGTCAGACGCGCGGGATCTTGCGGATCCAAATCATAGGGCCGCGGCGATGCTTCGCACGATCTTGGCGCGCGCGGACTCCGGAACGACTGAGAAATTCGAATCTCGGCCGCAGACCGTAATCGCGCTTCTACAACAGGACCAAACTGCGACCGGAGCTCCGAAGTGAGACGGACAGTGAGATCAAAATAGCCGCCGGGATCCTTCACCAGCGCGAAATCTACGAGTGTGCCGAGGTCCGTTGAGTGCGTCGTTCGTGCATCTAGGGCGAATCTAGCAAATCGATGCACATTCTCCTGGATCATGAATTCTTTTACGGCGTCACGGATACTCGCGCGGATGGTTTGGGCACCCTTCAACAGAACAAGCAGTTCGAGATAGCGAGTTCTGATCGCACCCGGATCGTCTTCGAAAGGAGGCGGGGATTGGATTCTTCGAAGCCTGTCATGGATCCTGTAACACCACTCGGTGTCTGAAGCCGCGTACTCAAGTTGCGCTGACGAAAGGGGGCGGATGCCCCAATCGGCCTTCTGGAATGTCTTGTCCAACGCAACGTCGAAAAATTGCTTGACGAGCGCAGCGAGACTGAGGCTCCTCAGAGGAAGACGATAATAAGGGATCGAGCGCGCTAGCTCGTAGGTGCAGTTGAGGTTAGCAGCGCGGGTCTGTCCCAAGAATCTACGTTCAAACCGCGCGTAGTGCGCCCACTTCTCTACCAAGTCATTCGCCATCACCTCCGGAATAAACTCGTCGTCAAGGACTCGTCGCATCTGCACATCAAGAACGTCCACAACCCAAGTCCTACCGCTGGCATTTCGTACCTGTAGGAGCGAGACCCTCGGCGTGCTGGTGAACCAGTCGGCCACCTCAGTGTCCAGCCAGAGCTGGCGCTCGTGCCGCCACCCAGCAATAGCGGTTCGAAATTTTTCAGGCTGGAGAATTATCTCGGGCACGCCCATTCAAACCTCGGATATGCGCACGGCCCTGGTGCGGGACACTGTCAGCAGGCGGCGGAGTAACGCAAAGTGTTGGCGGGCGGGTCATCGCGCGATGAGCGCGTCGTAATCTGCGTGTGAACCAATCCAGAACCACAGCAGGCCGGCATCGACTTCAACAGCTAGAGCACGGTAGCGGGCGCCGACTCGGACTGACCAGACCCGGCCAACCTTCTTCAACTGCAAAGAAGGGTGCCGCGGATTGTCTTTTAGGAACGCGTAATTCTTGTCGGCCAGCGCTCGAATATTCTCTATGGAAGCTTTGCATACGCGTCGCAAAAGGACGGGCTGGCGAAATGTCTCACAGTTCGCGCGCGCGACCGGCGCGGAAATCCGCCAGCGCCTGCTCTGCGAGTTGGTCGAGCCTGCCCGCTTTGGCGTCGCGCTCGATCTTTTGGTCGAATCGAGCGGCCTCGAATTCCTCAAACCAAGCGCGGAATCGCGCGAGTTGATCCGCCGGCAATTCGGCCACCGCCTTTTCGATATCTTCGAGCGTTGTCATGGTCACCCGCGCAGGTTGGCGGAGAGGGAGTCCGCACAATCGTCAGAGTAACTAGCTGACATACAACGCGTTCTCGATTGCTGCAAGCTCTCACCCATCCCCATACCCATCCTGCGAGGCCGGATGTCTGCGAACGACGGCGGCCATGTTATCAGCGAATGGGCGACCGTAGTACAGCTGCGTAGGCGGACACTACCTAGGTGGGCCCCATGTGCGGACGCTTCACCCTGAATTACACGTGGCATCAGATCCACGCGCTGTACCGTTTGACGGTGCCGGCGGCGATCCCGAACTTTCAGCCGCGCTACAACGTTTGCCCGACCGACCCTGCTGATGTCATCGTTCCGAATGAAGGCGCGCGCGAACTGATGGAAATGCGCTGGGGCCTGGTGCCGTATTGGTGGAGCAAGCCGCTGA
>WNFQ01001874.1_pt1 | contig 15448 bp, 16 predicted proteins | sample 5400171 | NCBI WGS metagenome assembly WNFQ01 (sample SAMN13153356, study PRJNA577476) | soil metagenome | isolation source: 20 cm soil under Madrone tree | place: USA:California | collected 2016-06-14
ATCGACATCCCGGAACAAGTCCTCCAGTTGTGCCACGGTCTCGACCCGCATCAAACCTGCGCGCAGTTCCGAAGACATCCGGAACCCTTTCGTGTACCACGAGCCATGGCGGCGGAACGAGCGCATCGCCATCCGCTCGCCGAACCAGTCGCAGAGCTTGCGGGCATGGACGAACATGATCTCCAGAACGTCGGCGAAATTCGGCGGGTCGACAGGCTCGCGGCCGGCGAAAACGTCCGCCAGGTCCCGAAACAGCCATGGCCGGCCCAGACAGCCGCGACCGACGATCACTCCATCGCAACCCGTCTGGCGCATCATTCGGAGAGCATCCTGAGCCTCCCAGATGTCGCCGTTACCCAGAACCGGAATCCTTACCGCCTGCTTTAACTCCGCAATTGCATTCCAGTCCGCATGGCCGTGATAAAGCTGCGCCGCAGTCCGGGCATGCAGACCAATTTTCACAGCGGCCCCAACGATGTTCCGCAGCAGGTTCGGCTTCAGAGGGATCGCGGCGCCGCCACCTTTTCGAGTGACCTTTGGGACGGGACACCCGAAATTCATATCAAGGTGGTCGATGCGTCCTTCATCGACCAGACGCTTCACAGCTTCGGATATGTAATAGGGGTCACTTCCATACAACTGCAGGCTGCGGGGCGACTCATCCGGCCCGAAGTCCGCCAGCTTCAATGTCTTGTCGCGTCCGTCCACCAGAGGCCGCGCATTGATCATCTCGCTGACATAAAGTCCGGCCCCGAACTCCTTGCAAACAGACCGGAAAGGATAGTTCGTCACCCCCGCCATCGGGGCCAGCACGACAGGGGGCCAAATGGTCATTTGGCCGATCCTTACGGCCGCGAATTCACCGGGTTGGGCGAGTGGCACTTCCCTGTTCAGGGTGCTGACGTAGACCTGGTCCATAAAGAGGCTATGTTACGACAAAAAATACTGTAGCGGCGGTCTATGACCGCCGGCAGTGCAGCAACTTGCGGGATCGTCGGCGGTCATAGACCGCCGCTACAGTTCACACTATCCTTAAAACCCTGTAACTTTTCGGAATCAATGAAGTTTTTATGAATGGAATGGGCGAGAGGGACGAACTGCTAATGCTGGCCGTCAGGGACGGCGACGTGGCGAAGCTGGGGCTGCTTTTCGATCGGCATCACCGCGTTCTTTTCGACTACTTCGCGCGCATGACCGGCGATCGCGCTGCAGCCGAGGATCTCGTCCAGGACGTCTTCTTCCGGATGCTGAAGTACAGGAAAACGTATCGCGATGACAGCCGATTTGCGGCATGGATGTTTCATATCGCGCGGAACGCCCGGATCGATCACCACAAGAAGCGCCGCGGTGAGGTGATGTTTCCGGAAGAAGGGATGGAAGTACCGAGCCGCTCCCCGTTCCCGAACCGGGAACTGGAACAGCAACAGGAGACAGCGCTCCTCCAGCGCGCGTTGTTCAAGCTGTCCGAGGAAAAGCGTGAGGTGCTGGTGCTCAGCCGTTATCAGGAGATGAAATACGAGCAGATCGCCGAGCTCCTCGGCTGCGAAGTCGGCACGGTGAAAGTCCGGGTCCACCGGGCGATAAGAGAACTGCGAGAAGTGTTTTTCAAACTTTCAGGTGAGAAAGCGTCATGGAATGCGAAGAAGTCCGAGACCAGTTTGCGGATTATTTGATCGATAACCTTCAGGAGCCTGCCCGATTGGAGGTCCGGAATCATCTGGCCGCCTGTGAGTCGTGCCGCTCCGAAGCCGAAGGACTCGAGACGCTCTGGACGAAACTCGGCACCATCCCTGCTGCTGAGCCGGGTCCGGAGCTGCGAGCACGGTTTCAGGTAATGCTCGAAGCATATCGGCATGGCCTCGATCAGGCGCCCTCCCGCAGCTTCCGGCAGAGCATGAACGAATGGCTCGCGCGCTGGTGGCCCGCACAGCCGGTGCTGCAGTTCGGCCTCGCTCTCGTGCTGCTGGTTGTTGGAGTGGCCGCCGGATGGCGGCTACGGCCTGAGCCGGTGGTTCAGCCCAATGGCGAAATCACCGAGTTGCGCGGCGAGCTTCGCCAGATGCGCCAGATGGTTGCACTGTCGTTAATGCAGCAGCAGTCTGCAAGCGAACGGCTGAAGGGTGTGAACTGGAGTTATCAGCTCCAGCAGCCCGACCGTGAAGTACTGACTGCGCTTCTCGATACGCTGATGCACGATCCGAACGTCAACGTGCGTCTCGCCGCAATTGATGCCCTTCGACAGTTTGGTGGACAGCCGGTTGTCAGGGGCGGCGTCGTGGAGGCGCTCGGACGCCAGGACTCGCCCATGGTTCAGGTCGCGCTGATCGATCTCGTGGTGGACTTGAAGGAAAAAGAATCCGTCGACACTCTGCGCAAGCTGATTCAAAACGAAAAGCTGAATGAGGCCGTCCGCACACGCGCGCAAAAGGGCCTCCAGGAGTTGGAGTGATGAAACGGCTGGCCACCGCAACAACGAGTCTTCTGCTTCTGGTTCTTGCAGCGACCGGATGGAGCCAATCCCGATTCGGACTTCGCGAATCGGAAACCATACGACGAACATTGGAATTCTCGAGCGATGGAGGGACAAAGACCCTGGAGCTGGATAATATCCAGGGTTCGATTCGAGTCACAGGTTACAACGGCTCGAACGTGGAAATGGTCGCGGAGAAAAGGATCCGGGCGGAATCCGACGAGCGGCTTCAGGCCGCGAAGAAGGAAGTGCGGCTCGACATCACGGACAAATCCAGCACAATCGAAATCTATGTGGACCAGCCCGGCAACGGGCGCCGCGACCGCTCGGATAGTTGGAGAAGCCGCTCGCACTGGAACGATCGAGGTTACGACGTGGCGTTCGACTTCGAGATCCGAGTCCCCCGCGACACCAAGGTACGCCTTCGGACCGTGAACGACGGCGATATCCGGGTCCAGAATGTGGCCGGAGACTTCGATGTGGAAAACGTCAACGGCAATGTCGAAATGCACGAGATGTCGGGATCGGGCAGGGCTCATACGGTGAATGGCCAGGTGAAAGCCGGTTTCGCAGGCAATCCGGCGCGTGCATCGTACTTCGGATCGCTGAACGGCGATGTCGAAGTCACATTTCAGCCGAATCTGTCCGCAGACCTGCGTTTCAAGACTTTCAACGGAGGAGTCTATACCGACTTTCCGACGGCGGCGCTGCCGACTCCGGCCGCAGCAGCGGAAAGGCGAAATGGGAAATTCGTGTACAAGAGCAATGGATTTTCCAGCGCTCGCGTAGGAAGCGGCGGGCCGGAGATCCAGTTTGATGGGTTCAACGGGAACGTTCGCATCCTGCGAGCCCGATAGTTTGAAGAGGAACACTTATGAAAAGAATTCACATTGGTATCTTCATCGCCATTGCCGTGTCCGCGTGGAGCGGCGCTCTAGTCTGGTCACAAGACGCGAATGGAGACCGCATCACAGTATCGTGGAGCGATCCATCCCGGCCGGGCCTTCTGAAGGTCAACCTGATCCAGGGCGGCATCACCGTCAAGACGCACAGCGGCAACAACGTCATTGTTGAGGGCCGCTCCCGCGGCGGAAACAACCGTCGGCCGGCCCCGCCCGATGCCGGCGGCCTGCGACGAATCGACGGGCCTGCCAGCGGACTTGTTGTCGAAGAATCGAACAATGTCATATCTGTCGCCACGCAGTCGTTTTCGCGTTTTGTGGACCTGGATATCCAGGTGCCCTCGAAGACGAGTCTCAATCTCAAGACCATGAATGGCGGAAACATTGTTATCGAAGGCGTCGACGGCGAAATAGAAGTAACCAATATGAACGGCGGGGTTACATTGAATAATATTTCCGGCTCCGTCGTTGCTCATTCGATGAATGGCAAGGTGGTCGCGTCTCTCAGACAAGCCACTGCGAATAAACCGATGGCATTTACATCGATGAACGGAAACATCGACGTGACGCTCCCACCGAGTCTCAAAGCGAATATGAAAATGCGCACCGATAACGGCGAGATCTACAGCGACTTCGACATCCAGATCCGCCCTTCAAACGGCCCGACCACCACCGACAATCGTTCCCGCGGCGGACCATTTCGCGTCGAGCTCGACAAGAACGTACTTGGAGCGGTGAACGGAGGCGGCCCCGATTTCGATCTCCGCACGTTGAACGGGAACATCTACATTCGCAAAGGCACGCAGTAAAATACGTAGAAATTTCAACGAAGTTGATAGACCCCCATCGCATTTCGCATTGAAAACAAGCCACTTATCGGGAGGAAAGCAAATTGCCAAGAAGCACTCTGCACGCAGGAGGTGTGCGTACAATGCGACGGTTCATTACAGCGATCATTATTCTGCTCCTTCTCTCGAACTGGGCCCTTGCCCAGAGCACTTCGGCAAACGCGCCAGGGCACGAAAACGAAAAAAACGAAAATAAGGGCGATAAAGGGAATAACAACGGCAAAGCGGGCGAGACTCCGAAGCGCCCCGACGATCATGATGACAAGGCTGCAATTCAAGTTGGCTGGGCCATCATCACTCTCAACGCGACAACCGGCGGCAGCGTCAGTATCAATAACCTGGTCGCGTTTGCGACCTTCGGACTGAAGCGCGGAGACGAAACGACACAGGCCGGCGTCCTGCCTTCGGATCTCAGCGTGAGTTCCCTCATGTTCGTGAGCACCAACAGGAAACTTTCACGCAACATCGGTATCGGCATCGCGAATCCGAGTACCACGGCTGATGCCCACATCCTGATGACACTTCACGATCAGGATGGCGGCCCGGCGATCGGAACCAAACAATTCACGGTCGGAAAGGGCCAGCAGACTTCGCAATTCGTTACTTCCCTGTTCGCGGACGGCGCGGTTCCCAAAGATGTGACGGGTACGTTGACCGTCACTTCCGACGTTCCGGTGTCCATGATCGGCCTACGCTTCAGGGGTGATAACTTCAGTACGATTCCCGTTACAAATTTATCCCCCTCGTCTGGAAGAGGCATTGTGATTCCCGAATTCGCTGCAGGTGGGGGATGGGCCACTGAACTGGTTCTCGTCAATACCGGAAGCAGCCAGGTCAACGCGCGCATCGATCTCTTCAAGCAGGATGGAACGCCGATGACCGTCCGCCTGAACGGTGAATCAAAGAGCAGCTTTACCGCTCTGGTTCCCGCCGGCGGCGTTTTCGAATTGTCGCCGAAAGACGGCGAAGGTCAGTCCCGATTCTGATTCGGGACAGAGGCAGGAAAAGCCGCGGATTACGTGAATTACGCGGATGGGGCGCAAAACAAAACACTTGATGCGCCCCATCCGCGTAATTCGCGTAATCCGCGGCTTTTCTTGTACCTGCCCCTCAAATTAGGACACGCAATTGCGAAGGAAACAGGCGAGAGGTGTAACGAAAACCATGGCAAGGCTGTATATCGGAAACCTTCCTCATGAGACTGCCGAAAACGAACTTCAAGCCTGGATTGAATTGCACGGCTTCAAAGTAGACACAGTACAGGTGATCCGCGATCTTGACACAGGCTCCTCGCGCGGCTTCGCATTTGTGGAGCTCCCTGAAGTGACCCATGCCAAAGAGGCTGTGGATGCCCTCAATGGCCAGAAAATGGAAGGCCACGACCTACGGGTCAGCGAAGCACGACCACTCCCCCTCAAGGGCGAAGGCCGTCAAGCGGGAGGAACCCGCACTCCAAAGAAACGGGCGTCGTAGTCAGCGAATTGCTGAGCTGATCACTTTGTAGCAGCGGCAGGCTGCTTTCAGCAGTCTTTTCCGCGATCTTATCGTGATCGAGCCGGGCGTGTAGCTGATCAGGCCGGCGGACTGCAAGGCAGCCGCGGCAACGGATATGGTCGCCCGGCGTGTCCCTAATACGCTGGCAATCGCGTCCTGGGTGAACTTGAGCTCAGACGACCTGATACGATCCTGGGTCATCAGCAACCATCGGGTAAAGCGTTGCTCAATGCCATGGCTGTTGTTGCAGATCCCGAGGCAGGAGACCTGCACCAGCAGATAGTGGTAGTAGCGCAACAGGGCATCGTGAAAGGCTCCACCTTTCTGAAACCGGCGACGCAAGGCCGATACGTGCGCCATCAGGGCGCCACCCGGAACCTGGACCACTCCCCTGAATGGTTTCGTTCTTCCAAGCAGCGCGGAAATCCCGGCCGCGCCCTCGTTGCCCACCGCCCAGACCTCGACACTTCCGCCATCGCCGGTGTTCCCGAGAAGCGAAATGACCGAGTCCGTGGGAAAGTAGATATATTCGTTATGCTTATCGGGCTCGAGGACAGTTGCGTCCTTTGGCAGAAGTATGGGCCTCAAATCCGCCGAAATTCCATTGAACTCCCTGGCGGGCAGACTGTGGAGAATCCCATTCAGGAGGTTTGAGTTTACGGGCATGGGACAGCTTCAAAAAACCTTGATCAAAAAGATATATCACAGAGTTTTGTCAGCTGTGCGAGTCGATCTTCGAATGGGCGGCCGAAATCGTCCCGTAACATTCGCACGCGAGACTCTCGAGGCGTTTCCCATCGCGGATTGTGATGGTTCCGCGACTGTACTCGATGACACCCTTCTTTTGAAGAGCGCCGGCGACTACCGACACGGATGCGCGGCGGCTGCCCAGGATTCGAGCAATGGTCTCCTGCGTCAAAGGCAGTTTGTCACCACTTGTGCGGTCGTGGGCAAGGAGAAGCCAGCGGCAGAATCGCTCCTCAACGGAATGGAATTTGTTGCATACGGCGGTCTGCGCCACCTGGATGAGAAGTGCATTCGTGTAGTGAAGCAGCACGCGGTGAAGGCTCTCGCCCCTTTTGAACTCCCGTCTCAGAACCTCGCGGCTGATTCTGACGGCGCTGCCTGGGACCTGCACCACCGCGCGAAAAGCAGTTGAATCTGACAAAAGCGCGGCGATGCCGACCACGCCTTCATTGCCCACAACACAAACCTCGACGGATTCACCTTCCGCTGTCCCTGAGAGGTAGGAAATCATGGCGTCATTCGGAAAGTAGACCTGCCCAATCCGCTCGCCGGCTTCATGCAATACGGCACCCTTCGGCAACATGACTTCCTTCAACTGGGAGGACAGAATTCGGTATTCCTTCGCAGGCAGAGCTTTCAGGATTCGGTTATTCATATGTGCGCCGCTCGTGCATTGTGGTATCAAATTACCACTATCGCAGTCGGTACGCTGCCGTACACGACTACGAAATCAGCCTGCGGATCGCACTCAGCAGGACTTCCATGTCTACGATGGGTTTCGAAATGTACTCGTCAAAACCCGCTTCCAGATATTTTTCACGGTCGCCGGCCATAGCGTTTGCCGTAACGGCTATAACGGGTGTGTTGCGGAGCCTTTCATCCTGACGGATTCGGTTGAGAATCTCAATGCCGTCCAGGTCGTGGAGGCGAATGTCCATGATGACCAGGTCGGGAATATTTCGATTGAATTCCCGGAAGGCTTCGTCACCACCCTCATACCGTGCGATTTCATACTCGTCCCGCAGCAGATAGTACAGAAAGTCCCGGCTATCTTTGGCGTCGTCTACAATGGCTATTTTTCGCATGCTGAACTCAGGGCCACAATTTGGCCGTGACGGTATCTTAGTTGGAGAGGCGTGTCAGTACGGCAGCGTACGGCGGTTCTATGAGGTTTCCAGGCGAAGCTTTTCGTCCCGAAGGATGGAATAGCATTCACAGGACATTGCTGCGAGACCCGGTGCGTCCTGGATGGTGATACGGCCGCGGCCGATCTTGATAGACCCGCGCGCTGCAGTAATCCGGCCGCGACGGTAATGCTGGCGCGGCGCGTTCCGAGCAAGCGGGAAATGACCTCGTGCGTCATCACCAGAACATCGGAGTGTACGGCGTCACGAGCGACCAGCAGCCACCGGCACAGGCGCTCCTGCAGAGTGTGGTAGCAATTGCAAATGCTGAATTGCGCGATCTGAATCAGAAAAACATTCGTGTATTTCAGCAGCAGATCGCGGAGACAAGCGTTCTTCCGAAATTCCTCGTATATCTTTCTTCGCCGGATGCGAAAGGCAGCGCCACCCATTTGAACGATGGCACGATATGGGGCCACGCCGCCGAGAATAGCGGGAACACCCACCATTCCTTCGCTTCCGATCAAGCAGATTTCAACCGTCGCACCCTCGGAATTCATGGAAACAATGGATACCAGTGCGTTGCTCAAGAAGTAGACGTGCTCGATATCCTCGTCGGGCTCATAAAGCACCATTCCGGAATGCAGCGTCACAGGCTCGAGCATTTTTAGCCAACTTCGACTGTTTGTAGGAAGCTTCGCCAGTATTTTATTCATGTATGGCCGTGGAAATTCTCCGTACTTTCTCGGTTTCATCGGTTTCATATGAACCGCCTCAATACGTTCCCTATGAGTTTTTGCAATCGATTTTCCAAAGTCACCGCCATTCGCACGCTATATTAGGCGACATGCTGGAAGTCTTTCGCAGCCGCAAGATGGCAGCGCTGCTGTTACTCGGCTTTTCCTCGGGCCTGCCTTTTTACCTATCGAGCAGAACGCTTCAAGCATGGATGACAGTGGAAGGCGTGAACCTCACTGCGATCGGATTTTTCAGCCTTGTCGGTTTGCCGTATTCGCTTAAGTTCCTATGGTCGCCATTGATCGACCGATTTGCCTTTCCGTTTCTCGGCCGCCGCAAAGGGTGGATCTTCATTACCCAACTGGCTCTTGCCGTGGCTCTTGCCGCGACGGCATTCGGGCGGCCGGCTGAAGCACTCGAGCTTCTGGCAGTCAATGCGTTTGTGATCGCGTTTCTCAGCGCCACTCAAGACATCACGATTGACGCATACCGCGCCGATACCCTCGAACAGCTGGAGATGGGGGCGGGCGCGGGTGTTTACATCGTCGGCTTTCGCGTCGCGCTTATCGTGACCGGGGCCGGGGCGCTCATCCTTGCCGACCGTCTTTCGTGGCCCACCGTCTATTTGCTGCTTGCCGGACTGATGCTGGCAACCGTCGTGGTATCGACGCGCGTGCCGGAGCCTGTCCTGCACGATCGGCCACCGTCTTCACTGAACGAAGCCGTGCGCATGCCCTTCCTTGATTTTTTTGCCCGTATGGGCAGATCCCGCGGTCTTCCCATACTGGCTTTCATCCTTCTTTATCGCCTCGGCGACACAATGATTGACAACATGAAGATGCCTTTCCTTCTGCAAACGGGATTCAGCCAGACCGACATTGGTGTGGTTCAAGGCGCAATGGGACTCACTGCGACGCTCGTCGGCATTCTTGCGGGCGGTGCGGTATTGAGCCGCATTGGGATCAATCGGTCCCTGTGGGTTTTTGGAGTGCTTCAGGCGGCGAGCAACTTCGCGTATCTGCTGTTGGCGAATGTCGGCCGCAACTATCCGCTGATGATCGTTACAGTCAACGTTGAGAACTTCTGCTGGGGTCTCGCCAACACAGCCCTCGTCGCTTTTCTAACGAGTTTGTGCGACCAGCGCTTCTCAGCCACGCAATATGCGCTCTTGTCGAGCCTGCTGGCAGTCGGGCGTGACGTGCTCGTCGCGCCTGCGGGCTCCCTCGCCCAGATCACAGGATGGCCGCTTTTCTTCTGGATCAGCGTTGCGGCCGCGATTCCGGGAATGGCGTTGCTTCCCTTGTGCGCGCCATGGAGGAGTGAACGCGGGCTAAAGCCCGCGACTACATTGGGACGTCAACCTGGTCCCCCAATGTAGTCGCGGGCTTTAGCCCACGTTCCCGCTCCTAATACGGAACCTTGTTCAGAATCCCCCAGTACATACCGAGCTCGGAAACCGCGTGAACGAAATTGCTGAAGTCGACGGGCTTCACGATGTAGCTGTTCACGCCAAGCCTGTAGCTTTCCATCACATCCCGCTCCTCCTGGGATGATGTCAGCATGACCACTGGGGTATTCTTCGTGCGCGGATCCGTTTTGATTTTGCGCAACACTTCAATGCCATCCACTTTCGGCAGCTTCAAATCCAACAGAATGACTTTCGGGTGATCGTCGATTTTTCGTTCTGCGTAGACGCCCGTGGCGAAAAGGAATTCCAACGCCTCGGCGCCGTCTCTCACGACGAACACTTTACTTGCGAGGTTCTGCTTCTGAAGCGCCCTCAAGGTGAGCTCAACATCATTGGGATTGTCTTCGACGAGGAGTATCTCAACATCCTCTAGATGTGTCATAGCTCTCACACCCTCACTACGTTTAAAGCGGTGATTTGTTCAATACAAGCCAGTACATTCCGATGTCGCTCACCGTCTTGTAAAACTGGTCGAATTCGACGGGCTTTACGATGTAGCTGTTCACGCCCAGCTTGTAACATTCGGCGATATCTCGTTCCTCCTGCGAAGAGGTCAGAACGACCACGGGGATCGATTTCGTGCGGCTGTCGTCTCGAATGCGCCGCAGCACTTCGATACCGTCGATCTTCGGCAGCTTCAAATCCAGAAAGACCACCTTCGGCCGCGGTTTCTCACCGAACAGGTAGTCGATTGCCTCCGCACCGTCACGAACAATGGCAAGCCGTGCACCCAGTTCGTTTTTCCTGAGCGCCCGCTGCGTCAGCTCCACGTCGTTGGGATTGTCTTCGACGAGGAGAATGTCGATCTCCTGGGGTTCTTTCATCAGTTACGCCTTCGGCAGCGAAAAGAAGAACGTTGCTCCCTCGTTGACCTTTCCTTCAGCCCATGAACGGCCGCCGTGGCGCAGGACAATCCGCTGCACCAGGGCCAGCCCCACGCCGGCGCCTTCGAATTCATCTACGTTGTGGAGGCGCTGGAATACGCCGAACAGCTTCGGGATGTACTGCATATCGAACCCGACGCCGTTGTCCCGGATGTAGTACGTGTTCTGGTTGCCCCCCTCCTTGAATCCGATCTCAATTGAAGGATTCGGAGTCGGGCGGGTGAACTTGAATGCGTTCGAAATCATGTTGTGCAGGATCTGACGAATCATCACGCGATCCCCAAAGGCCGGAGGCAGAGCATGAATCTCGACCAGGACCTGCCTTTCCTTATTAGCGAACTGGACTTCCTCGAAGACGCTCTTGGCGAGCTCTTCCATATTGATGTCTTCCTGGTTCAGGGGTTGCTTGCCAAGATGCGAGAAAGCCAGCAGTCCATCAATCAGTTCGCCCATGCTTCGGGCGTTGGTCCGAATGATGTTCAACAGCCGATTGCCTTCGACGTCGAGCCTGTCCGGGTACTCTTCCATCAGGACGCGTGAGAAGCCGTCGATCGCGCGAAGCGGTCCGCGCATGTCGTCGGAGATGGAATATGTGAAAGCTTCGAGTTCCTTGACCATCATTTCGAGTTGAGCCGTACGCTCCCGTACACGCTGCTCCAGTTCCGTGTTGAGCCGCTGAATTTCGTCGGTCTTGGCCTGGACTTCCTTGAGGGCGTTCTGGGCATCGCCATAGAGCTTGGCATTATCAATCCCCAATGCCGCCCGGCGCGCGAGCTCTTCAGCGAAATTCAAGTCTTCCTGGGCGTACCGCCTTGCCGGATTTTCCGACGCAAAGGTGATCGCGCCCAGCGTACGTCCCCGGGCTACCAGCGGAACCACCATCGCGGAGGCCAGACCCAGCTCCTGCAGAATCTTGAAGTGCTCGGCATCCTGCGCCAGCGCAATCAGCATCGAATCCGGAATGTCGGTATAAATTTTGGCCTTGCCGGTCCGCATGACGTGAGCCACGCCATGAGGAGCGGAGGTGCTCTTCGGAAAGCGCTTCTGGAATTCGTGCGCCCATTCCATGCGGGCAGGGTCGCTGTGAACCAGGGCCACCCGATGAAAATTATTATTTTCCTCCACGACGTCCACAGCGCACCAGTCGGCCAGGCGGTTTACAGCGAGCTTGGCGACGGTCATCAGGTTCGTCTGGTAATCGAGCGACGATGCCAGCACAGTGCTCGCTTCCGCGAGAAACGCGAGCCTGTCGGCATTATTCTCGGCTTCCGATCGCGCGACGCGCTCGTAGATCAGGAGCTGATCGCGTTCTTCCTCGGCTCGAGTCCGTTTGATGAAATCACCTACCTGCCGGCCGAGCGCATCGAACATTTGCAGAAGCTCGTCATCCGGCTGCACGATTTCGCGGTTATAGAAGGCCATGACGCAGTTCACGTTCTCTCCGACACGAACCGGAAACGCGAATGCGCCGTGCAGGCCTACACGCTCGGCGATCGGGGCGCGCGGAAAATTGGAGTCGTCGACGACGTTATCAATCCAGACCGGCTGTCCATTGGAGAGCACTCGACCGACAAGATCGATGCCCGGAAATAGAATCGTCTTGCGGCCGGCCCTCTCGAACTCGTCCACTTCGTAGGACGGTACGTGCCAGCTTCCTTCGATATGCAGGGTGTTCGAGTCGGCATTCACCACCCACAGCTCTCCGAGCTCCCAACCCACCGCTTCGCAGACGTATTGAAGGAGCTTGGGCGTGGCCTCGGAAAGGCTCGACGATTCGGCCAGGGCGCGGGTCACGGCAAACTGGGCCGCCAGTCGCCGGTCCGTGTCCTTGCGGGGCGCTATGTCGCGAATGATTCCGGTATAGATGTGCTTGTTGTTTTTCTTGTACTCGCCAAGAGAGAGCTCAAGCTGGACTTGCTTGCCGCTCTTATGTACTCCGTTGACCTCGATGACGGGGGTGTGGTTTCCTCTATGCCTTGCCTGGTCGGCGAGTTCTTTGTAGTTGGGAATGATCCTGTTGACCGGTTGTCCGACCATGTCAGGAACACGATGTCCGAAAATCCGCTCAGCAGCGCGGCTGATGGACAGGATTTTTCCTTGTTCATCGATGGTGAGGATCGCGTCATTTGCGGCTTCCTCGATGATTTCGTAGCGCTCGCGCAGTTCTTCCATACTGATTTGCCAGCTTCCCTTCTTTGGTCAATCCCTACTCTGAGCAACACTCCTACCAAATAAAAAACCTTGGAACAACGATGCAACATCAAGTCTCGCAAGAATTTACTGCTGCAGCCGCCCGGCTGCAAATTCCGTTTGACGAAAGGGCCGGTAAGGACCGCCCTTTAAAAGGGGAAAATTGTCCTGTATAACCATACGGACGATGATTCTCATCTTTAAAAAACTCGTGGCGAACCGGAATTTGCTGAAGAACCTCGTCCTGCGCGATCTGAAGCATCGATATGTTGGATCGATGGGCGGTTTCCTCTGGTCTGTCATCCACCCACTGGTCTTGCTGGTCAGCTACACGTTTGTCTTCAGCGTGGTCCTCCGCCAGAAACTCGGGCCGGGCTCCGGCACCGACAGCTTTGCGATATTTCTGTTTTGCGGGCTTCTCCCCTGGCTTTTGTTCTCCGATACTATCCTGCGGAATTGCAGTGTAATCACGGATAACGCGCCGCTGATCACCAAAACGGTTATCCCTGCTGAGATCCTTCCTGTCGCAATAACCTTGTCGAATCTTGTACATCACATGATCTGGCTGTCGATCCTGCTGGCGTTTCTGGTGGGTTCCTACCGCCTCCACCTTTCAGCGCTCTGGATCCTCTTATATATGCCGATTCTCCTGATGTTCGCGCAGGGCATCGGGTGGATTGCCGCTGGGCTGCACGTCTTTGTGCGGGACACTATGCAGGCGCTCCAGCTACTCGTAATTCTCTGGATGTGGTTTACGCCCGTTTTCTACTCGATTGAAACCGTGCCTCAGGAGTTTCGGTTCCTGTTTCAACTGAATCCGATGGTGGTGATCGTCACCGGTTACCGGAATTCCCTTCTCAACCTGAACCAGCCGGACATGCTTCAGATCGCCCTCGTGCTTGGCTCCAGCCTGGCCATTTTCGTTATCGGCGCCCTGTTTTTCAGGCAGGCCAAGCCTGCTTTTCCCGACGTCCTCTAAGCCGGCTTCAGCCGGCGGCTTCAGTTACAGTCCCCGGCCCACATACACCGAAAGCTCTTTTCAGCGACTCCATTACGCTGCTGCTGTTCGGCTGCGGTGGGCAGACAGGACGCGACAAACGCTGAAAATACCGCCAGGATCACGAGACGTTTCATGCGGTTCAGACTCCTTCCTACGGAGACCTAAGCAAGCCTCGGGCCGCCCCCTGATGACGCAAATCCACGAGATACGCGAGAAGGGTGGTAAACAGGGTTCGCCGGTGTGAATCCTACAGCCACATCGTATCAATGAGTTACCGCCTGGCTAAGGGTCCCACCTTAGGGCACCCTAGGTCTAATTACCGTCCGCTATAAGGCGACTGCCCAATTACTTAGCCGCTCCTGCGTTCGCTATAGTGTTTACAGATTTCAACAACAGATCCCAAAACGAGGAGTCAATCGCCATCCGGGGCACGCACCCGCAGTCAGGAAAGCTCACCAAAGCTGGTTCCTAAACCCTTGTAAACACTGATTGCCAGTTCCGACAAAAACCGAACAGGACGCGTGTGCCCAGAAGCCGAAGAAACCAGATGAATTTGATGTCAGTCAAGAAACACCGAACCAACCGAGACAGACTTTGCTTAGCACTCATCCTTAGCCTCATTGCCATTTCACTTAACAGCAGACTTACGTTTGCCTACTCGACCGCAACAAACATCCTTACCCCGCCGACTTACGCCAGCTTTCAACCCCCCGTGGTCGGCGGCAGCTACACCGACCCCGTTTTCGGTACAGCAGTGAAAAGGCTTTCCAACGCGATGAGTATGAAGCGGGCGGACACCGGTGCAACGCTGACGACCGTGTCGCCTGAGTACTCCACGATGTCCCCCTTCAATCAGGACAACACTCGTCTGATCGTGGCGCACTTCAGCTATTACGGCCTGTACGATGGTTCGGGAAACTACCTCAAGGACGTGGATCTGGAAATCAACACATCTTCTGAACCACGGTGGTCGCGAACGAATCCGAACGTCCTCTACTACGTTCACGCCAACCAGTTGAAGCAATACGACACCGGAACCGGCGCCAAGTCAGTCGTGCACACGTTCAGTGAATACTCCGCGATCTCCGGAAACGGCGAATCCGACATCAGCTTCGACGGAAACCACTTCGTGTTCGCCGGAAACGGCCGCGACATTTTCGTTTACGAAATTTCAACCGACACCAAGGGATCGGTTCTGGATGCGAGCGGGCATCCTTTCGACAGCCTCTACATCACGCCTAACAACAACGTCACCGTCACGTGGAACGCGAACGGCCAGGGCACCCGGTTCACCGGAATCGAGATGTTCGACCGGAGCATGAACTACCAGCGGCAGCTTGCACACGCCGGCGGCCACATGGACATTACCCGCGATCTCAACGGCGACGAAGTGCTCGTCTGGTCCGGCGGAGGAGATCCGTGGCCGCAGACCAACTGCGACGCTGGAGTGGTCAAGATCCGCCTGGCGGACGCAAAGCAGACTTGCCTCTGGAAGGCCGACTGGAGCATGGCGCTTCACGTTTCCGGCACGGACAACAGTGGATGGGTGTTCGTCGAGAATTACGTTCCGAGCGATCCTCAAC
>WNFQ01007443.1_pt1 | contig 15448 bp, 18 predicted proteins | sample 5400171 | NCBI WGS metagenome assembly WNFQ01 (sample SAMN13153356, study PRJNA577476) | soil metagenome | isolation source: 20 cm soil under Madrone tree | place: USA:California | collected 2016-06-14
CGGACGAAACCCTTTACCTATTGGATATTCCGTCGACTAGGGGGGAGCGGAAGAACTGAGGGGGGTGGGGGTAACTATGAGATCTTTTCTCCGCAGACCACTCTCTCCGCCCTCACCGTCATCGGTCATCGCTACTCACAAAAGATGGTGTGATATTCAACATCCACTACGCCCTACAAGTTTCCCCTGTAGAAAGAAGGTCCTTATCGGATTCGCCGGAGGAAAGCCGTATTCTCGTCTAGTCCTTTCGCGGTCCTGCTTCTCTGCCTCCTATGATATGACAAATTCTCGTTTACCATTAAGCAAATAGCTCACCACTACTCGATGAGCGCTCCGTCGCTAACGAAACATCCTCTCGGTGCTTTGCGCCGGCGCCTTTCGGCCCTCCCCCTTCCTTCCCGTCTTTCCTTCGCCCCTTGCTTCCTGCTTCCTTTCCCTCCCCACTCACCACCCCACGCTCCCCCGCTCACTCAACCCAAGCGCTTTACGGAAGGGCCATACAGATACAGATTCAGATTCAGACGACGGCGTCCAAAATGACAGATCGGTTTCACGGCACCAGGCGAAACGCCACCGATTACTACAATTACACACAACGCACAATTCATCATGCCCCTGCTTGTCGTACATATTACGTTCGCTTCGCGCCGCCGTTTTTGTCCCCATGACCCCCACCCACCCCTTCCCCACCGGGGTGGGCGGTACGAAATAAAATCTTTGTCCCCGGCTCGCTTTACGCCTGATTTTCCCCCATTCTTGGCGGGCGTTTGTCAACAGTCGCCCTCCAGCCCTGCCACGCCACGCCTCATGGGTGGCGCGTAGTCATGATGATGATGCCTTGGGCCATGCACCGCATCATTTGGTTATTTTTTGTTGATGCTCCTGGGATTGTCAGGGCTGAAGCTGAAAAGTTTCCAAGACACGCTGCACAGGCCAGTCGCCCTCTACCCCAATCGAGAAAGCTGTGCACATACCCGGATTGACCCCGAGGAGGGCAACATCACGCATGGCCTCAATGCCACTCCTCGTGCATGGACTTCGTTGTCATTGGTATCATGGTTCATTGGCCAGCAGTGTCTGTGGAGAGGGAGGCTGTTGTTAGGATTAGCGTCTAAATTTTGTTATTGATCTACATGCAAGCTGCCAACTATCCCTCTTTGACCTAGTCGCGAACTAAGAATGACTACAATTTCACTTTGATTGCCAGCAAATACAAGAAAACACTGCTCGGAATATTGAAGGCTGTCAAGAAAGTGCCAGGACGCCGGCCGCACAGGCGCAGCCTAGGGCAGCCGCCGATACTACTTTTGCAAAGCACAGCTTCAAGAAAGGACACGCAAAGCAGGAATTCAAACCTCTGAACGTCCTTCGACTTCCAAATGCACCAACGTCCTGACTGGTAATGTGTTTGTTGAGCGTGTACGTACAGTCATGAATGGTCCGTATCCTTCGTAAAGATTATCGTAATAGCCAATGGCACCATCAAAGAGGTATGGACGGATGGAGCGATGGAGAATAGGTAAGAGAACGGAGGAAATGATAGTTGCCGCCACTACGGAGGACGGGAATCGTGACGGAGCGCCGGATCAACAGCAGTGAAGGGGAGGATGGTGGGATGTCGAGGCGAAATCCGCTAGGGGAATGCCTTTGGAGTACGAGATGATGGAAGAACCGATCGACGAAATACCAGATGTCGAGTCACCTGGATGTCTTCGCAGTCTAGACTTCGGATGGCCCTTCCAAAAACCCTGCCCGCGACGTCCAGTCACAGGTCTCGTGGACTCTGGTCAAAAGACCTCGGAGGGTCATGCGACGCACGGCGTTGCAGACCAAACCCCGGTGGGATTGCAGACCAGGTCTTGTCCAAAGTGACAAAAACACACAACCACCCTTCTGAACCCCGGAAACAGCTATAAACGCAATAGGGTTGATGGAGATAGAAAACAAAATACAAATGGTGGGTCGTGAGATGAAATGCAAGAATAATAGGTGGGAAGAAAGTCGGAGAAGAAACGAGCCGCTATCAGAAGTCACCATCGGATGATGGAGGGGAATCCTCCCGGGGAGGTTCTTGCCCGGAGACGGACGTGAGCTGGGAGAGATTCGACGACTCTGGAGGGGGAGACAGTGGACGGCTATCGACACCCATCGACACGCCTGGGGAAGGGGTGTTTGTATTGTTGAGGGATATCTTCTCGTTGAGATTCTGCAGCCGTCCAATCTCGGTGTTCAATCCCAATAATTTTTTCTGTAACTGCTGATTTAGTTTCTCGAGCTGCACGATGTGGTTGGTTGCTGTTTGGAGATGGATAAGTGGGGGTCCGCGGGGAGTAGGAAGATAGTACCTCTCTCCAAAAGGGACACCTTGCTGCTCTTTTGATTGGACACGGGGAGGACGTCTTTCAGACGGGCATAACCATCTCTGAGTTCATCGCGCCTTCGTTGCTCTGCCTCGATGCGTTGACGGCGAGTGGCCTCCTTCCTGGTATATGCGATACTCTCAGCAATGTTAACGCCCATGTCCTCGTCGGAATCGCCAAATGATCTGCCTCTGCGACGACCAGATGAACTGGATGGGGAGGGAGTAGGGTTATAACGTAAGGGATTCCTATGGACGAGACTGTTTGCGCGAGAGGACGAAGTGCTGCTGTTCCGAGAATGATAGGCACCGTCGGCAGAGGTATCGGAGCCGGAGATGGGGGGAGAGAGAGGGCCGTACATATCTGGGGAGGGGGGCGGGCCAGGTTCAATCATGAGGCCAGCACTCTGGGCAGGCGGGGACGAGCTAAACTCGTGGCCGCTGTCATACTGGGGATGGTGCGTGTTTGCCATGAGGCTCATGGGACGCATCTGAAAAGCCTGCTGTAGTTCTGAAAGGGGGGAAGTTGTTTAGAAATGAGAACATGAGGCAGGATGGTACCCACGCGGGGGAGGGGCGGCGGGCACGACTGGATAGGTGTTGATGCCTTGCTGTGGGTAGACCATGTCGAAATTGGCCTCCTGCTCAGTCGGATAAAAGCCGTATGGAGTGCCATGAGGCATGTTCGCGGTGTTGTGGCTATCGTGATGGTCCATGAGGTGAAAAGAGACGAGCAAGAGAGTCCCGTGCGACGAACTTATAAGAAAAAAAAAAGCAAGAGGGAGAAAAAGAAAGAAGAGGAGAAGAGGAGACAGGCTCGAGTCGAAAGCGAAAGGGAGAGGAGATGAGGTCTGATTGAACCTCGAACACGACCTTTACGTGCTTCCAAAAGAAGAAGAATGCGATATTTATTTTTGTGCTCGATATCATCTCCGATAACAAACAGGGCGTGCTGCTCGGACACCTGCCATGCCCACCACCTCTTTCCCCCGCCCCCAATGACCGCACCCGACGCGTCCTCTCACCCCCGGGACGCGTCCGATCCCCATCCCGTCCCTCCCGACAACGTCCCCTCCTGGCCCCGTCCTCGCTCTCCCTTACCCCCCCACCGTCTCGCAAAGCTAGTCAACGCCCTCGGCATCTCTGCCCCCGTCCCTCCTTTTCATCCCCCTAGCGATCCCGCTCATCCCGCCTCCCCGCTCTCGACGTCCCTCTCCCCGGAAGCACGCCGCTCTCCCGTCCCCTCCCTTGCATCGACCTCCAATTCTCCCGCTCCCTCATTGCACTCCAAGTTTCTCCTCCACGTCGTCCCGCCATCACATATCCCCCATGAGTCCAACTCTTCCGAGACGTTTGAACTCACCCCTCCCCCTTCCTCCGCCTCCGGTTATCACACCCAATTTCAGCGTGGTACTCTCGTCCCGTTACTCCCCACTCTGCAGGGTCAACTATGGGCCATCGCAAAAGAGTACGCTCTCCCAAGTACTGTCGGGATGATTCTTTACCTCGTCTCTTCCGCACCGAGTCCCAATCCAGACACAACTTTGACCTCGTCAGATGAGCCTGGTCCGAGGCTCTCAGAGGACATCTGGAAACACCTCTGGATGCGAGTGGCCAAGTTTGAGACCGAATCCTACTCTCGTGCAATCACACCCAACACGGCTGTTGGTCTCGGCTTTGGCTACGGAGGTCCTCCCTCTCCTCTCTTTCCTCAACCTCCCAACACACTTCGGCCTCTTCTTTCCCCTAACCGTGTCGCACCCCAGTCTTTCCCTCTCCCTCTCACTCCCACCGGGTCTACGGCCTCCTCCAATCCTCCTACTCAGGCTTCCTTTTCCGAAACCTCTCAGTCGGAATTTGATTCGCCCGACTCGTCTCTAGCTTCAGATTCCCGTGCTGCGACGCTTGATCTCCCTGGGCTCACATCACCATCTATCATCCCGATCCTGGCCAAGGTAGAATTCGACATCGATAAGCGGAGAGCTGCATGGTACGGGCCTTGGATCCGCAGTCGGAAACTGGGCCACCAGAAACGGGAGAATCGCACTCACACCGCAAGCGATCCCGGCACTTCCCCCGTCGCAGAGGGCGCCAGTCAACGCGAAAGCGATGCTCTCAAGGCCGCGCCGTTGCCGTTGAAGCTCGTAGATCGACAAGCAATCCCCCGATTCCTCCTTTCAGTAGGCGATGAAGGAGACGACGGTCACGGCTCCGGCTATCCGCGTCTATCAGAATCGCCCCCTAATCTGGAAGACTCTGATCGTGTCAGTGCTGAATTGTCTGGAACAGTGAAGGCCGACGGCGATTCGGCAAACGGTGGTGACGAGGAAGAGCTTCAGGATTCATCCGAGTCTCAGGAGCGGCCAAGGCTCGCTCTAGATATCCTTTCCTCTCCTCCGAGTGCCACGGTGCTGCCCCCTATGCCCGCTGCAGGGACAGGGACGACTAGCACGTACAAAAAGGCAGCGCCGCCACCGCTCACTCTCATGCCGTACTCTTTCGGTGTGAGTGGTTCTGCAGAGCCCAGCCCCTTACCGTCTTCAAGCAGTACAGGACTTGCGTACTTGCGCGACGGAGTATCGACACCTTCGGACGGAGATAAACGCACTGGTACGGTCTTCGACGAGCTAGATTTAGGATTGGATTTCGAAGACACGGGAGAGGTTGTTTCCTAATGTTATCTACCGAGGTCTTGCTCATCATAATTTCATCCAGTTTGACGAGGACGATCCAAATGATCGACGGCGAAGCCAGTATGCTCTCAAAGCTAAACTAGACGAAATCGAGAAGGTTGTTAATGCCTCTATGCTCATATGTCAGCTACTGACCCTTGCTCACAAAGACTTTGGTTCGGTTGTCCCCGCGTACGCTACAGCACGAAATACAGCCCCAGAAACGACCAGTGAAATCATCTTCACCTTCGCCCTTAACATCGCCGCCTGTCTACGGACCGACGCCTGGATCTGCAAGCTCCCTCTCATTATCCTCCGATTCCTCATGGCAAGGTCCAGCAGAACGAGAAAGCAAAGAGTAAGTTTCCTTTTGTTTCTACGGTATTCCACACTCACGTTTGCCATAGTCTTCCTAGTCCGCAGAGCGCTGTTTGGCCTACAGTGTCACACTCTTCGCTAAGGGAGCGGGCTGCCAAGCCGGGCTCGTCTTCAGGACTTGGTAACCTCCTTGCACTACCAAAGCTTTCTCTCAACGGCACTCCGAATCCTCTCCCAATGTCTCCATATAAGAAGTCGTTTTCTGAATTGGAGGAATCAAAGGCAAGGAGGAGAGAACTAGATGATCATGAGCCTACATACCCCGAAGTTTTCGCTTCACCACAAGGGCCAACATCGGCCAGCTCTCCCATCATCCCACTGTCCCCCGACCCTTTCGGACGATGGCCCTCTTTCCCTTCTACGCCATCAACATCATCGACATCTCAGTCCTCCACATTCTTGGATAGACCAGTTCCATCGCCCAAGAACAAGTACTCTGCAGTCGAGGTACCATCTGAACAGCATGCTTCAGGCTCGCAGAGTCATAGAGACAGCCGTACTAGCAACGTTGACACCGCATCGAGACCACCATCCAGCCGTTTCTCACTTGACTCGACAGACGAGGGTAAGAACAACCGGATAAGCGCCTCACTTAATCCTGTCAAGAGTATCAAATCGCTGTGGAAAAAGGGCCGAAAGGCGTCGATTTCCTTTGGCTCCGGGAGCGCTGCTGCTGCTGCTGCTGCTTTACAGACAGGATCGAGCCCACCATCTTCTCAACCTCCTCCGCCCCCTATTCCACACAATTCCAGTACATCAACCCCGCGTTCTTTAACCCCCGCACCATCCACTGCATCCCGAGAATCTGTTGCAAGCCTGGTTATACCTTCAGATCGTTACGCGCCCAAGTCGTTGTACCACGATGTCCCTTCGTTTTCAACTTCTCAGTTACAGCAGTCTCGCAGCACCCCATCTATCAGCTCTATGGTCTTTAATCAAGAGTCACCATACCCCGTTCACGTACTATCACCAGGCGCCGTAGCCCGGCGTCGTACCGCCTCGCAGGCGGCTCGCGCCATCTCTTCTGCCTCGCTCGTTGAGGTGGACGTCATGCTGTCGCCGACAACAGAAAAGGAAAAGGCCAGCGTACCAAAATCCATACTCAAGTCCAGGCGCACGGAGAGTTCTGCGGGCCCGCTGCCATTAGAGCAGCAGCACGCGGCCCCGAGGACCCAATCACGCGCCGATACCACAACGAGTCGAAGCACATCCATGGGTGGTGGGGTTGGGGGTAGAGTGACAACATCTTCATCATCGTCCGAGTCGACACGTATTTCACCCACCAAGTCGCGTCAGTGGACGAATCTTCCACCATTACCTTCACAATCGTCGCCGAATGGTGAAATAACCAAGTTATAGACTCGAACTTGGAACATTGTACTTTGATGGAACTTCGTACTTCATACATTCTTTTCGGAAGGATTGGGAGGACTGGATGGATGGATGTTTATTTGTTGATTTAAGTTGCGCAGTACATATATACCATTTCTAGTTTGGAGAGTAGATGTACGCTAATGATAACATATCAAACTTTTACCATCCACCGAGAGTGTATCAAACAATTTGCGATGAGGCAAGGTCCAAGGCCTACGCCGAGCGAATTAAGTTCGTAGCCTAGGACTACTCACTTGTTCTGCGTATTCAGTAATCATGGGAATGGGACAAAGCCAGCACAAGGTCGAATACGGGGCAGTATAAATTTAACGATAATATGACCGACAGTCTAGATAGTGAAATAATATAAAGCGGTATGCAGAGCGTGGCACGAGAAAGCTCAATGTCCTCAAATCTAAAGAAGAGCAATCGCGATTACAACCCACAAACCGAAGGCGAAACCTTGGTAGCGACCACCTCCAAAAAGCCCAGCCCAACCTGACCGCCATTCAACTGCACGAAAGCCTCCTGAGCGATGTTGAACCCGGCTCCGGCGGTATCGATAGCGGTGATGTTGATGAACGCGCCCGTCGTTGGGTTGGTCACCTTCCAGCAGGAGCCGCAGTTAGGCGAGTTCCAAACGACGTCGAACGCACCGCCGATGAAAGGGAAAGATGGAACGTTGCCAAAGGTGGGGAATCGAGCCGCTAGACCGTTGGCGCCGTTTGAGCAGGCTACGTTGTTCATCGAGCCGGATTTGTTGTCGAAGGTCGTATCGAAGGTCGCGCGCAAAGTTGAGGTTGCGGGAGGCGTGCTCGGGGTCTCTGAACCTTTGGGAGGGTAGGGTTTCTCTGAACCTTTGGGAGGATATGGTGTCTCTGAACCTTTTGGAGGATATGGTGTCTCTGAACCTTTTGGAGGATAGGGTGTCTCTGAACCTTTGGGAGGGTAGGGTTTCTCTGAGCCGTCGAGAGGGTAGGGTTTGGATGACTTCGTGGGTGGGTAGGTCTCACTGGAAGAGGTATATGGAGAAGAGGTGGTGGTGTAGGTCGGTTGGGATGAGGTGTAGGGAGTACTCGAATAGCATGAGCAGCTGCTGGACGGGTAAGACGAAGAGTACGAAGAGTCGTCCTTGTCCATGGGCGTATAGGCCGTAGTACTTGGGGGTAGACTCAGTTGTGCTGTACGAGGAGGTGTACGGAGTCGGGGTCGACGAGTAGGTGTTGGAAGCACTGCCCGCCTGAGGAAGGGCAAGAGCAGTCTGAGCGAAAAGGAAGACGAGAGCAAAGGTAGGAGCGCAGATCATTGTGGGTGTGTGGAAGTCACTGGGATCGTATGTGAATGAGTGATGGTCATCTCCAGCGAAGACATGCGCCTTTTTATGCACCAAAAATATAGGAGTTCGTTGAGACAGTCATCCGCAGTTACAGTTAGCTCAGCATGCAATGAAGATGGAGGGCGGCTATGCCAAGAATCCATTGGCGTTGGAGTACCCCCGGATTGAATCCCGATCTCGGCGAACACGGCCGGACGCGCTTGTCATCACGTGCACATTCTTCAAAGTCACGTGAAAGCTTCACAGTGGAGCGTTTCAGGCAAAACAGAACTTGCACTCGGCATAATCTTTTCGATAGGGGAAGTACTACATTCTTCTGTTTAGAATGAGTGTTCGGTAGAATCCTTTCCCCGTGATGAGGTACTCGAAGATCCGGATGCGAGCGTGGATAAAATTCTATCGATGTAATCCGCTCCACTCCTACACAGCAAAACAAAAGGTCGGAAAAATGGATTCGGTGGGCCAACGGTGGGCCAAAGAGAAGAAGCGGCGCACCATTTTTGGTGAGTAAGGACGTCACAGCCAATCTCCTTCTCTTTACTCTGCACTGTCTCCACGTAAGCAAGCATGCCGTCCGACTTGAAACGTTGAGCAAGCTCGGCTGTATAACAAAGCCGTTAGGAGTTTCCGAATGGAGCGCTCATAAATCGGGGATAGGCGCACCGAAGCCGACGGCATTGCTGTGCAGACCGGCTAGCGAGACTAACTGTAGGACGAAACCCTCCTTTGCAAGATCCCAGATAAAACGCTTCAAATCGACATCTAAACTCAAGGTGAGCTATGTGGCAAATTGCAGTTGAGAACGACACATGCCGGAATATCCATGAGCGCTCCAGTTGAAACTCGGGCTGAGGTTGTAAACCAGCCATTTCCCAGGGAATTTCTCGCGAATTCGGCGGGCAAATGACTGAGCCTGCTTCAGATCGGGTGTTTTAGTTTCGAGCCAAATCATGTCCGCATAGGGTGCGAATCCCAATGCTCGGGACACAGCCGCATCAATTCCACCAATAGTATGGTAGTATCCCTCGCGGGTCCGCGGCACTGCGTTCCCAACAACGTTTGATGTCAGAAAGAAAAGACGAGCAAAAAACGACGCACAGTCCCAGTCCCAGTCAACTTGAGAGCCAATAATGTCTGCAGCGAAGTTCCGTGCCTCAGTATTCGATTTCCCAGAAGCCGCCTCCCGATAGCGTTCGAGAGCAGACGTCTTCAGGTGCGAGGGAACGTTGCTTGACTCCTGAATCACTTGCTCGACCGCTAGTATCCGAATCTCGTCAGCGTGAGGAAGGAGAACAGCCCCGCCCGAAACGAAATCTCGCCTTCATCAAACGTGGTCAATTTAACTTCGGAGAGCCATTTAGCCTCGAGGCTATCGATCTCTGCACCGCACCGCCCCTCTGCCTCCGCACGATCAAGCACCTCAGCAAGTGCGAACCTATGTGATCCATCTGAGCATCGTGTTCTGGAGGAGATCCAGCTGGAAGCGAGATGCCACGAGGCGTGAAATGTGTGCGCTGGTAGGCACAACCACTTTCCCTGACAAATGACCACACTGCGCTCCTCGGTGAGCATGTGTAGGGAAAATGGCAGGTAGGCAGAGCGGAGTTATACCTTCTTTCCCCCGTGGAGTTGGTCCTCTAGATGTATGGCCGCTGCTCCCTGTGTATATGACCAGCCGGTAAACACGAGTACTGATCATGGGAGAAACCGGCCGTACAGACTCTGCAAAGAGCTTAACGAGTTTCATCACCGCAGATGTACCACCATGCCTGGGGCAGGCAGTAATTCAGGGTCAGATCCGTGCTGCTCGGTGTGTCGAGTTACGCTCACGCTCACCCTGTATCCGCATCTGCGATGATGGGTCTTAGGTAGTCGATGTATGGCATCTTGGTACGTTCCTGCGGTGACGATTCCAGTCGCGCATCGTAATGTTTCCTATCATGAAGTTGTTGTGCACGAAATAGACGGTGGACTTGATTCGGAACTGTGGTGTACGGGTAATCTCTATGTATGCACACAAAAAAGGTGGAAGGTAGAAAACACCTAGCATGTTGAACGGTGTAGGGTTTTCAGTTGAAGGTTACTCACCCGAGGTCCGGTCCAACTTCATTGTTTGCCGTCGTGAGCAGGCTGCTCGCTGCCCACCCAGAGACATACACGACCTCAAGCCATCGTGCCATCTGTGTCATCTGCACTGGGTCCACAGCGCCGAGCGTATGAACTGGCTGGCCTTCCTTGGCAGCTCGGTCGAAGGTGGCATAAAGCTTGTCGGCAAGTAGTGTGGAAGGGAGGGGTAAGGGCGGAAGCGATCCCTGCTTTGAGGCGATGGCAGCCGCAGAGTATGGACGAGATAAACCCGAGAAACGTGGCTGGGAAAAGAACGTCTCGACGGCAGCTACGCGGGAGGCAAAAGCGTCGGACTCTTCTGCGGGTGTCGGCGCATCCAAAGGCAGTGCAGTCAGCCGCGCATAGGCAGTAGATGAAGACAGTGACCTAGATATTTGTCTCAAAAGAGGCTTTGGCGATGGAGAGCGGAAGCAATACATGTTGAAAGCCCGAGGTCTGACGAGGTCTGACTTTCGAGGCACGACGGATCTCGGATGTTCGGCCGACAATCAGAAGTCATGGAGACGGCGAATAAAAGGAAATTATTTCGATACAATTGCGGGACACTGAAATGTCGGCGACTAAATATGCAACATGAGAGCTACATAACTGTAACAACGTAAGGCAATGTATGTGCAGTATACCATCGAAGATGCAGCAGGCACAATCAGATATTGTGGGATTTAGCGTAGTGATACGGTATAAATTAGTGGCTCGGGCTGCGGGCCCAGTTGGTGTTTCTGAGGGGTGGTAGGGCGACACCTTGTCAGGGGGTCAAAGAGGCCAGGCACAATCATCCATTCAGAGTACTACTGTAGTAACCCAAATGGGGTTCCAGATGACGCCACGCATAGAAAAGATAACGGGTGCAAAGGGTAAGAGTGCATGTGGCGCTACAGGCATTGAATCTCTTATTCAGATACTGTATTAGAAAAAAGGAGAGGTAGGACTCACTAAATTAGCGTACGATGTGATGGTGAAAGCTGAGAAGTAGGAGGGCGTCTTCCACTCTGACACCCGACAACCGTCCTGGGATTTTCTCCAAACGATCGTATTCAATAGGACTAATATTGATCCCACCGCGGACATCCATTTGATGCGGACGAGAGGAAGACAGAAGAGTCGTAGGGGGATGAAGCAGAGGCGACGGCTCTGATGATGGAGTGAGAGCCTCCTGATACTCTTCGTCATCAGTCCCGGCGTCTGACGGCGCCACGCGAGCGTGTTTACGTCCCGAGCTATTCACAGCAATCACACCCGCGTCCTCGGTATCGGTGTCGATGTCATGCTCCGGATCTGGCACATGATCGGCATCGTGCCCGCTGACAGAATATGAGGATGCCGCAGATGGGGTGACAGCGCGGGATATGGAACCCGATCCCAACTGGATACTTTCAGTATCCCCTTCCTCACTGGGCTTCTGGGCACGTTTGCGGGTCGTCTGGCGAAGGTTGCGGAACCAATTCGTTACTTTAGCGAGGTCCCTGTCAAAATGGAGATATGTCAATGGGCAGGGTTGTGGGAAAGAAGAACACGTACATGCCGACTTCGAGTGCCAGAGCACCGCGCTCCTCAATTGACGGATTAGAGGTACGATTGTACAGCTTTTGCAATGCCTCTAATTGATGAGGCTCAGGCCGCGTGCGCCTTAGCCGATGGGGAGGGATGATGCAATGATACGGAGAACCCCTTGACGACGACGAGGCATTGGAGCGTTCAACACTGGGCGACCGCTTCTCCCTGCGCAGGAGAGCAGAGACAGACGGATGGGAAGACCGTGGGGGGAACGCCGATGTTTCGGGGGCCAGGATATCTCGGGAGTAAAACGGTACATCCGTAGATAGGTCTGCGGTCGAGTGACCATTATTATAGAGATGCTGAGCCTTATCAAAGGAAACGTCATCATCCAGTCGCTTTTTCGCAAGGCTACGCTGATTTTGGAACCAATTCGTGACACTCTGGTAACGCCTGATGACAAAATGGCATTAGATCGAGTAAGCCGATAGACAAGGTAGTATAGCCTACATTCCAATTCTCTTGCCAAGCTCCTCACGTTGTTCCTTAGTCGGATGAGGATCAATTATATAAGCCTTCCGTAATTCTTCTGTCTGGGACTGTGATGGTCTCATTCGCATCCTCGGACGAGAGGGGAGCATTGCCACGGAGTTCTCATACGTATGATCATGTTCTGGATTGCCAGCATAGAAGGCAGTCTGCTGCTTGGAAGCCTCCGGGGAGCCTTGAGCGTGGTTTATGCGTGAGGAGGGCACTTGCATACGCGGAATGGGGGGAGAAATAACTTGAGGAATTGAAGAGTCCTCGTTGAATGTGGCTGGGGAGGAATCAGAGGGACTGAGCAACGAGGAGATCGGGGGAAGTGGAAGATCGTAAGTCGAAGAGGATTGCCCGGGGCGGGAGCGCTTCTTGGTCGCAGCTCGTTTATTCTGGAACCAAGCATTCACTGTCTTTGTCTCCCTTAATCGGATAGAGTGAGTCATACGATAATGGAAAGAGTCAAGGGGCGAGAAATAGCGTACATCCCAATATTTTCTGCTAGATTTGTTCTGTCATCGAGAGAAGGGTGTTCGTTGCATTCGTAAAGCTGGTTCAATGCCGCGAGTTGGAAAGCAGAATGGCGATGGCGGGGTTTCTTGTGTCTTTCCTTGAGGGAATCAAACGGAGTAGGGTGGTCCGTCGTCCCTGTTGGCCATGAGGAGAAAGCGGGCTCCATTATTGGGAGGGGAGAGAGGAAAAGAGAGTGGGGGAGGAGGGAGAAGAGAGATTAAGACCAGGGAGGGACGACAACATAAGAAAATTATAGAGCAGATGCTTATACGGTTCACATCGCTAATAGCTTCATCTTCCCACGCCTCTTCTCTCCTTTTTCTCCTTCCAACTCATGATACCCCCCCATCCAACAATCCACACGTCCTTATTCCTCTCTTCTCTCCCGTTTTTTCCACACAAGTACGTATGGCTACGTTACCACATAGATCGAGAATCAATTTCTGTCCGTGGAGACTGCTAAAACCAAATTAGCATACAATACAAACAGATGTGCTAAGCCATGACAGCCGTGTAAAAATAAATCTCATCAATGAAGCCTTCATTTATTTTTGATTTTAATGCAACCGGTCCGCTTGCACATGATAACATCCGAAAAAAATGATGTGCCTCCACGTCCATAAGAGAGAGCATGAGTCACGGTGGCTGCGGAACATGATAGTCTCCGTCATCGCTCGGCTTGCTTGGCTTTGCAATTGTTAAATATCATCCCACGTGGCTCGGAATGCTCGGACCACAGACCGCCAATATACCGACGGCTATTACTATTACGATTATAGCATGTTCTACAACAATTAATAAAAATACGATGATGAATAGCAAGACCAAATCCTTGGGGATGTAGATATATGCTCGGTGAGAATGTCACGTCTCTCCCGTGTCTGATTCACGGTCTCCATCAATGTTCTTGATCCATGCACCTATCGCACCACTGTAATGAGCCAGCAGATGAGCACCGATTTAACACAGCAATGCGTGGTGGCGCGTACAGGAATCCCTCATGTCGAAGAAATAATGCACGCTTTGTGCCCTTGCTCCAAAACCGAATGGCATATGATAACGTGGCAATAGTCGCCGGGTGGCCACGGATGAAACACCCACCAAAGTATATCCTATTTAGGCCGTACTTCTCCGCATTCATGTACCTGTTGGCTATCGCTATCAGCATACCAGTGATACAGCTGGAGTGAAACGAACGCTATTTGTCCGATATTATTTGACACAGCGTACAGTAGACTCTTACTAATGTCCTCCGGTGAGAACTTCCTCTTTTCCTTGCCCTTCTTAAACACCTTTCCGAACGAGCTAGCAATCATCGTAGATTTGAGTCCAAGTTTGCTGTAATCTTGTCCATAGATGTCTTTGACAAGCATGTCTACGGCTTCGTTATCACCTGCTTCGGAGAGAGCCAGCATTTCTGCGAGAAACCAAATTGTGAGACACGTTTACGTTCATAACGAATGTGCGACCAACCATCGAAGGTCGTAGCGGGCGTCAACAACGACAACAAGCCCCACAAAGTTCCGCCACCCAGGCTGGTCCCACTCACACGCTCAAACGTTCCGTCTCCATCAACTTTGATGATGGAAACCCCAGATCCAATGTTGACGAGTAGGCATGGCAGCTGCGGCGTCGGGTTTCCTTCAAATGTGACAGCATATTTCGGCGGGTTGGGACCTGGTCGTTCGAGCGCCGCCAGAGACGGAGACGTATGGGCGATAGATTGAATAAGCTGATCCGAGAAGGAATACACTTCGTCGGGAATGAGGTTGATAAATTTCAGCCCTTCAATCAGGCATTCCATCTCATCTTCCCGGAGAACCTCGACGTCGAGCGTTCCGCGGAATAGTTCATAGAACCGATGAGCGCCGCCCCCGGTCGCCATGATCTTCACGCCTTGCCTCATTTCTTCAATCGAGACGCCATTGATGGACGCTGAGCGCTCTATAAGCTCTTGAATAAACTTGATACATTCATCAATAGCGTCCGTCTCGAAGCGTTCAAAGTTTAAAGAACCCCCGGGAAAGTGTTGTAAAGATACGCGGCGCAGGATGGTATCGTGGAGCAAGTCATGCAGACCCAACAAGCTATTTCCGAGATAACTCGAGGGGTTGTCGAGCACCATTGGCGTCAAAGCGCCGTTTTGCTTGGGGTGCGAAGAACCCGGAGGACATGGTTGTGACAGGGGTCCAGTAGATGTCGGGGATGGGGATCTTGTCGACATGGAGCTGACGGAACTGTTTCCACCGGTGGCAAGGGCTGAAGGAGGGGATGGAGGCTCGGGTGAACGGGTGAAGTAGACGACCTTAGCGAGAGAGCCTCCGACCTGTTCTCGAGGAGCTGAATGCACAACTGAGCCATTATGAGGAGAAAGAGACGCACATCGACGGCTATGTGTGACACGGGTTCTATGTAGTTCGGCAAATAAATACCTCGACTGTCTCTAGTCTTATTCTGTCGTCAACGGGAGGCGCAACTTATAGAGAGACAGACGACATTCACACCTCGGGAGAAGCCTCGTCCAAAATCACAGCCCCGCGGGTGTCAACGTGGATTACCTTGGCTGCTGGGAGAGGCGAGGACATGGCAGACGGTAAATGGGTTGTAGGGTGGGGAGAAGGGGGAAATGATATAAAACGGTGTCATTCGGTTCCTATT
>WNFQ01001767.1_pt1 | contig 15442 bp, 9 predicted proteins | sample 5400171 | NCBI WGS metagenome assembly WNFQ01 (sample SAMN13153356, study PRJNA577476) | soil metagenome | isolation source: 20 cm soil under Madrone tree | place: USA:California | collected 2016-06-14
AGCGCGGCGCAGCTGGCCGCGCGGGTGGCTGAACCCGTGTTGATAAAAGGCGCGCTACAGGGATCATAATACCCCGCCCCCAGACTGAGGGCTCCAGGGCTATCCAATTCCGTGAGGTTCGGTGCGCGAACACTCGTCGCATCGGTGATACGCAAGCGAAAATCTTCGACGGGCGCCCACTGCACCCCCAGCTTCCAGGCGTTCGTTCGGCCAACCGTGTTGTAAAAGGAGACTCTGTCGGCGGCCTCGAATTCAAGCACCTTGGCGAAGGGCCTATCCTTCAGAACGGGGGCGAGCGCCTCGACAAAGGCCTCCTTGACGTCGAACGACGCCGCGGACGTTGCTGGGTCGTAGTTAGCGTGGGTGAGGCCCAGAGCGTCCACCGGATCCCCCCTTACGTTCTGGGTTTCTCGGCGATATTCAAGGCCCGAAGAGAACTGAACCGGACCGTCGGGCAATCTAAAGAGCTTTCCGCTGAGTTGCGCTCCAGCGACCTGCTGTGTGTTTTCGATCTGTGTGTCCGTGTTGTAGTGGAAGTATTGCGTTGCCTGAGGATTGGCCGCGTTTGGTCCAAAGATGTTTAAGGGCTTGCATCCGGCCGTGACGGCCGTCGGATCGGCGCACTGCGGGCCATTCGGACCCGCGACCGCATCCACCGCTTGTGCATAGCGGCTATCTATTCGGTCGTTGGTGAAGATGCTGTGGTCCTCGAAGAGGCCATACTGGTAGAAGGCGTTCCACTTGAAATCGGACCCGATATCACCCTCGAATTTACTAACACTTGTGACGGTGTTGCGGTCGTTTTTCCGAACGTTAATTCCTTGATCCCAGTCCGTCCGATCCACACTGATACTGCTAAGGTGATTGGCGTCCATCAGGGCCGCGACGCTCGCGGGTAGAAATGGATTGTTGCGGTTGACGGTGGTGCCGAATTCAAAGAGCGGTTGGAGCGGTGCTTCAGACTTGGAATTCGAGTATTGTATATCCTGTGTGAAGCGGAAATTGGGCGTCAACTCTTTCGTGTACGTGGCCAGCGCGGACAGGACCGATGTCTCAATCCGAAGCGTGCTGAAGTCGTCGTAGTTAAAACCATCTCCACCGTCATATGCTGCGCCGCCCAGTGTCGCACCGTTCTTCACGGGTCGGACTTGATTGTTCGCCCCGACCGTATAGAGCGTGTTGCCGATAGTGAACGTGCCACCGTAGCTGGTTAACGGCAAAACCTGCCCTGGAACCTGGATGTACTGATACGGGTTTGATGGCGTGACGTTTGGATTGGGGGCGTAGCCGAGGTCTAACCTGCCGAACGACCGCGCGCTTGTATGGATAGAGGGTTCGTGACTGTAGGAAAGACCAACCGTGAGAAACGAGTCGTCATTACCGGAGTGGCCATAGAGAAGGCCGAGTTGCGTCCTGGGGTCGTCACCATATCTGGAGATCCCCGATTGACCGGTTAGCTCTAATCCGTTGAAGTCATGCCGCAGCCTGACATTCACTACCCCGGTCACGGCATCCGCGCCGTAAACGGCGGCGGCGCCACCCGTCGTGACATCGATGCTTTTAATCATATTGGCGGGGATCGTGCCCAGGTCAACCGCGGAGGATAATGAAGAACCGGATACCCGCCGCAATCCGTCGACGAGAACCAACGTCCGATTTTCGCCCAAGCCGCGCAGGCTGACAAAAGTCGAGCCGGCGTTCGGTCCGTAATTTCCTCCGTCATCGCCGAAAGCGCCGCTGGTTGTCCCCAGGCCGATTCCGACTTGGGGCATTTGCGTGAGAATGTCGCCCAGGTTGCTAAATCCGGTCTTTTCCAGGTCCTCATGGCTGAGCGTTGCGACGGGCGCGGGTTGATCGCCACTGGCGCGCTCGAGCCGCGAGCCGGTGACGACAAGCTCTTGCAGCTGCGCAGTGTCGCTGGAAGCCGGTTCTGTTTGAGCGTTTGCAACCGTGAGCATCGCAAGCGCGCCGCAAAGCCCCATGGTTGCCGCGAGATGTCTAAGTGTGTGTGTCCTCATCATTATTCTCTCCCAAAGTTGCTCTGCAATGGCAAACGCTTATGGACGTTATGAGCTCAATCGGGCCGTAAGCACATCCAGTTCATCAATCCAGATAGAAAACGCGAGCATTTGTCGAGCTCCGAAAGCGCGATATATTCGTCAGCCTGGTGTGCTTGTTCGATACGTCCCGGCCCACACACCACGGTCGGTATGTGGGCCTTCTCGAAGTAGCCGGCCTCCGAGCTAAATGCCAATTTTCGACTTCGTGGTGAAGCGGCAAGACCTTGCAGCAAGGTGGCGAGCGGGTCCGCGACCGCGGAGATGAATGCGTGGCTCGTCACTTCAGTCAGTAAGTCAATGTTGCCCCGTGGATCGACTCGCCGCATTTCCTCGATCAACTGATCCTTAAATGCCATGACCTGCGCAAGAACGCGAGACGGATCCACGCCCGGAAGGTGCCGATAGTCAAACGTAAAGCTGCAGTGGTCAGGTACGGTGTTGGCCGAGATTCCACCATTGATCATCGTTGTTGCCATAGTCGAAAACGGAACATCGAAACCTCCGTCGCGCAAACCTGTCTGCGATTCCTGTTGTGCCAACTTCTGGATGTAGACTATGAGGCGCGCTGCAAAGTCGATGGCGTTGATGCCACTCGGCGCCTGAGACGAGTGAACCGCTTTGCCGTGCACTGTGCAGGTCCCGCAGAGGCGCCCCTTGTGAGCGACCACATATTCCATCCCGGTGGGTTCCCCAACTATGCAGGCGGCGGCCCGGAAGTTTGTAGTCTCCATTTCCGCGAGAAGTCGTTGAACGCCGAGGCAACCTACTTCTTCGTCGTAAGTAAATGCCAGATGCAGTGGCCGTTGGAGCGGCAGATCTTTCCAACGTGGTATATGCGCCAAGACGCAGGCAATAAACCCCTTCATGTCGCAGGTGCCACGGCCGTATATACGATCGCCGCTCACGGAAGCCTTGAACGGATCGGTGCTCCAGACCTGAGTTCCAATGGGTACGACGTCCGTGTGACCCGAGAGAATGATTCCGTCGGCGGAAGGAGGTCCAATGGTGGCGAAGAGGTTGGCCTTTCGCTTGTCGGCATCGTAGATGAGCCGGACTTCAATTCCTTGCGCGTGTAATTCTTGGCGCATCCAGTCAATGAGATCAAGATTGGAGTCTTCGAAGGTGGTTGAAAACCCAATGAGTGTGGACAGAATCCTGACCGTATCTTCAGCGTAGGGAGAGGTCATTGAACAACGTGCCTATGTTAGGAGAGGGGTTCGCCCGTTCGATCTTTCATGAATGCTAGGGCGACCAAACTCATGGCTGCGGCCGCCATCAAGTAGTAGGCGACGGCGGCCTTGTTCGCCGTCGCGTTGACCAGAAGCAGTGAGACCAGTGGGGTAACGCTGCCAAAGAGTGTCGTCGATGCACTATACGAAAGGGCTACGCCACTGGAGCGCACAGAGGTCGGATACTGTTCGGCGAGGGCTGCGGCAGCCGGCGCGCTGTAGAGGAGAAGCAGGAAAGAGAGGATGCATTGAGTTGCAATGAAAGGACCCACACTCGGTCGCGACGTGACAAGTGCGAAGAGCGGATAGGTAAGAAGCAGCATGCCGATTGCGGCACCTCTCATCAGCGTCCGTCTTCCAACGTAATCGGCGTAACGGCCGATCATCGGAGATGCCATAAGGATGGTTCCCACGACCAGGAAACCGAGAAAGGCATTGGTGCGAGACATCCCCAGGTCTCTTACCGTATAGGTCGGCATATAATTGATGAGTTGGCTGCAGACCGCCCAGCACAGGGTTAGTCCGGTACCCACGAGGAACTGCCCAAAGTGACGTGTCAAAAGCTCGACGACCGGCAAGTGATGCGCTCGTTCGACAGGTATCCGGGTAAAGACGGGGCTTTCTGGGAGTGTCGACCTGATGTAGAAGCCGACCGGTGCAATGGCCATTCCGAGAATGAACGGCACCCGCCAGCCCCACGACTCGATCTGCTGGGGCGTTAAAGTGGCCGTTAGCGCGAATCCAACGGTGCCCGCGAGGATGTAGAAAAGCCCGACACTCGCCTGTTGCCACGAAGTGAAATATGCGCGCCGTGATGGGGGCGCGTGCTCCGCCAAGAACGAAAACGCACACCCCACTTCACCGCCCGCGGACAGACCCTGGATCAATCGGGCACAAGTTATGAGTAGCGGAGCTGCAATGCCAATGCGCGAGTATCCGGGAATGATGGCCATAAGACCCGTGCCTACTGCCATGAGCAAAATGCTTGCAGATAAAGCCGCCTTGCGCCCGGAGGAGTCAGCGTAGTTTCCCAACAGGAGCGCGCCAAGCGGCCTCATCACAAAGCCGGCAGTGAACGCTCCAAAGGTCGCCAACAGCGAAGTCAGTTCATTCCCCGTTGGAAAGAAAGTCCGAGCAATAACCGGGGCAAACATGGCGTACGCCACGAAGTCAAACCACTCCAAGGCGGTGCCAATACCGGACGCGACGATAATGCGCATTTCGTTCGCCGTGCCCAGTCGATGAGGAGTCGTCTGAGACTCGAGTGTTATTTCGGAGGCCATCTTCTTCCGTCTAATTGAAGGCTACTTCAGGATCCGGTGAACAGTTCGTTAAAACGAAAGACCCTTTAGCGACCCGAAGTTGACAGCTTTTTAGTCATGCTGTCAAATGTCATACGGACATGGATCCATGCATGAATGTGATGGCTTTCAAATCAGTGATAGCAGGATAGACCAATGAGAATCAGGCAAATTGAAGCGTTCCAAGCAGCAATAGGGACTGGATCAGTAACTCGTGCGGCAACTTTGCTTGGAATTGGGCAGCCGGCGGTAAGTCGATTAATTGCCGACTTGGAAGTCTCTTTAGGCTTTCCGGTATTTCATCGCTCAGCAGGGCGAATCACGCCGACCACTGAGGGCCTGCGCTTTCACGCTGTTGTGGAGCGGGCGTTTCTCCGCATGAAAGAGATCGAACTCGCGGCAGAACAGATTCGTCACGCATACAGTGAGCACCTCACCCTCTCTACGCTACCCGTTCTCGCGTCGACTATCATTCCTGAAGTCATTCGACTGTTCGTCGAGAAGAATCCGAAGGTGTCCATTGATATTCACACATTGTGGATGACGGAGATCCTTCAAGCCATACAAGCCCAGCGTGCGGACGTTGCAATGTCGGTAAGCTTCACTGAGGTGCAGGGTGTTCGCCAGGAGCATCTAATTGATGTGCGATTTGTGGCTGCACTACCCCAACATCACCGGCTCGCCAAGCGGAAGGTTCTCGACATCCGTGACTTTGATGGCGAAGACTTTATAAGCATTGTCCCTAATTCGACCATTGGCTGGGGGCGGATAGATAAAGAGTTCGAGGCGAAAGGCGCAAGTCCACGTCGGCGGTTTGCGACGCCATATTCTCAGACGGCCTATAGCATGGTTGCAGCAGGTGTCGGGGTCTCAATCCTCGAACCTTTTGCTGCAAAGCACTGGTCCAGAAATGGTGTGACCATAAGGCCGCTCTCTGTGGATTTGACCTTTACTTACTCGCTATTTTTCCCGGAGCAGAGCACCACCAACCCGCTTGTTGAAGAGTTCGTTCTCTGCTTGCGGAAGTATTTGATGATGAACAAGCCAATGTTTAACTGATAACGGGAATCGCAACGCCTTTGTTGCGTTCGAGCGTGAAGAATGATTTCCCGCGGCTGCGCCGAGTCCCGCACCGCATGATCATTTCTTCCCCAACTAATTTTCGCAAAGCCGCTACTCGACGGGCGATAATAATGGTCATCACCATCAAACCAGGAGCCCTCACATGAAATTCTTCTCCCGGGCTTTCGCGCTCGCTCCCGCTCTGTTGCTGATCGCAGGCATGGCTCGAGCCGATGAATATTCCGATACGCTCAATCTATTCAGAAATGCCGGCGAAAGTGCCTCGTTCTTCCGCGAGAGCATTGGGTACGCCGTATTCCCGACGGTGGGTGAAGGTGGTTTCCTCGTGGGTGGAGCCTTGGGCAAGGGCCGGGTATACGTGCATGGAGGCTACGTCGGCGACACCACGATGGGTCAGGTCAGTGTCGGATTCCAAGCAGGCGGCAAGGCCTACAGCCAGATCATCTTCTTCGAGGACAAGCGTGCGATGGATGAATTCGAGTCGGGTAGCTTCGAGTTTGCCGCCGGCGCGAGCGCGGTCGCGATCACCGCAGCCGCCTCCGCGAGCGCGGGCACCGCCGGCACGGCTGCCGAGGTAAGCGGCGGCTCGAAGAACGCGAGAGCGACCGGCCACTATGAGAACGGCATGGCGGTATTCACCATCGCGAAGGGTGGGCTCATGTACGCAGCCACCATCGCCGGGCAGAAGTTCTCTTACACACGACGGGGCTCTCACTAAGGCTAATCAGGTTTAATCGACGGGGCTCTCACTAGGCTAGTCAGGTTTGATAAATTAATATTGTTAACAACAAGATACCTATAATAATAGATGTGATGCTTTAACTATCTCGGACCTGAAGCCGCAGTTCTGACAAATGTTTCCCTGGCTCGTCGCGCCGCGACGCTGGCTATGGTATTTTTTACAAAGCAATCATCAGCGTCATGCTTTTGCCAGGCGCAAACCCGCAGGGCATGGCTGTCTCGAGTCTCGCGGCTCGTCAAAGGGGGAATTAAAATGAAAGCATCGTCCACCGCTGTTCGCTATTGCGTCGCGCTCTTGTTGACCTCCGGAGGAAGCACGCTGGCGTCAGCCGCACTCGCCGCCGATGCGCCGCCGCCTCAGATTCCCGTCTGTGACAAGAAAATCGGAACCTTGGCGGTGACCGAACCGCAAAATCAGTGGTGGACGGCGCTCAACTTGGATTCGCCCGCCGCCCTGATCAAAGTCTTCGTGTCTCAGTCCAAGTGCTTTACCTTGGTCGACCGCGGCAAGGGATTGCAGGCAGCCCAAGCGGAGAGGGCGCTGGCAGCCAGCGGCGAGGAGCGCGTGGGATCGAACATCGGCAAGGGTCAGATGAAGGCGGCCGACTACGTGCTCGTTCCCGACATCGCCAATCAAAATCGCAACTCGGGCGGCACCAATATCGGGGGCATGCTCGGCGGCTTGCTGCCCCATGGCATCGGCGCGCTGGTGGGTGGCGTCAGCCTCAAGAGCAAGACGGCAGACGTGGTACTGACCTTGACTGACGTGCGCTCGACCGAGCAGGTGGCGCTGGAGCAGGGTCACGCCAAGAAAACTGATCTGGGCTGGATGGGCGGCGGAGGCGGCGGCTTCTTCGGCGGGTTCGCGGCCGGCGGCGCCAGCAGCTACGCCAATACGGAAATCGGGCAGGTGGTCACCATGGCCTACCTGGACGCCTACGTGAAACTGGTCGGCGACCTGAAGAACGCCGCTCCGGATGCCAAGGCCGACAATGTGCAGCAGTCGGTCTCGATGTCCAAATCCGGCAAGCTCTACGCGGAATCGAACTTGAAATCCAAGATCGTGCGGGACCTCGACCCAGGGATGATGCTGTATCCGACCGGCGACAAGATGGGTGTGTGGTGGAAGGTCACCGACGAACTCGGCAATGAAGGCTGGGCGGTCTCCACGAATTTCCAGCTGGCCCACTAGCCAAGTCGCACCCACCAGCCAAGCCGCGCCGTGCCCGTGGATGCTGAGGGCGTCCGACGGTCGTGCGGGTGCACGAGCGCGTCACTGATCGCTGGACGGCGCTCATCGGCTACTTGGGGTAGCATTGTTCATGCGTCCCCGATCCCTGTTCGTCCTGGTTGCCGTCGCCAGCTTCTGCATTGGAAGGGTTGAAGCGGCGGAACCGAATAGCCCCTCCACCGGCGCTGCATCGAGCGCGCGCGTATCGGTATTGACCGGTGAACAGGTCGTCCAGATTTTGGACGAAACGGTCGACTGGTATCGGACGCTGGGAACCCAGCAGCAAAATGCCACTCAGCCGAGTGATCTCTTGATCCTGTTTGCCAATCGACAGACCGCCGACAAAGTGGTGGGGTTGGCGTTCGACATCGCCCGGGCGAACGCGGAACTCATCAGCAGCGAGGCGAGCGCGGGCCAGGGCGGGGCCGATGCCTCATCGCCGCAGTCGCTCACTCAGCATCAACATCAATTGGATGCGCAGCGCCGGTCCATTCAGCAGGAGATCGACGCCGCCGAGCACAAGCTAGCCTCTTCCGGGAAGGACAAGCAGGTCATCGAAGCGACGGTGACCGAGCTGCAGGGCGAGCTCGCGATGGTCAGCGCCAGGGGAAATCTTCTCGACACGATGACTGAGTTCGTCAATGCCAATGACCCCAAGGCGGCAGGCGCCAATGCCCTGAAGGCGCAGATCGACGCAATCGCGGCGACGGTCCCCGGTTCGGGCGTCAATGCCACGGGCGCGCCCTCGGTCAACGCATCATCACCCACCACGAGTTCGAGCCCGGCGCCTCCGGCCGGCAGCGCCGGCAACAGGGCGGCACCCGTGCGTTACGGGATATGGGATCTCGCCACCGAGGTACTGCGGCAGCGGGACAAGATCAGCACCATCGATCTCATGGGCCGGCATACGGCTGCGCTGGCGGAGACTTTCGACGAAATCAGCACGCAGCCTCTGAAACAATTGAAAACGTACGCGGCCCGCGGCGATGCGCTCGCGGCTCAGGCGGACAACGCCGGCAGCGGGACACTGAAAGACCTGCGCAGTGAATTCGATACCTTGGCGTGGCTCTTCAAGCAAACGTCCGAAATTCTCATACCGTTGACCAAGGAACGGGTGCTGCTGCAACAGTATCAACACAACCTCGGCAATTGGCGGGATTCCGCCGAACGCCAATATCACGATGCCTTGACGGCGCTGGCGGTTCGATTGGGAATCGTGGCCGGCATCTTGGGCGTAGTGTTCGTGCTTGGGGAGATTTGGAAGCGCGCAGTCCTTCGCTATGCCCGGGAGCCGCGCCGCCGCTATCAACTGCTGCTGGTGCGGACCATCGTTCTCTGGACCATCGTCGCCGGGGTGGTGGGCTTGAGCTTCGTCAGCGAAATCAGCACGTTCGCGACATTTGCGGGTTTGATCACCGCCGGCCTTGCCGTTGCCATGCAAAGCGTGCTCGTGTCCGTCGTCGGATACTTCTTCCTGATCGGAAAGTATGGAATTCGGGTCGGAGACCGGATACAGATCGGAACCGTCGTCGGCGAAGTGATCGATCTGGGTCTCGTGCGAATGCATCTCATGGAACTCAATCAACAAGGACCCTTGGGACCCACCGGCAGGGTGGTTGCATTTGCCAATCTGATCGTGTTCCAGGCTTCGGGCGGATTGTTCAAGCAGATCCCAGGCGTGAATCTGTCCTGGCACGAGACGACGCTGACCCTGCCCATCGTCAAGGACTACGCTGCATTGAAAGGTAAATTGCTGGCCGCGATCGGCGGCGTCTCCAGCAATTACACCGAGGAAATCGTGCGCCAGACCCGGGAGATCGAGCGAACTACCGCATCGAGTTCCGTGAGCGACGCCGCGCCGCAGGTTCAGATGCATCTCGCCGACGGTAAGATGCAGGCCCTGATCCGTTACCCGGTGCATCTACGGCACGCAGCGGAAATCGACGAGCGCGTGGCGCAGGCGGTGTTGACGGTGCTCGCGGAAAGCACCACCTGAACGACCCGCTTCAACGGGCGGAAACGGCGCGGGGACGGATCAGAAGCAGTGCGGAGCCGGCCGCCAGTGCGGCGGATGCGGCGCCGATCAGTGCGGCCGCGCGAAATCCAACCATGAACGACTCGTTGGATTCCTGTTGCGCAAATACGAATCCCAGCAGCGCGGTCGCGATCAGCCCGGCAATGCGGGCCACGGCGCTGTTGAAGCCCGAGGCCAGCCCCACGTGGTTGGCGTCGACCGAGGTCATGACGGCCGTCGTCAGCGGCGCGACGCATGCGCCCATCCCGAGGGCAACCAGAAAAGTCGGTGGAAAGATGTCCAGCCAGTAGTTTCCGCCGTCAGGGCCGATCCTGGCGTAGAGGGCAAGTCCGATCGCAACGAGGCCGGACCCGACGGTGAGCGGAACTCGTTCGCCGTGGCGCGCAGCCACTCGACCCATCATCCGCGAACCGACGGCGATCAAGACCGGCAACGGCAACAGAGACGCACCCGCGGCGATCGCCAGCCAACCGTCGATCTTGATCAGAAAGTACGGCAACAGAACCAACAGGCCGCCGAGGCTGCCGTAGAGAAAGAATGTGAGGAGCGTGAGCCCGACGAACGTGGGCGCGGCGAACATCCCCGGCGGAATGATGGCGCGGTCGCCTAGTTTGCTCTCATGCCGGACGAATGCTCCGAGCAGAAGAATTCCGCCGACCGCCGCCGCCCCCGATGACGAATAGGCCTCACGGGATTCCGATGCCTTGGTCAGTGCCCAGGTGAGCAGGCCCAGCGCAACGATTGCGAGGACGGCGCCGGCCGCGTCGAGCGGTGCGGCATGGTTCGATTCCTTGTGCTCATCGACGTACCTCCAAGCCAGGTAGCCCGCGCCCGCCGCGAGGGGCAAATTGAGCGTGAAGATCGTCCGCCAGCCGACGGTGTCGACCACCCATCCGCCGAGAATGGGTCCCACGGCGCCGGCCAGAGCGCCGGCCGCAGCCCAGGTTCCGATCGCGCGCCCCCGCGCCTCGCCGGTGAATGAGCCGCCGAGTATGGCAAGGCTGTTTGGCATGAGCAGCGCGGCCCCGAGTCCCTGCAGGCCGCGGGCGGCCAGGAGCCAGGCAAGGGACGGTGCCGCGGCACAGGCCAGCGAGGCCAGAGCAAAAGTCGAGAGCCCAATTTGAAACAAGCGGCGCCGGCCGAAGTGATCGCCCAACGCGCCGCCGATCAAGATCAACACGCCGAGCGGCAATAAATACGCGTTGATCGCCCAGGTCAAATTGGAAGGGTCGACCTTGAGATCGTGTGCCAGCGCGGGTAAGGCGACATTGACGACCGAGCCGTCGATGAAGGCGAGGCTCGACCCGAGGATCGTGGCCATCAGTGTTGCGCGCGGGTGCATGCATCGAAGCATACGCGGGTTGGCCGACTCCGGCCGGAGTCGATGATCGGACTCAGGACTGATGGGCCGCTCGAGTGGACCGTGTTTTCGCCGTGGACGTCGCGGTAACCGCGCGAATAGCATCCGCAAGCGACTGCGCCGCTTCCGCATATCCCTCCCAAGGCTTTGCCTTGCGCAGCAAGGTGGGAGCGCTCCTCAGCGTGAATTTCTTCGGATCCAGGCCACGGCGAACGTTCTTCCACGGAATCGGCATTGAAACGGGGGCGCCGTCGCGCGCCCGCGGCGACAGCACGGCCACCGCCGTGGACAGGCGGTCGTTGCGCAGGTAATCGAGGAAGATCTTACCGACGCGCCGGCTCTTCGACATGTTGTCGAGATATTTCGCGGGGCTATCGTGAGCCATCTGTGCGCATACGATGTGCGCGAAATTCTTGGCCACGGGCCACTGAACGGCGGCCTTGCCTGCAGTCAGCGGAGTCACGACATGGAGGCCCTTGCCCCCGGTGGTCTTGCAGAAGGATTCGAGGCCGGTTGCTTTGAGCCGATCGCGGATTTCGATGGCGGCGGCGATCACTGCGTCGAAATTCACGTCCGGCGCCGGGTCCAAATCAAACACCAATCGGCCGGCGACCTCAGGATTTCCCGGGGCACAATTCCAGGGATGGATTTCCAATGTGGCAACCTGGGCGGCGGCAATCAGCGCCTCGATGCGATCGATTTGCACGTACGGCGCCTTGTCGCCCCTGACTTTCACGGCGGTGAGAAGCTCCGACATTCCGGCCGTCGCGTGGCGCTGAAAGAATTGCTCGCTGCCCACGCCGTCCGGCACCCGGACGAGAGAGCAGGGGCGACCCTTGAGATGCGGCAGCATCCAATCGCCCACGTCCTCGTAATATCGGGCGAGATCGGCCTTGCTCGCCGGCGCACCGTCACCCGCGTCCGGCCACAGCGCCTTGTCGGGTCTTGAAATCGTCACTCCCATCACGACCAGCGGGCCGAGACTCTTGGCGGAGGTGGCATTCGACGGGGCCGCCGGCTTTTTCCCACTGGGTCGTTTGGCGATCATCGGTTTACGCGCCTCGATTGGCGGAACAGCGGCTCCCGCCGCCTTGACCGGAATTTCGGCGACGACGTCGCGCGCCGCCTTGTCTTGACGCAGTCCCTTGAAGGAGGCCTGACGAATGTTGCCGGTATCGGTCCAACCGGCGAATTCGATTTCGGCGACGAGCACGGGATCGACCCAGCGCACGTTCTTTTCCTTGGGCGGTGCGGCGTCGCCTTGGAAGGGACTCTTCGCGCGCATCAATCGTTTGAGGTGCGGCAACAAAGCCTTTGCGACCTCGCGTCCATATCCTGTTCCGATGCGCCCGACATAAGCGAACTCATTGCCGCGGTGAACACCGGCGAGCAGCGAGCGGACCGTTCCGGCTTCCGTGGTCCATCCGCCGATCACCACCTCCTGCCCGGCGCGGCACTTGGTCTTCAGCCAATTTCCCGAGCGGCCCGAGCGGTAGGGAGCGGCCAACTGTTTCGAGACCATGCCTTCGAGCCCCATCTTGCAGGCGGACTCAAAGACGGCCCGCGCGCTCGACACGATATATGCGACGAAGTGCAGCCGTGGGCTGATGTCGTCCGCCTTCAATAGCGTCTCCAAACGGGCCTTTCGATCTGCGAGAGGCAGAGTGCGTAGGTCCTCCCGTCCCTCGAACAGTAGATCAAATGCGAAGAAGACAAGATCTTCCGATTTGTTCCCGGACAATGCGGCCTGCAGGGCGCCAAAACTGGGCAGATTTCGCTCATCGAGCGCCACGACCTCTCCGTCAATCATGCAGTCGGGGAGCGCCCGGGCGTGTTTGGCGATGGCGGTGAAGCGATCGGTCCAATCAAGACCGGTGCGGGTGCGGATCTTGCTCTGGCCGCCGGACACGCGCAGCTGTGCGCGATAACCATCGAGCTTCACTTCGTGTGCCCAACCCATTCCTTCGGGCGGTATATCGACGAGTTTGGCCAGCTGCGGTTCCACGAAATTCGGTATCTTGGAGGCGATCGCGGGCCCGCGGCGAACGGGCGGGGCGGGTTTGGCAGGCGGCTTGGTGATCCATACGGCATCTGCCCGCGCCGCCTTCGACGTGGCCAGCATGAACGGCTTGGGACGTTTTCCGATGCCGTCGGCAATTTCCTCGAGCGTTCGCCCCGACGCGACGGAGCGGTCCTCCTCGAGCAAGTCATCGGCGTCGCCCGGTTTTGCATCGGCATCGCGGTGTTTGATCAGTAGCCAATTGGTTCTCTTGCCGCCGTAGTGGTCTGCGCGCATCCGCACCAAGACCCAGCTGCCGTGCAGCCGTTCTCCCTCCAGGGTGAATTTCAAATCGCCGCCGTCGAAGGCCTCTTGGGGCGCCTTGTCTCCTTCCGGACTCCAATAACCGCGGTCCCACATCTGCACCGTCCCGCCGCCGTACTCGCCTTTGGGAATCGTGCCCTCGAAATCCCCGTAGTCCAGCGGGTGATCTTCGACTTCCACCGCCAGACGCTTGTCCGCAGGGTCGAGGGAAGGGCCTCGCGCCACCGCCCAGGACTTGAACACTCCGTCCCATTCCAGTCGAAGGTCATAGTGCAATCGGCGCGCCGCGTGCTTCTGAATGACGAACCGCAAACGGGGGGAGGGCGCTACCGGTGATCGACCGGGGGGCTCATCAGTCTTGGAGAAGTCGCGCTTGGCGCGATAGACGGAGAGTGCCGGCTTGGCCAAGATCAGGTGCCTCGTCGGTCGATCATGCGCCGGTAAGCGAGCAGATGCCGCAGGGATGCCTTGGGATCCCGGGCGCGCTCAAAGAGCCGCGCCAGATTGAAATGCGCGTCGGCCAATTGAGGATCGAGCGCCAAGGCTTCTCGATATGCGACGATGGCGTCGCGCTCTCGATCCAAGTCCTCCAGCAGGACCGCAAGGTTGAAGACCAGCAAGGGCTCCGGCTCGTCGGCAGACCGGTAGACTCGCTCCGCGTCCTCGAGGCGGCCGGCGACGTGCAGCAGCCGGCCCAAATTGATCCTAGCCTCCGCATGATGCGGGTCGGCGTTGAGGCAGGCCTCGTACGCGGCGCGCGCGCCGTCCGGATCCGTGTCCTCCAGCTCAAAGGCCCTGGCATAGTGTTCGTCGGCGGAATTGGCCGGCTGAGCGGGAGGGCCGGGACGCGGGATCACATGCAACCCCCCTTTCTCCTCGCCGATATCCAGCTCCAATACATACTGGCCCGAGTCGGATTCCCAGAGCATCCTGCCTTCGCGGATGGCAATTCGATCGCCCAACGCAGTGAGCGAGCGTTGGTTCAGGGCGGCGCCGGCGGGCAGGGTGGCGCGCAGTGTTCGCAGCGTGCGATTGATCCGATTGGCGGAGATCTTCGCCGTGCGCAGCGCACTCGCCGTGCGCAGCATGAGCAGATCTTGAAACGAGTAGTGCAGCCGCCGTCCGCGTCGGATCGGGGCGATGTGTCCGGCGCGCGTCAGCGAACGGACGGCCGACGCGGGCAATCCGAAAAGCCGCTCGAGATCCTTCGTGTCGTAGGCATGCATCTCATCGTCGAACGGTTTTGCGCGAAGATGCTTGGGCTGCTGCACGTTTGGGTGCCTTTCGTTCCTTAAGATCAGGGGCCGCCTTCGATCCCCGGGCATCGATGCTCGCGCGCAGAGCTTCCATCAAGTCGATGACGTTGCCGCTCTTGGTCGACACGGGGCCCTCGGCGAGCGACACTTCCTTGCCGTCGACCTTCCTCTGAATCGCCGCTTCCACCCGGGCGCGGTGCTCGTCGGCATATTCGTTCGCGTCAAAGCGCTTGGCGCCCAGCTGGTCGATGAGCTGGCGCGCAAGCTTGAGTTCGGGCTCAGATACCGGTGCCGCCTCGATCCCGAGGTCCTTGAGGCTGCGAACCTCCGCCTTGAAATGCAGCTGGTGCATCGCCAGCCCATCCTCCACAGCCCTGATGATGACGATGTGTTCCTTGCCCCGGGAAATCCAGCGGCCAACCGCGCATTGCTGAGCTTTGCGCAGCGCCGAGGTGAGCAAGGTGTAGGGCTTGGCGCCGCCCTTGTCCGGCGCCAAATAATAGGTGCCGTCAAAATAAAGCGGATCCACGGAGTCGAGCGGCACGAACTGGCCGATGTCGATTTCGTGCGTCGTCGTGTCCTCGAGCGCTTTCAATTCCTCGGGAGTGAACATGACGTATTGGTCCTTGGCGAACTCATAGCCCTTGACCATCTCCGATCGTTCGACGGGCTTTCCGTCGTTCACGGCGATGTACTGCTGCTTCACCCGCGAGCCATCTTTCTGGCGCAGCAGGTTGAAGGAAATCCGTTCCGAGGAAACGGTCGCCGAGTAGAGCTTGACCGGGATAGCCACCAGCCCGAAGGAGATGGTGAGTGAGGCAAT
>WNFQ01001771.1_pt1 | contig 15439 bp, 19 predicted proteins | sample 5400171 | NCBI WGS metagenome assembly WNFQ01 (sample SAMN13153356, study PRJNA577476) | soil metagenome | isolation source: 20 cm soil under Madrone tree | place: USA:California | collected 2016-06-14
GTTCCCGGCCGGCGCGAACCGTTAGTTCCGATTGCGCTGACAGCAGCGGCTGCGCAAGCTCGCGATTACTCTCCGAGCGGACCGAATCCGTTGAATTCCTGAACGAGAATGCGATGTGGGCCGTGCGTGTCCTGCACGAAATCGGGGCTGGTCGTCACTCCATATGCCACAAGCGCCTGTTTGTAGGCATCGTACTGCGTCTGATTGCCAACCAGAATGCGGTCCTTTGTCCCGTTTAGCTGTTTCAACTATGCGCGGTCAAAAGAAATTGCGGGCCACAAGCGCCGACGGCCGGATTACACTCAGGAGGATGCTTCTGATGTCGGTGCCGATGAATCTGCGGCTGGCGGCACCGGAGTAATTTTCGCTGCCGCTGCTTTCGCTGCTGCGGCCTTAGCTGCCGCCTCGGCGGCAGCTTTCTTCTTCGCCTCGGCCGCGGCTGCTGCGTCCGCCAAGTTTTTATCCACTGTAGCGGCTTCGACCGGATGAATCTTGTGATAATACTCGTTCGACTTTGAGAGTTCCTCTTTTCGAAACAGGAGCGAATCGAACCGCTCGCGCTTACTGAGCTCAAAGTCCTTGTCCATCTTGATCGCTTCGAACGGACACACCTCGACGCAAATCTGGCAGCTCATACAGACTGAGATGTCGATATCGAACACCTTGGGATAAAACTGTGGTTTGCCCATGTAATCGGGCTTTTTGTCGTCGCTCTTGACGATGTAGATGCATTGCGGCGGACATTCCTTTTCGCAAATTTTGCAGGCAACGCAGCGCAGACCCGCCTGCGAATCGTCGCCGTCGTAAATGAGAATCGGAAAATTGCGATAGTTTTCCGGAAGCGGATTGCGCTCTTCAGGATATTGCACCGTAATCAACCGCTCTTTGTCGAAATAGCTGCCGACAAAATTTCGCGCGGTAACCGCCATGCCTTTGATTATGCCTGTGCCAATCATCGATCCACTTCTCCCATGACTATGTCGATGCTGCCGAGAATTACCATCACGTCCGCTACGGTATGGCCAAGGCAAAGATCTTCCAGCACTGTTAGGTTAATGAAACTCGGCGGACGCACTCGATAGCGATACGGATTCGGTCCGCCATCGCTGATCAAATAAAAACCGAGCTCACCCTTCGGACCTTCAATTCGCCCGTACGCTTCGCCTGCAGGCGGGCGAAACGCGCGGATCTTCACCTTCGGATTCGCGATCGGCCCGGGCTGAATTTGTGCAAAGGCTTGTTGCAGGATCGACAAGCTCTCGCGCATTTCGAGCAAGCGAAGCATCAGCCGATCGTAAGTGTCGCCGTGCTCGCCCAAGGGAATCCGGAATTTGAAGCGCGGATAAAATCCGTAACCATCAACCTTGCGGATGTCGTAATTCACGCCGCACGCGCGCAACATTGGGCCGGTAATGCCGGCGTTGATGGCGAGTTCAGCCGACAAGACCCCGACGTTTTGTGTGCGAGCGATCACCACTTCATTTCCGACGACCAGTTGTTCGAGTTCATCGATGAATCGCGGAAAACGATCTACAATTTTTTTTGCCTGTTCCATCCAGCCCGGCGGTGTGTCGCACCGGCAACCGCCGAACCGCATGTAGTCGCACATCATTCGCGAGCCGGAGAGCGATTCGAACAAGTCGAGAATCTTTTCGCGCTCACGGAACGCATACATCAGCGGTGTGCCCCACGCGCCCATGTCATTGAGCAGAAATCCCAGAAGCGACGCGTGATTTTGAAGTCGTGTCAGCTCGGCCAGAATAATGCGCAGATACTGAGCGCGCTCAGGAACTTCCATGCCCGCGAGTTTTTCCACGCTGAGAGCGTAGGCCCAGTTGTTGGTCATCGAGCAAAAGTAATCGAGCCGATCGGTATACGGCATTGACCCAAGGTAGCTCGTGTTCTCGCCGATCTTTTCGTGATTGCGATGCAAGTAACCGAATACCGGTTTCAACTTTCGCACCACTTCACCTTCGAGCGCGACGTTCATGCGGAAGACACCGTGAGTCGAAGGATGCTGCGGCCCCATTGATACTTCGAGCAGCTCGCCATCCAGGCGCGGAGCCATTGTCACCGGCGGCCGCTCCATTGCTTCGATTGTTTCAACAGTCGCGCTCATTTCAATATTCCGGGGAAGCCACGGATCAACACCGATTGACACGGATTTGCAGTCCGGAATCCCCGAAAACCTGAACCCTCTGGCATCCGTGTTTCATCCGTGTAAATCTGTGGCCGTAATTTTTTCCGCCCCGTCAAGCTGCGGCCGCTGCGCATAATGCTGCTTCGCTCTCGCCAGGACATCTTCGTGCGGCGTGGGCTCCCATTCGTAATCGTCCGGCTCCCGATAATCTTTGCGCATCGGATGATCTTCGAATTCGTCCCACATTAGAATGCGGCGCAAATCAGGATGACCGTCGAAACGGATTCCGTAGAGATCGAAAATTTCGCGTTCCTGAAACTCCGCGCTGCGCCAGACCAGCGTGAGCGATGGCAATCGCGCACCGGCTTCGCGATCCGCCGTCCGCATGCGAACGATCACTGGCCCGTGCTTGTGCGTGATCGAATAAAGGTGATAGACCGCTTCGAGATAGCCGGAAATTTTTTCTTCGGTCGTCTGATCGACTTCTTTCTCCTCCCCTTCCACGACCGTTTTTACCTTCATTGCTTTCTTTACGACGCGATCGAGCCAATCGACCCCGGTAACATTTGAACAGAAATCCAGGAGTAGCGCTGGGTCGGTCCGAAGAAATCGTGCGACAGCAACGGCGTGGTCATTGTCGATCAATAATGACGGCTGATTTGCCGGGCTGGGAGTCGGCACAATTTCGATCTTGGCGTCCGGAATCGCGGCCGCGATTCGCGCTCTGATTTGCTCCAGCGACTCCACGATTATGCCCGCTCGAGTTCCGGCGGCTGAAAAACTTCTGGGTTCGCCGGCGGCTCAAGATCATGCCTGCCAAATGCCGGCACTGGAAATTCGCTCGGCTCTTCCGGATTTAGATGCGCAGCCTTGTCTGCGCCGGTCAATTTCTGACTATCGATCTTGCGCTGCAATTCCATGAACGCATGTAGCAGGGCTTCCGGCCGGGGAGGACAGCCGGGAATGTAAACATCAACGGGAATGTAGCGGTCGATTCCTTTGAGCACGTTGTAGCCTTGTTTAAATGGCCCTCCGGAGATTGCGCATGCGCCCATCGCGATGACGTATTTCGGATCGGCCATCTGATTGTAGAGTCGCACAATTTGCGGCGCCATTTTCTTCGTCACTGTTCCGGCGACAATCATCAGATCGGCTTGCCGTGGTGATGGTCGGAAAACTTCGCCGCCGAAGCGCGCGATGTCGTAGCGCGATGCTGCCGTGGCGATCATTTCTATGGCGCAACAGGCCAGACCAAATTGGAGCGGCCAGATGGAGTTCTGACGTCCCCAGTTGTAAAGGTCCTGCATTTTAGTCACCCAGACTCCCTGCCGTTGCAGCTCGCGGCGTAATGTTTCGTCGATTTGCTCCCTCATGAGGTGGTTACAAAAGTTACAAAGGTTACATTGTTACAAGGCGGCGATGACGCGTTTTTGTTGTAACAATGTAACCGTTTTGACTCGTTTAACCACAGCCACCGCTACCGCGCCCATTGCAAACAACCCTTGCCCCACGCCCAGACAAGACCTTCGATCAGGAGAAACAAGAAAATCAGAATGGCGACGAACGCGCCCACGGGCAATCCGGTAAACGCGACGGCAAAGGGCACGAGAAACACCGCCTCGACGTCGAAAATCAAGAAGATGATGGCGTAAAGATAATACTGTGACTGGAACTGAATGTGCGCTTCCCCAATCGATTGGACCCCGCATTCGTAAATCGCGTTTTTTTCCGCGCCCGGTTTTGGCGGCTGGAAAAACCGTCGCCATAGCCACGCCAGGAAGAGCGGCATCAATGGAAAAGCCAACGCCACACCAATGAAAATGACGATGAACAGGTAAGGATTCGGAGTCATCGCTTTGGATCAAATTCGCTCGGAAAGCGCAGCTGCCAAGCTTATATTCTCGTCGTGGAGAAGACGGCAAAAAAATTTCGCAGTTTCGCTGAGGCTGAAAAAGCGGACCGCGATTTTTACAAAAAACTCACTGGTGACGAACGTCTGCGGATTCTGGTGGAGCTCCTTAATCATGGGCCTGAGCAAAGACTGGAGAGAGTTTCTCGAATTACTAAACTCCCGCGGCGTTGATTACGTCATCGTCGGTGCCCATAGTCTGGCCTTGCACGGACGGCCGCGTTACACGGGCGATCTTGATATTTTGGTGCGATCCACGCCTGAAAACGCGCGCATGCTCGTTGATATTTTGAATGAGTTCGGATTTGCAGCGTCTGGCTTCAAGGAATCCGATTTTTTGAAAGCCGAGCAGTTGATCCAGCTAGGACGCGCTCCTACTCGAATTGATCTGCTCACCAGCATTAGCGGCGTTAGCAGCGAAGAAGCATTTGCCACCAAAGTCTCGGCAGAACTTGATGGGATTTCCGTTTTTGTCCTGGCGAAAGACGCGTTAATTCGGAACAAGCGTGCAGTGGGTCGACCTCAGGACCTGGCGGACCTCGATGTATTGGACAGCTGAGCCGAACGCTGCGGCGCCGGACATTACTTCTCCGAGTCGGATTTCCTTCCAAACCAGCGGCGCTTTTTCGGCTTGGGCTCCTCTGTCGACGGCGGCGCCTCAGCAGGTTGTTCTTCTTCCGCAACAGGCTCTTCCTTCTCTGGCTCTGCGCGCTCTGCCTGTGTCGGCTGGGGTTCTGTTTGCTTTGGCTTTGGTTCAGCTTCTTTCTTTTTCGCCTTTGCCTCTTTTGCCGGCTTTTCCTCGAGGACCTCTGCCATATCCACCCATTCGATGAACGCCATCGGGGCGGAGTCACTCTTACGATACCCAAGCTTTATGATGCGCGTGTAACCCCCGTTGCGTTCGGCAGATCTTGGCGCGATATCATCGAACAATTTTCTTACCGCATTCTTCTGGCGCAACGTGGCCAAAGCCGTGCGGCGTGCGTGAATCGATCCGTTTTTCCCGAGCGTAACCATTCGTTCCGCCAGCGGTCGAACTGCCTTTGCCTTCGCCAGTGTGGTCTTGATACGCTGATGTTCGATTAGCGAGCAGACCTGATTTGCCAGCAGCGCTTTGCGGTGCTCTGCCGTGCGGCCAAGCTTGATCGTCTTTTTTTGATGTCGCATGACGGCGAAGGTAATTCCTAATTCAATCTTTACTCGGCGCCAGCGGTTCCGCTCGGCACCGCGCCATCGCCGCTTATCGGCAGCTCCACCAGGCCAGGATCGAATTTCATCCCCAGGCTCAAACCAAGTTGTTGCAGCTTGTCTTTGATTTCGTTTAACGATTTCTTGCCGAAGTTTCGATACTTCAGCATTTCGGCCTCGGTTTTTTGGGCAAGCTGGCCCACGGTAGTGATGTTCGCGTTGTTCAGGCAATTCGCAGCGCGCACGCTCAGCTCGATTTCGTTTACGCTCATGTTAAGCAGCTTCTTTAGCTTGATATTCTCTTCGCTCACTCCGGCCGGTGTCTGATCGAATTCGATGACCTCCTCGTTGTAGTGCACAAAGATATCAAGGTGGTGCCGCAGAATTGCAGATGCTTGGAGCAAGGCGTCATCCGGCGTCAAACGGCCGTCCGTCCAGATTTCCAGAATGAGCTTGTCGTAATCGGTGCGCTGACCGACCCGGGTGTTTTCGACTGCGTACTTTACGCGGGTGACCGGCGAAAAGATGGAATCGATGGGAATAAGACCAATGGCTTGATCCGGGCGCTTGTTTTCCTCGGCGGTGGCAAAGCCGCGGCCGACGCGCACATCGAACTCGAAATCAAATTTATGTTTCCGGTCGACGGTGCAGATCAGCTGCTTCGGATTCAGCACTTCAAAACCCTGGATAGTCTGGATGTCGCCAGCGGTCACTTCGCCTTCCTTGTTTACAGTGAGCGAAAGTTTTTTTGGCTCGTGGTCCTGGCCGTCCGCTTTGAATTTCACTCTCTTAAGGTTGAGGACGATATCGGTCACGTCCTCGACCACGCCGGGTAGCGTGGCGAACTCATGCTGCGCGCCTGTGATTTTCGCCGCGGTGATGGCTGCGCCTTCCAGCGAGGAAAGCAGAACACGCCGGAGGGAGTTCCCAACGGTGTGACCGTAACCGGCCTCAAACGGCTCGGCGGTGAACTTGGCGTAGGTATCTGTAGCCGTGGCCTCGTCTTTCGCGAGGGTCTTCGGCATTTCAAAACGACCGTAACGGATTGGCATCTTTAATTTTCGAATGTCGATTTTCGATTGGCGATTGAAGCCCGCGAGCGGCTAAACAATCGAAATTCGAAAATCTTAAATCGAAATTCCTTCTATCACCGGGTTCCCCCTGGCGAGTGCGGCCTCGCATCCAGCGACGGAGACCCAGGGACCAACGGCGTAATTTCAAAAACTCGCTGCGGAACGCCCAATTAAGACCATATCGGCAATTTTGCAAGCGGAACATAGACCTCCCGGTCTGTGTGCCCAGCCAAGTTGCGCTCCGCTGACCGCTCGGCAGTGGGCTTCAAGCCTGCTGGGCGCACAGGGAACAGCCCTATGCTCCGGTGATTTCGTCCGGCAATTCATTTGCGTTCCCGGGTGTCCCTGGAAAATGCGCCGCTAGCACATTTCCGATTTCGTGAATCGCTTCGACCAGCGCGTGACTGAACTTCTCGTTTTGAAGATGGGTCCGCATTCCCTCGACAATGGATTGCCAGAATTGCTCGCCGCATTTTTCGTGAATCGCCTTGTCACCAACGACGGCGAACTTATGTGCGCGTGGCGCTACGAAGATCAAAACCGCATTACGCTCCTGCGTCTTGTGCATACGAAGTTGATGAAACTTCTTCTGCGCTGCAACTACCGGGTCGGCGCTTAGTTTGCCGCGCTGAAGGAAAACGCGGATCTCGCCGGAAGTCTTTGATTCGGCTTCACGAATCGCTTGCACGATCCGGTCGTGTTCCAGGTTGCTCAGAAATTCTCTAGTGCGCATTTTGCTACCAACTCGATCCTGCGCCACCACCGCCGAAACTGCCGCCGCCACCGCTAAACCCGCCTCCTCCCGACGACCAGCCTCCACCGCCGCCGCCCGTGGGGATAAATATCGGACCGCCCCGGCCTGATGAATAGCCGTAACCACCAAATCGCCGCGTCAATCGGGAAATAATGACCAGCACGATGATAAAGATGAGGAAGGGCAAAAGCTTGAAAGGACTGCCGCCCCGATGCTGCTCGGCAACGGTCTTTCCCGATCCTTTGTACTCGCCACGAATCGCCTTAAGGATCAGATCGATCCCAGTGGCGAGTCCGGCGTCATAATTGCCGGTCCGGAACAATGGCTTGATGTGACGCTCAGTGATGTCGAATGCCGTCGCGTCCGGCAGCGAGCCTTCCAAGCCGTAGCCGACCTGAGTAAACATCTTGCGGTCCTGGATGAACACAAAAAGGACCACGCCGTTGCGACGTTCTTTTTGGCCGACACCCCACGCCTGTGCTACGCGCTGGGTGTAGTCCGCAATGTCCGAGTCGCTCTGCATCTTCGGAAAAACTGCGACCACCACTTGGTCGGAAGTTTCCCGCTCGAATTGTGCAAGTTGCTCGTTAAAGCGAGAAGCGGCTTCCTTTGAAACCACACCGGCGTAATCATTGAAGTAACGGTCCGGTTTCGGCGGAATCACTTCGGCCGCTCGCGAGTTGATCGCGAGCAGCGCGATAAAAATTAGCAAGGCTGTGCGAACACGCATGCCTACAGACCGCGATGACGCGATCGGTCCACAATCATTCCGCCGGAATTACGGCGCGGCCGTTGCCGCAGGCGCCGGAGCGGGCGTGCCAAAATTAAACTGCACCGGCGGCGGTCTTTCCGCGCCCGGTTGCGCGGTGAAAAATGGTTTCGGGGGAAAACCAAGCATGCCTGCGATCAAATTTGTCGGGAAACTGCGCACCGCCACATTGTAGTTTTGCACCGTGCTGTTGAAGTTGCCGCGCTCAACAGAGATTCGATTTTCGGTCCCTTCCAATTGCGCCTGCAAACTGAGAAAATTCTGGTTCGCTTTTAAGTCCGGATAGCGCTCCACGACGACCAGTAGTCGCGAGAGAGCATTACTTAATTGTCCTTGAGCGGCTTGAAATTGCTCGAGCTGCGCCGCATCGGTCGGCGCCTTGTTCGGATCAAGTTGTACGCGACCAACGCTGGCTCGCGCGTTCGTTACTTCGGTGAGCGTCGACTTTTCAAAATTGGCTGCGCCCGAAACTGTATTCACAAGATTCGGAATCAAATCTGCGCGGCGCTGATACACGTTTTGCACCTGAGCCCAGCTTTGATCGACAGCTTGCTGCAACCGGACCAGGCGGTTATAGCTGCCGCCAATTGCGAGAGCAACAACAACAACGATGAACAACAGGATGAGCAGCAGGACGCCGCAACCGAGTGCGAATTTGTTCATAAGGTATTATGGCTGATTGTAATTATTTTTCTAACGCCGGAGTCACCTGTGATGCGACGGCCTTCCATTCGCCGCGCATTTTTACAAACGTGTCCGTCCACACGTATTGCCCGCTCAGATCCTGCGTTTTTGTGTGCGCCTTGATGGATCCCTGTCCAACAACAATTGCCGTGTCTCCGAAAAGGCGCACTTTCAGATCATCAATATTGAATTCGGTGAACGTAGCGTCGTCCGATTCGTAGGTTTTCACGTCCTTCTTTTTGTTGACGATTGTCCCGTCGAACCAGACAACGGTGAAGTCGTCCGCCTCGATCCGCTTTGGAAATGAGTTGTCGCGCTTGAGACGAGCCTCCGCCCAGTCGTGCTGGATCTTAACAAGTGCCTGCTCGTCGCCCGAATCGTGTTTCACAATGCCTGATCGTTTGCCAGACGAGGCGGCAAGTCAAACCCGGCATGGATCATTGGACCCGGCCGAGCAACAACCGCAGGAAATGCGAATCGGAAAATTTTGCTTCCGATCCCTGCCGCACAATGGTCGCCTTTAGCGATGGAATAATAAACAGGCGTTGATAATGCGAGCCAAGCGCCACCACCATGTCGGCTGGTGCGTCCTTGCAGATGCAAAGATCTGTCCATTGCGCGCTCTGCCATTGGAGGTCGAGCATTCGTTCCATGTCTGCCTCACGTCCAGTCGGCGACTGCTGATTTAACCAGAATGTAAGACCATAGGACGGATTTGCCTGCGAGCCGGAAAACGCCTCTCGCAACAAAGCTGCCGGAACAATTCGCCGTCCGTGATAGTTGCCATTCCCTAGAACCAGCTCGCCCAGTCGCGCCCATTCCCGCGCAGTCAATTCAAAACCCGTCGCAGGCAGTGGATTACCACGGCTGTCCTTTTTGTAATTGAGGCGATGGAGTCCAAGCCGATCCGACACGTGCCCTTCAAAGTATGCGATCGCGCTGCGACCTTTTAGTTTCCGGCGCAGCAGCTCGGAAAAAATCTGAATATGACTCGGACCATAAATGAAAGCCGTACCTGGTTCAGCAATCGCCGGCAATTGAATTGCCATGTTGTTTCGGTCTTGAATTGATGCGCGCTGAAGACGCGAAGCGGCTTCAATGCCATCGGTCTGGTTAAGTAACTGGCGAATGGTGATCCGCGATTTGCGTAGGTCATCCTTCCATTCAGTGATCGTGTCCGAGACCAGATCGTCGAGCTTAAATAATCCATCATGCACCGCGGCTAGCGCTGCGATTCCCCAGAAACTTTTTGTTCCACTGAAGATCGGCCATCTTCCGCGCGCTGATCCTCCATTGGCATAATGTTCAAAAACCGTCCGGCCATTTTGCATCACCAGAATCGAGACTCCTCGTCTGCCCTCGGAATATGTTGCGGCGCGCGCGCAATCTGATGGGCGAATTTCAGCTACAGCGGATGCTGTCGTTAAGAGCAACGCAAAAATCGGCGACGCGCATCGATTGCCAATGAGTCGACGAAAAAAAGGTAGGGTCGGTTCATCCGAACCGCCCGGCGCAAACGTGACCACGTGTGACGCGGGCGATTGAGGTCAATCGCCCCTAACTTGCGGTGTTGTAGCCGGGGTCGGCGACCCTGGTGAGCCGGCATCATCGATGCCGGCTACAGGATTCGCCTTTGGCAAATGGCGGGTGCGCAGTTCTTCTACGTTTGGCAATTCCTCGAGGTTACGCAGCCCAAAGTGATCGAGGAAAAACTGTGTCGTTTCATACAGCAGCGGGCGCCCGGGGATTTCGGCGCGTCCAGCGATTTTGACCAGACCGCGTTCCATTAATGTTTGCAGCACCCCATCGATATTCACGCCGCGAACCGCTTCCACATCAGCCCGCGTAATGGGCTGGCGATATGCGATAATAGCCAGCGTTTCCAGAGCAGGCGCACTCAACCGCGCAGGCTTTGGCGCAGGAAAAAGCTCGCGCACCCACTGGGCATATTGGGGATCGGTGGCAAGCTGCCAGCCTTCTGCCTTTTCAATCAGTTGAAAGGCGCGTTGCTGCTCGATGTATTCGATCTTCAATTGTTCGAGCGCGGCAGCGGCTTCCGCTTCGCGCACGCGCGAGAACTCGTTAGGCGAAAGTTCGTCCTCTGCGCCTTTGATTGCTGTGGCAATTTCACGGATCGAAAGCGGCTTTTGCGCGCTGAACAGGAGCGCTTCGATGACGCGTGACAAGTTCATAATACCACTGCGTTCGGGATGACGGCGTGCTCGAGCATGTTGCTAACCTACACCAATGGCGCTTTGAATTGCGTCTGCAATTCGGTCCGCTTGCTTGTCGATCATATCCAGCTCACGCCCTTCAATAAGCAGACGAATTTTTGGCTCTGTCCCGGAATACCGGAGAAGTACGCGGCCTTTGCCAGAGAGCTCCTTCTCCGCGTCGTTCACCAGTTTCATCACCACAGTCAGCTCTGCCAGCGGACGCTTTTCTTTCACTGCTAAATTGCGCTGGGCCTGCGGATATTTTTGCAAGCACCTCTTCAATTTGCTTAAGGGCTGTCCAGTCTTGTGCATGATCCGCAAAACCTGAAGGGCAGTGATGATGCCGTCGCCGGTAGTGGTAAAATCGCGGAAAATAACGTGCCCGCTCTGTTCGCCACCGAGATTGAGTTTTTGGTGCACCATCTCTTCAATCACATAACGGTCACCGACTTTCGTGCGCACCACCTTGCCGCCATGCGCGGCGAGCGTCTCATCCAAGCCAAAATTGCTCATGACGGTGGCTACCGCCGTATTTTGCTCCAGCCGGCCAGTTTCCAACAGATCGAGCGAGGCGATGGCAAGAATCTCGTCGCCATCCACAATCTCGCCGTCCTCGTCGCAAAGAAGAACGCGATCAGCGTCGCCGTCGTGCGCAATACCAACATCCGCACCGTTCATCTGTACGATGCGCTGAATCTCCTCGGGATGCATGCTGCCGCACCCATCGTTAATGTTCATGCCGTTCGGCTGGTTATGCGCCACGGCAACATCCGCGCCTAGCTCGCGCAAAACGCAAGGAGTCGATTTATATGCGGCGCCGTTTGCCACATCCACTGCCACTCGCATTTCCTCCAGCGACATTCCCCGCGGAAAACTCGCTTTGGCGAATTCCACGTAACGGCCGAGTGCGTCGTCGATTCGTGTGGCACGTCCGACTCTGTTAGCAGTAGGCCGGATGGAATCAATTTCACCGCTGAAAACGAGCTGCTCAATCTTTTCCTCGATCTGGTCATCCAGTTTGTAGCCGTCATGCCGGAAAAATTTAATGCCGTTGTCCTGATAAGGATTGTGGGAAGCCGAAAGAACGATGCCGGCGTCGGCGCGCAGCGAACGCGTGATGTAAGCGACACCTGGCGTAGGCAACGGTCCGATGACGAGCACATCCACTCCGAGCGAAGTGATTCCCGCCACGAGCGCGTTTTCCAGCATGTAACCCGAAAGACGCGTGTCCTTGCCGAGCACGATTTTCGGACGCGCCCCGTCAGGCATCCTGCGCGGATTCATTTGCGCGAACACATACGCCGCAGCGCGGCCAAGTTTCAGCGCTGTCTCCGCCGTCACCGGCTCGACGTTCGCGACGCCGCGCACGCCATCGGTTCCAAAAATTCTCTTCTGCTCGGTCACGGGCTAATTGAAACGCTCGAACGTTAGTTCGTAAACGGGAAAGTTTTGCCGCAGTTCGCTGGTCTCCGATCAGCTATCGCTCGCCCGCACTTTCGGACGCCTTGGCAAATTCATTTCGTTGATCTTTCGATGGAGTGTGCGGCGGCTGATGCCGAATTGTAGCCACTGCCAAACAAATGCGCCCAGCAGCTAGGCGGCTTGTAATTCTCGCGCGTGCGTGATTTCTCGTTTGCCAACAGGACGTATTTGCGATTTTTGAACGGTAACTACTGCTGCTGTATCTCCGTTGAGCGTGGTAAATTCTACTTCGTAAGCGAGACCATCCCGGTACAGGTGCACCACTGTTCCAACATCCCCCGATTTCAGTCGTTCGGCGGGCAGATCGACTGTTAGAACGACTCGATCATGTTCTTTAATGATTTCAGCCTTCATGCTTTGCAGGGTACGCGGTAACCAATCTAGCCACATCGCTTCCCTTGTCGATAATCCAAACTGTCCGAACCTTTGCCGTTTTGGCCCGCGGCGATTTCATTGGTCCAACGACTAAGTACTTCCGTCCATGCGGCGACTGCAGCCTGTGCACGACCTCCGATTGGCGAGCGAAATCCAGCAATGCTTCTGCGAGTGCTTGCGGGTCTTCCCGTTGAAATCCGAGCGCCTCAAAAAATGCCGCCTTGCCGCCGTTATCGGAATGGGCAGGGTTTAGCAAGTATTCAACGATCTTCTCACGTTCGACGACGGCATTCTCGGCATTTGGCAGTTTCATCGGCGGCTCTTGCCAATGCCCTTTGTCGCCGCTTCGCGATCGCGCACAGCACGAACTAAATCACCCTGTGTCATCGCTCGGAGCCGTGCCCGATGTTCGAGAATTTACTAGATTCATCTCGTTGATCTTGCGATGCAGCGTGCGGCGGCTGATGCCGAGCTTTTTGGCTGCGGCGGTGACGTTGCCGTTCGTCGCGGCAAGCGCCTGCGCAATTAATTTCCTTTCCGTCTCGTGCAGATCCAGCGGACTTGTTTTTTCCGCGAAAGCCTCAGTGACTGAAACTCCTGCGGGAAGCTTTGCTCTGGCTGCCTGCCGCACTGCCATGGGCAGATCGCGCAATGTAATTTTCGGCCCGGTTGCCATGACGACGCCGTGTTCGATGGCAGTGCGCAGCTCGCGAATGTTGCCCGGCCAGTCGTAAGTCAGCAGCGCATCCATCGCATCCGGTGCGAGATCGAGAAGCGGCTTGTTGTTTTCCTTGCAGAAGTGCCGCAAAAATCCCCGCACCAGAATCGGAATATCTTCTTTCCGCTCACGCAACGGCGACATGGTGATGCGGACCACGTTCAGCCGGAAGAAAAGGTCGTCGCGGAATTTTCCTTCGCGCACGAGTTGTTCGAGATTCTTGTTTGTGGCTGCGATCAGCCGCACATCGGCGCGCAGCGTTTGGTTGCCGCCGACGCGTTCGAACGCGCGTTCCTCGCTCATGACGCGTAGCAATTTCACCTGCGTGCTCGAGTCGATCTCCGCCACTTCATCGAGGAAAAGCGTGCCCCCATTGGCCTGCTCGAACCGGCCGATCCGCCGTTCGTGCGCGCCGGTGAAAGCGCCTTTCTCGTGACCGAATAACTCGCTCTCGAGCAACTGCGGCGACAGCGCCGCGCAATGCACCGCCACGAATTTCGCCTGGTTGCGCCGGCTCAAATTGTGAATGGCGTGCGCGGCCAACTCTTTGCCTGTGCCGCTCTCGCCTTCGATAAGCACGTTGGCCGAGGAGGGCGCGACCTGTTTGATGGTCTCCAGTACCTCATGTAACGCTGCGGAATCGCCCCAAATGTTCTCGAGCCCGTATCGTTCGTCCACCTGTTGGCGCAGCGCCCGATTTTCCCGCTCAAGCTTTCGGCCTTGCACCGCACGCGCGATCAGCAATTCCACCTTGTCGAGGTTGAGCGGTTTGGTGACAAAATCGTACGCACCGCGTTTCATCGCTTCGACTGCGACATCGACCGAACCGTAAGCGGTCATCATGATGCAGATTGGGGGCCGTGGCATTTTCAAAGCGCGATCGATCAAGGCCATCCCGTCCTCGTTGCCGAGGCGGAGATCAGTGAGAAGCACGTCGACCTGCTCGCGCTCGAGCACGTCGGTCGCGCCTGCAATATCGGCGGCGACATACACATCGTAATCGTTCTCCAGCAAACGTCGCAACCCGTCGCGCGTATGCTTCTCATCATCCACAACCAGAACAGTCGGCTGTAAATTCATATCAGCGGAACTAGTAATGATTAACCGCAGAGAACGCAGAGTGCACTGAGATTCAAAAAATTTATCTGGAATACTGTGGTGCGGACAACATTCGCGGTGGCGGTGGCGCTTGTGCTGGAAATGTGTATCATCGCCCGTGCGTCGGCGGATTTTCTATGGTCTGATATCGACCTTTCTCTCTATCTTGCCAGCCTTCTGCGCTAGTGAGGAGTCGACCAATGAGAGCGGCTGGACAGTGACCGTTCATGACAAAGACGTAGCGATCTACAGCCGGCCGCACCCTGGTTCGCCGCTCAAGGAATTCAAAGCTGTTGGTCCGATTGACGCGCCCACTCAGGCTGTCTCCGCCGTGATCGATGATTTTCAGAATTATCCAAAGTTCATGCCGTCAGTGACCGAGTGCCACCTGATTAGAAAGGAAGCAGATTCAATCGTTGGATATCAACGGCTTTCGCCGAAAGTTTGCGCGGATCGCGATTACACGCTGCGGGTGTGGAAGGAATCGTGGCGCGCGCCTAATGGTCTGGTTTTTACGAGTCATTGGTCGCCGGCGAACGAACTCGGACCGCCAGAACAGAAAGGCGTGGTGCGGGTAAAAGTTTGCGAGGGCAAATGGCTGCTTGAGCCCGAGGGCATAACCAAAACCCGCGCCACCTATTCCATATACACCGATACTGGTGGCTTTATCCCATCGTTAATCGCGAATCATGTGAGCCTGACGGGAATAAAGAGGCTGTTCGCAGCCCTTCGCAAGCAGGTTAAAGATCCAAGATATGCCGTCGGTCAGCTGTAGCCGCCCTCAGCGAGCGCGTTAAACCTCGCAACGTTGCGAAGGAAACTACTGTTTTATCTGCCCGTAGGATTCATCGCGGCGTAACTGCCGATCCCAATAATCACGCTGCCAAATCGGAATCTCGTCGCGGCGCGGCCACGATCTCGTCACATGGTTTCGTCAGAACCTGATCCAATTCTTAAGCGGTTGCGGAGGAAACATATTCGGTGCGCAAAACAAATGAATGTGATCCGGAATGATGACGTAGCAACCGACACG